>Ga0184605_10000142_pt1 | contig 20233 bp, 22 predicted proteins | sample PLM0_30_coex_FD_132995 | JGI IMG/M metagenome (GOLD analysis project Ga0184605, IMG submission 132995) | Groundwater sediment microbial communities from an aquifer in East River, Colorado, USA - PLM0_30_coex | ecosystem: Environmental > Terrestrial > Soil > Riparian zone | place: USA: East... | reverse complement strand
TCCACGAGGATGAGCGCGCACGCCGCTCCCACGACGAGCCCGACCGGGCGCACGAGCTCGCTGAGAGTCTGGGGCGCCGGCCGGCGCGCAAGGAGTCCCGCGGTCCATAAGGCCAGCCCAAGCTTGGCGAGCTCGGAGGGCTGGAAAGTCAGCGTGCCGAGCGGAATCCAGCGGCGCGCGCCGTTCACTGCCGTTCCGATGGCGAGCACGGCCACGAGGAGAACGAAGCTCGCAAGGAGCAGCGGACCGGCGGTGTGCCGGAGACGACGGTAGTCGGTTCGCGAGAGGAGAACGAGCGCGACGAGCCCGGCGACCGCGTAGAGGGCTTGCCGCTTCAGGTAGTACGCCGGATCGTCCGATCCGAGCAGCGCGCGCGCAGAGCTGGCGCTGTAGACCATTACGAGCCCGAACGCAACGAGGGCGAGGGTGACGAGAACCAGGAGGTGGTATTCGAGGTGGGTGCTCGCGTGGCGCCTCATAGCGCCGCGACGAGGTCACGGAAGCGCTCGCCCCGCTCCTCGAAGTCTCGGAACTGGTCGTAGCTCGCGCACGCGGGCGAGAGGAGAACAACCTCGCCCGGGTCGGCATCCGCAAAGGCGTCCGTGACCGCCTGCTCCAGGGTTCCCGAATCAGCAAAGCGAACGCCGGCTCCGGCCAGGGCCTCCGCGATCTCGTCGGCCGCCTCGCCGATCAGATATGCCTTCGCCACCCCGCGGGCGGAAGCCTCCCTGGCCAGGGAGGAGTACGAGCTCCGCTTCCTGCTCCCGCCCAGGATGAGCCGGATACCCGGCGGGTACGCGGAAAGTGCCCGCTCGGCCGCCTCTGGATTCGTTGCCTTCGAGTCGTTGACGAAGCGGACGCCACCGACCTCGCCGATGAGCTCGAGCCGGTGCGGGACGCCTTCGAACGTTCGCAGCGCCTTGGCAATCGCCTCGTCGGAGATTCCGGCAGCACGGGCCGCAGCCGTCGCCGCGGCCGCGTTCTCGCGGTTGTGCTCGCCGGGAACGAGCGGTTCGGCGGGTAGTTCGTCCTCCGTGTCGAACTCCACTCGCCTGGCGCTGCCGGGAATCTCCTCGAAACCGCGCGGCACGACCGCGACGTCGTCCGGACCCTGGTTCTCGAAGATCCGCAGCTTGGCGGCACGGTACTCCTCGAGGCTCGCGTGGCGGTCGAGATGGTCAGGCGTCAGGTTGAGGAGAATCGCCACGCGCGGCCGGAACGCCTCGATGTCCTCGAGCTGGAAGCTCGAAAGCTCACAGACGATCCACGCATCCTCGGCGAGCGTCCCATCGAGGCCGGTCAGCGGGCGCCCGACGTTCCCGGCGACCGCCACGGGCCTGTCGGCGGCGCGAAAGACCTCGCCGAGGAGCTCGCTCGTCGTCGTCTTTCCGTTCGTGCCCGTGATGCCGAGGATCGGATTCCCGAGAAGCCGGTGGCCGAGCTCGACTTCGCTCCAGACGGTCAAGCCACGCTCTCGCGCAGCGACCACGAGGGGCGCTTCCGCCGGGATGCCGGGGCTTTTGACGAGCAGGTCCATACCGTCGAGGAGCTCGGGGTCGTCCGCGCCGAGGACGACTTCGACGCCCGCAGCGCGAAGCCTCCCCGAGTCGAGGTCCTGCCTGCGGTCGGCGCCGATGACAGTGACCCCCCGGCGCGCAAGCGCGAGCGCCGCTGCCTCACCCGAGCGGGCGAGGCCGAGAACCAGAACTCGCGTGAATGGAAACGCGTTCACGTTGCCCGTGGGCGCGGCTTAACTGGCAAGCGAGTTAAAGCGAGAGAAGTAGGCGTAGTAGAGGACGAAGCCACAGGCGCAGAGAATCGCGGTCGCGATCCAGAAGCGCACCATGATCCGCGTCTCCGACCACGCCTTCATCTCGAAATGATGGTGGAGCGGCGCCATGAGCAGCACCCGGCGACCAAACCACTTGAAGCTCAGGACCTGGACGATCACGGAGAGCGCCTCGACGAGGAAGATCCCGCCGATCAGGAGGAGCAGGAGCTCCGTCTTGGTCATGATCGCGAATGCGGCCAGTGCGCCCCCAAGCCCCATGGAGCCCGTGTCTCCCATGAACACCTGCGCGGGGAAGGCGTTGTACCAGAGGAATCCGATCGAAGCGCCGATCAGGCTGGCGCCGAGAATCGCGAGGTCGAGGTCGACCGGGTCCGCGGGGATCCCGCGCCGGACGGTCGAAAGAGCGGCGACGAGCGTCATCGCGGTGTAGGTGAGCAGTGCGATCGTGGTCGTGCCCGCCGCCAGGCCGTCGATCCCGTCGGTCAGGTTCACTCCGTTCGAGGCGCCCGCGATGATGAAGAAGAGGAGCACATACCAACCCCACGAGAGCGGCACGTCGACGTTGATGATCGGGAGATAGATGTCAGTCTCGAAGCCGCGGTCGTGGACGACGAAGCCGACGATGACGGTGATCCCGACGAGCCAGAGAAGCTTCCAGCGTCCTGCCAGACCCAGGGAACGCCGTCGGGCGATCTTCGTCCAGTCGTCGACGAAGCCCACGGCGGCGCAGCCGAGAGCGACGAAGAAGGCGGTGAGCGCCGGCAGCGTGTGCCTGGAAAAGATCAGGAACGGGAGCGACATCGCGAGCATGATCAGGAGGCCGCCCATCGCCGGCGTGCCCTGCTTGATCACATGGCCTTGCGGCCCCTCCTCTCGGATCTGCTGCCCGAACTCGTTGCGGCGCAGGAACTCGATGAATTTCGGGCCGGCCAGGATCGAGATGACCATGGAGATCACGCCCGCGAGAAGGACTTGAACCACGGCGGGAGACTAGTGGGCGGGGACGACTGCGACGGCTTCCCCGACGGCCTCGAGCCCCATTGCGCGGGAGCCCTTGACGAGGACGCAGTCGCCCGGCTGCAGGAGCTGGCGCAGAGCGGTGAGCCCCTGCTCGACCGTCGGCGCCCAGCGGGTCACGGGGACGCCTCGCGCGCCATCGAGGTACGACTTGGCGAGAGGCCCCACAGCGAGGAGCACGTCGACGCCCGCCCGCGAGGCCGCGGCCCCGACCTCGCGGTGGTACGAAGCGGCCCCCGGGCCCAGCTCGGCCATGTCCCCGAGCACGGCGACCTTTCGCCGCTCGCCGGCCCGCTCGACGAGGTGCTCGAGCGCCGCGGCCATGGAGAGCGGGTTCGCGTTGTAGCAGTCGTTGATGAGGACTCCGTCCCCCGGAAGGGGCGCCTCCTCCCCGCGCCAGCGCGACAGCTTCACGTGGCGCGCGCCGCGCTGAGCTTTCCCGAGCGGGAGGCCGAGCGCGTTGTAGGCGGCGAGCGCGGCAAGAGCGTTCGTCGCGTTGTGTCTCCCGGAGAAGCTGAACTCGATCGTGAGCGGCCGACCAAACGCCTCCACCTTGAGCCGCGAACGGCCGTCGCGGGCGGCGAAGTAGGAGAGGCTGACCTCGCCTCCCTCACCGAAGCGGACGATCTCGATGTCCTCCCGGCTCAGGTAGGGCTCGAGCTGGCGCTCGCCGGCTGGGACGACCGCCGTGCCTCCGGCCGGCAGCGACTCGACCAGCTCGGCTTTCGCCTGGGCAACGCGCTCGATGGTGCCGAGCAGCTCGAGATGCACCGGGCCGACGGTCGTGATGACGCCGACGTCCGGTTTCGCGATGTCGCAGAGCTCGGCGATCTGCCCCACTCCGCGCATGCCCATCTCCACGATCGCCACCTGGGTATCCGGCTCCAGGCGGCAGAGCGTCAGCGGGAGCCCCAGCTCGTTGTTCTGGCTTCCTTCGGCCACCACGGTGCGCGCGTGTGGAGCGCACAGAGCCCCCAGGATGTCCTTGGTCGAGGTCTTGGCCGTCGACCCTGTGATGGCGACGACCCGCGCCGAGCTCCGGCTCCGCACCTCCGTCGCCAGAGCGGCAAGAGCGGCGAAGGCATCCTCGGGTACGAGGGCCGCACCCGCACCGGCGCCGAGCGCCTCGTCCACATAGTCGGCGCCCCGGCCGACCGCGACGAAGAGATCCCCGGGTTCGATCCGCCGGGAGTCGATTTGAACTCCCGTCACACGGTCGGCGCCGGTCCTACGCAGATCGCCCGGCGCGAGCCGCTGGACGTCGTCGATCGAGAGCGGGATCACGCTGCCGCCTGAAGTCGCCTTAGCGCTTCGCGCGCGACATCACGGTCATCGAACGGAATCGTGCGATCGGCGAACTCCTGACCCTGTTCGTGGCCCTTGCCGGCGATGACGACGACATCGCCGGCATCCGCCTCCTCGAGCGCCCTGGCGATGGCGGCCGCGCGGTCGGGTTCCGCCTCCACGGGCCCGGGGACGCCGGCCAGGATCTCGTCGATGATCGCCTGAGGATCCTCACTGCGCGGGTTGTCCGAGGTGACGATGACGGCGTCCGCCAGGCGCGAGGCGATCTCGCCCATGAGGGGCCGCTTGCCTCGGTCGCGGTCGCCGCCGCAGCCGAAGACGCAGACCAGCCGCCCCGGGGCGAGGCTGCGAGCCTCTGCAAGCAGGGACTCGAGCGCGGCCGGGGTGTGCGAGTAGTCGACGAGAACCGCGAAAGGCTGGCCTTCGTCGACAGCCTCGAAGCGCCCGGGCACGCCGGCGAGATGCTCGACTCCGGCGGCGATGGCTTTCTCCTCGACGCCGAGGAGGCGCGCCGCCGTCACGGCGCCGAGCACGTTCTCGACGTTGAAGCGGCCGCGGAGGCGGGTGGTGAGGTCGAGCTCGCCGAAACGAAAGCTCGAGCCGGCGGCAGTGACTTCGAGACCGGCGGCGTCAGCGAGGCTGAACTCGACGGGCTCCTCGCCCAGTGAGCGGAGCTCCTCCGCCAGCGCCCGGCCGTACGGGTCGCCGACGTTGACCGCCGCCGGCGGGCGATTTCCGTCGAGGCCCGGCTCGCTGAAGAGCTGGCGCTTCGCAGCGAAGTACTCCTCCATCGTCCCGTGGAAGTCCAGGTGGTCCTGGCTCAGGTTCGTGAAGACAAGAGCGCTGAACCGGACTCCGAGCAGGCGCTTGAGGGCCGAGCCGTGCGAGGTGGCCTCGAGGGCGCATGAGCGGTCGCCAGCGTCGAGCAGCTCGCGAAACGTGCGCTGGAGGTCGACTGCCTCGGCCGTCGTACGAGTCGCGGCGCGGCGCTCCCCGCCGATCCTGTTCTCGATCGTGCCGAGGAGGCCGGGGCGGCGGCCGGCGGCGGCGAGGATGGAGAAGAGCAGAAACGCCGTGGTCGTCTTCCCGTTCGTACCGGTGACGCCTACGACCTCGAGCTCCTGGGTCGGGTGGTCGAAGAATGCGTCGGCCGCGAGCGCCATGGCTTCACGGGCGTCGGGGACGACGAGCTGTGGGACTGAGAGGTCGAGGGCGCGCTCGACGATCAGGGCGGCGGCACCACTGGCGACCGCCTGTGGCGCGAAGTCGTGGCCGTCGGCCTTGAGGCCGGGGATGCAGACGAAGAGAGCTCCCGGCGTCACGCGGCGAGCGTCGTAGGCGACGTCGGTGATCTCGGCGCGGGCGGGGTTGAGGGTGCGCTCCGCGCGCACGGCCTGGCTCAGGCGATCCAGCTCGATGGCGCAGGATTCTAGCAACGCGGTCTTGGACCTCCTGGCTGGGGACTGGTCGTAAAAGCGCATGATTTGCACGCTATTTTGACTTTCAGCGCCCCACTCGTGCTTCTGCTCCCGCTACGCTCGAAAGCGGGTGGAGGCACGGGGTGGCCCCGGTGTCAATTCGGAGGCACTTCGAGGTACTGGAGAGCGAACTTGGCAATCTCGGCGAAGGCCGGCGCCGCCACCACACCGCCCCAGATCGCGCCCCGCGGCTCGTCCACGGTGACGAGCATGACGAGACGCGGATTCTTCGCCGGCACGAAGCCGACGAAGGACGCGACGTAGCGATAGTCCGAGTAACCGCCCTGCTCGTCGGGCTTCGCTGCGGTGCCCGTCTTGCCGGCGATCTGGTAGCCGGGCACCTGTGCGGCCGTGCCCGATCCCTCCTCGACGACCTCGCGCAGCATCTTCCGTACCTGCTTCGCGGTTCGCGTGGACATGATCCGGCGGCGCCCTGGTTCGACGGGCCGCTCTCCGGCGATCTTCTCGACGAGATGGGGCTGCACCCAGACGCCCTTGTTCGCAATGGCCCCGTAGGCGGCCACCATCTGGAGCGGCGTCACCGCGATGCCCTGCCCGATCGGAACGTTCCCGATCGTCGATCCCGACCACCGCGCCGGCGGCACGACGATGCCGCGCGTCTCGCCGGGGAACTCGATGCCCGTGCGCCGCCCGAAGCCGAAGCGGTCGATCCAGCGTGAGATTCGCTCCTTGCCGAGGGCCTCCGCGATCGTCACGACGCCCACGTTCGAAGAGTGCGAGAGGATCTTGTGGACGCTCATGGTCTCCGTGCCGCGCGGCTCGGCGTCGTGGATCTTCCGGTCGGCGACCTGGATCTGGTACGGGAGCATGAACTTCGTGTCCGGGCCGACCTGGCCGGTCTCCAGAGCTGCGGAGATCGTCACGATCTTGAAGGTCGAGCCCGGCTCGTACGTGTCCGTCACGGCGCGATTGCGCTTGCGCTCGTCCGATACCTTCGGAAACCGGTTCGCGTCGTACCCGGGCGCGACCGCGAGAGCGAGGATGCCCCCGGTGCGTGGATCCATGACGACGGCGCTCGCCGATTTCGCCTCCCAGCGGGCAACTGTCGCATTGAGGACGCGCTCCACCTGCCCCTGCAGTGTGTGGTCGACGGTCAGATACACGTCGCGTCCGTCGCTCCGGGGCTTCGAGCCCACGACTTCGAGCGTGCGTCCGAAAGGATCCTTGACGATCGTTTTCTCGCCCCGCCGACCGGTCAGAACCCGATCGAGCGACAGCTCCAGGCCCGCGAGCCCGCGGTTGTCCACGCCGGCGTAGCCGACGACGGAAGCGCCGACGCGGCGCTGGGGGTAGATGCGCTTTTCCTCGGGATAGAAACCGAGGCCGACGATTCCGCGCCGCTGGAGAGCCTGCGCCTTCTCGGGATCGGCTTGGCGCTGGACGTAGACGAAACCCCGAGACTGGTCGGCCAGGAGCGGATAGAGCTTGTCCGCATCGAGACCGAGGGTCCGGGCGGCGGCCACCGCGACGACCCGCGGATCGACGATCTGGCGGGGATTGGCATAGACAGTTATGGCCGGGGAGCCGAGGGCGACTTCGAAGCCGAGGCGGTCGTACATCGTCCCGCGGTGTGCGGGAACGTCGACGGTCTCGCGGTGCTGGCTGACGGCGAGCCTGGTCAGGGCACTCGCCCGGACGGCCTGGAGCCAGCCCGCCCGCGCGAGCGCCAGCCCGAAGACGAGCGCGAAGACAGCGGCGAGAAGGCGGATGCGCCGGTTCGCGACCCGCGCGGTCATCACCTAGCGGCGCGGCCGCTTGAGCTCGAGGTACGTGGTCGATTCGGGCGCCACGAGGCCGAGGCGCTCGACGGCGGCGGTCTCGACGCGGCCGCCCGCCGCCGCGGTGGAGATTTCCGTCTGGAGGGCGTTTCGCTTCGAGGCGAGCTTGTCGCGCTGCCCGTCGAGCTGCTCCACCTGGACGTTGAGGCGGAGCACGGCGACGTTCAGGGCGACGATGCCTGCGAGCAGGGCAGCGACGACGACGATCCACAGGACTCCGCCGGCGACCAGCGGCCGCGCCCGCGCCCGCGGTGCGTTGCGGGGACGGGCGGGCCTTCGCGCCGGCTGCGGGCGCGGCTGGGGCGCACGGTAAGGCGCCTGGGCGGGCGCAAAGCTCGCCATCAGGCTTCCTCCGGCCTCTGGGCGACGCGGAGGCGTGCTGAAGCTGAGCGCGGGTTCCCGGCGATCTCCTGCGGGGACGGGCGGACCGCCTTGCGCGTGACCAGCCGGAGCGACGGTTCACGACCGCACACACACACCGGGAAGTCGGGCGGGCAGACGCACCCCCGTGCCTGGGCGGCGAAGAAGCGCTTGACGATCCTGTCCTCGAGCGAGTGGAAGCTGATGACGGCGATCCGGCCCCCCGGCCGGAGCATCCCGACGGCGGCAGGCAGCGCCCGCTCGAGCGCCTCGAGCTCGTCATTGACGGCAATTCGCAGGGCCTGGAAGACACGTTTCGCGGGATGGCCGTCCCCGAAGCGGCGGGGCGCGGGAATCGCAGCCTTAATCGTCTCGACCAGGTCCGCGGTCCGCTCGAAGGGACGCTCTGCGCGACGGCGAACGATCGCCTGTGCAATCTGACGCGCGAAGCGCTCCTCCCCATAGCGGCGGAAGATCGCGGCCAGCTCGCGCTCGTCCCACTCGTTCACGACGCCCTGAGCGGTGACCGCCCCCGAAGGATCCATACGCATGTCGAGCGGCGCATCGACCGCGTACGAGAACCCGCGCTCGGGCCGGTCGATCTGCATGCTGGAGACGCCGAGGTCGAGGAGGACCGCGTCGGCTTCGACATCGTTGGCCGCGAGCTGGGCCAGGACGACCCCGAAGTCGCCGCGGAGGAAGCGCGCCTGGACGCCGGCCTCCCGCTGGAAGTTCTCGAAGTACGGTTTGACCGTCGCGTCGCGGTCGACCGCGATGAAGCGGCCCTGGCCCTGTAGATCGGCGGCGAGCAGGCGTGCGTGCCCGCCGGCGCCGAACGTTGCGTCGACGACGGTCTGGCCCGGGCCCACGGCGAGGAGCTCCCGCACCTCGTCCGCGAGGACGGGGACGTGGTCAGTCCTGCTTCGCTGCAAGGCGCTCGGCAACAAGTTCCACACTCCCTTCGACCTCTTTCAGCTGCTTGCGCCAGGCGGCGCGATCCCAGATCTCCACGTGATCGCGGACGCCGGCCACGACGACGTCGCGTCCCAAGGCGGCGTGCTCGATGAGCGCGGTCGGGAGCATGATTCGGCCCTGCTTGTCGACTTCGGTCTCGGTGGCGCCTGCAAACATGAAGCGGCTCATCTGGCGCGCCTCCCGGCTGAAGGGGTTGAGACCTTGCAGGCGAGCGACGACGAACTCGTCCCACCCCTCGCGCGTGAAAACGAAGAGGCAGCCGTCCATGCCGCGCGTGACGACGACGCCCCCTCCCAGCGCCTGGCGGACCTTGGCGGGAAGCGTGAGTCTGTTCTTGTCATCGAGAGTGTGTTCGTATTCGCCGAGTAGCATCGAACCGCCTGTGGTCTTTCTCCCACTTCACCCCACTGTAAACCACGATCTCCCACTTGGCAACCCCTCTTCACCACGAAAGGAGCATGTGTGGACACAGCCGATCTCACCCGGGAGAACCTCGCGGCGCTCCTGCAGGCCGCCGAGCGCGCACACGGCGAGTACGAGCGGGAGTTGGGCGAACGTGACGAGGACTGGCCCAGCTGGTACGCCGGCTACATTCTCGAGCGCCTGAACGAGCGCTAGCTAAGTCCCGTGGGCGCCGCGGCGCGCGAGCGCTTCGGCGCCGCACCGCGCCCCGAGAGCCAGAGCATCCTCGGGGGATAGGCCCTGAGCCAGCCCGAACGTCAGCCCCGCCGCGAAGCTGTCGCCCGCGCCATACGTGTCCTGGACCGCTCCGGGCACGGGCACGGCGTCGTAGCGGCAAGCGCGTCCTCCCGCGACCGAGTAGGTGCCGCCCCGCGCACCCTCGGTGGCCACCTCCAGGCGCGGGGATGGATCGAGGTCACCGGCCCGGTAGCGCTCCCCCTCGTCGCTCCCGCTCCGGACGAGGGCGTCGAGCTCCACGCCGGACTTTTCGAGGACCGGGAGCGAGCGCGCCGTGGCCACCAGGACGCGGCTGGCGCGTGCAGCGCGCACGGCCTCGACATCGCCGCTCACGAAGTAGACGCCGTCCGCCTCGGCGAGCCCGTGCCACGGCAGCGCATCCGCCCCCCGCGGGCCCATTCGCTCCCCGATCACGGTGATCGTCCGCTCGCCCGCGGCGTCGACGTACGTGAAGCCGTGGCGCTGCGGGTCCGTCCGGATGGCCGCCTCCACGCGCACGTCGTGCGCACCGAGCTCAGGCGCGACGCGCCGGCCGTAGTCGTCGTCCCCGACCGCGGTGAAGAGCGTGCTGGCCCCGGTGAGACGGGCGAGCTGGACCGCCGCGACGGCGCCTCCCCCCGCCGCCTCCGCCCACGCTTCGAGCGCATGGACGATCTCCCCCTGGGCTGGAACCCGCTCGACGCCCACGAACTCGATCCACTCGACGTGGCCCACCACCGCCATCTTCATCGCGCAGCAGTCTCACATCTCGGCGACGGCGCACGTTAGAGCAGATGATGGAAGCCGTGGCGATCCCACCCTTCGAGAGCTTCTACGCCGAGACGCGCGACGAGATTTGGCGCTACCTCGTGCGTCTACTGGGACGGGAGTCGGCTGAGGACGCGTTTCAGGAGACGTTCCTGCGCGCTCTGCGCGGATACCCGAAGCTGGCGCACGCGAGGCATCTACGCGCGTGGGCATTCACGATCGCGACACGCGTCGCGGTGGACGAGCGGCGGCGCCGGGCGCCTGCGGGGACCGTGCCGGAACTGGCAGTCGAGGATGCGCTTCCCGCTTACGCGGAGCTCGACCACCTGGCAGGGGACCTTCCGGCGACCGAGCGGGCCGCGGTCGTCCTCCGTTACGGCTACGACTTGCCCTATGCCGACATCGCCGCCGCGCTCGGCTCGAGCGAGGAGGCGGCACGCCAGGCCACCTCGTCGGGCGTGCGCCGGCTGAGAAGGAGGACCGCATGAGCGTTCCAATGGACATCGACCGGATTTTCCGCGAGCGGGCTGCCGCCGAAGGCATCCTCGACGTCGCCTACGACCTGACCGACTCCCCCGTCGGCGAGCTGCTGGTCGCCGCGACCGAGCGTGGCTTGTGCCGCATTTCCTTCGACCCGGAACCGGAGCGCGCCATCGAGGAGCTGGCCAAGAGGCATGGAGTTCGGGTGCTGCGATCCTCCGGCCCGCTTCGTCAGCCGAGACGCCAGCTGAACGAATACTTCGAAGGCAGCCGACGCGACTTCGACCTGCGAGTGGACCTGGCGGCGCTCCCGGCGTTCCAGCAGGCCGTGCTCGCGGAGCTCCAGCGGGTGCCCTACGGCGCCACGGACACTTACGGCGGGCTCGCCGCCCGGATCGGGCGACCACGGGCGGCCCGCGCGGTGGGCGGAGCGCTCAACCGCAACCCCGTGCCGATCGTCGTCCCCTGTCACCGGGTGGTTGGCTCGGCTGGAAATCTCGTCGGCTACGCGGGAGGCCTCGAGCGCAAGGAGAGGCTGCTCGCGCTCGAAGGTGCGCTGCTCAGCTAGCTCACGGTGCGACCTCTTGCGCTCTCGCTTCTCCTCGCGCTCGTCTCCGCCTGTGGCTCCGAGCAGGGGCCGCGTGCCGTCATCGAGGCGAAGGGCGACGACGTGACCGTGCACGTGGAGGTGGCGGATACCAGGGCGGAACGTGCGCGCGGACTCATGGGGCGCAGCGAGCTTCCGGACGACGCCGGGATGGTGTTCGTGTTTCCCTCGAGCTCGACCTCGGCGTTCTGGATGAAAGACACCCTGATCCCTCTCTCGATCGCCTTCTACGACGAGAGCGGCACGATCGTCCGCATCCTCGACATGGAGCCGTGCACCCGGGACCCGTGCGCTCTGTACGACCCCGAGGCGTCCTACCGGGGTGCGCTCGAGGTCAACCGAGGCGCCTTCGGCCGCTGGGGGGTCAGTGAGGGAGACGTCCTGCGCCTGGAGCGATAACTATGTTCCTGCTGACGAGTCTGGAGGAGGCGTGATGCGCGAGGTTCCGTTCGAGGCGATTCACATCGATGAAATGCCCGAGCCGAAATACGAGAAGAAACCGGACGACACCGACTGGAGGCCCATTCGCATTCACTTCGGCATCTCGTCGTTCGGCGCCAACGGCTTCACGGCCCGAAAAGGTCAAACGCTGGTCGGCGAGCACCGGGAGACGGACACACGCCACGAGGAGCTCTATTTCGTCTCCAGGGGAAACGCCACCTTCACCATCGAAGGGGAGGACATCGCTGCCCCCGGGGGCACGTTCGTCTACGTCCCGGACCCAGATGCTCTGCGCAGTGCGGTCGCCCTCGAGGACGACACCACCGTGCTCTGCTTCGGCGGCACGCCGGGCGAGGCGTTCGGCGTCTCCGAGTGGGAGCGCAAGTACGACCCCGCCGAGTCTTGAGCTGGACGGCCGAGCTTCCGCTCGTCGGGGCGGGCGGGGAGCCGGTCGACCTCTGGAGGACGATCTCCTCCCATGGGGTCGCGGACCTTCCTCCGAACAGGATCGACGAGGACGCGCGTACCGTCGAGGTGACGCTTCGCATCCCGCGTGGTCGTCCCCGCACGGTGGGCGTCGCCCAGGGTCGCAGGGGCAAGGCGACGGTGACCGTCCTCGGACCCACTCCCTCGAAGCCGCTCGCGGACGCCCTGCTCGAACGTGTCGGCCACGTCTTGCGCCTCGACGAGGATCTTTCTGACTTTTACGAGCTCGTTCGCAAGGACCCGGACCTCTCCTGGGCTGCAAGCGGCGCCGGTCGCCTCATGCGCAGCGCGACCGTCTTCGAGGACGTGGTCAAGACGATCGCCACGACGAATTGCACCTGGTCTGCGACCGTCCGTATGGTCGGCGCGTTCGTCGAGCATCTGGGCGAGCCTGCCGTGGGAGCCGCGGACGACGGCCCCTACGGTCGGGCCTTTCCGACTCCCGCTGCGATGGCCGATGCAAGCGACGATTTCTACAAGGACGTCGTCCGGGCCGGCTACCGCAGCGCGTACTTCCGCGCGCTGGCCGATTCGGTGGCGTCTGGCGCGCTTGACCTCGAGGAGCTCGGCGAGGCGCCGCCCGAGGAGCTTCCCGACGACGAAGTCGCGGAGCGGCTTCTCGCCCTTCCGGGCGTCGGCCCCTACGCGGCCGCGCACATCATGATGCTGCTCGGTCGCTATTCACCTCTCATTCTCGACTCCTGGACAAGGCCGAAGTACGCGCGCGTCAACGGCCGCAGGGCCTCCGATGCGGGAATTGAGCGGCGCTTCCGTCATTACCGGCCGTATGCGGGGCTGGCGTTCTGGCTTTACCTCACGCGTGACTGGGTCGCCGATTAGAACGAGCTACCGCGAGGGGGCTCGCCGCATCGCGCCGATCGGCGCGGCCGCCGCGGTCTTCGGCGCTTCTTTCGCCGTCCTCTCGCACACGGGGGGGTTCGACGGTCTCGCGGCGGTCGTCATGTCGGCGACGACCTTCGCCGGCTCGGCGCAGTTCGCCGCGGCTTCCGTGCTCGAGACGGGGGGCGGCGTGGCTGCGGCGGTGGCCGCGGCCGTCCTGCTCAACGCGAGGTACGCGCCGATCAGCGTCACGGTCGGCGACCAGTTTCGGGGCTCAGTCGTGCGTCGACTGTTCGAGGCACAATTGATCGTGGACGAATCCTGGGCGCTCTCGCGCCGCTCCGACGGGAGGTACGACCGTCGACTCCTGATCGGCGGCGGGCTCGTTCTCTACATCTGCTGGGTGGGCGGGACAGCGCTCGGGGCGCTCGTCGGAGACAGGCTCGGCGACCCTGAGCGCTACGGCCTCGACGCAGCATTCCCGGCGCTGTTCCTCGCGCTGCTCGTGCCGCAGGTGACCTCACGGCGAGCGCTGGCCGCTGCTCTCACGGGAGGGTCGATCGCGTTGGTTCTGATCCCGTTCGTGCCGGCCGGCGTGCCGATCGTCGCGGCGACGGCGGCTTGCTTCATCGGCTGGGTGCGCACGTGAGCTCAGTCTGGATCGTGATCATCCTGGTTGGTGCGGCCACCGTGTGCCTCAAGGCGGTCGGGCCGGTCGTCCTCGGCGGGCGGGAGCTGCCCCCCGCTCTCAGCGCGGTTCTCTTCCTGCTCGCGCCAGCGCTCCTCGCCGCCCTCGTGGTGACCCAGGCCGTCGGGGGTGACCGCGAGATCGTCCTCGACGAGCGACTGCTCGGCATCGCCGCCGCGGCGATGGCGATCGTGCTCCGCCTGCCGCTGCTGGCCGTCGTCGCCGTGGCGGCTGCGGTCACGGCTGGGGTTCGGGCTTTCTCCTAGAGGGTATTCGGCGAGGCGCCCCCATGTGTCTCACTCTATGAGCGACCTCCAAGCCGAGATAAGGACCGCCGCCGATGGCCTTGCCGACCAGGGCAGCGGACAGACGTGGCTCGCGTGGTTGGCGCGAGCCGGCATGCTCGCGCAGGGCACGATGTACCTGCTCGTTGGCGGGCTCGCGATCGAGCTCGCGCTGGGACTCGGGGGGAAGACCACCGACCAGCGCGGCGCCTTGCACACGCTCGCCGACGAGTGGTACGGCCTCGCTGCCTTGCTCGCTCTCGCGGTCGGCTTCGCTGGCTACGCTCTCTGGCGCTTCGCGGTCGCCGTCCTCGGCGAGAAGATCGAGAGTGAAGAGGATGTCGGCGTCGCGAAGCGGCTCCTCTATGCCGGCCGCGCGCTCGTCTACGCAAGCCTCTGCTACAGCGCCGTCGCTCTCGTGCTTACACGTGGCGGTGGAAAGTCGAGCACGGAGGACAAGGCGACCGCCACCGTCTTCGACTGGCCCGCCGGCCGATGGCTCGTGGGGGCAGCGGGCCTGGCAATCGTGGGTTACGGCCTCTGGAACGGCTACCGCGCCCTCAGCCGGAACTTCGAGAAGGACCTCAAGGTGGAGCGGATGAGCGGTGGCGAGCGGCGGCTCGTCTGCGCTGTCGGCCGCGCCGGCTTTGCCGCCCGCGGCGTCGTCTTCAGCCTGATCGGCATCTTCGTAGTGAAGGCTGCCCTGGAGTACGACCCAAAGGAGCCGGTGGGCTTCGACGGTGCCCTTCAGCGGCTGTCCGAGCAACCTTACGGCCCGGCGTTGCTCGGAACCGTGGCGGCCGGTCTAATCGCGTTCGGTCTCTTCAGCCTGGCTCGCGCCCGTTACCGCGAGGTCTAGCGAGCGCAGGCCGAGCGACTAGCCGGACCGGGCGCGGCGACGCACGATCCTGCGCGCCGCATGCACGACGGGAAGCGGCAACCGTGCCCGCAAGCGCGGAGGCACGAGCAGCATGATCCGGACCACCAGCGGCAGCCCTCTGCTTCCAGTCGTGCCCAGATCCTGCAGGGCACGCCGGCTCGCGTCGAGGCGCGCGCGGGCCGCTTGGCTGTCTCCGGCAGGCTCCGCGAGCCCGGACATCTGAGTCCAGACCTCCTCGCTCATCGTCTGCAAGGCCGGGGGCAGCCGGACTCCATCCCAGCCGACCGCCGAGCGGCGGAGAGCGGGGTCCACGAACCCGTCGACGTCCGGATGGCGAGCACGGTCGATCCCGGCGAGCAAGGGTACGTCGAGCATCTCGCCGCAGCGGGAAACTTCGCGCGCCCAGTCCTCGAGCAGATCGTCGTAGCGAACGAAAGCCCGCCGTGCGCCCCGCGTCGCGTGCTCGGCGTGGAGCGTCACGTCAAGCCAGGAGAGGGCACGGCTCGCGTCGTTCTGCCAGGTGCCGTAGGACGCGCGCCCGCTGGCCACGACCTCGGCCGGGTGGCGCATCATGGTCACGAACAACGTTCGAAGCTCCAGCTCGTCCGCTGAGCGCCGCCACAGCGGCAAAAACCAGACGATGCGCGGATCCTTGACGACGAGATTCTCAGCCTTGGCGAGCTGAGCCTCGAGCCAGGAGCTGAGCTCCCCGACCACGTCGCCGTCGTTCGCAAGCTCAGCGAGCTGGTCCCAGGCACCCGAGCGGGTATCGAACGCCGTGACGCCTCGAGCGTGCAGCAGTCTTTTGTGGAACCTCACGACCCAGCGAGGCTCCGAAAACCCGCGGGGGTTCGTTCGGTCAGCCTTGACCTCGGGCTGCGGGACGTGGAAGCCGAGGCGGCCGAGGATCCCGGCGAGAAGACTCGTGCCGCTGCGACCTTTGCCGACGACCAGCACCAGACGCCGAGCGGGCCGTGATTCCGCAGACTGCGGCACGGCTCAGAGCCTAGGCGATCTGCCCGCGAACGACGCGTTGAGGTCAAGACTCGCACCGCGTAGACTCGCACGCAGTCTGGCTGTCGAATCGAACGCACCGGTCCGCACGTTCCTCATCGCGGACATCCGCGGTTATAGCCGCTTTACGGAGGAGCACGGCGATGAAGCCTCTGCGAAGTTAGCGGCGAAATTTAGTGAGCTCGTCCGCGAGGGCGTGGAGACGCGAGGCGGGGCGCTGATCGAGATCCGTGGCGACGAAGCCTTGGCCGTCTTCGACTCGGCGCGCCAGGCAATCCGAGCCGCCATGGATCTCCAGCAGCGGTTCGCGGAGGAGTCGGACGCCGACGCGGACCTCCCTCTGCGGGTCGGAATCGGGATCGACTCCGGCGAGGCGATCGCGTTGGAGGACGGTTCCTTCCGCGGTGCCGCGCTCAACGTGGCAGCACGGCTGTGCAGCCTCGCCGCGGGTGGAGAAGCCATGGTGAGCGAGGGGACCAGTCACCTCGCCGGGCGCCTCCCGGGCGTCCGCTACGTCGACCGGGGACGGGCCCATCTAAAGGGAATCGCCGAACCCGTTCGCGTCATACGTGTTGCGCCGGAGGAAGAGCAGAGCCATCCGTGGATCGTCATGTTCTTCGGCCGACCCAAGGGTCTCGGCTGGCCAGTTGGGCTCGGCGTAGCACTGATTGCCGCCGCAACTGCTGCCGCGGTTGTCTACCTGACCAGCGGAAACACCGGTGAACCCGGCTCCGCAGGGACCGGAACGCAAGGAGGATCGCTCTCAGTAGCGCCGGTCGCGGACGTCTTGGCGTTGATTCCGACGACGCTGCGAAAGACCTGCGTGGTGCAGCCCGTTCCGGACATCGGTGCCCTCGAGACCGCCGTCTGCGTACCTGGCACCACCGCAGAGACGCGTTTCTCGCCCGACCGTTGGCAGGTTTCGATCTACCCAGACGGCGTCGCCATGAACAAGGCGTACGAGGCGGAGCGGCGTCGCCAAGAAATTGCGCTCGATCAGGGCAAGTGCAGCGCGCTCAGTTGGGGAGGAGAAGGAGCGTGGGCTCACGGGCCTGGCAAGCCCGGCGGACGCAGACTGTGTTACTTCGATGGCGACGATGCCGTCATCGTCTGGACTCACGCACGCTTCGAACAGCCGAGTCACAGGGACATTCTCGGGATAGCCCGCGAGGGCGGCAGCGACCATGCCCGGCTGGCCGTGTGGTGGGAAGTTCAGCACCATCTGATCGGCAAGGTCGAATAGGACCGGTTGGCCAGGGCGCAAAAGCCGCCCTAGGCTGGGAAATGGCCTACGCGGGTTAGGGTCGTCAGCCGGCCGAGGAAACGAGCCTGTACCCCACTCCCCAGACGTTGAGGACGTAGGCGGTCTCGGGGGAGCGGTTGAGCTTGCGCCGCAACCGCGACGCGTGAGAGTCCAGCGTCCTCGTTCGGCCGAGCGAGCGGAAGCCCCAGACGTTGCGCAGGAGCTCTTCCTTCTTGAAGACTCGTTCGGGATCCTCGGCGAGCGCGACGAGGAGCTCGTACTCCTTCGCGGAGAGCTGCACCGCCTCGCCCGCCAGAGTGACCACTCGGGCGGCGAGGTCGATCTCGAGGTCGCGCACGGTCAAGCGGGGGTGCCGTGGCCCGTTCGAGCGGCGGAGGACAGCACGCATCCGCGCGACCAGCTCGTCGTAGACGAACGGCCTCACCACGTAGTCGTCGCAGCCACGCGCGAAGCCGCGCACTCGGTCGACGGGATCGCCGCGCGCGCTCACGATGATGACGGGGACGTCGCGGTTCCAGCGGCGCCCCGGCTCTCCCTCGCGCAGGCGGCCGCAGAGCTCGAAGCCGGACGCATCCGGGAGGACGGCGTCCAGGAGGACGAGGTCGGGCTTCACCTCTTCGGCGAGGTCGAGCGCCTGCATGCACCGGTCGGCGGCCAGCACGTCGAAGCCATCGTCCGCGAGCTGCTGCTCGAGGTAGGCCCGCACCGGACCTTCGTGCTCGACCAGCAGAACCGTTCCTCGCACCACGGCGTCGACGCTAGCAATCCCTTCGCGGGCCGCCAAGATGTCCTTTGGCGAGGAAGCGCAACAAGCTCTGGACAGACCTATACACAGCCGTCCGTCTCGGCTACTGCCCGAATGTCCAGTAAGAAACGCACGGACGACAGGTGCGGCGCCCACCAGCGGGTGGACAATTCAGTCGTGGACACAGCAGGCGCACGAGCACTTGCGCAGCGGATCGCCGAAGGCAAGCCGGCGGCGGACAACTTCCTGGAGCCGGCAAGTCCACGGACGCCGTCTGTCAAGAACTCCGGGGACGGCGTCGTCTATATCCGGGCGCTAGCGCTCCGGGCAGCACGGGAGGTCTGGATCTACGTGCGCGGGCCCGACGGACGCCTGCGCCGCGCCCGCTAGCCCACATACTCCTTGTCAGCCCGCATGGAAGGTGCGATCATCGGCGCGGGATGAGGTTGCGGCTCATGGGGTTGGTGCTCGCCTGCGCCGTTGTCTTCGGGGCGACGGCCGCGTCGGCTGCGGCGCTCAGCTTCAGCTTCCCGGCCCAGCTCGGCTTCCTCGCAGGCGACGACTGGGAGCCGGCGATCGCGGCCGACCGCTTCGGCCACGTCTACGCCCTCTGGACTCACTACGGCGGCGATCCTCTGTGCGACGGTTGCGCCAGCCCGCACATGGAGCTCCAGGTTTCGTCCGACGGCGGGGCCACCTGGTCGACACCGCGCCCACTGACTCCTGGGACTCAGTTGCGCCAGGACGACCCTCAGATCGTCGTCGACCCCGCTGACGGCCGGACGCTGTACGCCGCCTACATGCTCGGAGACAAGGCCAGCCAGTACGTCGCGAAATCCACGGACTTCGGCCAGACGTGGACGAACGTGCTCGTCGAGTCGTTGCAACGCGGGACCGACAAGGACATCCTCGCCGTACGCGGACAGGACATGTACCTCGTGTACAACGCCGTGCAGAAGATCTGGGCCAGCGTTTCCCATGACGCCGGCAAGACCTGGACGCTGAACCACGTCATCGGGAACACCAACTCGAAGTTCGGCTGGTCGCTGCCCGGAGGCGGGGCCGTCGACTCGAAGGGGATTGCCTACTTCGCCTGGGAGGGATTCACGGCCAACGGCAAGCCGTCCGGCCCGGTCAACCTCTTCATCACGAAGTCGACCGATGGAGGTGAGACCTGGACTTCGCATCTCGTCGACGTCTCCCAGGCCCCGCCCCAATGCGGAACCTGCGGCTGGGCTTACTGGGGGCCGCAGACGACGCTCGCCGTCGACAGCCGCGACCGCCTCTACGTGCTCTACAACGCAAACAGGATCAAGTTCGGAGTGAACAGGATGTTGTTCGCCCGCTCGACGGACGGCGCCCTCACCTGGGATCGGCGCCAGGACGTCTCGGGAGCACCCATCGGCTCGAACAACCTCTTCCCCGCCATCGCCGCGCGGGGCAACGCCGACGTCAGGATCGCGTGGCAGGACGACCGCAACGGGTTCGATGCGGGTAACGACGACCCGAACGCGCGCTGGAACACCTACTACCGCTCCTCCACAAACGGTGGGACCACGTGGTCCTCGGAGGCGCAGCTCTCGAGGTTCGTGGCCGGCTACGCGTACAAGTTCGCCGCGCCGCAGGAGGGGTTCGGGGAACCCTACGGCGACTACCTCGAACTCGACATCGACGGCTCCGGCGTCACACACGCGATCTGGGGCGAGGCCCCGAGCTACGCCGGGCCTGGCAACGTCTGGTACGCCCGCGGCCAGTAGCCGCTAGAGCCGCCCGGACCGAATCACGCCCCAGGCGAGCCAGAGCCCGAGGAGCGTCGAGATGCTGAAGCCGACGATCGAGAACACGTGCAGCCCGAGAATGTGCGGTCCAGAGTCGCCGAAGATCCCGATCAGCGCCGAGCCGATGACGCCGGTCCCGGCGATGATCGCGATCACCAGCCTGTTTCCCACCCGGTCCATGTGCTGGAAGAGGTCGTCGAGGCCTTCGTGGCGGAACCCGACCTCGATCTGGCCGTCGCGCACCTGCTCCATGGTGTCGTGCACCTGGTACGGAAACTCCTTGAGCATGCGGGCCAGGTTCGAAGCCTCCCCGGCTGTACGCCGCACCACGCGCTGGGGCGTGAAGCGCTCGATCATGAGCTCGCGCGCGTAGGGCTTGGCCACGTCGAAGACATTGAAGTCGGGATAGAGCTCCATCCCCACCGACCCGAGCGTGGCGATGGCCCGGTCGAGCAGGACGAAGCGGGTCGGCAGCTGCAGGTGCATCCGGTAGATCAGCGCGAATGCCTCGCGGATGAGTTGGATGGGGTCGATCTCTGAGAGCCGCGCGCCGT
>Ga0184605_10000139_pt1 | contig 20362 bp, 18 predicted proteins | sample PLM0_30_coex_FD_132995 | JGI IMG/M metagenome (GOLD analysis project Ga0184605, IMG submission 132995) | Groundwater sediment microbial communities from an aquifer in East River, Colorado, USA - PLM0_30_coex | ecosystem: Environmental > Terrestrial > Soil > Riparian zone | place: USA: East... | reverse complement strand
TGCCGAGGGCGCAGAGGTCCTCGCCGACGACGGTGAGGTAGTCCTCACCCGGCACGAGGGCACCTTCTTGGTCGGGAAGACCGACCCACCCCGCCGAGAACGAGACGTACGGGATGCCCGCAGCGTCGGCTTCCTTGATCGCAGGGGCGAGGGCCACACCCACGTCGGGATAGCCAACGATGAAGTCGACCCCTCTCGAGACCAGGAACCTGATGTCGTTGGCGTGGACCGCAGGATCCGGGTTGAAATCGGCATGGGTGGACACGATGGTCCCGATCTCGTCGTAGGTGAGCGCCTGGAGGATGGCCTCCATGTGGCTCACGGCACGCCAGACGTTGACCGTGTCTCCGCCACCGTCGGCGTAGCCCATGACCGTCTCGCCACCGGTCCCGGTCTCACACTGTTGGCTGCTCCAGCACTCCATCGCCTTGTCGATGGTGGCTTGATCGAGATCTTGGTTGGCCCGGGCGATGGACGCCAGGATGATGTTCCAGCTCGCTTCATCCGATGGCTCCACAGGCCCGAGGGCCTTGTCCACCAACGCCGGGTCGGCATCGGTGCTCTCCCCGAAATCCGAGAGAGCGCCGGTCCCTGTGCCCTCGGAGGGTGTGGTCGTCCCGCTCGGGGTCGTGTCGTCACCTCCGCTACATGCCGCTGTGATCAAAGCCAGCACCGCGATGATGCCGATGATCCTGATCCGCTTCATGTTCCTCCTCCCGTCGACAAATCTTGGCCACTGAGTCGAGAACCGTTGTCTTCCCGGATCGGGTGGAACGTCACATACCCTCCTCCTTCCAGGCACGTCCGTCGGCGGAGTCGGCGAGGATCGCCCCCTGCGAGGGACCCTGTCGTCTTCGCTCTCGGAGGAGATGCTCGACGCCCCGGACGATCCGATCGCCCGAAACCAACATGCCCCCGATGATCACCACTCCGAACACGACGAACTGGAGGGCGGTGGGTAGTCCCATCGTTCGCAGCATCTGGTTCAGACCCGTCAGGAAGAGGGCGGCCGCGAACGTGGACAACGGGCTGGCCAGACCTCCGGTCAAGGAGGCGCCCCCGATCACCACCGCCGCGATCGGGCCCAGGAGGTACGTCGAACCCACGGCGACCCCGGGGGTGCGGAGGAGCCCCGCCAGCGCGACTCCCGCGATCGCGTAGAAGACCGCGGCGACCACGTAGACGAGGATCTGGTTCACGGTCACCCGGACACCGACGACGTGGGAGGCGACCGGGTTGGCGCCCACGGCTTGGAACCTGCGACCGACCGCCGTGTAGCGCAGACCGACGATCAGGAGGATCGTGAGCACGACACCGATCCAGAAGATGGGGCTGACACCGAGGATGCGGGTCGAGGTCCAGTCGGACAATCCGGTCGGCACCGGGCTCTGGACGGGGAAGGTGCTTCCGTAGCGATTCACCACTCCGACCACGATCAGACCCACCGCCAGGGTGATGATGAGTCCGTTCAGCTTGAGCCCGCCGATGAGGATCCCGTTGACGAGCCCAACGACCGCGGCGGCGGCGAGCGCGGTGGCGATGGCCACCCAGATGTGCTCGTTCGATCCGTCTCCGACACCGACCACGATCACCGCTGCCAGGCTCATCGTCCCGGGGACGCTGAGGTCGATCCCGCCGGTCATGATCACCAACATCTGGCCGAGGGCGGCGATCCCGAGCACCGCCCCGTAGGGAGCCACGGCGCGGAGGGCGACGCCACTCAGCGTCGCCGGGGCCCAGATGGACGCCACCACGACGAGGAGGAGGAGCGCGATGTACACCGGCAGGTACCGAGAGCCAACGACGAACGACGTGAGCGCCGAGGAGGGCGCTCGTGCCGCGCTCATGCGCCCCCCGCCGACACCGTGCCCGGGGCCGCTCCGTATGGCTCGGTCATCCGGTTTCGAGCGACCGTCGCGAGATCTCGGGCGCGGGCGACGTCCGCGTCAAGGACCCCGCCTCGCATCACGGCGCGTCCCGAGACGAATACGCGGTCGACGTTGGACGTGTCCATGCCCCACACCACCGCGCCGATCGGGTCGTTGATCGGGAAGATGTTCGGGCGGTCGGTCCGCAGCATGACGATGTCGGCCTGCTTGCCCGGCTCGAGGGATCCGGTCACCGTGCTCAGCCCCGCCGCGCGGGCGCCGTCGACGGTGGCGTGACGGATCACATCGCGTGTGCTCATCAGGCGCGGTACTCCAGCCTTCCCGGCGAGCTTGCGATCGAAGACGGTGGCGTGTTGCATCGCGATCGTGGCCCGCATCTGGGCGAACAGATCACCCGGCGCCAGCCGCTCTTCGTCGACACCGAGGCCCGGGCGGATGTCGCGGTCGATGAGCTGCTGGATCGGTGGCGATACGGATCCGCCCGTCATCTCGCTCGATGGTGCGAGTGAGATCGAGGCTCCCGACGCCGCGATCGCCTCGACATCGGCGTCGTCGAGCGCCGAACAATGAACGAGCGTGACATCGGCACGCAGGAGTCCCTGCGCGCCCATCTCGGAGATCACGCCGCGCCCCGAGCTGCCCGGGTCGACATGCGCGTGGATGCGCACGCCGAGGTCACGAGCCATCACCCAGTCGTCTGCGAGCCGGCCGAGGTCGCTGGCCCCGGGCACCACGGATCCGAAAGCGATGGTGGTGCGCGAACCCGCCGTGGCGGTCAGACGGGCGAAGCGTTCTCGGGTCGCGTGACCGGAGGCATCGTCGGCCTCTGTCCCGCGGCCGGCGGCGTCGACGAACACGGTGCGCAGTCCCGAGTCGGTGTGGGCCTGCAGTGCGGCGTCGGCGAGCCCGTCGTCGGACGCGACGTGCGACCAGTCGACGACGGTGGTGATCCCGGCCTCGGCGGCGCCCAACAAGCCGATCAGGGTGGCTGCATACACATCGTCGGGCCGGTGGTGATCGGTGAGGGCGGCGGCCCCCGAGGCTCGTCCGTTCGAAGCCGGCTCACCGAGGTTCCGGAATAGCGATGTCCATGCATGGCGATGGGTGTCGACGAAGCCGGGCATGACGATGGTGTCGCTCGCGTCCACCTGCTCGGCGTCGCGGGCGCGGAGCCCGGTGCCGATCTCAGCGACGGTCTCACCGTCGATCAGGAGGTCCGCACGGGTGAAGTTCGGTGTCCTGGCGCCCAGCGTGAGGACGCAGCCACCGCTGAGCAGGATCTTCGACATCAGCCGCTACCCCCGGGCTCGCCCGACCGACTCGCCATCCGGTGCCCCCGATCGACTCTTGCGAGCGATCACCGCCACTTTGAACGACCGTTCCTGGTGTTCAGGCACACTACATACCTTGGCCCAGGATGGCTAGGCAAGGTAGTCGTGCCCTCTCAAGGAGCCTCTCGTAACCTGACTACCGGCCACGGGCACATGATCAGCGGCGCTGCACACGCGACGACCTCCATCGAGTAGTGTCAGTGACACTGAGCGGACGTGCGGTGAGAGCTTCGAGGTGCTGGTGGCCGGCGAGCTGGAAGACATCGGGACGAGGCTCCGAGAGGAGCGAGATCGGGTAGGGATCAGTCAGCGCGAGCTGGCCCGCCGGATCGGGCTCTCGGCCAGCATGATCTCTCAGATCGAGTCGGGTCAGTCCAAGCCCTCGGTGAGCACGCTTTACGACATCGTCACCGAGCTCGGCGTCTCGGTCGACGACATCTTCGGCGGCGGGAACGGCTCCGGAGGCACGCCCGGAACCGAGGACGATGCAGACCCCGCCGATCCCACCCATCACGGCCCGATGGTGCGGTTGGAGGATCGACATGTGATCGACCTGGATTCCGGGGTGCAGTGGGAGCGGCTCACGAGCCACCAGCACGAGCACGTGGACTTCCTCCACGTCATCTACGACGTGGGGGGCTCCTCGGCCTCCGACGAGAAGTTGATGCGCCACCCGGGACGGGAATACGGCGTGATCCTGGAAGGACGGCTCGGTGTCCAACTCGGCTTCGACGAGTACGCACTCGGTCCCGGTGACTCGATCGCTTTCGACTCGACCCAGCCCCATCGCCTATGGAACATGGGCGACGTCCCCGTCAGCGGGATCTGGTTCGTGGTCGGCCGCGAAGGCTGACCTCTTTCGGAGTTCGGTTCGGTAGTAGCCTTCGCAGCCGTGACGGTCGCGGTCGGGGAAACGCTCACGCTGGCTGACGTGGCCGCGGTCGCCGCGGGATCCGAGGTGTCCTTCTCGACAGATGCACGTGCTCGCGTGGGCGCCGCGCGCCGCGTCGTCGAGGAAGCCGTTGCCTCGGGCGAGGTCGTCTACGGGGTCACCACCGGGTTCGGCGCGCTCGCCAACGTCCGGATCGATCCCGCTCAGGCATCCGACCTTCAGCACGGCATCGTGCGATCGCACGCGACCGCGGTGGGTCGTCCGCTCTCCCGTCCCGAGGCGCGCGCGATGTTGCTCCTCCGCGCGCACGTCCTCGCCTTGGGGCACTCCGGCGTGCGGCCCGAGCTGGTGGATCTCATGGTGGAGATGCTGAACGCCGACGTGATCCCGTCGGTGCCGGAGCAGGGATCGCTCGGCGCGTCGGGAGACCTCGCCCCGCTGGCCAACCTGGCGCTGCCGATGATCGGCGCGGGCGAAGTGCTGACGGATGTCGGCACCGAGCCCGCGGCGGGAGCGATGCAGCGCGCGGGGCTGGTCCCGCTCACGCTGGAGGCGAAGGAGGGGCTCGCGCTCGTCAACGGCACGCAGGGGATGCTGGCGATCGGGACGCTCACGGCCGGGCGGCTGTCGACGCTTCTTCGTACCGCCGACGTCGTCGCGGCGATGACGATCGAGGCCGCCCTCGGAACGGATGCGCCGTTCGACGATCGGCTCCAGCGGCTGCGTCCGCATCCCGGTCAGGCGGGGAGCGCCTCGAACCTCCGGCGTCTTCTGGATGGCTCGCCGATCCTCGCCTCCCATCGGGACAGCGAGCACCTCGTGCAGGACGCCTACTCGCTCCGGTGCGCGCCGCAGGTGCACGGGGCCACGCGCGACGCCCTCCGTTTCGCGCGGGGCGTCCTCGAGATCGAGCTGAACGCGGTCTCGGACAATCCGATCGTGCTACCGGACCACGGCGACATCGTGTCGGGTGGGAACTTCCACGGTCAGCCCATCGCGGTCGCGATGGATGCTCTGGCGACCGCCACGGTCGGGATGGCGAGCATCAGCGAGCGCCGTCTCTACCGCTTGCTCGACCCCGCGTTGTCGAACGGGCTCCCACCGTTCCTCGTTCCGGAGAGCGGCCTCAACAGCGGGTTCATGCTCGTGCAGTACACGGCGGCGTCGCTCGTCTCGGAGTCGAAGTCACTCGCGCATCCCGCCTCGGTCGATTCGATCCCCTCATCCGCCGGACAGGAGGATCACGTGTCGATGGGGATGACGGCCGCTCGGCATGCTCGCGAAGTCGTCGCGAACGCGGAGGTCGTCGTCGCGCTCGAGGCTCTGGGCGCCGCGCAGGCGCTCGACCTCAGGGCGCCGCTCGAGCCCGGTCCCGCGACCGCCGCGGTGAAGCGAGCGCTCCGCGATTCCGCGCCCTTCTTCGAGGCGGATCGAGAGTTCGGCCCCGACATCGCGGCCGCGGTCGAGCTGGTTCGATCCGGCCGGCTGGTCGCGGCAGCCGAAGACGTGAGCGGTCCCCTCGACTGAGGTTCACAAGCCAGAAGGCATTCTCGGAGTCGGCGCAGCGCCTCTAGGCGAGCGTTCGACGCCGAGGAGGTGGCGCGTACGTGCGACGGGAAGAACGGAACAGTCCGACCGCAGCCGTGACGAGCGCAGCGGAGAGGAGGACCGCAGCGAGTCCGAGACGGAGTCCTCCATGCAGGTTCGGCGCGGGGTCGCAAGGCACTCCCTCGACGCATCCGGCCGAACTGAAAGTCACATGTACCAACGTCGCTGGAACGATGAACGCCAGGGGAAGCAGGACTGCGGACAACACCGTCATGCTGCTGATGGGTTGGTGAACCAACAGCACCAACAACGCCGCGATGATCAGGCCGAACGCTGCGTACGCGAAGACGGAGGAAACGTACGCGAGGAGCGCGGCCGTTGAGGCGACGAGAAGCGCAACGAAGTATGTCGTTGCTCGAAGGACCTGCATGGCTCCGATCGATGATGCCTGCTGCGTACTCACATCTGCAGCATTCCACTCCGTCGAAATCCGTCAAGAGTCGACCGGTTCGCCGCCGATCACCGTGGTGACGACGGGGTTGTGTCCCGGACGGTAGGGCACGTGGGCGAACGAAGGCCCGTCCAGCACCACGAGGTCGGCGCGCTTCCCCGCCTCGAGGGTGCCGACCCGGTCGTCGATACCAAGCACCCACGCGGGGTTCGCCGTGGCCGCGGTGAGCGCCTCGAGCGGCGTCATCCCATAGAGGGAGCACGCCATCGCGATCGTCTCTGGCATCGAGCAGACCGGGGACGTCCCCGGGTTCAGGTCGGTCGCGATCGCGAGGGCGGCGCCGGCGTCCCGGAGCGCAGCGACGGGCGCCGGCGCCGCTCGCAGCGTGAACGTGGAGGAGGGGAGCAGAACGGCCGCCGTCCGCCCCTCGCCGAGACGGGCGATACCGGCATCGCTCACATGGTTCAGGTGGTCGGCGCTCCGCGCGCCCAACGTGGCGGCGGCCTCGGCCGCCCCGCTTGGCCCGAGCTGGTCTGCGTGCACCCGAAGCGGCAACCCGGCGGCCGAGGCCGCCGCCGCCACTCGTGCGAGGTCCTCCGAGGAGAACGCGATGTCCTCGACGTAGATGTCGACGGCGTCGGCGAGCCCCTCCGCAACGGCCGCCGGGATCAGCTCGTCGCACGCGGCCGCGACCCAGTCGTCTCGCGACCACCCCTCGGGGACCGCGTGGCACGCGAGCAGCGTCACCCTGCACGTCTGCGCCACCGTCTCGGCGAGCCGCCGCGCGAGCCGAAGTTGCCGCAGCTCGCCCTCGAGGGAGAGGCCGTACCCGCTCTTCAGCTCCATCGCGGTCGTGCCGTGCGCCGCCATCTCGACCGCAAGGGCGTTCGAGAACGCGAGCACCTCCTCGTCGCCAGCCTCGGCGAGCATCCTGGCCGATCGGAAGATCCCGCCCTCCTGGCCATGGAGGTCCCGGTACGAAACACCGGCGAGGCGGGCCTCGAACTCGTCCGCGCGCCAGCCCACGAACGGCAGATGGACGTGGCAGTCAACGAACCCGGGGACGATCACGCCCTCGTCGATCCTTCCGAGCGAGACCGGCTCCCAGGGCAGTTCGTCCGCGGGGCCCACGAACACGATCGTGCCGTCGTCGTCCCACGCGACGCCGCCGGGCGAGATCACGTCGGCGGTGGCGGCGACGCCTCTCGCGGGGAGCGACCCTTGGGCAGTCGCGAGCGTCGCCGCCACCGCCGCTCCCCGCGCCATGTCGGAAGCCTAGCGGTGGTGCCTCGCGTGGAGCCGCTCCGGACTCCTCAGCCGGAGGGCGGCGGGGCGACTACCACCAGCACGACGGCCGGCTCCTCGGACGCATTGCGGATCGTGAGCTCCATCCCGGCGGGTACCTCGACCGCCTCCCACTGCCTCATCCGAGCTCGACCCTTCCCGACCTGCGTGGCGATCTCACCGGCGAGCACGACGAGGATCCCGTCGGATTCGTCATCACGGATCGGACCGACCCCCTGCGCCGCTTGGAGGCAGACGATCTCCGACCACAAACGCTCACCCTCGACCAGCGTTTGCCGCCGCGGTTCGTCGTCGGAGAAATGGACCAGGTCCCGAATGTCGAGCGTCTTCACGGACGCCAGGGTACCGGTGTCTCCCGATGCATCGGATAGCTACACTGCCGCGTCTGCTCTTGCCCCGCTCCGAAGTTGCCCAAGAGATGCCAAGGAGGCCACACCCTGTGACCACGTTCTCGTTCTCCACGGACGCACCTATGGCGGTGAAGGCGGGGGTTCTCATCCTGCCGGTCTTCCAGGGACCGGAGTTCGGTCCCGGGATCAAGGAGTTGGGGCTGGAGCAGGCGTACCGCGACGCCAAGCTCACGGGCAAGAAGGGCGAATCGCTCCTGGTCACCAAGCGGAACGGGGACCGCTTCGCCGCGAACGCCGCTCTTCTCCTGGGCGTCGGGGAACGCCGGGAGTTCGACGTTCCCGCGATGCGGAAGGCGCTCGGGCGCATCGCCTCGTCCGTCGGGCGATTCGGCCATGCGGCCACCACGTTCCCGCAGGTGGTGAAGGGCGATCTCGGCGAGGTGGCGCAGGCGGCCGCGGAAGGTCTCGGACTCGGCGGCTACCGCTTCGTCCGTTACAAGTCGAAGAACGAGCACACGCCCTTGTCGAAGGTCACGATCGTTGGGAACACGAAAGGCGACGCGAAAGCCGGACGGAAGGCGGTCCGCCAGGCCGAGATCCTCGTCGACGCCGTTTCTTGGGCGCGTGACCTCGTCAATACGCCCGCGGGGGACCTCCCTCCGGCGCAGCTCGCGCGAGAAGCGCAGGCGATGGCGAAGGCCGAGGGGCTCACATGCAAGGTCTGGACCGAGACCGAACTGAAGAAGCGCGGCTTCGGAGGCATCCTCGGCGTTGGTCAGGGGAGCGTGAATCCACCCAGGCTCATCGAGCTGACGTACAAGGGCGCCGGGGGATCGGCCCCGATCGCCCTCACCGGGAAGGGCGTCTCGTTCGACTCGGGCGGGCTGTCGATCAAGGACGCGAAGGGCATGGAGACGATGAAGATCGACATGGGCGGGGCCGCGTCGATCCTCGCCACTATGAAGGCGATCGCGCGGTTGAAGCCGAAGATCAACGTCATCGCGGCGATCCCCTCGGCCGAGAACATGCCCGGAGGCGCGGCGCAGAAGCCGGGCGACGTGATCAAGCACTATGGCGGGAAGACTTCCGAGGTGCTGAACACCGACGCCGAGGGGCGACTGATCCTCGCCGATGCCCTCGCGCTGCTCGCGGAGAAGAAGCCCTCCTGCATCGTGGACACGGCGACCCTCACGGGCGCGTGCATGATCGCGCTCGGAACGGACATCACCGGCGCGATGGGCAACGACGACGCCCTCGTCGAGGAGATCGTCGGGGCCGGCCGCTCGACGGGGGACTGGATCTGGCCCCTGCCGTTGCACAAGGACTATCGGCGCCTGATCGATTCGAACATCGCCGACATCAAGAACATCGGCGAACGCTGGGGCGGCGCGATCACCGCGGCATGGTTCCTGGCCGAGTTCGTCGGCGATGTGCCGTGGGTGCATCTGGACATCGCCGGCCCGGCGTTCTCCGAGAAGGGCAACGACCTGGGGCCGAAGGGCGCGACGGGCGTTCCCGTGCGAGCCCTCGTGCGCTTCGTGCTCGATAGAGCGGCGTGACGTCCGAGACCAAGGAACCGCGGACCGGGCCGGTCCTGGGTGTCTTCGCCCATCCCGACGACGCCGAGATCTGTGCCGGAGGTGTGCTGGCGAAGTGGGCGACCGCCGGCCGCGAGGTCCATCTGCTGATCCTCACGAACGGCGATCGCGGGTCGCAGGATCCCTCGCAGGACCGTGGAGAGCTCGCCGCCACGAGGGGCCGCGAGACCCAGGAAGCGGCCGAGTTGTTGGGACTCGCGAGCGTTCGGATCGGGTCGGTCTCCGATAGTGAGCTCGAGAACACGGAGGAGGTGCGCGAAGGCGTCGTGCGCCGGATCCGCGAGGTCCGCGCCGAGACCGTCGTGACGTGCGATCCGACCACGGTGTTCTTCGAGAACCGGTACTACAACCACTCGGACCATCGGACCGCCGGGTTCGTCGCACTGGATGCGTCGTACCCCGGCAGCGGGAACCCGCACTTCTACCCCGAGCAGCTGGCGGAGGGGCTCGCGGTGCAGGAGGTGTTCGACCTCTGGCTGGGATGGACGCACGGATCGAATCACGCGGAGGACATCTCGGGATACTTCGCGACGAAGATCGCCGCCCTCGCCAAGCACGACAGCCAGCTCACCGAGGGCATCCGCTTCTTCGAGGAGTTCCTCGGCAAGGACGCGATTGAAGCCGGCGAGAAGATCGGCGTCGAACACGCCGAGGAGTTCCGCGTCCTCGATCTCAGCTAGGCAGTGAGCCGACCGCGATGACCACGTCGTGGAAGTCGTTCAGCGGGTCGGGGAAGCGGTCCGCGAAGGTCGTCCTCGCTCGCTCGAGGAACGACGCCCAGCTCGACTCCCCGAGCATGTTCCGTGCGAAGCGACCGACTGCCCAGGTCCCCAGCCCCTCGACGAGGTCGTCCCGCGGGTAGGTCCATTGATAGCGCTTCCGGTCGGTCCGAACGTGTCGGAACCCGGCCTTCCGGAGCGCGTCCTCGATCGCTTGAGGGTTCTTGAACCGATCGTGCCCCGGCGCGGCCCCTGCGTAGGCGGGGGCGAGCATGTCTCGCGGGATCACGGTCTCGATCAGCTCGATCCATGTGTCCTGGAAGGCGTCCTTGCCATCCGACCAGGTCGTGAAACCGATCCTTCCCCCCGACGAGAGGACGCGCGTGATGTCGAACAGCGCCGTCTCGACCTTGGCGAACTGTGCGAACACGAAGTTGCCGAGCACGACGTCGAAGGTCCGGTCGCGGAAGGGGAGATCGATGACTTCCGCGGCGACGATGGGGAGCGATGGGCGCTCGCGGTGCGCCACCGAAAGCATGCCCAACGAGCGGTCGATCCCCACGACCTTCGCGCCCGTGCGCGCGGCTTCGTCCGCGCCGGCGCCCGTGCCCGTTCCGACATCGAGCACCCGTTCTCCTTCTTGGATCCGAAGCGAATCGACGAGATCGCGTGCGGCCTCGGCGAATCGGGGTGCGTGCACCCGTCCGTACGTCTCCGCGACGTCGTCGTAGGACCGCCAGTCCTCCATCGGCGCAGCCTACCCGCGCTTCGTGCGAACGCGGGGCGCCGCTAGACTCCGCGCGATGCGACGGGGCGGAGCGTGACCGGGGTCGCGGGCGTCATGGCTCTCGTCCTAGCCGAGACCGTGGCCGGCGCCACGTTGTTCCTCTGGGTGAGCCCTCTGTGGACCGAAGTGAAGCGAGGGTTCTTCAAGCTCCTCGGCGCGATCCTCACGGTGCTGGCGGGGCTCACGTGGCTCTCCGTCGACGCCGGATTAGTCAGCCCTCGCGGATCCGCCAACGCGGACATCCTCCGCGTATCGGCTCTCGCCGCGGCAGTCATCACCGCGTTGTCGACCGTACTCCTGTTCGCTCGTCAGCCGCCTGCGGCACGACTCGCGGGGCTGCTGAGTGTCCCTGCATGGATCAACGTGCTCTTCTGGATGGGCGGCGCCGGCCGCCAATCGTTGGCCCTCGCCCTGTTCCAGTTGGCGGCCGGCGCCGCACTGCTGGGCGCGGCGACGGACGGTCTGCTCCTCGGCCACTGGTACCTCACCGATCGCAAGCTGCCGCGCGGCCCTATCAACCGGATGACGACGATCCTCGTTGTCTCCGTGGCGATCGCCGCCGTCGCGGTGATCAGCGCCGGATTCTCGGGCGTGGAGACGTCCACCTCGATCAACCCGTTGCTCACCGCGGGTGCCTTGGCGCCGTGGATCGCGCTCGGCATGGTCGTCGCGACTGCCCTGATCGCAGGGGTCGTGAAAGCGGTCCTCAAGGGTGAGCGAGCTTCGGCCGTGCAGTCGGCCACGGGCTTCTACTACCTCGCGGTCGTGACGGCGTTCACCGCCGAGGTAGCGGTGAAGACGCGGTTCCTCGACACGCCGGGCGGTCCCGTGCACTGATGCCCGAAGCGGTCCTCGTCGTCGGCGTCCTGATGCAGGTGGTCGTCTGGCGCCTGGTCGTGCGCGGCCGGCTGCCGTTCTGGCCCGCGACGGCGACGACCTTCGCGACGATCGGGTTGGCGGCCGTCCTCGCCGGAAGCCCGAGCTGCTGTCAGGGGACAGATGTTGGCCTCGCGTCCGTCGTCGGCGTCGCGTCGGCCTTGGTGTTCTACGGCACGACCCGGGTGGTCGTCGATCTCGCCACCCGGCATCCCGTCCTCCATGGAGCCGTCGCCGACGTGTATCGACGCTCGCAGGAGACCACGTTCGTCACGGCCCTCGCCCTCACGCTCGTGATCGCGGTCCCCGGTGAGGAGCTGTTCTGGCGGGGCCTCGTCCTCCCCAAGCTCAGCGACGCGACCGGTTCCGTCACCGGCGCGATCCTCACCTGGGCGGCGGCCGTGGGGGCGAACGCCGCGTGGGCGAGCGCGCCGCTGCTTGCCGGCGCGGTGGTGGGCGGCGCGCTGTGGACTGGGCTGGCGGCGTGGAGCGGCGGTGTCGTGGCTCCCGTCGCGAGCCATCTGGTCTGGACGGGGCTGATGCTCGTGTGGCCGCCTCCTGCGGCCCGTGACATGGTGCCCTCGTGACCTTCTTCTCGACCGCCGTCCAATCGGTGTTGGAGCAGGGCCAGTTCTGCCACGTGGCCACGGCCGCGCCGAGCGGGCCGCACTGCACGCCGCTGGTGTTCGCCTACTCGGGTGGCCGGCTATGGCTGACCACGTCACGGCGTTCGGTGAAGACCCGGTCGTGGAAGGCGGACCCCTCCGCGGCCGGCCTGGTTCGCCACGGGGAGCTGGCGGTCACGTTCGCGGGCACGGCGAAGCTCTACGACGCGCTGGATCGGAGCACGTGGGGAGACGCGGTCGCGGTGGCGACCTCGATCGCCAGGGCCACCGGCGCGTTCAGCAAGAAGAACGCGCGGTTCTTCGCCGGGTACGCCTTCGACGCCAAGCAAGTGCCGTTCGCATGGACGCCGCCCGGGAGGGTGTTCGTCGGCATCGTCCTCGAGAGGACCGCACTCGTCGACGCCGACGGGGTCCAGGAGGGGAAGGGTCGATGGGGCGGCGCGTCGACCTCTCACGAGACCTTCCGGCGTTCCACGAAGGGGGATGACCCCTTGGCAGCCCTGCCACGGGAGATCAGAACGCCTCTCGGCACGGAGGGCGACGGCGCCCTGACGCTCGTCGGGGAGCGCGGCCCGGTCGTCGTGCCGGCGCGATGGCGGGCGGAGGAGCACGCGCTGTATGCCGCGCTTCCGGAAGAGACCCTCGCGCTGGCGGCGGCGGGGCCCGACGGACCCGCGGCGCTCACGGTCGACGAAGCTTCCGAATGGCGCGCTCGCGACATGGTGGGCGCGATGATGCAGGGCACGGCATCCATCCACATTCTCGATGCGCTCGGGACCGGGGCGAAGTCGGCACGGACGCTCGCGACCGAGATCGATCCAGACGCCGGCGCGTTGATCCGCCTCGTGCCGTCGCGATGGGTCTGGTGGCGCGGCTGGTCCAGCGGCAGCGCTCACGTTGGATGAGCACGGCCGAGTTCTCCGTCGAGGTCGATGCTCCCCCCGAACGCGTGTGGGAGGTCGTGAGCGACCCCGCGAACATCCCGCATTGGGAGCGCCATGTCGTGAGCGTGCGGCTGCCGGAAGAAGAGCTCGATCTCGGCTCCACGTATACCGTCGTCATGGCATTCATGGGTGTCCGTGTCAGGGTGCGCGGCGAGATCCTCCGATGGGAGCCGCCGTCACACGCGACGATCCGGCTGCGTGGTCCGCTCGAGGCCACGATCGACACGTCGGTCGGCCGGCTCCCCCGCGATCGGAGCGTGCTCCGACACGAGGTCACCTACACCTTCCGAGGACCGCTCGGTCGGGTGGTCGCCGCGGGCCTGACCGCCGTGGGCGGGGCGCAGCTCGGCATCAAACACGGAACGCTCGGACAGAAGCGCCAGATCGAGGCGGGAGCCTAGTCCTTCGGGCTCTTGAGTCGCTTGGCTCGGCGGCGGAGCCAGTTGACGCTCCATCCGATCACGAATCCGAGCGCGGCAGCGATCCCGATCGGCAAGGCGATCGCCACGTCCCAGTCCCAGAACAGGAAGTCGATGTTCGCGTCGTCGAGGTTCTGGAGGATGAAGATCACGAGCAGGAGTGCGGCGGTACCGAGGGCCACGGACTTGATCCCGGCGCTTTCCCGCCGGTACTCGAAGGTCGGCTTCCCTTCCGGGATCGCGTCGTTCGGATCTTCAGGCTCGCGTCGCACGGTGTTGCCCTCCTGTTGTCTGTCCCTTGACGCTCCGGGCCTCTGACGACAGCCTCTGACGATCGTGGTCGATTGTCGCATGATGGTCGGCCGATGAGCCTGGCCAGGGGACTGAGCAAGATCGCGTGGGCGACGGCGCTCGCCGCGGGGGGAGCGGTGATCGGGCACGCCGCGCTCCGGACAGAAGACGGCCGAGAGCTCGACGAGAACCTCTTCAAGGCCCTCAACGCCGAGCACGGCGAGACGGTCGACCGCTTCTTCGCGGGCATCACTGAGCTCGGGTCGATGTACGCGGCGGCGGCGGCGGCCGGCGCGCTCGCGCTGGCCGGCCGCCGCCGCGAGGGCGCCCGCGCCCTCGCGGCCGCGGGCGCGACCTGGCTGGTCCTCCAGGGAGCGAAGCGCGCCGTCAACCGTCCGCGGCCTTTCCTCGCGAACCCGGAGAGGACCCGCCGGATGATCGCGGAGCCGCACGGGACGTCGTGGCCCTCCAGCCATCCGGCGGTGCTCACGACCTTCACGCGTGTGGCCGCGCGCGAGCTCGGGATCGGCGTCATCGGCCGGACCGCGCTCTCGGGTCTGGACGCCTCGGTCGCCGCGTCCCGCGTCGCCCTCGGCGTCCACTACCCGAGCGACGTGGCGAGCGGGCTGCTGTTCGGACGCGCGGTCGCGCGGCTGTGGCCCCGCGCCCGCGCCCCGCGCCACTGACCTCGGGTCGGGATCCAGGTCGTCCTCCTTCAACTCACCGTCTCGGCGTCCCGAGAGCCATAGATAGACTCGCCGCGGTGCTCGATCCGATCGCCTCCGTGGGCTGGCCTGTTCTCGACCGTTTCCGCATCGGGGACTCGATCGAGATCTCACCGCACGGCTTGGGCATCGCGATCGGGTTCCTGGTGGGCTCGTGGCTGCTCATGAGGCTCTCCGTGCAACGCGGGATCCCTGAGAGCCTCGCGAACTCGATCGTGTTCTGGTCGGTGATCGGCTCGCTCATCGGCGCTCGGGTCGCCTACGTGATCGCACACGTGTCCGACTTCGCCAGCCCGCTCGATTGGTTCAAGATCTGGCAAGGGGGGATCTCGCTCCTCGGCGGCATCGCCGGCGCGACGATCGCGAACGCGATCAGCATCAAGCGACAGGAATACCGGTTCCGGTTCTTCCAGGTGGCCGACACGATCGCGCCCTGCCTCGCTCTCGGTATCGCCGTCGGTCGCATCGGAGACCTGATCATCGGGGACCACCTCGGCAAGCCGACGTCGTGGCTGCTCGCCTGGACCTACGAAGGGGGCACGCTCGCGCCGCCGTTCTCGTGCAGTGGTGGCTCGTGCACGGCGGCGCTACACGGGGGCCTGACGGAGACGATCGATCGGACGGGGGCCACGCTGTCCAACGCCGCGGGCAAGGTGCTCGAGCACGGCATCGGCGTCCATCAGACAGCGCTCTACGACATGTTGTTGGCGGCGACACTGTTCGTGTTCCTCTGGCGGTTCATCCGCTCACCTCGCAGGGAAGGCGTGGTCACCCTCACCCTCGCTCTCGCGTACGGGTGCGTCAGGCTGCTCGAGGATTCGCTCCGGATCGACAAGCGCTTCGGGCCGCTCACGGGATCGCAGTGGACGGCGCTCACCGTCGCGATCGTTGCGGCGGGCCTCCTGATCTACTGGGCGGTCTCGCCGCGCCCCGGCCCCACCACGCCCGGCCGTCGGGAATCGAGCATGGACCACGCCGAGGCTCCGATCACGTCCTGAGCGTGTCCACCGCGAAGGGGTCGGTCCTCAACGCCCGCCCAGGTACGACCGACCGACCTCCCGTACCTTCTCGTGCGTGCCACGGTAGGCGTCGGCGTGAGGGAGATAGGACTTGGCGATCTTGGCGAGGAACGTGTAGTTCGGGTCCACGACGTTCGCAACCGGCGACTCGCTCACCTGGGTCAGGAGTTGATAGGCGTCGAGCGCCTCCAGCCCGTACTCCTCGCCCATCCACGCGATGAGGTCCGCGTGCGCGATGCGGAACGCGTCCTCCAACGGACGAGCGGAGCCGGTCGACATCACGTGCGTGTCGCTCTCGAGGCGGGGCCACGGAGTTGCCTTGCCCTTGACGACGTCGATCGTGATCACGGTGTCCATGGCCGCCTCGACGGCGACGCCGCAGGTCTCGCCTTCGCCCTGCCGGCAGTGACCGTCGCCGATCGAGAAGAGCGCGCCCTCGACGTTCACGCCCAGGTAGCACGTGACACCGGCTCGCATCTCGGGTGTGTCCATGTTGCCTCCGTGGGCATCCGGGACGAGTGAGGATCGGGCTTCGAACGAGGCCGGTGCGACACCGACGGTCCCGTGCATCGGATCCAAGGGCAGCACCGCAACATGATCGCCCTCCGTCGCCCGGTAGGTGACGGTCCGACCCGCCCGGTCCACCTCATAGATCCAGACGCGCTCCGGGAGGGGATCGTGCAGCGTCGCGGTCTGATGGGTCGTCGAGAGCGCTCCGAAGAGGTCTACCGTGCACGACGAAGCCCAGTCCCTCGACGGCTCGATCGAGATGAAATGGATCGCGAGGGTGTCGCCCGGCTCCGCGCCGTCGACGTAGAACGGGCCGGTCTGCGGATTCACGAACGGGAACTCGATCACCCGGCTGATCCAGTCGTCCGGCCCGCGGACCTTGCCGCCGAACGCGTCCTCGGTCCAGAGCTCGAGGATGTCGCCGGGCTTGACGGTCCGAACCGGGGGCACGCCGCCGAAGGTCCACGCGAACTCCGAGGGGTCCGGACGGTAGGACAGTACGTCCATGGCGCGAGCATACGGACTTGCTGGCGGCTGTGTGGATCGGGACGCCGGCAGCCCGGTCACCGAGCTGCCAGCGTCCGTTCTTCGATCAGGCGTTCGCGGTGTCCTCCTTCGTTGCCGCTGCGGCTCCGCATGCGGAGACGGTCACGTCGTCGACATACCAACCGTCGATGCCGGCGCATCCGTCCATCCCCATGTCGAAGCGGAAGCGCACAGGGTCTCCCGCGCGGATGCGGGCGCCTGTCGCCGCGAGATCGACGATCGAGGTCCCCCACGAGCTCACGAGCTCGTTCGCGTCCGTGCCGGTGAACGCGGGCTGTCCGGCCATCGGGTTGGTGTTGCCCCCGGCCGCCGTCACCAGCGCCTGGTTGTACGGGTTGAACAGGAAGGCGGCTGCGGGGATCTGGGTGTAGGCGCGCCCGTTCACGCTGATCCAGACGTTGCCTCCGTCGAACCCCTGCTCGCTCGCGATGTAGTGCGTGAACGACAGCCGCGTCGTGCCGCCCGGCACCACGATCGACGGGCTCTGCATGCTCATCATGCCGGAGATGTCGCCAGCTCCCTGGCCGCAGTCACCGGCGTCGGGATCCGCCCCGAAGGCGGCCGACCCGGTCCGGCCCGCGGGCAGCGAACTGTCCGTGGTCCAGTCGAGGTTCGGCCATCCGGCGTAGACGCCTTGGTTCGTCAAGGTCCATCCGTCCAGTCCGCTCTCGAAGTTCTCGGAGAAGACGGTCGTCGCCGGCTGATCACCGCACACGGCCGGCGCGTTCGGCTGCAGGATCGGCTGGAAGTGGCACTGCTCCGTCGGGTCATTCCGGAACTCCACCGCCTGCGTCATCTGGGCGACGGACGCGCAGTTTCCCGCTGTGATCGTCGGCTTGGGCCCACGGTTCGGGGTGCTCGTGGTGCTCAGGTTGTTGACCTTCTGCCCGACGAGATCCGCACACGACTGCTCGAGCGACTCGGCGTGATCGGTGAAGTCGCTCGATGGCGTCTGGTACACGGACTGCGCGCGCCAGTAGACGGCCGCGGCCTTCGTGAGCCCGATCCCGGCGACCGTGTGCCCGTTGTACGTGCCGCCGTCGACGAGCAGCGCGAAGCCGTGGTTGGGGATCCCGGAGTTGGAGTGCACGCCGCCGTTGTCGGTGGATGCGCAGAAGTACTCCTGGTCCGTCACCTTGCCCGGATCGCCGAGGCACGTCGGATCCGACATGTCGCGGATCGCCCCGCCGAACGCGCTCGCGTCCTCACCCATCAGCCAGCGATACGAGCCCTGGCTGCCGGTCCGCGCCCGCATCGTGACGTTCACCGTGCCGGCCGCGAGGTCCTCCTTGAAGGCTGACCCCTGACCGATCGTGATCATCACCGACGGGATCTGGATCGACGGATCGACCCCGGGCATGATCGTCGGACCGCCGAACACGTTGTTCGCGATCATCACGCCGGTCGCCCCGACCTTCTGCATGTTGGCGACCTTGACCGTGAACGCACACGTCCCCCGGTCGACGAGCGCGATCTTGCCGTTGATAGCCTGCGCGTTGTTGGGGCTGGTGCAGCCGTCGGTCGGTGATCCCTTGCCGTCGTTGGACAGGACCACGTCGCCCGTCACGCCGGTCGTGGTGAGGGCCGACCCGAACTCCGCCGGCGCCGCGGCGCACGTTCCTGGCGCCGGCTGGTTGACCGCTACGGTCGGCCAGTTGTTCGCGAAGGTCGAGCACCGGCCGACGGTCCGGGCGCCACCGGGCGTGTCCGTTCCGGCGCCGTTGATCTGATCGACGAGATCGCCCCAGATATCCGAATAGGATTCGTTCAGGGCGCCCGACTGCCACTGGTAGATCAGGTTGTCGGTGAACTCCGTGTAGGCGTGGCCCCACTCGTGCGCGACCACATCGTCGCCGGTCACCCCCGTGCAGTAGTTCGTGGTCGCGCCGTTCCAATTGGCGTTCGGACAGTTGATACGGGGGTCGTTGTTGACGGACCGCATCTCGTGACCGAGGCCGTCGTAGGAGTCCCGGCCGAACGCGTTGAGGAAGTGGTAATAGGCCTGCCCGCTGAAGGTCGCGATGTGTTGCTGATCGACGTTCAGGCTCCCGGGGAAGGGGTTGCCTTCCTGCCAGACCTGGTGGTCGAGGTCAACCTCGAAGAGCCGTCGGAACAGACCGCTCTGGACGCCCGAGTATCGGTTCACGATCTTTCCGGCGTTGGCATGAACGAACACGAACTCGCGCACGTCCGCGCCGTTCGTGACCTCGACCTCGTACACGAGCTGGTTCGAGCCCGGCACGTTCCGGACGAGTCCCATCCGGTAGACCTCGAGCGTCGTCGAGGCGACCCGGAGCCCCGTCGGAGCGCCCGGCGTCGCATCGTCCGCGTTCTCATCGGTGAGGGGCGGGTTCGCCCGGACCTCGGCGATCGCCCTCTGTCCGGCCTGCGCGGCCGACAACAGCGGCGTGACGTCGAGGCCGACGTTCGGGGTGAACGTCCCGTTCACGGCGGTGAGCCGGTTCGCCCGGTCCAGGTGCACCCGGATGACCCCGCCGAACACGGGCAGGCCCCGGTAACGCTGCTCGTAGGTGACATGCGTGAAGCCGTACGCGTCCTTGACGCTGGAGACCTCGCGGAGCTCGGAGGTCGCGTCCTGGATCCCGAAGAGATCGGTGTACTTCGCGAAGAATCCGCGAGCCTTGCCTTGGGGCGTCGCGCTCCCGCTCCCGGGGAAGAGATCGCCGCCGTTCGCCACCCGGGCGAAGCCGACGTACTCCGTCCCTCGGTCGATCCGGACCGTCACGGTCCCGACCGCGTCGCGGCGAAGCTGTTGGATCGCGGGTGCGCGGACGCCTCTGGACCTCCCGTCCGACTGGCCGCTGGCCGGCAGACCTCCGCCGATCACCAGCGCGAACATGATGCCGAGCGTCAGTGAGACGACGCCCAGTCGGGTGGTTCGCTCCATCCGGCTCTCCTCTCGTGCCGACGATGGGTTCCCGTCAGCGCGTGCGTGGCCGGATGACCGTGCCCGCCGCCCACCCCCCGATGAGCGAACGCTCGCTAGTCGACGCTAGTCGGACCGTAGCTTGCGGTTCCTTGCGACGTCAATCCCGAAACTGATGAGTCTCGTACCGCTGCAGCCGTTTCGACGTGCGTCACCGCGCCATGAGCTGGAGCGGCTTGCCCACCTTCGACTTGGTCGCCCGAACGACCGCATCGGCCGCCTCCGTGAGCGCCGCGGCGGCCTCGGAGTCCGGATCGGAGAGGACGATCGGCATGCCCTCGTCGCCACCGGCGCGCAGCGCCGGCACCAACGGAACCTGTGCCATCAGAGGGACACCGAGCGTCTCGGCGGCCTCACGGCCCCCGCCCTCGCCGAAGATCGTCTCGCGCTCCCCGCAGTGCGGGCAGACGTACCACGACATGTTCTCGATGACCCCCAGAGGTCGCAGGTTCGTGCGCTCTGCCATCTTCCTTGCGCGCTCCGCGACCTTCCGTGCGGCATCCTGCGGCGTCGTCACCACGAGCATCGACGCGCCGGGGATGAAGGACGCGAGCGAGATCGACACGTCTCCGGTCCCGGGCGGCAGGTC
>Ga0184605_10000137_pt1 | contig 20642 bp, 22 predicted proteins | sample PLM0_30_coex_FD_132995 | JGI IMG/M metagenome (GOLD analysis project Ga0184605, IMG submission 132995) | Groundwater sediment microbial communities from an aquifer in East River, Colorado, USA - PLM0_30_coex | ecosystem: Environmental > Terrestrial > Soil > Riparian zone | place: USA: East... | reverse complement strand
ATCATCAGGTATAGGGAGATCAACAGTATTAGAATTTGCTAAACAAGAAGTCAAAGCAATTATACTTGTTTCTAGAAACAAAGAACGTTTGTCACAAGTTGAATCAGAATTAAGTGGAAAATCCGAATCTATGATCTTTGCCTGTGATATATCTAATAATTCGGAAGTACTAAAGATGGCTAGAGAAGTACTTTCAGTTTATGATACTGTTGATATATTGGTAAATAATGCAGGAATTGGAATATTAGGAAAAGTAGCCGATCTGTCAATAGAGGAATTGGAATTAATAACAAAAACAAATTACTTTGGAATGATTTATTGTACCAAAGCATTTCTAAATTCAATGCTAAGAAAAAAAAATGGACACATAATAAATGTTGCATCATTGGCGGCCAGCTTTGGAATTCCTGGATTAGCTGCCTACTGTGGTTCAAAATTTGCGATGCTAGGGTTTTCTGAGTCACTCCAACACGAATTGCATGGTACTGGTGTACGTGTTACTGTTGTAAGTCCTATAGGCGTGAAGACAAATTTTTTCCACCATCCATCTTTTGGCAATAAGTTCAAAAATAAGGAGCGGTTATATTTGGATCCTCATAATGTGTCTAGAGCAATCATAAGAGCTTGTAATTCAAATAGGTTGGAAATTGTTGTTCCGTTTTATATGAGAGGGGGAGTATGGATAAAACATACGATACCTTATTTAGTAAATCCAATTGTGGGTACTTCTTTTAGAAAAATAATGGACATTGAAAAATAGACTAGTCATTCATCTTCATCTTCACCATTACTGGTTGATGTCGGTATGTCTGATTCTACATCCATAAGTTGAAGATCCTCCAATTCAAATCTATATATGGCATTCATATCAAGATTATACTTTGATTTCAAGAGCTCAACTAATTTGGAACTTAATTCACCCTTAAACATTTTTATTTTGAATTCATAAATGAATCCTTTTAGAAAGTCTGAAATCTTCAAATTTTTAGGTACATCCAAACCTTCTATTATTGTTCTTCCATCGGAAAGCGCTTCGTATATCTGTAGATCAATCTTGTAAGCATCTTCATAGACGGCCAGTATATATCCTGATCTTGTTAGTATTTCTGGTGCACCAAATTGCACAGATTTAATTTCGTCTTCAGCCCACTTTGGTATGGGTTCATCCCCTTCTGATTGACCGTCCTTCGTACTTTTGCTAGATACTTGCGTTTTGGATCTCGGCATGGCTATTCTTATAATGATGTACCACTATTGCTTTCTAAAAAACTTTGCAGATAAAGATAATTACACTCAGCAAATAATATTGCTAGACGAGGGTAGGAAAATAGGGTTGAATAAAAAATAAAAAATGGTATCATTTGTCTTGCACAAGTTTAATATATACTCAAATGCGCCACTTAAATATAATATTCTAATATCATTTCAATACTTTCTTTATCCTCGTCATCACGTACGTATTCTTCGTACTTTGTAAAGTCAAGTGGAGTGACCATGCCAACAAGTTTGCTAGTATCTTTAGAATTACCATCAACAACTATCAAATGCCTAACATTGTGTTTCAACATCAAATCTGCTGCAATCGACGGAGACAAGTTAGAGTCAATAGTAATCAATGGAGCTGACATTATTTCTTTATTTTTCACTTCAGTCGTACGTACATCATTAATGCACACTTTTCTAACTAGGTCACGTTCGGTAATCAAACCTGTTGGTTTACCGCTGCTATCAACAACAAGCAATGAACTTACCTTTTTATCTTTCATTTTCATTGCTGAATTTTGGATAGTATCAGACTCTTTAATCGTAAATACATTTTTTCTCATAAGTTCGCTGACAGTTGTAGTCATTGTAATAATATACATGCTCTGACTTTTTAAGATATGGTTCATTGCAAAAACATTGGGTTCAGTGGAATCAGAAGTTACATAAATTCTGTTCGTACAAACGCTAACCTTGCTCTTTCTACTTGTATATCTATATTCTAAAGTAATCCATGAGCCTGTGTTACTAATCCTAATAAGAAAAGAGTTACCTTGAGACTTGATCGGAATAGTTACCAAAGTTAAACTACTTGATTGAATTGGGCAGTCCAAAGATATTCACGTCTTGTTAATAGTATCCTCTTCTCCAGCGATATTATTTAGAAATCATGTTTCAAGTCCAGAAAAAAAGTAAGGAATGTACAAGAAGAATTAGAATTATTTTATGAAAGAATGGAACCACTTAAAGACAAGATATTGGCGTTACTAATACAGTTACATCCTTCTTACCAACTTAAAGAAGGATTAGAAGATTTCAGAAATTACAGTTTCTTCTTTGAAGGCAGTTTTAGATATGCAGTAGAAGTAAGACATCCATCTTGGTTTAGGATTTGGCTTACAACTTTTTTAAAAATAATAATATTGCAATGGTTTGGAGTCAAATGGATAGATTGCAAACTCCTCCAATAGTAACATCTGATTTTGTATATCTTAGATTAATAGGAGATAGAAGATTGGCTAAAAATGAATTTGGTAAAATACAATTTGATAGGACTGAAGAGATAAGGAAATGGGCTGGTACGAAGGGTGTAATAACTCCATAGCCTGTACTGCCGATTGGTACTATTTCAGTAATATTAAGTATTTAATAACAGAAATGAAGAAGGGTGCAAATACCACGACGGATCTACAAATCCGAAGAGTGCTTTTCGTCACGCTAACTGTTTTTCGATCAGGGCTTTTAGTCTTTCCAGGTCCGCTTTCATCAGATCCTCCTCATGCCTAAAATCTCCATCAGACATCCCTGGTCTCTGGTAAACGGTGAAGATTAATTCGCTGCCATCTTTGTTCGGGAATACGCGCATTGGGTTGTAGAAAGTCACGCCAGATGGCAGAGTGACATCATGGTCTAGGATGCCGAACCCATTTTTGTCTGCGAACTTGACCTTGATCGTTCCCATTGGCGATTCGGCGACCCAATCTCCATTGACATTCTTTATGGAACCACTTAACCCGGGAGCCCATTTGGGAAGATTTTCAGGGTTTGATGCAAAGTTGTACACTTCCTCAGCTGAGCGACCGATCGAGACACTGACGTGCCTAGATTTGGAAATCATTACGGTCTCCGTCCACTAACCATATCCAGAAAAATGTCATAATCCTGTATTAAGCTTTCGAGAAATAATGCTACCAACGTGAGAGAGCGGGGCAGATCACCAGTCCAGCTGACATTATATCTTTTAAACCTTTTTTTATTCCTGTAAAGAGAATTCTACTATAGCTTCTAATTTGGAATAATATCGCTTGATATTATCAGAGCTGTATTTAGATCTAAATTTGTCGGCAACCATCCCCATTGATTGATTTCAAGTTGCTGAAAAATAAGATCATACTTTCTGCAATTATAATTACTATGACTGTAGGGCTAACTACACTGATGGTTGTGTATCTGAGTCTTTCTATATAACTAAATAAATTAGAAAGTTACAATTAGGTAGTATGATTACTTTTGGTAGCTCGTCAATTTAAATAATAAATAAATGAATCGAGCGTATTATATCAGTATGAATACTAATGAAACAATGTCACAAATCGACATCAACAAGGCAATTATTCAACGCTATTTTGAAGCGTACAATAACAAGAATGAAACGATATTCGATGACATAATATCTCCAGATTACACCGACCATGGTCAATCTGCGTATATGGGCTCTCCTGGAAGAGGTGTTGCTGGAGCAAAGAATGATCTTAAGAATTCTTTCGATAAATTGGACGACTTTAAATATGTGGTAGAGGCATTGATTGCCTCACCATGGAATCCTGATCTTGTAGGCGCATATTGGAAAGGATCATTGACACCAAAATTGACTTCTGACACTCAACAAACTAGTAAAATAATTGACGTCAGAGGCGTAAGTATATACCGCATTCAGAATGGAAAAATGGTTGAAACCTGGCATGTAGTTGATGGTGTGCTACCGAAAATTTTTGGGCAAAAAAAAATAACGAAAAAATGAAGAGGCCTTAAAATCTCATCTTACATAATCTTATTTAATCGATCTCACAGAAGAGACTCATCGACTAATGAATCCTCCATCAACTAACAATGTGTGACCTAATACAAAAGATGCTTTGTCAGATAATAACCAAACCACTGCATTTGCAATCTCTTCTGGATCTGCAATGCGTCCTATTGGATGCATTGATCTAAGCGTTTCTACAAACTGCTTGTTGTCTTCAGCAGCTTGTTTAAGCATATCAGTTTCAACTCCACCTGGAGCAACAGCGTTTATTCTGATTCCAGATTTGGCATATTCTAGCGCAGCTGATTTGGTCAGCCCAAGCACAGCATGTTTGCTTGCGATATAAATTGGCATCTGTGGAAATCCCATCACGCCGGCTCCGGAAGACATGTTTACTATTGCTCCTCCTCCTGTTCTGATCATCTGCGGAATCTCATATTTCATAGACAACCAAACGCCTTTGACATTTACGTTCATGATCTGATCAAAAACATTTGATGTCTGTTCTACTAATGGTGTCATCGTTTCTCCTATACCAGCATTATTAAATGCATAATCAAGCCTATCGTACGTCTTGACGGTCTTCTCTACGAGTGCTCTGACATCATCTTCGTTTGCCACATCGGTCTTCACAAAGACGCCGTCACTTCCTGCTTCTTTGACTAGCTGCACGGTTTCCTCTCCTTCTTTGGTACGGCGAGCGGCTATCGCAACATTAACTCCTTCTTTCGCAAGAGCAACTGCAGTTGCCCTTCCAATGCCAGAACTTCCACCTGTTATGATCGCAACTTTTTGATTTGTCATTTTTGTATATCGAATATTTGTTCTTACATTATTTATTACTGTCGATTAGTATACTCAAAATCTAAGTCGAATCATTAATTAGAGACAAACCTGTCCTACAGATAGGTGAGGTGAGGATTGTCTGGAAATAAAGGCAGTTTATTATACTTTATTTGATCTTAAAAATTAAATTTACCTCACGTTAATATATATCAGTCGTAAATATTAAATGTTGAGCTTTCAAAACATTTCAATGTGGAAGTTAGCATTAATCTTCATTGTTGCAGGAATAGTTATAATAATAGCATTGTTGGGTTCATCTGCAAAAAATTTGTTTAGTAAAGCCATTACCGAGGATGTTCCTGTTAAGCTGAAGAAAGATAACGAATGTGTTGTCGAGCCATCAGACAGTATACCGCGGGTGATCTCAAATTGCAGTTACTCTGTTGGAGATATCCTGTCGGTAACCTATAAACCCACGCAACCTACGCTTGAAAAGTATGAGTTAAAGAATTCTTCAAGCTCCTAATAAAGGTACAATCTATGATATTGTTCGTAGTCTTAAAGTTATTTTAACTTATTTTAACATCTTTATTCAGCAGGATTTTAGGATTATCTCCTTCTATTCTCTAGAGTCGAGCAGACTTGCGTTGATTTATGCAATACTTGGTTGTCATATTGTATAGCAAACTGAAGAAAGCGTAGAGAACCTTTTTTTATTTTATTTTTATACCATTTTCTCCTGGCAAGCAGGAAAATTGGATAATTAATTATGCGACGATATGAAATGTCATAATTTACTCTGTTGGTTTATATCTCTAATTATTTCTGAAATCTTCTGAATTCTGGCTCCGTAATTTGCCTTCATGTATTCAAGTCCAAACATATGATCGTTTTTTGTGAAAGCGTTTACTCCATCTTCTGCAATTATTGTATCGTATCCCCTTGTGAATGCATCGTATGTGGAGTGTTTAATGCATATGTGGGTATGAATTCCTGTCATGATTATTGTTGTAGGGCCCTTTCCATTGTAGGTAGATTTAAGTGCCTTTTCTAATCTACTTTTATCAAATGCACTATATCCTCTCTTAGGTATCATAAGATCATTGTATGTAGGTTTAATGTCCTGAATAACACCTGCACCCCTGGTTCCCTTGATGGCATGAGCTCCCCACACTCTGATCTCAGGATCAGACAACAGATGTTCGTCATTACAATAAAATATAGGAATATTTTTTCTCCTTGCAAAGTCTAACAAATATTTAATTTTAGGTATTATCTTTCTGGCTCTAACAGATTTTAATCTTCCATAAATAAAATCATTCAACATATCCATCACCAATATTGTATATCTTGGTGATACACCATGATCTTTATTTTTAGAAACTGCTTGAGATTTTTTATTCATGATACGTAAATTTATTCCTTTTAATCGGATATATTGCTTGTTATTCTGAGTTTTTCACTAATGGCAACAGGTAACGATTCAGGAACATAATCTAACATTCTAAATTGTTCAGGAAGTGTGCTTACTTGATTTCTACACCAGGTACGAATTTCAAATATCGAAGGCAACCTTTCTGTAATGCTGCCGCTCTTTATGTACTGTTTCAACATAGGAATGGCATCTCTGACTTCTTCATCATCCAAAGTCAGTATATCAGCTACCAATGTATTATTACGAATTAATCTGTACACTTGTTTTGGACCAGGAAAATTTTCCTTTCCTGGGCTTTTCTTTCTCTTGTAGATCGTTTGATATTTGTTACCCTTGAAATTATTTGATTTAATCCTAATTCCAACAAGCTTGTATACACCGTTTAAGGCCGGATCATCCCTTGATGTAGAAAGTTCGGTGCCTACCCCAAAATAGTCTATAGGTGCTTGCTTTGATACCATTTGGTGAATTATGTGTTCATTAAGATCACCTGTTGCCATTATCCTTGCTGACTTGCGACCAGCATCATCAAGAATTACTCTTATTTCCTTACTTATACTCAGTATATCCCCACTATCTATCCTCACACCTTCAAATTCCAGTCCTTTTTGTAACGCAATTTTAACCGCTTTAATCGGATCATAGGTATCAACGAGTAATGTAGACCTTGGAAATGTGTCGCAAAACGCCTGGAAAGCTTCTTCTTCACTTGGAAAATTCATCACAAATGAGTGGGCCATTGTGCCACTTGCAGGTATTCTCATCTTGTATCCAGCGTATGTGTTTGAAGTGCCCTGACACCCTCCTATAATACTGGCTCTGGCTGCAAGAATTCCGGCATTAGGGCCATGTGCACGTCTTGAACCAAATTCGATTACAGAACGTCCTTTTGCTGCTTCAACTATGCGAGATGCCTTAGAAGCAATGAGAGTTTGAAAATTAATTACTGAAAGTAAATAAGTTTCGACTAGTTGTGCCTCAATAATTGGCGCTTCAATTCTTAGTATAGGTTCATTTGGAAAAACTATACTACCTTCAGGTATCGCCCAAAGATTTCCAGTGAATTTCAATTCTGAAAGATATTCAAAGAATCTATCGCTCATATTATTGAAGACTTTATGATTTCTAAGATATTCAATATGGTCATGTTTGAACCGGAAATTAATAAGAAAATAGATCACTTGTTCTAATCCAGCAGCAACAAGATAACTTCTACTCTTTGGGAGTTTTCTGACAAACATTTCAAATAAACCAATCGTATCCTTCTGATTGGAGTTAAAGTACGCAGCTGCCATGCTTAGCTCGTAAAAATCAGTAAAAAGTGCAATATCTCTTTCTGGGAGCAAAAAACTGTCCAATTCTATCTATCTATCTATATTTGACTTGACTAGAATAAATCTTATTTTTTTCTCCTTACTATATTGAATTGCTTTATCATGCAATGGGATTTCTTCAATGAATAAGGTAATGATCAACATAGCTTATCCAAATGCAGTAAAATTGAATTTGATAGTTGTCTCATACGCGTATTTTTTTGCGAGTTGAAGTTGATTCTTTCAATTTAACTCAAATAAGATAACACAATATATCTATTTTTCTTAGTTATGAGCTAATTCTATTTTAAATAAAAATGATTTGAGTACTTTGAGATTTAAATAGATTTTGATTTTTTAATTACGATAATAATCTCCGATTATGCTTTTGTTTGAATGGAAAAATCTTTTTTCTAAAACCGCCAATTGGGATACATGCCTGCAGGACTTCGGTATTTTAAGAGAGGGATCAAATGTCTATTGGTAGGAATATAACTCGTAAATGTTACCACTTGACGGTTTCACATAATTCCATTTATCATTAGGTAACTTGACATTGATGAACCTATGATTAAATGAATCATCACATGCAAAAATATCATATAATGATTGACCGACTAAGACTTGGTTTATTTGTGCGGCAGAGGCTATCTTCGACGCAATACTTATGCTTGGTCCAACTACATCAATAGGAGCTTTATCTACGTTCTTGCCGTATAATATAACCAAGGAAGTTCCACAGTCTAACCCAACTCTTACTCTGATAACAGGAAGATGATTCTCTTTTAATACTGGATTTATGCATTCACTGATAATGGAAAGGACCCCTCGGGAACAATTTAATGCATTTATACAGGCCTTCTTCTTATCGAAATCCGCAGGGAATATTCCAATCACGGAGTCACCCACAAATTTTAAGACGTAACCACCTTTTCCTATTATCGCGAATCTTGTTTCCTGCGAAAAGACTTGTAGTATAGTAGCAAATTTTGATGGGGGTAAAGCAATGCTCATTTGAGTCGACCCATTAATATCAATAATTAAAATTACCATAACAGCATTTGAATTGACGTGCCTCTTCAAAAATTGTTTACATTGATCAGTACTCAGATCAAACTCTAGACCATATTTTATTGTATGCAGAACTCTTGCTTTGATTTGTTGTGCTTCCTGGGTTGAAGATAGCATTACTATCTATCCAATGCGAATTATATAGTTAGCACCCTATAATCTTTCTTATCTAAACATTCAACCCTTTCGTTTTAGTTATAAAACTTGTTGTGGTTTCCTATTAGGTTGGACATCTATTAAGTACTATTGTAAGTACTATTTTACGTTAATATGGGTATTAAAAATATCATTTAGTGTAGTCTTTAATAATGCAATAGTGTCTCGGCTTCAGAATCATTTATGTTACTCTAAATAGGACTTTTGTTTATTAAATGGAGCTCCAGATCGGCATATGCATTTCAATACAGTTCATTGCATAATGCATCAAAGATTAATTTTATTCTTTATTCAAGATGGTCTATACGACTTGATACCTCTACTAAAGGCCTATATAATAATAAATGCAGTACATGTTTATTGAGCAAGGAGAATAGGACAATCAAGAAGATCTTAGTTGCAGTGGATGGTTCCAAAGCTTCGTTAAATGCAGGAAATCAGGCAATAGATGTTGCGAAAAAACATCAAGCAGAACTGACTGCCTTGTATGTAATCCCTTCTGATATAAGATATGACTATATGGAAGACGTTGATACAGCAAGATTGCCAGGTCCTCTAAAAGGAACTGTGATGAGTGCTATGGAAGGAGGACAGAAATATGTAGATGCAGTGAAACAAAAGGCCTCTGAAACTAATATAAGCGTTAGGACAGATGTTGTCATTAGCAGTACTTCTGTAGTAAAGGCTATCGTGGAATACGCAGAAGGAAAGAAAATGGACTTGATTGTTATTGGGTCTAAAGGTAGGTCAGGAATAAAAAGAATGTTACTAGGAAGTATTGCTTCGGGAGTAGTAACATATGCTCATTGTCCTGTCTTGGTTGTTAAATAATTTTATTTTTCCAATGTGACTATTTCATTTTATTGAGCCAATTTATTTTGATTTAAATTGGCCTCATCTTTCTCACGACGAATTTTACCAAATCTACTAATCTGCAAGCAAAACTCCATTCATTGTCATACCATGACATCACCTTAACTAAGTTGCCCTTTCCTCCAAGTACCATGGTGCTAAGGCCATCTACAATCGAAGAATGTGATTCACCGATAATGTCTTGAGATACTATAGGTTCTTCTGTATAACCCATGATACCTTTCATATTACTATTTGATGAATCTTTCAATACTTTATTGACCTCATCTTTAGTAACATTATTTTTTAACGTTAGAACCATGTCCACTATGGAACCATTACTTACTGGAACCCTCAACGCCATACCATCCATTTTACCCTTTAGTTCTGGTATAACAGAACCAATTGCCTTTGCAGCGCCAGTGGTAGTCGGTATTATCGACATCATGGCGGCACGTGCTCTTCTGAGATCTTTGTGCGGCAGATCCAAAATTCTTTGATCGTTAGTATATGCATGGCAAGTGGTCATATATCCACTTTCTATGCCAAATTTATCATTGATTGTCTTTAGTACCGGCGCAAGACAATTAGTCGTACAGGAAGCCATTGAAATTATCTTGTGTTTATCATCATACGATTTATCGTTTATTCCCATTAATATGGTCGCATCGGGATTGGTGGCAGGAGCTGAAATTATTACTTTCCTGGCTCCGGCGCTTATATGTTTCATTGCCGCCTTGGCATCGCTAAATTTGCCTGTAGATTCAACAACAAGATCAATATCCAAATCTTTCCAAGGTAGTTCAGAAGGATCTTTTACAGATAATACTTTTACTTTATTTCCGTCTATGGCAATTTCATCTTTATTAGCCACTATCTCGCCTTCATATTTTCCAAATGTCGAATCATATTTGAATAGGTGTGCGAGTGTCTTGGAATCAGTCAGATCGTTTATTGCTACTATCCTTGCCAACCCATGAAACTCCTTGTCTTTTAGAGCAGCTCTAAGGAAGCACCTGCCTATTCTACCAAAGCCATTAATCGCAATATTTGCAGTCATAGCTAACGTTTCATATAATCATATAATAACTAACTGAGATGAGCTGATTTGCTCTATCCTACACGAGCTGCATAAAACCTTTAATGTCCTAGAAAATATAGTCCATGAAGTTGACAGTAAACGGATTTTATGGCCACCTGAATGTAATTCGCAGTATACCTGTTAGAGATCTAATGGAGCCCCCCATTATGATATCCAAGGATGTGGCCCTATCAAAAATAATTAGCACTCTTAGTGAAACCAATTCTTATGACGTATTCATAGAGTTATCAGGAAAAATAGGGGCATTGACTATCAGGGATATTATAGGAATTAAAGACATCACAACCACAAGGCCATCATTAGTTGGAAAAATCATTCCGGAATTGAACAGGGACAGTGTAATTGGCGAAGCAGCACGGATAATGAGTCATTACAGGATGAGAACCTTACCTGTAGTTCACAATGGTAAGATTGAGGGCCAAGTTTCAGCTAGGCGAATTGTTGAATTGATAAGTAAACACTTGGCACAAAGTAAACTGCGAATCGTCGCATCAAACATAATGACCAGTGATCCCATAACAATCGATTGTCATAAGACCGTATCTGCTGCTAGATCCATAATGAAAAGGAGGAGAATTGATCATCTGCCTGTAGTCGACAACGGTCGCCTAGTTGGTATTATAACGTCCTCTGACATCATGAAAGTAATGTTACCTTCTGAGAGAATTAGTAAAAAATCAGTAGGTATTGACAACGCAGAAGATAGGTTTTCCATTGAAGTTTCGGGGTTGGCAAATGCCGATGTAATAACTGCCAACGTCGATGAAAGTCTCCAAGTAGTCTGCGACAGGATGATAAATGCCGGTTCTACCTATTGTATAATTAGAGTATGGGATGAAATTCAGGGAATTATTACTTATAGAGACATAGTTGCTTTGTTGGGGGAAAAGATGGAGGAAGATATTCCAATGTTTATCGTCGGGCTACCCGATGAACCATTCGACGCAGAGCTGGCTAAGTCTAAATTTACAAATATCACCAGATTCCTGAGAAAAATTTACCCTGATATAGAGGAAGCGCGCTGCCATATAAAATTAAGAAGCGTCCAAGGTGCCAGGAAGAGATACGAAATTGATGTACATATTTTATCCACCCATGGTAACATTTCTTATACCAACATTGGTTGGGACTTGGCAAAGCTTTTTGATGAAATGACCGATGCTCTGAAAAAAAAGGTTTCACACAAACAGAAGAAAACTCTATAATCCAATTGGATGTAACAAGTAAATATGAATAACTTCGATCCAGTTGTGGATTCTTGATATCGAATTGTATATCATATTGTAAGCAGATTATTATGACAATCGTATTTTCAGCTAAATGCACAATTCCTCGTTTAGTGGATATAGATATACATTGGCGATCTCATTCCCTATTCTTGTCGAGTGGATCCTAATTCCATTCTTAATCTCTCCTCCATCAATTCCAGACCCTTCTGTTCCAAGTACGGATTTTGGATCAATTCTTTTACTATGAGGAATATACCGATCTCCTGGATAGGGTTCAAGGGTCACTCTCTCTTCTCCTAGTATACCCAGATCGCGCACAGAATTGGACATAATACGTCCTCCGTCATTAAGGATAACATCTATGTCGTATAGTCGTCTAATTTGGTTCATCGCTGAATACATATCAAAGTTTTTGCCCGTTACAATATAATCAACTAGATGTGATTCAGGAATTAATTTTGATGCGTAATCATGTCCTGATTCATTTGTCAAAAAGATCACACTGGTTCCATTTTTGGGATCCAGAATTTGTATTTGGTTTTTCTGGTAGAGATCGGCCAGCTTGAGTCTTCTAAATGTTCTATCAGATCTGGCTACAACGAATTGACGAAAGATTGAATTTGTATTTATTTTATCTCTTAACTTCATGAGGTCCTCGTAGACTTGTGGATTACATTCTCTTATAGCATTTCCAAAAAATTGCCAATTCCAAATTTGTTCTCTGTTGACGACTAGATTGTCCGCGCTTATCATCATTGCTTTTGAACCCATTAAAATTCTGTGAGTCGACGCAAATACACTATCGCCTAATTTTCTCGTGTCACCAGTTAGATATAAAACTCCACCACCAGGTTTATGATTAATCTTGTAAATGTAAACCCCTTTACCACTTTCATTTGTTCTTGCTGCAACATAACTTGTAGCTTGGTACGGCACTTTCATCTTACTGACATAGTCAGGAGAAGCACCGATAACTATCTCCGGTAAAAGATCACCCAAATAATCGAGTCCAAAGTCATTTGAAGGTGATATAACCTTTAGGCCTCTATTAATAAAATGATGATAGAGTTGTTCTGAGATTACGCCATCCTCTAATAATAATGACATTTGCTTCTTATAACTTGAGACTGTGGATGCCATAGAACAAGTTAGCCTAGGGCTTTATTATGTTGTTTTTATTAAAACCATCTCAATTGAGAAAATTCATAAATCTCTTACCTTTACCAGAAAATAATTGACGGAAATATCTAAGCTTTCACTCGTTTTATCCTTGATTTTGATAGTAATTGTTTCTTCATTTACAACTATGAATGCACTCGAGTCAAGTCAAAAGGGTGCTTATACCGATAACATACGATTCATTCAATATCTGGACGGAAATACAGCTCTGCGTGATATTAAAGCAGGAAATCTTGACATGTACTACTTTAGAATACCTCTAGAAACAGTAGCATCTATTTCAAATGATACTAATGTAAAAATATATGAAAAAAATGCAGGTTCATTAGCCTTCCTGTTAAATCCCGCAACATCAAAGAATCCAAACATTTTAAATCCATTCCAATTCAAAGAAATCCGTTTCGCAGTAAATTACTTGATAAATCGTGAATTTATCGTAGATGAGATTCTAAATGGCTATGGAAGTGCCCAGATAGATCCGTTTGGAATCTCCTCACCTGAATATGAAGCTCTTATTCCAATTCTAGAGTCTTACAATTTCAAATATAATCCAAATCTTGCAAAAGATATAATAGAAAAAACATTGATTTCAAATGGTGCGACAAAGCTAGACGGTAAATGGACATACAAAGGAACACCCATCTCAATCAAAATTATGATAAGGAGTGATGATCAACCAAGAAAGTCTTTGGGTGAAACTCTTGCAAATCAACTTCAAAATATTGGCTTTACCGTACAAAAAGACTATGGTGATTTAAATAAAGCAAACCTCGTAGTCTACGGCACAGATCCACAGGAGTTAAATTGGCAAGTCTATACCGAAGCTTTCGGAGGAACCTCTGAATTTGTCAGGTACAATCCTGGTACGACAGCTCAAATGTACGCACCATATTTTAGTAGCATGCCTGGATGGACAAATCCGGCATTTTGGAACTATCAAAATTCTTCTCTAGATAGCATAACACAGAGAATAGCGTTTTCTAATTTTAGCTCGGAAGAGGAACGAAATGAATTATTACGACAGGCGGTAACTTTAGGAATACAAGAATCTGTAAGAATTTTTGTAACTCAAAATATTGATCCATATGTAGCATCCTCTTCAATTAAAGGACTAATAAATGACTTTGGCGCAGGTATTTCTACCAGTAAGTCCCTCATAAATGCAAGATCAACAAAAAATACAAGCACTATAAACGTTGGTGTAAAGGAAATTTATCAAGGGGCATGGAATAGTGTTGGTGGTTGTAAAGATATCTACTGTACAAATATTAACTCATTAGTCTCTGATACCGCTACATCTAGAAATCCATATAATGGCGAAGTGATTCCTTTGAGGAATGAATGGACGAATATTACAACTATGGGACCAGAAAAGAGACTTGCGGTAGATAGTGATGCTCTAACATGGAATCCATCTAACCAAAGATGGGATGAGGTTGGAAAGAATACATCCAAAAGCAAGGTTAACCTTCGTATAGTATATTCAAACTGGCAAAATGGTCAACCTATGAACAAGGCTGATCTAATTTATCCACTTTACTTTCTATATGAGTGGGCATCAAAGAATAATTCAACTGATCTTACATTTGACCCGGAGTACGCCGCACAGGCCCAGGTTGTATTAAAATATCTTCGTGGTACTAAGTTTCTAAATGACAGTAATGTTATTTCATTCGTTGACTATTGGCATTTTGATAAGAAGGAAATAGCTGATTTTGCTTCAGTTTGGGCAACATCTCCTTGGGAAATTAACGCTGCAATAGAGAGATTGGTAAAAAACGGAATCTTTGCGTACACACGATCAGAAGCAAGCGTCAAGAACATTGAATGGTTATCTTTGATAATACCGAGTCACGCACAGGCTATTAGGCAAGAACTGGAAAAAATGAAAACAGAACGGTTCGTACCTGCCCCATTAAAGGATACAGTTAGTGTTGATGAGGCTATAAAGAGATATGATGCAAGTATAAAATGGATAACAGAACATAACCACGCAATAATTGGTAATGGACCTTATGAAATTAAGAACTATAATCCAGCAGGTAGAGTAATATCCCTCACGGCATTTAGAGATAGTTCTTATCCATTCGCAAAAGGATACTGGACTATTTATGAAACTGCAAAATTAGCGAAATTTGAAAAGGTTCAATATCCAAAAATAGTTACAAGGGGTTTACCAGTAGCTATTTCAGGTAATGTCACTGTTGGTGGTAACCATGACAGTAATGCAACATTAACATATTTTATTTTTGATAAGAATAATCATCTCATAACTCAAGGAGAAGGTAAATGGATAAATGAGAAAGGGAATTTCATGATTGCGATTAATGGTAGCTCTACTAAAGCAATGTCTATTGGACCAAATGAATTTAAATTATTTGTAAAGAGCAACTATGCTCTAAGGCCTGATATCTATAGTGGTATTTTTATAAGTGTGTCAAACCCTATAGTCAAAAAACTAACTTAATAACTTAAATCGATTTTGTTTGGAATGCATAGAAGTAGACCTGGCAATGGCCCTCAGAAGATGAGTTGATTGAAGATGATGCATTTATTAAGATATATTGATAACATAATAAAGTAAAAGCAATTGGGACTAGGAAGAGCCTTACTATTTCGTTCATTTAATATGTTTTTGGTATTGTTCGCAATCTTGTTTATCACCGTGATTCTACTAGGTTCCTCTTTCGATAAACTACAGAAAGAGGCTATACGCAATCAGGTGATAGATGAAGTAAATCAAGGAACACTTAAATTTGAAAACTCGGATGAAAGATTATCTTACATAAATAACCAAATCCAGCTTAGATCTAAAATCTCTGGTTTGGATCAGGATTCGTTGAATCCCTCAAAATTAATTCACAGAGTCATTAGTGTAATGACCTTTGATTTGGGAAAATCTCATTTTTTTACAACAGATTATGGGTCATCTAATGTAAGGGATATAATATTCGAAAAAGTTCCAAAAACTCTCTTGTTATTTACTACAGCAACAATATGTGCTTTTGTTATTGGTATTTTTCTTGGTACATATGTCGCAGGTAAAGAAGGATCCTGGTGGGACAAATCCAATTCAATATTTGCAATATTTAGTAACAGCTTTCCATCATGGTGGATAGCAATGTTAATGATCATAATCTTTGCCTTCGCATTACATATATTTCCAGCTCGGGCAACACCTCTCTCTTCCCCTTCTGATCCTACCTATGTTCTTGATCTGCTATATCATATGACCTTGCCACTAATTACATTGATTATTGTTTCATTTGGTGGAGTGGCGTATATTGTGAGATATTTTTTGATAAACATCTTGAATGAAGATTTTATTCATGCAAAAAGAACAATGGGGATTTCCAGACGAAAAATTTTATATTCACATGCGTTGAGAAATGCTGGACCCCCAATTGCTACTGCTGTAGGATTAGCTTTGGCAGCTTCTTTTGGAGGTGCAATTATACTAGAGGCCGTTTTTGATTGGCCGGGCATGGGAAAACTCTATTATGATGCAATAGGACAGTTTGATGTTCCAATTATAATTGGCCTCACTTTTATCTCCACAGTAATTTTTTTGGTAACAATATTCATTACCGACATTTCTTATACTCTATTAGACCCTAGGGTAAAAGGTAACTAATTTATTGCAAAAGAAATTACTCTTAGGTCTATTAAGATCTCGACGTGGTATTATTGGAGTATCAATTATTGGTTTTCTTTTGTTACTGAGCGCAGTCGCACCATTTATCATCCCAATCGAATCCTATTTTCTGTGGAATGATCCAGATTATTGGATTAATAATCCAAAAACAGCAGCTCCTTCTTGGACTAATTTTTTTGGACCCAAAGAATTTGAGCATGTATCGTTAGATAAGAACGACGCAAAAGTTATTTCAGAATCATCAGGAGGGATTAGAGTAGATAATTATAGATTTGAAATCAATATGCAAGCCGATAGCTTTCCTGATGACATTATGTTTCTTTACTCTGCTAAATATGGTGATATACCTCCCGTTTTGCAAATTGACATTAACAGACCTGACAACAATACTTTTACTGTTTATTATTCATCATTACCGCCATCGAGTGACACTATCACTACTTTTTCAGACAGAATCTTTTCTACAAACGAAAATATCAAAGAGGCTTTGAATCAATACCAAAGCTTGTTTAATTATTCAATATCTGGTCTCGAACCGCAAGTGGTAATATTTTCAGATACCAGTAAACCAAATGTCCTTAAAGGAGTATATCAAATATCAGAAAGGTTTTTTTTATTTGATAATCACAGTAGCGTGGAAGATGCTGGCTTAATTCTTGGAGGTAAAGTATTTGGTGTAGTGGGAACTGATGATTTGAGAAGAGATCTTGCTGTTGGGATCATATGGGGAACCCCTATAGCATTATTCATAGGACTGACTGTTTCAATATTTTCAATAGCTATTGGACTTGTTTATGGTGTAGTAGCCGGATATAGAGGAAAGAGAACTGATGAGACAATGATGCGAGTTAATGATATATTTTATGCGTTGCCAATTTTGCCGCTCCTTATTCTTCTGTCAATTAGTTTTGGGCGTAGCATCTTTTTAATAATTGGATTTTTACTAATTTTTAGCTGGATGGGAACTGCAAAAGTAATTAGAAGTATTGCATTACAGACGCGCAATTTTCAGTATGTGGAGGCAGCTAAACTAATGGGACAGTCAGATTTAAAGGTAATTTTCAAACACATAATTCCACAACTACTTCCACTGACATTTGCAAGCATAGCAATCGCTGTGCCTGCAGCAATACTTACCGAAGCTGCATTGAGTTTTATCGGGTTAGGAGATCCATCATTACCTACTTGGGGACAGATACTCCACGACGCAAACACCGCAGATGCCGCGTCACGGGGTATATGGTGGTGGATTGTTCCTCCTGGACTTATGATTGCATTAACAGGTCTGGCATTTTTCTTGATTGGAAATACGTTGGATGCTATTGCAAATCCACTAAGAAACAAGAATAAGAGAGCTTAGAACTATTTGAATCGGAGTCTGATTAGTCGTTGGTACTGTTACCTTGAATTATATAAAAATTTATATTGATTATTTCCAAAAGCATTTTAATTATTTTTCTTTGCTTCTATAAAATCCACAAAGTAAAAGAGATAAGACCTCTCATTTATTTTCATCATCCATGGGATATATGACTCTTCATTATTTATTTTGTATCCAAATTTTTCTAATCTTTTCCTGATTTGGCTCGAATCAAATTTATCTTTACCAGTATCGTCAACAAAATGGTAAGGATCAATTAGAATCAATTTTCCATTCTTTTTGATAGAACTATTTACGGAAAAAATTAATTTGTTGAAATCTAACCTATCAATAACATTTAAGGCAATTATACTGTGAAAGAATTTTGATTTAAACGGAAGATTCGTAGCATCTGCTGCAATAAATTCCATGTTTCTTCTATCTCTATTGTGCATTATTTTTCTAGCCTCTAATATGAACGAAAATGAAAGATCTATTCCAAAGACATATGATAACTTTTTTGACAATTCGATGGTGCTTGATCCTATAGAACAACCAATGTCTAATCCAATCCCACTTAAATTTAGGTCCTCATTCGTCAACATCTTGTAAACGTGATGAGGTTTTATTTGCTTCTTCAATAGAGATAATAATCTATCATCTGAAGGGTAATTATTATGAGTGTTCAGATAAACATTATACCAAATACCGTTCTCTTCATAGCGATCATTGTATGTATGACCACGAATTTTTGCTCCTTCTGATTTAAGAAACGACTTTATTTGAGATGATTTAGAATTTACTATCCACTTACCAAATGTAATAATTCTTTGACATGCATATTCATGAAAATTTTCCACTAATATTGGAACACCTTGAATTATGGGATATTTCGACTTACAAATTTTGCAACTGAGAAATCCTTCTATGCATTCGTCTTCCGTTCCTAGGAATGATTCGAGGTATAATCTTGGCTTTTTGCATGTATTATTTACACAGCATAAATCTGTAACAATTTTTTTTATCATAAATTACTCTAACTGTGTAAAAAGATGATTAATGCCAATCATTGCAATAGTAAATTTGAGTCAATGATTGGAGCTTTTATTTCATTTCCTGGCATCTGGCAGAATATACTTTGATTCACTTGCTGTTCATTTCGGTTAATATTGAGTACATTTTTTCATATGATGATGCAATGTTTCTCTTGTTGGTATAATTGTTCTTTATTTTATTAATTCTTTTTTCAAGCTCAACCTTATTTTTGGTTAACATGGAGAATAATTTAGTTGATTCCTCATTAAATTTTTTTAGATATTTTAATAATTCCTTGTTATCTGCCAATAGTGATGATATAAGTGACGAATTGTCTGTTAATACACTTTCAAATAACAGTGCTTGAAGATTAAAAGTAGGTCCAGAGAATTTCTTTAAAAATGTAATATTTTCATTGCTTAGAGTGACACCTAATAACAAATTAACGTAGTAAACCATTCCGAGAATTACAGCCATTAATGCATCATGATATTTTGGACTTTTGATTACTATTGTTTTCGCTTCATTAAATAAAGATTTTACTAATCTTTGCTCTTTTCTCTTGTTCCTAACCGGTATAATCAGTATTTTTGTATCACGTAACTGCTTAGCTCCTGGACCAAACATTGGATGAATTGAGAGGGGTACCAAATGATCTGGAATTTTCAACAAAGAATCAAAGATATCGGTCTTGAGTGATGTTATCTCTACTATACGAGCACCTTTTTTCATTATAGGTATGCACTTATTAACGACGGCAATTGTTATCCTAATTGGTACACATACAATTACGATGTCCGCTTCTCTAACACACGTTTCCAAGGATTTGCAGACAGTAATCTTGTAGGGATATTTTTTTAAATCTAAATTGATATTTCTCTTATCATACAATGATACACTAAAGTTATTTTTTTTTGAAAAATAGTTGCAGAACCAGAGACCCATTTTACCAATACCTACTATCGCCACGGATGTAACCATTTTATCACACATTCGTAATTTTTTTTAGTATTTTTAATCCATCATTTAGCAATTTCATTGGTTGACAAGCTGAAATTCTAATGAAATCAAAATATGTTTCTCCAAAACCAATTCCAGGAGCTACTGCGACTCCTTCGTTTAACAGATTGAATATTATCTTATTCACATCTACGCTATTGTTAAATCTCACAAAATAGTACATACCTCCGTCTGGTTTAACGAATTCGCAAGGTAGATTTTCTAATTCTCTTTTTATGAAATCTAGCCGTTTCTTTATTAAAGTCATATTCTTAGTAACGTTACTACTCATCGCTGCAATAGCGGCATACTGCATTGGTTCTGCAACACTTGTTATAGCTATCGCTTGAATTTTTGATATTCTATCTATTATATCCTTTGAACTTATTGCATATCCAACTCTAAAGCCTGTCATAGCATGGCTCTTTGAAAATGAAGATACCATTATACTCTTATCATAT
>Ga0184605_10000131_pt1 | contig 20991 bp, 19 predicted proteins | sample PLM0_30_coex_FD_132995 | JGI IMG/M metagenome (GOLD analysis project Ga0184605, IMG submission 132995) | Groundwater sediment microbial communities from an aquifer in East River, Colorado, USA - PLM0_30_coex | ecosystem: Environmental > Terrestrial > Soil > Riparian zone | place: USA: East... | reverse complement strand
CAGGGGAAGTCGGCCGCACTTTTCGGTCACTGCCCGTGCCTTGTCGTCATCACCCGGATGCCTCGGGTTGTCCGGTTCACCGGGCGCCCAGAGGAGCAGGATTCGCGCGGAGTACCGCTTCGCGACGGCTTCGATGAGAGCCGCAAAATTCTCCGCCGACCACTGTTGGTTTTTTCTCCGCGCGCTGATGTGTACGCACACGACCGGCGTGCCCTGTCCCAGACGCGAAAGCGCCTGCTCTATGCTGCGGCGCGCCTCCGCATCGGGAAACACCCGAGTGGAGGGCGGCGGACCGTTGATGCCGAAAGCCTTGAGCAGGCCGAACACGCGCTCCACTTCGTGCGCCGGCGCCGCTGAATCGTAAGGCAAGGCGATGTCCAGCCGCATATGAGGCTTACCGGGTTCCGCATAGCCGAGCAGGTGATGCGCGCCGATCAGGCGGGCGAAGCGTAGCGAGCGCGGCTCGAATCCCGGGGTCGCCAGGATCGCGTAGTTGAAGCGCTCCTTTCGCAGCTTCATGATCAGGCGCAGCCGATCGAGGTGAACCGAAAGGACGGAGCGCCCATTCCCGCGGTGCTTTCCCTTCTCGTAGGCGTAGACGGCATCGACAGCCGGATTCCGCTCGAGAACCGCCTCGTTGTAGGTATTGACCAGCGCCGCGATATGGGCGCGCGGAAATCGCTCGCGCAGCGCAAATATGAGCGGGGTCGTGCAGACCAGATCGCCGATGTTGTCGCGGCGGATGACCAGGATGCGTGGACGCGCCGCCTCGTTTCCCGTCGCAGAGGATAGCTTACGATTCATGGGAGTTTGGCGAGTGCCGTCCACGTCGCGGCTCGACCAGCAGAAGCCAGTCTTCAGACGCTACGGTTTCTCGCAAGGAAATTGAACAGCCGCTTGCCCAACGTCTTTCTTGTCCCTATGTCGAACCACTGCGAGAGGAACTCCAGCAATTCGAAAGACCGGTTGCCGTGAAGCTCGCCCGTGATCCAGCCCACGCGCTCGAGCACCCGCGGCTCGAAGGCGGCGAGGATATCGTACTCGGCCCCCTCGACGTCGATCTTGATGAGCTCCGGCGGCGGCGCCGTGCCGTCCTCGATAATCGCCCGCGGTGTGCGCACGTTCACCTTTCGTCCCTGTGCCTTGGCCGTCCCGGTGTCGTGGAACGAGAATCCGCCGAGATTGAGGGCCGAATCCGAGGGCCGAATCTCGAACGTTCCTTCCTTCGCCCCCAGGGCGAACTCGTGCGGCCGAATTCGGTCGAGCCCCTGGATGTTGCGTACGATCATCGCGTAGTTTTCCGGAATCGGCTCGAAGCAATGAATCTCGGCCTGCGGAAAGCGGTCGGAGAAATAGAGCGATGCCGCACCGATGTTGGCGCCGATATCCCAGATGCAGCTCGGGTTGAACCCTTCCGGGATGTGGTACTCCGCCTTGGTCCCCCGCCTCAACAGGATCTTGTAAATCACCTCTGGATCGCTGCTGCCGGGCCGGTAATGCAACGGGCGGCCCCGCCAGCGGAAGCTGGATACAGCGCCGGAGACGTAGCGTGACGGATCGCGGTCGCGCGTTAGCTGCAGCGATCGTGAGCGCAGCAACCATTTTAGAGTGTGCCTACTGAACACCGCGTGCTCCCTTGGAGCGCACGAGCGCCCCGGCTGATCCGGCCAAACAGACCGTCGCGCCGGATGTTACCGCGGATCCGACGCGGTTGCGCCGTCAGCGATGCGCGGGTCACGTTGACGCAGTTGTTTCGAGCGCTTCCATGAAACTCGAGCGCTCCGGCTTGCGGTAACATTCCGACCTACCCTATGCGACGTCAATGAGCATCGATCCCGCCAGTATCAACATCGCCGCCGCGGAGATGTTGCCGGCGTTCCAAAGTCGCGTCGCCGGCATTCCGTACGAGCGGAAGGGCATACTCTATTCGGAGATGTTCTTTCTCTATTTGTGTGCGCAAGCGGTCAAACCCAGCCGCATTCTAGAGTCCGGCCGGGCGCGCGGCCAAAGCACCTTGCTGCTCTCGACCATTTTCTCGGACTTGCAGGTTGTAAGCATCGAATCGGCCCCGACTTCTCCCGACGTGCAAGTTGCACAAGAGCGCTTGCGCAGGCGCGACAATGTATCGATGCGGTTCGGCGACGCAACCCGGATTCTTCCCGCGGAAGTGCAAAAAGGGGACGTTGTTCTCCTCGACGGGCCGAAAGGCTTTCGCGGCCTGCGCCTGGCCTTGCGGCTGCTCGCGACCGGAAGGGTGATGCAGGTTTTCGTTCACGACTGCGCACTGGGAACCGAGGAGCGCACTTTTCTCGACACCCATCTTCGCGGCCCGTTGTACAGCGATTCAATCGAATTCGCCCGCATCGCCCGCGCGCTCGACGCAGGCTGCTCGACCGATATTCCCTCGGATCGCCGCTTCGACGGCGAGCGGCCGCCACGCGCCTACGGTTACGGCCTGGCGTGCATTCCGTTCGATCCGGCGGTCTCCTATCGGATGCTGTTCGCGCGCGCCGTCGTCGCCGGAATCAGGTCGCGCCTCAAGCATAGAGTCGGGGATCATGGGTGAGGCCCTGCATTGCGACGCCGGCGCTTGAATGTCCGCCGGCAGGCCCTCGTTTCTTTTCATCAACGTCGCGCGCATCGGCGATACGCTGCTGGCGACGCCGGCCATGCGGGCGATCACGTCCGCTCATCCCGGCTGCCACATTACCGCCCTCGCGCATCCGAAACGCGCGGAGGTGCTGCAGGGGCTGGCGTTTCTGGCGCACATCGGCGGCATCACCAAGAACACGGCGCCCTGGCGCGGTCGGCTCGGCGGCCGGCGCTACGACTACGCCGTGGTCTACGGCTTCGACGAGGCGCTCGTCGCCTACGCGCTGCGCGTCGCGGATCGCGTCGTCGCCTTTCGCCAGCGGGACGAGGCGCTCAACCGGCGACTTTACCGCTGCGTGGACGAGCCGCCCGCGGGGACCGAGAACGCGGTTGCACGCTGCCTGCGGCTGACGGCGGCCCTCGGGATCCCGGCCGCCGGGCTGCGGCTCGCCTATCGAGTGACACCGCATGAGGCCGCTGCCGCTCGCGCGTGCCTCGCAGCCGAGGTTCCTGCGGAATCGTCGCCCCTGATCGGCATGAACGTCGCGACATTCCCGACAAAAGTGTTCCGCCGCTGGCCGGTGGAGCGGTTCGGCGAATTGGCCGAGCGCATCATCGCAGAACGGCCGCGCGCGCATGTACTGATTTTCGGCGGACGCGAAGAGGTCGAAGACGCGCGCCGCCTGAAGCACCAGCTCCGCGATCGGGCCGCGCTCTACGCCGGGCGCCTGAGTCTGCGCGAGAGCGCCGCGATGATGAGCCTGACCGATCTCTACGTAGGCTTGGATACCGGTCCGACTCATCTCATGAGCGCCTTCGACATTCCGCTGGTGGCGCTCTACCATTGCCGGATCCCGAGCCGCCAGATCGCGCCCCTGGACCATCCCTGCCTGTACGCGCTCGACCATCCGCGGCTGCGCGGGGATTGCACGGAATCGACGCCGATGTCCGAAATCACCGTCGATGCGGTGCTGGCACAGATCCGGCGCGCGCTCGCCGAGCATCCGCCCGTGCGCCCGAGCTCTTAGGCGGCCGCTCGCTTCGCGTAGATGTAGCCGAACGTTTCCCCGCAGGGCACGATCTCGAGCGTATAGGCGCGGCGCTTCAGGATCTCGACCAGCCGCTCCTCGCCCTGATGGTATTCCATCACGATCTCGGCCGGCGCCAGGTGATCGAGGAAGCGTTCGTCCTCGAACATCGGATACTCGCAGCCTTCGCAGTCCATCTTGAGCAGATCGACCGAAGTCGGAAGGTTGGCTATCACAAAAGGGACTCCGTCGACGAAATTCACGGTTTCGTCGCCCGTGGTTTCCCTATGCGTATGCGTGGAAAGTCCCGCGTTGAAAAAGTGCACCGCATCGCCGACGCCATTGGCCGCGAGATTGCGGCGCAGCAACTCGCCGGCCGCGATCGAGGGCTCGAAGGCGTACACGGTCGCGCCCATCTTCGCCAGCGGAATTGAGCTGTCGCCGAAAAAAGCGCCGATGTCGACCACCACCTTGCGCGCCAGCGAGCGGCCTTTCATCCGATACACGTCTTCACGAAAGATTTCGCGCAGAAATATGCCTTCCACTCTAACCTCGAGCGGCGAAAAGAAGGTGTAGCCATCCAGCTCGATGCGCTTGCAGTCGGCCTCGAAAGAGCAGCGGGCGCCGATCTGGGCCAGCCGGCACATGTTGGGGAGCTGATGCCACTCCGACGGCGGAACATCGATGTCCAGGCCTGTCTTCGAACGGAAGCGTACCCTGGCGTGCACGAACGGGAGCACCAGCGCCAGGAGAGGCAGGTCCAGCGCGCTGAAAAAGAGCGCCAGCGACTTGTAGTAAAGCCGTATGCGCCTGATTTGGTCTCTCAATGACGCCATGGCGCGCTGCGGAACACGAGATACTTGCTCGCGAGGTACGCAATCAACGTATAGGGCACGACGCCCGTGGCCTGCGCCACGTAGCCATTCAAGTCGAAATAATGGATGGCGATCAGAACCGTGAGCAAATTCGCCGCGTAGGCGACTAATGCGGCGAACAGGAATTTGGCCAGCGCCGATAGATGAGGGCCTCGGTAGGCAAACGTCCAGCGGCTATTCAGGGCGAAGCTGAGCAGGAATCCGGTCAAGTAGCCAAGTACATTGGCCGCGACGTCGCCCAATTGGAAGAACCATTTTGCGGCGTAGATGACCGCGAGGCCCGCCAAAGTGTTCGCGACTCCGACGCTGAGGAATCGCCCTGCTTCGAGAAACTGCGCGGAGCTCACTTGCGCGCCAGCGCATAATATTGGCCACCCAGAGGTAGCCACGTGAGGATGCGCTCCAGCGGCCGGAACAACCGCAGTGCGTGCGGGAAGAAGACTCGATAGCGTATGCTCGTGGCGGAAAAGCCGGCCGCTGTTACGCGTTGTTTCATCAGACCGCCACGGATCAATCGCGCATGCTCATCGAACGGACAACTGTTGACAATCCGCACCGTCAGCGGGTTGTACGGGTTGTGCTCAAACACGAATAAGATGCCGCCAGGCCGAAGCACCCTGTTCAATTCCCGCAGGAGTGCAACGTGCTCGGCGTGGTCGATATGGTGGAAGACACACGCCGTGTAGGCGATGTCGAAGTGTTCCGTAGGAAACGGGATGCGCGTGCCGTCGAAATGAACGTACTGTGCGAAGGACGGAAATCGCTTTTCGGCGATCTCCAAACTGCGCCGCGATACGTCCAAGCAGATCAGTCGGGCACTCGGGAAGTATTTCTGAACATACGGCACCGAGCCCCCGTTGCCCGACCCGAAATCGAGAATTCTCGGCGCAGCGCTCGCTGTACCGCCGTAGCGCTCGTACTCGCGCGCAATGTCCCCTATCTTATATTCTGCGAAATATTCCGTGCCTTCGCCATAGGCCGCGATACTGGCCGAGTGCATGGCATCGTATTCATCTGCAAATTTGTCGAACTCCGCTTCATCCATACTTCTACTCCGAAAACATGAACGTCATGCCCCCGAACTGTGCGCGAATGCAGCACGTTCCGCTGCCATGACTTGAGCAATACCGACCAGGAGACTTGTCTTCGGGGCCCAGGCGCTCTGAGGAGCCGCTACGGACCTGAACTGGACGCGCCGAGGGTAGATTCCCGTCAGTTTGCTTGCGCTTGTGATCAGGCGTGGCGCGCGCCGCGCGATTCTCTTGAAAACGGAGATGATCTCGGCGATTGTTGTGGGTTGCTCGGACGCGATTATCTTGGTAAGAGCACCAGGTTCTTCGGTTGTGGCGCGCAGCGCCCAGATCATCGCGGCCGCCGCATCATCCGCGGCGATGTAATCCCGAATTGTGTCGAGCGGCACGTAGATTTGTATGGGACGGTTCCTCAAAATGCAACGCGCAATGTGCGCGATCAGGCCCTGCTGCTTTCCAAAAGATTGCCCGGGGCCGTAGAGCGTGGAGAGTCGAGCGAGCAAGACGGTTCTTCCTCCATTTGCATCCGCAAACGAGCGCACCAAGTCTTCCTGCGTGAGCTTTTCCCGGGCATATGCGGTAGTCGGAACAGGGGCAGTGCGCTCGCTGATGAAATATTCGGGTGACCCCGCGTAGATTGCGCCTGCCGAACTGGCGAAGGCCACGGCGCCGGGTCTAGCCATCAAGCGAGAATCGGATTCGACAAGACGCAGCAATAGCGCCAGGAATCGTGTTTCAGGCGCCAGATCACCCTCCGAACTGCCCATGGTCCCCACGCCCGCGGCCCAGTAGATTTCCCAACGTTCAATGCTGCCGGCCCTGGCAGCGAACGCTTGAACGGCCGCTGCAATCTGGGAAGAACATTCGGATATGCTGCCCCAGCGAAATCGCTCGGCGGGAGAAATCAACTCGGTTCCTTCGCGGCGCAGCGTGCGGCACAGTGCAGCCCCCAAGAGACCCCCGCTCCCAAGGACCCAAGCGATCGTCATCGGCGAGCCGCAGGCCGGGTCGGCTTGGAACCAACCACATACAATGGCTTGCCCATGACAATGCTCATGGTAACCGCCAAGTATTCGGCGATAACGCCGAGCGCAGTCAGGATGCACCCGGAGAAAAAGGCGACGACGATCAAGAGCGATGCCCAGCCCTGGACGGGCACGTTGCCGGACAATTTCCCGTACAGGGCATAGCCCGCAATCGCGACGCCCAAGACCATCGAGCCGAATCCCATCAGGGTGATCAATCGCAGCGGGCGAGTGCCGGTGGTCAGGATCAGATTCCAGAAATGGGCGACCAACCTGGTGTACGAGTAGCCCGAGGACCGTCCCCTTTCGTTTCTCAACCGCACCGGAGCATGTCCGACGCGCGCGGTGATCCAAAACAGCCCGACGTCCAAATAGACGCCATTGCCACAGTACGCCGCCAAAGTCCTTGCAATCTCGCCATCCACGAGTCGAAAGCTGTTGAACCGGCCGATGTCGCGGTCGCTGAGCAACCTCGCGGTGATCGCCTTGGCCGTTCGGCTCAGCGTGTTTCGCAGCCAACTGTGGGGCGGCGGGTTCGTCGGCTGCGCGTACACCAACTGGAGCGACCCTGCCAGCGCAGCATCAAGCATACGGCCGATGTCTGCCGGGTCTTGCTGCCCGTCCTCATCAATCGTCGCGACCCAGTCCCCTGTCGCGCTCGCCATGCCCGCCAGCGTCGCCGCATGCTGTCCGTAGTTCCTGGAGAGCCACACAGGCCGGACAAACGAGTGTTGGGTGCTTAGAACTTCCAAGGTTATGTCTGACCTGTCCGGGCCGCAGTCATGCACAAGGAGAACTTCAGAAATGACGAAGGGATTCCCCCCTGGCGTCGTCTGCCCAATCGTCAACGGCGCAATCTCGTCGATCAGTTCTGGAAGCGATTTCTCTCCGCAGAATACGGGGATTACAAGAGAAACGCGGATCGCGGCAATGTCATTCATAGTAGTCAAGAGTGCCTGAACTGAACCGAGGACAAGATAGCACCGGCCCTTGACCCGCGGGACACATCGATAATCTCAACCTATCTGTCATTGCGGGGCTTTCGAATATAGACGACAGTATCCGCAATCGTCGTGCCGACGGCGTAATCGCGTTGCAGGCGTGCCCTGATCTCGTTCACCCGGGTGTTTCCCTCGTTGTCGTCCCTGATCAGCACGGCACGCGGCGCCTTGTCGAGTATGCGCTCCACTTCGCCGGGGTAGTCCACGTTGGCCACCCGGCTTATGGGCTCGGAGATGATGAGCGGCGGGAATACGTAGCGGGTCGGAAGCTGCGCCCCGGCCAGGAAGTAAATGATCGGCTGCCCATTCACCACGTAGATATGATCCTGCGGGGAGATCTGCCCCTTTAGGTAGCGCGCAATAGTCACGTTAACGTCGCCTTTTTCCAGGTACGCGGAGATCCAAGGGACATAGCTCTTTTCTATTGTGCGCGCGACGGGAAACCCCAGGGCGGCCGCAAGGGCGAAAATCAGGATACGCCGATGGCCGACCGCCGCATGGAAGCGGGCCGACGCATGCGCCAGAAGCAGACACAGCGGCGGCAGAGTGACGAGATAGTAGTGCTTGTAGAACTTGAGCGTGAGCCCAGCCTCGGCAAACCCGACGACGATCCACAAGAGGAGGAATACGAGGATCGGTTCTGCGTTTCGCGCACGCCATGCTCTAAATCTTAGAAAAACGATTGCCGCGACAGTCACCCACGACCACTTGAACCAGTCCTCCAGTGAATGGATGAATCCTATCCAGATGTCCTGGGCGCTGCCCGTGGCGAGGTACCGCTTGTTGGCGTCAAAGTTCGATTCGAGGAACAGGCCGAGCACATCCTGCGCCCAAAGGTACCCGATGGCGAGAATGCTCGGGAGGGCGCCACCGATCGCAAGTATTGCGAGAACTGTCGGTGCGTCGCGCACCGAGCGATAGCGAGCCAGCACAAAATACGCGATGAACAGGGCAATTTCTACGGCGACGATGTACTTGATCTGTACCGCCGCGCCGAAACTCAAGCCGGCGGCGAGCGCGTAGAGCAACGTTTTTCTGCGGTCCAGTTCGGGATTCGAAGTCGAAACGACAAGGAACAGAAGCCCGAGCGCGTTGAAAAAGATGAAGAAGAGTTCGGTGTTCGACGACAGGCCCTGAAGTCCCAGGGTGAGGACCGGGAAGCTGATCGCCGCCACGACGCCCGCAACCTCGCTGCGAAACAGCCGCTTCGCCAGTAACAGCAGCACTACGGATGTCAGATAGACGAAGGCAACCGTAATGAACCGAATTGACGCGATCGAATCGCCGAGCACCCCCAGCGCCGCGGCGAAGATCGCAAAGATTCCGATCGGCTTGATCTCGAAGACCGTGGTGTAAGGCGGGTGCCCGCTGAGCCATTGAGAGGCGATGAGGACATACAGACCTTCGTCCCAGTCGATCGCTGAAACGAGAAACGTGGGCGCACGTAAGACCAGCACCCAAGAAAGCAGAAATATCAGGAAACCAATAAACTTGGCGTCCACGATCAGTCGCTCTTCGGCTCCATCTCGCGTCCGCACCGCGATATCCGCATTGGCGGCCGTCCCTGAGTCCGTCATGTTACTTCAAAGCCTGCTCGTATACAGTCTCCACGCGCCGCACCATCGCTTCGTCGCTGTAGTTGTCGCGGACATGTCGCGCGGCTTTCATTCCCTTCACCATCGCTGCGGGTAGGTTCGGCAGACATTCCGAAATCTTATCCGCCAATGCAGCGGCATTTCCCGCCGGGACGGTAAAACCATACTCATCATTGCAAAGCACTTGCGACACTCCGCCGACAGAAGTCGCCACCACCGGCAGGCCTGCGGCCATCGCAGATAACATCACCAAGGAGAGACCCTCCCAAAGGGAGGGCATGACAAACACGTCCATCGCCCGAAACAAATCACCCAAATCGTTTCGTGTGCCCAACAACACCACTTGCTGGTCCAGACCGAGGCTCGCCACCAAGGTTTCCAGCGCGAGCCTTTCGCGACCTTCCCCCGCGAGCAGCAAACGCGCGACTATCCCGCGACGACGTAGCAGGGCCATCGACTCGATCAAATACCGGTGCCCCTTTTGTTTCTCCAGTCGCCCTATGCATCCCAACACCAGATCGTGCTCCGTCAACCCGAGCCGCGCCCTTGCTTCCAATTTGGATAGTGTTGAAGCAGAGCGAGCAAGGTCCACCGAGTTGGGGATAACTACGATTCGTGATGCAGACACATGGTCATAGCGCTCCACGTCGCGCCTGATATCTTCCGAGCCGACAATAATCGCTGCCGTATGACGGCTCAGATACCAGTTGATGATCCGCCGATGAAGCTTGGGTTTGCCGTAAGTGTTGTGAATCGAAACCACCGCCGGGATTCCAGCCTTCCTTGCGGCGAGACGCCCGTAAAGATTGGCATGGTAGAGGTGACTATGCACCAGATCTATACGCTGACGCCGAATAAGCTCAACCAGAGCCGGCACTACTCGCCGGTCGAACCCTCCCTTGTTCATGCGGCGCAATTCCGTCAGCGGAACATCCATGGAGGCCAACTGGTCGCCGATTACTCCACGCTTGCCTATGCAGCATACGACCGATGCAAAGCGCCCGTGGTCCAGCCTGCGCACAATGCTCAACAAGAGATTTTCGGCACCGCCTACCGGGAGGGTGACAAAGAGATGAAGGATCCGCGCTTGGCGATGCAATGCGGCTTTCCTAACTATTCAATACGCCCATCGTCAGCGCTCTGCACCGATACGACGCCTCGGGGATGCCGCAGCGTCGCGAAACACCTTTTCCATTCGATCGAGCATCATTTCCACGCCTAGATTCGCGGCACAGTATAGGCGCGCCGCGGTTCCGAGTCGCCGGCGCAACTCAGCGTCGCCGAGCGCCTTTTCCAGGCCGCGCCTGAGGTCCTCCGCGTCCTCGTTCTTGACCAGGATGGCCGTCGTCCCGTCGTAGGCGATTTCGCCGATACCACCGCAGGCCGTCGTGACGCACGGCAGGCCGCACAGCATCGCCTGAACGAGCGCCTGCGGCACGCCCTCGTTGGCGTAGGAAGGCAGCGCGAACACATCGAGCGACTGCAACCAGGGCAGCACGTCGTCCCGATTGCCGGCGAGCCGGACGCGGTCGCCGAGGCCGAATTCGCGGACCTTCGATTCGATGTTCTGGCGCCGCGGCCCGTCGCCGACGATGACCAGCCCGGTGTCCGCCGGCAGGCGCGCAAAGGCCTCGATCAGATAGCGATGCCCTTTCCAGCTCCGCAGCGTAGCGACGATGCCGATCAGCCTGCGCTCTGGCGGAAGGCCGGTCGCGCGCCGCGCCGCACCACGATCGCCGGGCACAAAACGCGATGCATCGATCCCGGTCGGAGCCGAAGTGATGCGCTCCGCCGGAAATCCGTTGTCACGCACCAGCTGCATGCGCAAAGTGTCTCCGGTCGTGACGATATGGCGGGTCGCGACGAGATAGAGCCAGCGCGTCGGAAGGTTGTTGGGGATCAACGCCGAAATATGCCGCGTGCGCACCAGGGCCGGGGCGCGGCGCAACGTCGCGCAGGCAAGCGCCGCGAGCCAGCTGTCGGTCGAGCTGTGCGTGTTGACGACATCCACCGGATGAGCCTTGAAGCGGTGCCGCAAAGCGAAAACGCCGGCGAGATTTTTCCTTGCGATAGGCAGCACGATCGCGTTCAAACCGCGCTTCAGCGCCGCATCGTAGATCCTAGCCTCGCGCGGCGCAGCGATGGCCACGTCGTGGCCGCGGGCCGCCATTCCCTGTGCCTCGTCGAGGATCCGGATCTCCTGCCCACCCCAGCCACACGAGGCCTCCGTATGAAGAATTCTCATGCGGCTTTTCCATCGCAAATACCGCGTCGACGGATTCCCTCGCTGCTCATCTACTCTAGCGATGCATGGGAGTACTGCAGGCGATGGAGCCTCGCGTAGATTCCCGAAGCGGCGATGAGATCCGCATGCCTTCCGGTTTCGACGATGCGGCCCGCGTCCAGAACGACGATGCGGTCGGCCCGCTCGATGGTAGACAGGCGGTGCGCGATCACCAGCGTCGCGCGGCCGCGCATGAGCGTTTCCAGCGCCGCCTGTACATGGCGCTCCGATTCGCTGTCGAGGGCGGAGGTCGCCTCGTCGAGGATGAGCACCGGCGCGTCCTTGAGGAACGCGCGCGCGATAGCGAGCCGCTGCCGCTGTCCGCCCGAAAGGCGCACGCCGTTCTCACCGATCAGCGTAGCGAGCCCCTCGGACATCTGGCCGATGAACTGCATCGCGTGCGCCGCCTCGGCTGCCCGGACGACGTCGGCCTCGCTCGTTCCCGCGAGGCGCCCGTAGGCGATGTTGGCGGCGACCGTGTCGTTGAAGAGCACGATATCCTGGCTCACCAGCGCGATGTTCGCGCGCAGGCTCCCGAGCTTGAGCGTCGCGATGTCGACGTCATCGAGCAGGATTTGTCCGGAATCGGGCGTGTAGAAGCGCGGCAGCAGATTGGCGAGCGTGGTCTTTCCTGCGCCGGAGGCTCCTACCAGCGCAACGGTCTCGCCCGGGCCGATCGAAAACGACACTGCGTCGAGCGCACTGCGGGCGCTGCCCGGGTAGCTGAAGCTCACGGCCCGGAACTCGATTCGACCTTTGACTCGGCCTATCTCCACTGTCCCGGCATCGCGCTCGGGATCTTCATCGATGAGACGAAACACGCTCTCGGCCGCCGCGAGCCCTCTTTGCAGCGTCTGGTTCGCCCCGGTCAGACGGCGCAGCGGCGGAAGTACCAGGAGCATGGCAGTGAGGAAAGACACGAAGCCGCCCACCGGCGTCTCGTCCGCAGATGCTTGGCGCACTGCAAGGTAGATGATGAGGGCGAGAGCGATCGACACCACGATCTGGACCAGGGGCACGTTTGCCGCGGCCGCGGAGGTCATCTTCATGTTGAAAGTGCGGATCTTGTTTGCGCCCGATTCGAAGCGGGTCGCTTCGTATTCCTGGCCTCCGAACACCTTGACGACGCGGTGGCAGCCGATCGACTCCTCGAGAGCGTGGTTGAGGTCGCCCATCGCCGTCTGCTCGGCTCGGCTCATGGCACGCAGCCGCTGGGTGAATCCCCGTGTGATCAGGATAGTCGGAGGCCCGACGAGGAGCGCAACCAGAGTGAGCTTCCAGTTTAGCCAGAACAACCAGGCCAGAAGGAAGGTGACGGTAAGCGTGTCCCTGAAAATCACCGAAATGACGCTCGTCGCCGCGCCGGTCACATGCAAGACATCGAAGGTAAACTTGGAGATCAGGCTTCCGCTCGTATGATTGTCGTAGAACTGGGTTGGAAGACGCACGAGCTTGGCGAACATGTCCTTGCGCAGATCCATCACCACCTTGTTTGCCACCCAGCCGATCGCGTAGTCGGAAAGGTATGAGGCGAAGCCGCGCACCAAAAAAACGGCGACGATCAAACCGGGAAGCCAGACGAGCAGTCCGCCTTCCTTGTGCACGAAACTGCCGTCGAGGAGCGGCTTGAGGAGCGCCGGAAAGACAGGCTCGGTGAGCGCTGTTACCACCATGGCCGCGATGGACAGCGCGAACGGCGCCCAGTAAGGCTTGACGTAGCGAAGGAGGCGAAGGTAGAGCTGCAGGCTAGTGGCGTCGGACGATGCCATGGCTGCGCCGGAAAATGTCGAATTATAGCTGATACGGCACCCGACTCCGGACCTCTAGAGACGGCCTTCAACTCGGGGCGAGGCTCCGGTAGAGCGCAAAGAGCTGCTCGGCCATGGCCGCGAGACTGAACCCTTCAGCGCGCTTGCGCGCCCGGCGCCCCATCTCCTGAGCGGTGCGAACATCCAGGCGAGCGAGCCTGTCGGCAAGCGCATCGACCTCGAGAGCGCCAACCACGTAGCCGTTCATGCCCTCCTCGATCAGTTCGGCCGCGCCGCATTGCGGCGTGGTAATGACGGGCAGGCCGCAGGCCATCGCCTCGAGCGCCGCATTCGGAAACGGATCATAAAGGCTCGGCAGCGCGAAGGCGTCGGCCGCGCCGTACCAGGGGCCCATGTTTTCCTGGACGCCCGCAAAGTGCACGCGGGACGCGATCCCGCGCGAGCTCGCCAGGTGCTCCGCGCGAGTCTGCGCCTTGTCCCGGCCCACGATGACAAGATGCGCATCAGGCTGCCGCGAGCGGGCGAGCGCTTCGATCAGGCGAAACACGCCCTTCCTTTCGAACCCTGCGCCGACGTGAAGGTGCGTGGGCGCGTGTTGTGGAATACCGAGCTTGTGACGCATCGTCGATCGATACGCTTCGCGCAGCCGCGGATGAAACGCTTCCAGATCGATGCCGTTGTAGATGACGTGGAGCTTCGCCTCCGGGGTGCCGAAATGCGCGCGGATTTCGTCCCTGACCATGCGCGAATTGCAGATCACGGCTCGCACCCGCGAGCTCCCGAACAGACGCCGTTCCGCAGCGAGAACGTAGCGGTGATAGGGATTGAGCGCGAGGCCGAACCGGCCGAGAGCCCCGAGCGCCGCGCGGCGGTTGTGCAACCATTGGGCGTGCACTCCGTCGCCGGCGCGGTAAATGTCGCAACAGGCGATGCGCTCGTGCGATTGCACGAGATCAAACGGCCTGCGGGCGACTTCGCGGCATACGGCGCGCGCGAAGCTCCAGTCGCGCCACACGCGACCGACGTGAAACGGATCGCAGCGAACCACCGTGCCCGGGTCGCCGGTCCACTCGCGCGCCAGCACGGTCACCGCGACGCCTTGCTCGCCGAGCGCGCCGCGCGCCCGTTCGATGAAGCGTTCGGCGCCCCCGTGAGCGCTGTAGCGCTGCCGCACCAGGGCGACGTGCATTCGCTTTAGTTCCGCGCGAGCTCGAGCCGCTCGCACAAGGCGCGAACGCCCTGAAGCACGTGGGGCCCCTGCGCGTGGAGCCAATCCGGGTCGATCGCGTAAATCCGGCGGTTTCGAACAGCGGGGACCGATTCAAGACCCTTCCACGCCTGGAGCGCTTCGCTGCCGAAGCCGCCCGTGACGATCGCTTCGGGCCTCGCGTCGAGGATCTGCTCGCGCGAGACGAGCGGAGTGAGCGTCTTGGCGGCGGCAAAAACGTTGTTCCCGCCGCAGAGGCGCAGCGCGTCGCTGATGAGGTGCACCCCGTTCACGGTGAGCGCGGGGGCATGCCAGATCTCCAGAAACACCGCGACGCGACGCTCCGCGGCGTAGCGTTTGCGCAAATCCGCGATTTCATTCTCGAATTGCCGTGCACGCGCTTCGGCGACCTCCGCGGTGCCGGCCAGCGCGCCGACCCGGCGAACGATGCGCGGAATATCGGCGAGGCTGCGCGCCTCGGTGACGAAAACCCGGATGCCGATGCGCTCCAGACGATCGATCTGCAGCGCCGAATTGCCGCTTCGCCAGGCGAGCACGAGATCCGGCCGCAAGGCGATCAAGCGCTCGATATCGACCCGGCCGTAACTCGCCACGACCGGCAGGCGCTCCGCCTCGGCCGGATGGCGACTGAAGCTCGAGACGCCGGCGAGCTTCGCACCGGCGCCCGCGGCGAAGGCGATCTCCGCCAGGTGCGGTGCGAGAGCGACAATGCGCCACGCCGGCCGCACGAGCGAGATCGTCACACCGCGGTCATCGGTCGCCTGCAGCGCGTGCGCGGCCGCCGACACGGCGGCAAGGACCGCGAACGCGACCACCCGGATCATCGCGCGAGGAGCGAATCGACGGCGGCGATTGCCGCCTCTACGGGAAGCCGGGTGAGGCACTCGCTCACCTTGCCGCCGCCGCAACCGTCGTTCCCGCAGGGGCGGCAGGGATGCTCGTGTGAAGCCACGATGCTGTGCGGCACCCGCCACGGCCCCCACTCGAGCTCTCCGCTCGGGCCGAAAAGCGCCACCACCGGCGTCTGCATGGCCGCGGCGATATGCATGGGTGCGGAATCCACGCCGACGAAAAGCTTCGCGCGGGCGCTCAGCGCCGCGAGCTGTTTCAGGGTCAGCTTCCCCGAGAAATCGGCGACCTGCGCTCTCGCGCCCTTGCGGATCTCGGCAATCAGGTCGAGTTCCCGCTCGTCGGGCGCGGCGGTGAGCGCGACGCGCTCACCGCGCTGCGCCAGGGCGTCGATGAGCGCGGCTGCACGCTCGGGCGGCCAGCACTTGAACTGCCAGCGCGACCCCGGATGGAAATGGATGAAGCGCCCCGCGGCGACGTTTTGCCCGGCGAGCAGCTCCTCGACGCTGCGCTCCGCCTCGCCCCCGGGCACGAGCACCAGCGCGCGCTCGTCGTCCCCGGGCTGGATGCCGATCCGCCGCAGCGCGTCGAGGTTGAGCTCGACCATATGGCGGCGCGCGTTCTTCGGCAGCGCGTAGCGGTGCGTGAAGCTGCGCTTCCAGAAGCGCGGCTTGTTGGGATGGTCGGGCGCGACCGCGACGCGCGGCCCGAGCGCGCGCGCGAGCCAAGCCCCGCGCGGATGCTCGGACAAGTGGATCAGGAGGTCGTAGCGGCGCGCGCGCAGCTGAAGCAACAGGCGGGACTCCGCGCCGAGCCGCGCAAGCGGGCCTGCGGTCTTCCAGCCGCGCTCGACCGTGTGGACCTGCGCGATCGCCGGATGCAGCGAGAGCATGTCGCGCGTGTCGGCGTAGACAAGGGCGTCGATCTCGAGCTGCGGCGCCCGGTTCTTGAGCACGGAGAAAATGGGCGAGGCGAGCAGCACGTCGCCGTGATGGCGCAGCTTGATGACCAGCGCCCGCTTGAGCGAGCCGGGATCGACGGCGTCGGCCGGTCCGTAATGCATGCCATGCACGATAGCAGACCGGCCGCCCAAAGGCAGCCCCGGGACGTTTGGGCTGCGACTACCTGAACGCGTGCTCCGCGCTGACGAAGAACACGCGTCCGGCTTGCGGGTAGACGCAAGTCGGCGTGCCGCACTGGACGAAAATATCGACCAGCCCGTAATTGAAGTATTTTTTGTCGAACAAGTTGTTTATGGCGGCCGAGTACTGCCAGTCCGCCCATTCCTGAGTGAGCTTGATGTCGAATAAGGCGTAGGCGGGCATCACGCGCGGGAAGCTGTTGTCCTGGTCATTGTCGTAGCGCTGATGTCCGACATAGTTCCCCGCAGCGCTGAACTGGGTTTTGTCGGCGACGCGCCAGAACAGGCGCAAGCTTGCGAGCTGCCGCGGGACGAGGGGGACATCTTTACCAGACACGTCAACGCCGCCGTAGATACCGGTGCGAAATCTCGCTATCTGGTAAGCGAAACTCCCCGCAAGGTCGATTGTAGGCGTCACCGACCATTGCCCCGAGAGTTCCGCCCCGCTGCGGCGAGTCGGTGAAAGGTTCGTGTTCGCACCGAACGCAACCACGTTTGGGCTGAAATAGATTTCGTTGTCCAGATCGATCCGGTAAAGGCTGGCCCGCAGCTTCGCGCCGCGCGGCCGGTATTCGACGCCCGCCTCCTCGTGGCGGGCGGTCTGAGCCTTGAGCAGATTGCCGGTCAGCGTGAGTCCGTTCTCATCGACATTGGCGACTCGAAAGCTTGTGCCGAGCTTGGCGTACGCCCGCCAGCGCTCGGAAACCGTATGACTCACCCCGAGCTCCCCGGCATGCGGCTTTTGCGTTTGGCTCTGGTCGGAAGGGCCGAATCCCGTGGCGATGCGATGATCCGTCGCTCGCTGTTGACGTGCCCCCAGTGTAAATTTAGTGGCAGCGGTGAGCTGACCGCTGAATTGCACGTAGACGGCTGTGCTCTCTTGCGTCCCGGAAGTGCTGGATGGGAATCCGGGAGAATTGATCTGGCGGTCATAGTTCCAGTCGCCCCAGTCAAGCCCGGCAATCAGAACGCTCGGGAACCCCAGCGAGGCAAACGGCAAGCGCACGCGCGGCGAGAACATCAAGGTCCTTTGAATTATCCGGTTGTAGGACGGCGCGAAGTAGGCCGTCGAATCATTGCCGCGATACCCGAGGTCAGCGGCGAAATCAAGCTGGCCAAGCGGCCGGCTGAGGGAAAGCGTGCCGAATTCGCCTCGCCTCTCCGACCAGTTTCCCGGCGTCTGCGCCCCCCGCGGATCGTTCATATATTCGACTTCGTTGCGTACGCCCGGCAACTGCAGTCTCTGGAGGTCGGCGCCGAATTTCAGCGCGACGTTCGTTTCCCCATCGCCGTAGCGGGCGTCGCCGACCAAGCTGTCCTGGCGCAGGCGGTTGTTCCGTCTGTAGTTGTCGCTCTCCTGGTGACCGGCGTTCAGCGCAAGGCCTAGCCGCTCTCCGGCGTAGTTGGCGCCCCCCCGCACGTCGGCGCTGGCGTAGGAGCCATAGCCTGCAAACAGGAAGCCCGAAGTCCGGTGCGGAGTCGCTACCTTGGTGATGATGTTGATGGTGCCGCCGGTTGTGCCACCACCGAACAACACCGCACCTCCGCCGGGGAGAATCTCGATGCGTTCAATCGACTGCAACGGGATCGCCGAAAGTTTCGTGCTATTGAGATCGTTCTCGTTCAGTCGAACGCCGTCGAGCAATATCAATGTGTTCTGATCGCCGGTGATGCCGAATCCGCGCAGGTCGACCTGCCGGTCCGGCGAGCCCGAATTGTCCCGCGTATGCACGCCGCCGAGATGCGACAAAAGCTCAGGCAGGGTTCGCGCGGTGTCCCCTGCGATCTCCTGGGCGCCGATAATGATCATGCCTACCGGTGAGTCGAGGCTGAGTTCGGGAAAACGTGTTGCGGTGACGACGACGGTCGGTTCTTCCGGACTTTGGGCGAGCGCAAGCCGTGCCGTGGCCGCGACGAGCGCGGCAATGATGGATCGTTTCAAGGTTTCCTCCCGCGGCATGCGTCCCCGCGTGCCGAACTCTCGTTGCGAGAGGAAATGCGACGACGAAGCGCACCGGTTTCCCACCGCGCCCCGCGGCATTTCCCACCATCGGTCGAGGCCGGTCTCCGGGCTTGTGGGATCGGTGCGTATCGCCTTCCCGGGAGCTCGCGCTCCCAGTGGCCGTTGGATTGATACGCCCGCGCACACTTACCGTTGCGGGGGCAGCAGAGGCTTTGGCCGTTGCCAGCCGCACCTCTTTCCCGTTTCACCCCGGCGCGAGGCACGCGCCGGGACACCTCGAACGAGCGCGTTGATTGTACAACACAAGTCGCAGGGCTCCGCCTTGCGACGGCATCGGGAATCTACATTGAAAACGAATCCTTACACCTTGACCTAACAGGATTTTCCAAACTATAGTGTGTTTGATGGACACGGAATTGACCACCCTCGAGGAAAAAATTCGCCAGGCGGCACGACTGTGCCAGCGGCTGCGCGACGAAAACCGGGGGCTGCGCCAGCAACTGGCCGCATTGCAGGGCGACAAGCGGCAGCTCGCCGAGAAGATCGATGGGGCGCGCAGTCGACTCGAGACCCTGCTCAAGCAGATTCCCGAATAGCGTTCCGGATGAATCAGAAGTCCAAGACCCTTGACGTCACCATCATGGGTCGGACCTATAAGGTCGCGTGCTCGGACGAGGAGCGGAACGCGCTTCTCTCGGCGGTGGCTTATCTCGACCGGAAGATGAGCGAGATCAAGAGCGCAGGCCGGGTGGCGAGCGCCGAGCGCATCGCCGTCATGGCCGCGCTCAACATCACCCACGAGCTGCTCAGCTCCAGAAATAACTCGAGCGGCTTTGACATCGAGGGGCTCAGGCGTAGAATGGCCGCAATGGAGGCGACACTCGATCAGGCCCTCGCTCCGTAGTTGCGACGGCGTCGGATAGGTCGGGCGGTGCCTTAGGAATTGTCCCCTGCGGTGTACGCTAAGACCTGGTAAATTCTTGAACCAACAGATTGGATTTGGTTGCAGACCCAAGCGTCACTGTTGTGCGCGTCCCTAGTCGGATGTACCTGATGTGACCGGAAAGCGACCACCTTGAACCGAAAAGGTTCAGGAATCGGTTCTAGCGGCACCGGCGGGGGACTCCAAATAGACGAAAACGCAGAAGCAACAAATGAAAAACGCAGGCACGGGCCTGCGTTTTCGTTTGGTGAGCCTTGAATTGAATCTTTTCCACCATGCCATACTGGTTGATGAAATCCGAGCCCGACGAGTTCGGGATCGACGACCTCGCCGCGGCGCCCGGCAAGACCACGGCCTGGTTCGGGGTGCGCAACTACCAGGCGCGCAACTTCATGCTCAAGGAAATGCAGATCGGCGACAGGGTCTTCTTCTATCACTCGAGCTGTCCCGAGCCCGGAATCGCGGGTATCGCAGAAGTTTCGTCGGCGGCATATCCCGACGCAAGCCAGTTCGAGAGGAAGAGCCCCTACTTCGACGCCGAGGCGAAGCGCGAGTCGCCCCGCTGGTTCAACGTCGACGTGCGCTTCGTCCGCAAGACCCCTCTGGTCGGTCTCGCCGAGCTGCGCAGCCACCGCGAGCTGTCCAAGATGCGCACTCTCGCGCGCGGCAACCGGCTTTCCATCACCCCGGTGAGCGCGGACGAATGGGAATTCATCACCCGCCGCTTGATGAAACTCTGAGACTATGCCTGCGCTGCAGAACGACACACTGATACGGGCGCTCCTCAGGCAACCCACCCCGTATACGCCGGTGTGGCTCATGCGGCAGGCGGGGCGCTACCTTCCCGAATACAACGAGACGCGGCGCCGCGCGGGGAGCTTCCTCGCCCTGTGCAAAACGCCCTCGCTCGCCGCCGAAGTGACGCTGCAGCCCCTGGAGCGCTTCCCCCTGGATGCGGCGATCCTGTTCTCGGACATTCTCACCATTCCCGACGCGATGGGATTGGGACTTTACTTCGCAGAGGGAGAGGGGCCGCGATTCGAGCGACCGCTACGCGACGAGACGTCGATCGCGAAGCTCGTCGCACCCGACCCGAGCGAGAGCTTGCGCTACGTCACCGACGCGATCGGCGAGGTCCGGCGTACGCTGGCCGGCAAAGTCCCCCTCATCGGGTTCTCCGGCAGCCCTTACACACTCGCCTGCTATATGGTGGAGGGGCAGGCGAGCGACGACTGGTACAAGGTGAAGCTCATGCTGCTCCAGCATCCCGGTCTTCTTCATCGCCTTCTCGAGACGAATGCCCGGGCCGTCGTGGCCCTGTTGAACGCGCAGATCGAGGCGGGCGTGAACGTGGTGATGATTTTCGACACATGGGGCGGGAGCCTTTCAGCAGCGTCGTACAGGGAGTTCTCTCTCGAATACATCCACAGGGTGTTGTCCCAGCTCAAGCGCAGCTCAGGCGCGGCGCCGGTCCCGGTGATCGTCTACACCAAGGGCGGGGCGCCTTGGCTCGAGCGGATCGCCGCAACCGGATGCGATTGCGTCGGTCTGGACTGGAGCATAGACCTCGGAGATGCGCGCCGGAGGATCGGTGCCGGCGCCGCGCTCCAGGGCAATCTCGATCCCGCTGTGCTGCTGGCTTCGCCCGAAGTCGTCCGTCGCGAGGT
>Ga0184605_10000130_pt1 | contig 21000 bp, 18 predicted proteins | sample PLM0_30_coex_FD_132995 | JGI IMG/M metagenome (GOLD analysis project Ga0184605, IMG submission 132995) | Groundwater sediment microbial communities from an aquifer in East River, Colorado, USA - PLM0_30_coex | ecosystem: Environmental > Terrestrial > Soil > Riparian zone | place: USA: East... | reverse complement strand
CTAGCTCGCGAGCGGCGCCGGCCGCTTCAGGTAACGGCTCTTGATCGCCTCCAGCGCGTGGAAGGTGAGCGCCCCGACGGTGCCGGTCGGGTTGTAGCCGCCGTTCTGCGGGAAGGCGCTCGCACCGATCGCGAACACGTTCGGCACGTCCCAGCTCTGCAGGTACTTGTTCACGGCGCTCGTCTTCGGGTCCACGCCCATGACCGCGCCGCCCGTGTTGTGCGTGCTCTGGTAGGGCACGATGCTGTACTTGCCGGTGCGCGGGTTCACGTTCATCCTGCTCGCGCCCGCGGCCTTGGCGATTTCGGCCGCTTTCTTCGTCATGTAGTCCGACATGCGGTATTCGTTCTGTCGGAAGTCGAAGGTCATGCGCAGGAGCGGCAGGCCGTAGGCGTCGCGGTAGGTCGGGTCGAGGTCGAAATAGTTGCCGCGATAGCTCTGGCAGGCCCCGTGCGTGGTGATGCCGAAAGCGCGGTTGTAGTAGCGCGACACCGTCTTCTTCCACTCCGACCCCCAGCGCGGCGTCCCCGAAGGCACCGGGTTGAAGTCGATCGGCCTCGCGCCGGCGCTCGCCGCGCCGATCCAGCCGCCGCCGATGAAGCCGAGGCCCGTGTGGTCGAAATTGTCGCCGTCGATGTCGTCGATCATCATCGACAGCGCGCCCGCGCCCATGAACTGGTTGAACACCTTGTCCTCGAAGAAGGCGGTGACGTTGCCGTTCGTCTGGTACGCGTAGTTGCGTCCGACCGTGCCCGTGTTCGCGGCCGGGTCGTAGGGCTTGCCGATTCCCGAGAGCAGCATCAGGCGCACGTTGCTGAAGACGTAGGAGGTGAGGAGGACCAGGTCCGCCGGCTGCTCGAATTCGCGCCCGCGGGAATCCACGTAGGTGACGCTCACGGCGCGCTTCTTGTCCGAGTCGAGGTTCACTTTGACGACGTTGGCGAGCGTGCGCAGCTCGTAGTTCGGGCTCTTCATCAGCACCGGCAGCACGGTGGTCTGAGGACTCGCTTTTGCGCCCATCTCGCAGCCGAAGCGCTCGCAGTAGCCGCAGTAGACGCAGGCGCCCAGCGTCACGCCGTAGGGGTTGGTGTACGGGCGGCTCATGTTCGCCGAAGGCGCGGGGAAGGGGTGGTAACCCAACTCGCGCGCCGCCTTGCCGTAAAGCGCGCCCACGTGCGAGGTCTTCAGCGGCGGATTCGGGTACTCGCGCGAGCGCGGGCCCTCGAAGGGATTGCCGCCGGGCCGGATCTGGCCCTTCAGGTTGCCGGCCTTGCCGCAGATGCCGTAGAGATACTCGAAGCGGTCGAAATGGGGCTCGAGCTCGTCGTAGGTCACGCCCCAGTCCTGGCTAGTGCAGTCCTCGGCCAGTTGCTCCTTGCCGTAGCGGGCGAGCGTGCGGCTGCGCGTCTCGAAGTCCCAGGGCAGGAAGCGCCAGGTGACGCCGTTCCAGTGCACCGCTGCGCCGCCGACGCCTTCGCCCGGTAGGAACGACCCCATCTGGCGCATCGGCAGCGCCGTATCGCCGATCGCGTTGCGGAAGGTGAGCGTCTCGCGCGACAGGTCCTGCATCAGCTCGTGGCGGCGAGCGTAGCGGAGCTCGTCGTGCGCGTGCGGCATGTCGAAGTCCGGGTGCGTGTCGCGCCAGCCGCCGCGCTCAAGGCCCACGACCTTGAGCCCCAGGTCGGCCAGCTCCTTGGCGAGAATGGTGCCGGTCAGGCCGACGCCGACGGTGACGACGTCGACAGGCTTCAGCTTGGTGGCCATGCCGAGTGCTCCCCCTGTGGACGGGAGCATGATACGCCGGCCGCGCCGGCCCGGGGGGCCTCAGGCCGCGGCGCGGGGCTTGGAGAGCTCGGCCGCGCTCAAGGCGACGGTCGCGGCGATTGCGTCGGCAACGTAGTCGAGGTTGCGCGGATTCAGGGCGGCGACGCAGATGCGGCCCGACTCGATGCCGTACACCGAGTAGCGCTCGCGCATCGCGACCATCTGCTCGCGCGACAGGCCCGAGTACGAGAAGATCCCGCGCTGCTGCAGAATGAAGCCGAAGTCGTCCGGAATCCGCTTCTTCAGGCGCTCGACCAGCTCGCGCCTCATCGAGCGCACGCGGTCGCGCATGACGAGAACTTCCTTCCTCCACAGGGCGCTCAGCTCGGGGGAGGCGAGGACCGAGGCGACGATGCGCGCGCCGTGCGAAGGGGGGTTCGAGTAGTTGGTACGGATCATGCGCTTCAGGTTGCTCAGCACTCTGGCGGCCTCGCCCGAATCCGCGGTGACGACGGAAAGCGAGCCGACGCGCTCGCCGTAGAGCGAGAAGGACTTGGAGAAGGACATTGCCACCAGCACTACCGGGAGCGCCTCCGCGAACCGGCGCGCGACCTGCGCATCCTCCTCGATGCCGTCGCCGAATCCCTGGTAGGCGAAGTCAAGGAAGGGGATGAGGCGGCGCTCTGCGACGATCTTGATGACTTCGTCCCACTGCTCGCCGCGGATGTCCACCCCCGTGGGGTTGTGGCAGCAGGCGTGCAGCAGCAGCACGGAACCCTTCGGGATCGCGCGCATGGCGGCTAGCATTTCCGCGAGGCGGATGCCGCGGGTGCGCGGGTCGTAGTAGGGGTAGCTCTCGATCCGGAAGCCGGCCTCCTCGAATAGCGGCCGATGGTTGTCGTAGGTCGGGTCGGACATGTAGATCGCGGCCTCAGGGGCGAGGCGCCGGATGAAGTCGGCGCCGACCTTGAGGCCTCCGGTGCCGCCGACCGCCTGGACTGTGGTGACTCGCCCCGCGGCGACCGCGGGGTGGTTCGGTCCAAAGAGCAGAGTCTGGACGGCGCGGACGAACTCCGGAAAGCCGTCCATCGCCAGGTAGGGCCGGGCGATTCCGGCCGCGGTGAGCGCCTCGTCGGCGCGGCGCACGCACTCGAGCAGCGGCACCTTCCCCTGGTCGTCGTAGTACACGCCCACGCCGAGGTTGACCTTCTTGGGATTCGGATCGGCGACGTAGGTCTCGGTCAGCCCCAGGATCGCGTCCCGGGGCGCCATCTTCAGGTTGGCGAGCAGGCTCTCTTCCTTCTTGAAGTCCATGCGGGGCGATCGGGCCGGTAAGTGGAAAATACGGGCTGATTATACAATCACGGCATCCTAGCGGTCCGCAATTCGCGCTCGGGCGCGGCTACACGATATGTGAGGGTACACCGCCATGACTAAGCCGGTCGCAGTGCGCACGCTCCTGGGGGATTATCCGGTCACCCTCGCGCTGAAGAAGGGCGAGGTGAAATCGTCTTCGCTGAGCCTGGAGTTCGCCGACGTGAAGACGCCGAGCACGGCGTTCAAGCGGGTGGTGCGGAACCTCGAGTTCGATTGTGCCGAGCTTGCCATCGTGACCTTCCTCATGGCGAAGGCGCATGGCAAGCCGCTGGTGCTGCTGCCAGCGGTCGTGCTCGCGCGCTTTCAGCACCCCCACATCGTCTACAACATCGAGCGCGGCCCGCTCGCGCCGGCCGACCTTGCAGGTCGCCGCGTGGGCACGCGTTCCTATACCGTGACGACCTCGACGTGGCTGCGCGGCATTCTCGCAAACGAACACGGCGTGGACATCGACCGCGTGAAATGGGTCACTTTCGAGGAGGCCCATGTTGCCGAGTTCCGCGATCCGCCGTCCGTGGAGCGCGCGCCCGAAGGCAAGGAGCTGACGGCGATGCTCCTCGCCGGGGAGATCGACGCGGCGATCCTGCCCGCCGTGCCGACCGACCCGCGTCTCAAACCGCTCATCCACAATCCGGCGTCAGCGGCCGAGGCCTGGCACAAGAAATACCGGGCGCTGCAGATCAATCACATGGTGACCGTGAAAGAATCCCTGTCGAGATCCGAGCCGGAAGCCGTGCGCGAAATCTACCGGCTCCTCGCCGAGAGCAAGAAGGTGGCGAAGCTGCCCAAGCCCGGCGAATTCGACACCCATCCGTTCGGCCTCGAGGCGAACCGGCGCAGCCTCGAAGTCGTCATCGACACCGTCTACCAGCAGCGGATGATTCCGCGGCGCTTTGCAGTGGACGAGCTGTTCGACGACGTGACGCGCAACCTGGGTTAGCAGGACGCACGGAGAGTCGATGATCATCGATTGCCACGGCCACTACACCACCGCTCCCAAACAGCTCGAGGAATGGCGCAAGCGCCAGATCGCCGGGCTCGAGGATACGAAACGCACTCCCGTCAAGGGAAGTCTCGGCATCAGCGACGACGAGATCCGCGCGAGCCTCGAGGGCGCGCAGTTGAAGCTGCAGCGCGAGCGCGGCACCGACATCACCATCTTCTCGCCGCGCGCGATGGGCATGAGCCATCACATCGGCAACGAGACCACGAGCCGGCACTGGTCGGAGCACTGCAACGAGATGATCCACCGCGTCTGCGTGCTCTATCCGGAGAAGTTCGTCGGCGTCTGCCAGCTTCCGCAAAGTCCCGGCGTTTCGCCGAAGAACTGCATCCCGGAGCTGGAGCGCTGCGTGAAGGAATTCGGCTTCATCGGCTGCAATCTCAATCCGGACCCTTCAGGGGGGTACTGGAAGGAGCCGCCGCTCACCGACAAGTGGTGGTATCCGTTGTACGAGAGGATGGTCGAGCTGGAGGTGCCGGCCATGGTCCACGTGAGCGCCTCCTGCAATCCGAGCTTCCACGGGACCGGCGCGCACTACATCAACGGCGACACCACTGCGTTCATGCAGTTCATCACCGCGGATCTGTTCAAGGATTTCCCCACGCTGAAATTCATCATTCCGCACGGCGGCGGCGCGGTGCCCTATCACTGGGGCCGCTACCGGGGTCTCGCGCAGGACATGAAGCGTCCGCCGCTGAAGGAGCTCGTCATGAATAACGTCTTCTTCGACACCTGCGTCTATCACCAGCCCGGCATCGACCTGCTCCTGAAAGTGATCCCGGCCGACAACATCCTTTTCGCCTCCGAGATGGTCGGTGCGGTGAAGGGAATCGACCCTGAGACCGGATTCAACTACGACGACACCAAGCGTTACATCGACAAGATCGACTGGGTGAGCAAAGCCGACAAGGAGAAGATCTTCCACGGCAACGTGAAGAAGGTGTTCCCGCGCTTCGCGAGGACGCGAAGCGCTGCAACCGGGCCACGGACGTGAATCGCGTGCGCCGGAACTGGCTTGTCGCTTTCCGGCGACATACGGCACGTCAAGAAATAATCAATTGGATCAAAACAGTTCCGTCCGGTCTGCCGGCATGCGAGAAATATTGCCTCAAATACGCTGGCGTGCCGTGCCCGCCTGATTTATCTTATGCCGCTGTCCTAGACAACCTGGCCGAACCGCCGGGAAGGGGGGTCCCGTGACAAGCTCGCAATTCTGGATGATCTGGCCCGGCAACGCGATGGCGTCCGCGCTGATCCTGTTCGCCATCGCCATGCCGTTCCTGTATGCCGCGCGCAAGGTGGTGCACGACCTGTTTCGCTCGATCGGACACATGATCGGCGGCCCTTTGCGGCTGGGCGCGCGTTGGCTGTTCGCGGCGGCGCGGGACATGAAAGAGCGCAACAAGGCGGTCCTGCTCGCGCACGGGAAAGAGGAAGTGGGGCAACACATCGAGCGCGAGTTCGAGCGCGTCGGCTTGCTCGTCACGCGCGACCTGGAGGGTTACCCGGCGCTTCAGCGGAAGGTCCTCGACGAAATCACGCGCGTGGAGGAAGACTACAAGAAGTGCGGGGAAGTGCCGCCGCCGCCCCCCGATTGGGTCGAGGCGGTTTCCGGGATCTCGAAGATCAAGTCGGAACACAGCGAGATGGTCAAGAGGATACTCGAGGAGATCAAGCGCTCGGTCGACGCCATCCACACCAAGGCGCTCGAAGAGTACCGCCGCGCGTACCAGTCCCGGCACAAGATCCTGAACGGCTTCATGCCGTTCTGGCGCTCGCTCGACAAGACGCTCGGGCAGGTCGACAAGAAGCTGACGAGCCTGCACGACACCTCCTCGAAGATCGACGCGCAGATGGAAAAATACGAGCAGATCAACAAGAAGACGGACAAGGCCGAGCACGCGTTGACGGTTTCCGCCTTTACCCAGTTCTCCGTCGCGACCGTGGTCCTTCTGGTCGCGATGGGGGGCGCACTCGTCAACTTCAAGCTGATCGCGCTGCCGTTCTCCGAGATGGTCGGTGGCGGCGACTACCTGGCGGGGGGGATGCGCACTTCTGACGTGGCCGCGCTGGTCATCATTCTCGTCGAGGCGACGATGGGTCTGTTCCTGATGGAGGCACTGCGCTTCACGCATCTCTTCCCCGCAATCGCGAATCTGAACGACAGGATGCGACACCGCATCTTGTGGTTTTCTGCGGCGTTTCTGCTGACGCTGGCTGGAATCGAGGCTTCGCTGGCCCTTATCCGCGACATGCTGATGGCGGACACGCAGGCGCTGCGGCAGTCCTTGGCGAGCGCAAAGCAGGCGGCGCCCGCCGACCCGTTGCTCGCGCGCATTCCGACGGCCGCCCAGATGCTGCTCGGCTTCATCCTTCCTCTCGCGCTCGCCTTCGTCGCGATTCCGCTCGAGTCTTTCGTGCACTCGCTGCGCACGGTCGGAGGGGCCGTGGTCGTGATGCTGGTGCGCGTGATGGCGTTCGTGCTGCGCATTCTCGGAAATCTCGTGCGGCAACTGTGCAGGATGATCACCATCCTGTACGACGTCACCATCGTACTGCCGCTCTTGATCGAGCGCGTGGTGAAAGCGACGCGAGGCGGGGCGGCGACGTCGCGGCCCGCCGGGCGCAGCACTTGAACGGACAAAAGGGGGCGACCATGATCAAACGAACGCTTGTCGCGTCCCTCCTCGCATCGGCGGCGGCGCTGTCGTCCTGCACCGATCAGCGCAGCCATTCCCACGCGGTATACATGCTGGTGGATACTTCGGGAACCTACGCGCAGGAGGTGGGCAAGGCCCAGCGCATCATCAACTATCTGCTCGGCACCCTGCAACCCGGGGATTCGCTCGCGGTCGCGCGGGTGAGGAGCCGCAGCTTCAGCGAGAAGGACATCATCGCGAAGGTCACGTTCGACAACCAGCCGTCGCGGGCGAACGTCCAGAAGCGCGAGTTCAAAGACAAGATCGACGCGTTCGTCAAGACGGTGGGCGGCAGCGCGTATACGGATATCACCGGCGGCCTTATCCAGGGCGCGATGTTCCTGAACGAGACGGGCGCCGGGACGAAGACCATCCTGATCTTCTCCGACATGCAGGAGGAGCTCGACAAGGCGACCGTCCGCAACTTCCCGATCAAGCTGAACGACATCCGCATAGTGGCGCTCAACGTCGTCAAGCTCAAGACCGACAACATCGATCCGCGGCGCTACATGGGACGGCTCGAGGCCTGGCAGAAGCGGGTCGTAGCGGCCGGCGCGTCGGAGTGGCGCATCGTCAACGACATCGAGCGCCTCGACGCGGTCCTGGGAAGGGGCTAGCGCGCCGCGGGTTTTTCTCGGACGCGGACTACTTCTTGAATTGCGCGTTGGCCTTCTCGAAGGCCTTGCGCATCGCCGCCCAGGCCTCGTCGGCGCCGCGTTGAAGCTCCATCCAGGCGTCGCCCGAGGCCGCCTGCACCTTGCGCAGCTGCTCCTTGGCCTGTTCCTGATGCTGATGGATCGCGGCGAGCTGCTTCTCGTACTCCGCGCGCATGCTCGCCTGCGCTTTTTCGGCCTGGCCTTCCCATTTGACCAATTCGGCGTTCCATTGATCGAGCTGGGTCTTCAGCTTCGCGATGTATTCGTCACGCTTCGTTGGCATGTGAGCTCCTTTGCGGCGACGTGAGAACGTTCGATACCATATCTGTCTTTCTCGAAGCTATGCCCTGAAATCAATTCGCCTTTACTCCTGCGGCCCGCAACAGGGCGCCCAGGGTGGCCAGATCTTCGCGCATGGCGGCGTCGAACTGCTCCGGGCTCATCGGCATGGGCTCGGCGCCCAACTTGGCGTGGCGGTCGCGCACGTCGGGCGACTGCAGGGCGCGATCGAACTCGGCGTGCAGCTTGTGGATGATGGTCCGCGGCGTCGGCCCCGGCGCGAGCACCCCGATCCAGAAGTTGAACTCGGCGCCCGGCACCCCGGCCTCGGCCACGGTCGGCACGTCGGGCAGGTTGGGCGCGCGCTTCTTGCCGCTCACAGCGAGCGCGATCAGCCGGCCGTCGCGGATCGCCGACTGGGCGGCCGAGATTCCTACGGTGCCGAACTGGGTGCGGCCCGCCATGGTCTCCGTGATCATCTCCGGAGCACCTTTGAGCGGCACGTGCACCGCCTTGATCCCCGTGACCGCGAGGAACTTCTCGGCGTTCACGTGCGACGCGCTGCCGATTCCGGCGGAGGGGTAATTGAGCGTACCGGGCTTTGCCTTCGCGAGCGCGATCAGCTCCTGCACCGATTTCACGCCGATTGCAGGCGAAACGAAGAGCACGCTGGGAAGATTTCCGAGCGGGATCACCCCGGCGAGGTCTTTCGCCGAGTCGTAGGGGAGATTCTCGTAGATCACCGGGTTGACGGCGTACCCCGCCGAAACCACGACGAGCGTGTAGCCGTCGGGAGCGGACTTCGCCACTTGGGCGATGCCGATGGTGCCGCCCGCGCCGGGACGGTTCTCGACGACCACGGGCTGCCCGAGATTCGCGGAGAGCTTGTCGCTGACGCTGCGCCCCATGACGTCGGTCACGCTGCCCGGGGTGAAGGGTACGATGATTCTGATCGTGCGGGACGGGTAGGGCTCCTGCGCGAAGACCTGCGAGGCGAGCGCGAGGAGCGCCGTCCCCAGAGTCAAAAGACGTACTTCCCGTAAAATCATGACGCCTCCTTGTCCGGCTCTCAAGCCTCGGGGCCGGCGTAAGCGCCGGCCGTGTGCGGAAACATCAGCTTGACGATCTTGAACTTCGAGATGTCCACGGTCGCGTCCATGTGCAGGAACACCGCCGCATCGCGGAACAGCTTCTCGATGCCGAAGTCGAGCATGATGCCGTTGCCGCCGTGCAGCTCGACCGCGTGCTGCGCCACCTTGAATACTTCCTCCGAAGCGAACAGCTTCACCATGTTGCACAGCTCCTCGGCGTCGGGCGCGCGCTCGTCCACCGCGCGCGCGGCCTCGTGAAGGAGGGCGCGCACCGCGCGCAGCTTCGTCGCCATCTCCGCCAGGCGCAGCGCGACCGCCTGGTGCTTGATCAGGATGCGCCCGCCCTGCACGTAATTCTGCACGTACTCGGCGGTGCGCTCGAAAGCGGCGACGCCCACGCCGAGATTCTTCGATGCCTGGATGATCTTGCCCGGGCGGAAATAGACCCCGGTCTTGGCGAGCGCGTCGTTCTCGACGAGCAGGTGGTCCTTCGGCAGGCGCATGTCCTCGAACACGAGCTCGCCGTTGTTCATGAAGCGCCCGCCGAGCGTCTCGTTGCAGCGCGCGATGCTGAGGCCGGGCGTGCCGCGGGGCACGAGAAAGCTCGAGGTGCCTTGGAGCATGCCGACCTTCGGATTGGTGTTCGCATAGACGACGTACAGGCTCGCGTCGTAGCCGTTGCTGATGAACTGCTTGCGCCCGTTGAGCACCCACTCGTCGCCTTTCAACACCGCGCGCGTCTGCATCGCCGCTTCCGGCGCGTTGTACGGGAGCCAGCGGTCGGAGGCGCCGCGCGGCTCGGTGAGGCAGTGCGCGAGCAGAAACCCCGGGTCCTTCACGATTCGCGGAAACCAGATCTCCTGCAGGTGGCGCGGCGCGACGTTGCGGAGCAGCACCGAGACCTTCCAGATCTGAACCAGCTTGTCGGAAAGCCCCGAGTCGCCGCGCGCGATCTCCTCGGAGATGAGGGCGAAAGTCTGCACCTCGTGAGCGGGATCGAGCGGCACGCCGCCGAACTCCTCCGGGACGCCGAGCGTGCGGATGCCGATCCTGTCGGCCTGCTCGAGGATGGCGCGCGGCAGGCGCGCGTCGGGGTCCATCAGCCACTCGCGCTGCCAGTTCTGGCGGATGAACGGCGTGACGAAATCGTTGACGAAGGCGCGGCAGCTCGCGCGCATCATGCGCTGCTCTTCGGACAAGCTGCGATCGATCGTGTCCATGACGGTCTGCTAGGGGAATGTCGACAGCATCGCGGAGCGCCTCAGGTCAGCGGAACAAAATCATATTCGCCGATTCCCTGCAGCACCAGGAACGTCGCCGAGGCGTCGCCGCCGTTGATCACCAGGTGCGGGCGTTTCGGCCGCACCGAAAACGTCTCGCCGGGTCCGAGGCGCACTTCCTCCTTGGGATCGCGGAGAAAGATGCGGATCCTTCCATGGAGGACGTAGAACGCGTCCTGGACATTGTTGTGGTAATGCCAGGGCACTTTCTGGCTCGGCGAGATCTGAATCTCGTTGATCCGGAAGCCGGGGCGTTCGGCATGCGTGGCCCGCCGCTCGACCTCGTAGAGATGGCTCGCATCCTTCACCGCTTCCATGACCACTCCCTCGAATCGAAATCCTGAGGCGCCAGTATATCGCCGCGGAGGGATGGGGGCTGCTGGCGCCTTCGCTACGGATTTCGCGGAATGACGAGCGCCTCGCCGGTCTCGAGGAGGGACTTGAGGCTGCTCAGAATCTCGGGCCAGCCTTCCTTCACGGCCTCGAAGGTAGGGCCGCCCCTGGGGAACTGGTCGTGCGTGACGGTGAGCTTGCACACCAGTCCCATCGGCGCGATCTCGTAGGTCACGCGCGAGGGCTTGTCTTCGATGAACTTCGGCTCGAAGCTGTGCACCAGTTTCCTTCGCGGATTCACCTCGATCACCACGCCTTCCACGCCGGCGCCGGGCCGCCCGTGGAGCTCGGCCCGGTGCATGTAGTCGAACCGGCCGCCTCGCCTGAGATCGGCCTTGAGCTCGAGGCCCACGTAGTATTGACGCGTGAATTGGGGCAGCGTGAGCGCATTCCAAAGCGCTCGCGGAGTGGCGCGGATGTAGATGACATTGACTAGGACTATTTTCGTGCGCTCCCCAGCACTTGCGGGTTCACGACGTTGATCGCCTTGCCCGCGACGTACGCGTTGATCTGGTCGAAGATCTCGGCGAACGCGATCTCGTGATCCTCGCGCGTCACGTAGCCGAGGTGCGGCGTGCATGTCGCGTTGTCCATGTTGAGCAGCGGATGGCCGGTGTCGCGCAGCGGTTCTTCTTCGTAGACATCGACCGCCGCCTTGCCCGGGCGCCCCGCCTTGAGGGCCGCGACGAGCGCACCGGGCTCGATCAGCGGCGCGCGGCTGGTGTTGACGATCAGGGAGGTCGGCTTCATCCGGGCGAGGTCGCGGGCGGTCACGATTCCGCGCGTGGCGTCGATCAATCGCATGTGCAGCGAGACGACGTCGCACTCCTCGAAGAACGCCTCTTTGCTCGCCGCGGCGGCGTAGCCGTCCTCGCGCGCACGCAGCCGAGACGCTTCGCGCGCCCAGACGAGCACTTTCATGCCGAAGGCCTTTCCGTACCCCGCCACGACGGCGCCGATCCTGCCGTAGCCGAAGATCCCCAGCGTCTTTCCGCGCATCGTGCTGCCGACGCCGGACTGCCAGTTTCCGGCTTTGAGGGAAGCCGCTTGCCTGGGAATCTCGCGCATGGCGGAAATGATGAGCCCCCACGTCAGCTCCGCGGTCGCATAGGACGGCATGCCGAAATGCTGGTTCGATGACAGAACGATGCCGAGTCGCGTGCAAGCATCGACGTCGATGTGCGGATAGACGCTGCGCTGGCTGATGAGCTTGAGCTTGGGAAGGCGCTCGAGCAAGGGTGCGCGGATCTTGGTGCGCTCGCGGATCAACACCAGCGCCTCGGTGTCCTTCAGCCGTCCGGCGAGCGCATCGACCTCCTGGACGTGATCGTTCCAGATCTTGACCTCGTGGCCGGCCAGCTTGCTGAACGCGTTCAGCGTGCGAACAGTGTCGTGATAATCGTCGAGGATGGAGATCTTCATGATTGCTGCGAAAGGATGGTGGTCGACCGATCCGGGCATTCCGAAGAGTCGGGTGCCTGGATGGACAGAAGTATTTTCGCTATCCCCTTGTCAACGACGCCCGTAACCTTCATATTAGCAACGTCGAATTCGATTTGGGTCAGTCCGCGGCACCCCTTCGGCGCCGCTCCTGGTTTCTCCCACGGATAATTTGATGCCTCGCACCCATTCGTGCGCGGCGACGCCCTCTGTGGGGTTTCCCGCTTTTGCGGGCTCCTCTCGCAGCAAGATCCTGAGCCGGAAGGAGTATTGGCATGACAAAAGAGGCGTTGATCGAGATGGAAGGCACCGTCAACGAGGTGCTCCCTGATACGCGCTACCGAGTGACGCTGGAGAACGGCCACATGGTGATCGCCTACGTGGCGGGCAAGATGAGGAAGCATCGAATCACCATCCTCGCGGGGGACAGAGTCAGCCTCGAGCTGACGCCCTACGATCTCACCAAGGGGCGCATCAACTTCCGGCACAAGGACGAGACCCCGGCGGTGCGGCTGCCTCCGCGCCGGCCGCAGTACCGGCGGCGCTAGGTCCGCCACCCGGTTCGCGGCGCGAAACGCCCTGCTGGGAATCCCTCGCTAAGGCGAGGAAGGAAGTTCTAACCCGACTGTGTCGAGGGTCCGCCTGAAAACACCTGTTCGGAAAGCGGTCGATGGAAGTAACCGGCCCGGAAGCCCTCCGAATACTCGTCGATTCCCACTATGGCATGTATGGGAGGTGTTTTGTGCCGCTTGCGGAATGTTTCGCCATCGACATAGCCTTGGGCGCTGGGGAGAGGCCAGCCGTATTGCTCGGCCAGCACCTGCGACTTTTCCTTGAACGCGATGACCGCCATGACACCTCCCTTGTGGACCCTTGTGGATCTGTTTCTTAAACGCTAGTTCGGATGGTCTACGGGTGGTGTTACAGCTACTTGCGTTCTGCATAGTCCTTTCAGGCCATGCTCAAGGCTCCTCAACTACCATCCAGAGCCATCCTGCCACCCTTGATTTCGAGAGAGCTCAGAACTTTGATGGCCGCGGGCATTCCGGAAATAGATCGATTCTGCCCCGCTACCCGCACACCCCCACCCACCCGCAGGCGCTGCAGAAATCGCAGCCGTCCTTCCTGATCACCGCGTAATTGCTGCATTCGGGGCAGCGCATGCCTTTCATCTTCGGCGCGGCGCCGGGCGAGGGAGGCTCGAGCACGCCCATCGCCTGCACCGGGTAGCCTTCCTCGTCGAGGATGCCGAGCATGGCGTAGCGGTGGATGATGAGGCGCGCGACGTACGACACCGTCGAAGGCCAGTTTTGCTGTTTCCTCGATCCCGGAGTGAACGCCATAAAGTCGCCGAGCGGTTCGGGGTAGTTCAACAACTTGCGCAATTTCATCCCGATCCACGCCGGATCGACGACGCGCATGTCGAGCGACAGGATCTTGCACAGGCCGTCGAGCGAGCGCGGGTATTCGCCCGAAAGCCACATCGAGTAGGGGCGCGTAACGCCCACGGCGGAGCCGTCGTGAGTGGGGAGCGTGATCTCCTTCAAGCCCAGCACGAAGTCGTCGCGCCCGGCGGGATTGAGCACGTCCACCGTCCACGACATCGTGCCGTCGGCGCCGGTCTTCGGCTCCTTCAGGCTGAACATCGCGTCGAGCACCGGGCCGTGCTTTTCCTCGGGCAGCGCGCTCAGCTGCTCGCACTGCCAGCGCACCAGCTGCGCGACCGCCGAGCACAGGCTCGGCATGCGCCTCTTTTCACCGTGCGGCGGGAAGGGCATGTCGAAGGCGTCGTCGCCCGAGGTCTTGGCGAGCGTGTCGAGCTTCAGGCGCAGCCACGCCGGGTCGTTCGCGCGCATGTCCATCGAGAGCGTCTTCGCGACCGCCCCGAGGCCGCGCGGCTGCTCGGCTCCGTTCACCCACGCTTCGAAGGGATGCGCGCGGGTCTCGTTCTCCACGTGCCCGACGAAGAGCGCGAACTGCCCGTGCGGGTGCTCGATCATGTAAGTCCAGGCCGGGTTGCCTCCAGCGAGGTTGGGCCGGCCCGGCCAGCGCAAGGACGCAAGCACCGGCTCGGGCACCGCCTTGATCTCGATGCGGCGGTTGCGGTCGCTGCTGACGAAGTCCTGCGGACGAGACTCCTGCCCCACGGAAAGCACCGACCCGATGACGTTGTTCGGCCGATAAGTTGCGAGGCCTTTGAGCCCCGACTTCCACGCCTCGAAGTAGAGGCCCTGGAAATCCTCGTAGGGGTAGGTCTCCGGCACGTTCACCGTCTTGGAGATGCTCGTATCGATATAGGGAGCGACCGCGGCGACCATGCGCTCATGCGCGGAGGCCGAGAGCTCGAGCGCAGTGACGAAGTACGGGGGCAGGGTGTTCACGTCCCTCCCGTGTTTGTAAAGGCGCCAGGCATAGTCCTCGACCGGGAATTCCTTCAGCACCCCATCGGCCATGCGCTTCTTCCTCGTGTAAGTCCAGGAGAAGGCCGGTTCGATGCCGTTCGAGGCGTTGTCGGCGAAGGCGAGGCTGATGGTGCCGGTGGGCGCGATCGAGAGGAGGTGCGAGTTGCGCACGCCCTGTCTGCGGATAAGGGCCTTCAGCTCTTGCGGCAGGCGCGCGGCGAAGCCCGAGCCCGAGAGATACATGTCGGCGTTGAATAGCGGGAACGCGCCGCGCTCCTTGGCGAGATCCGAGGAGGCGCGGTAGGCCCTATCGCGCATGAATTCGGAGATCCGCGCCGCAGTCTCGCGCGCTTCCTCGCTGTCATAGCGAAGCCGCAGCATGATAAGCGTGTCGCCGAGCCCCGTGAAGCCCAGGCCCACGCGGCGCTTCGCAATCGCCTCCTCGCGCTGCGCCTCGAGCGGCCAGGCGGTGACGTCGAGCACGTTGTCCAACATGCGCACCGAGACTTCGACCACCTCGCCGAAACGCTCGTAGTCGAACGCGGCCTTCTCCGAAAACGCGTGGCTCACGAAGCGGGTGAGGTTGATCGAACCGAGGCAGCAGCAGCCGTACGCCGGCAAGGGTTGTTCCGCGCACGGGTTCGTCGCCTCGATCGCCTCGCAGTAATTGAGATTGTTGTCCTGATTCATGCGGTCGATGAACAGGATCCCCGGCTCGGCGTGATCGTAGGTCGAGCGCATGATCTGGTCCCACAGCTTGCGGGCGCGCGGCTTCGCGTACACCCACGGGCCGTCTTCCTTCTGATGAGCGCCGGCCGCGATCGCATCCGCGTGTGGCCGGGCTTTGTGCACCAGCTCGATCCTGGCGTCGTCCTCGACCGCCCGCATGAAGGCGTCGGTGACGCCGACCGAGATGTTGAAGTTGGCGAGGTCCCCCTGGTCCTTGGCGTGGATGAATTCCTCGACGTCGGGATGGTCGCAACGCAGCACGCCCATCTGCGCGCCGCGGCGCGCCCCGGCCGATTCCACCGTCTCGCAAGAGCGGTCGAAAACGCGCATGTAGGACACCGGGCCGCTCGCGCGCGAACGCGTGCCCCTCACCTCCGCGCCCTTGGGGCGGATGGCGGAGAAGTCGTAGCCGACTCCGCCCCCGCGGCGCATGGTCTCGGCGGCTTCCTGCAAGGCGGTGTAGATGCCGGGCTTGCCGTCGACGACCTCCGAGATCGAGTCGCCCACCGGCTGCACGAAGCAGTTGATGAGCGTGGCCTGCATCGGGATGCCCGCGGCCGAATTGATTCGACCCGCGGGGATAAAGCCGGCTTCCATCGCCTCGTAGAAGCGCCGCTCCCAGTGGGCGCGCTCGTCCTCGCGTTCGGCCGCCGCGAGGGCGCGGGCCACGCGAGCCCTCACGTCCGCTATGGTCTGCTCTTGGTCCTTGGCGTATTTCTCGAGCAGTGCCTCGCGGCAGATCGCCTGTTCAGGAATGGCCTCGGCGACGGGGGAATGCAGTTCGTTCATGTTGCCTATAACTATATACGCGGTTGGAAGTACGGGTTGGCGGCTTCGGTCCGGTCGGTTGACCGCGCGCGTGCTACTGTGATTACATACAGTATATGTCGGGGTCGGCCCCTAGGCAAGGCCTCTATGCAACCTAGCCTCCGCGGATTGTACGGCGAAGCGCGCTCGGGCGGTGACCCGGCGGGCTTGTTTGCGTATTCTACGCCCCCATATTCAGCGCTACAGGAGCGTAAAACGATGATATCCGACACCGTCCGCGAGCCCACCCGTATCGTCACCGCGCACCGCCAGCGCGAAGGCGCGGGCTTCATCGTGCGCCGGCCGGTGCCGACGCCGGGACTGGACGCGGCCGATCCGTTCCTGCTGCTCGACGAGATGGGGCCGGTCGACTACGGCCCGGGCGAGGCGGTCGGCGCGCCCGATCATCCGCATCGCGGCTTCGAGACCATCACTTACATGCTGGAGGGCGAGTTCGAGCACGAGGACTCGGCGGGCCACCGCGGCGTGCTTCGCCCGGGGGACGTGCAGTGGATGACCGCAGGCGCGGGAATCGTGCATTCGGAGATGCCTTCGGAAAGGATTCGCGAGAAGGGCGGCCGCGTGCATGGCTTCCAGATCTGGGTAAACCTGCCCGCGAAACTGAAGATGACCCGGCCGCGTTATCAGGAGGTTTCGGCGGGCAGGATTCCCGAGGCGAAGAGCGCGGACGGGCGCGCGCGCGTGCGCGTGATCGCGGGCGAGGCGCTGGGCGCGCACGCCGTGATCGACACGCACATCCCGATCGTCTACCAGGACTGGACGATCGAATCGGGCGCCGATCTCTCCGTCGCGCTTTCGCGCGAGCAACGGGCGATGGCGTATGTATTCCAGGGCGCGGTGCTCGTCGGGAACGAAGGCAAGGAGATTCGCGACGGCCAGCTCGCCCTTCTCGGCCCGGGCGACGCGGTGCGCTTTCGCGGTGCTTCGGGCGGAGGCCGGTTGCTGCTCCTCGCCGGCGTTCCGATCGGAGAGCCCGTCGCCCGCTACGGTCCGTTCGTGATGAACACGCAGGAGGAAATCGCGCAGGCGGTGCGCGACTACCAGAGCGGCCGCATGGGCGAGATCACGCGCACAGCGGAAGTTCGCTGACGCGGCCGGCGCACGTCGGCTACCCGGGCGTCTCGCGGTTCCGCTGGAGGGCTTCGCGTATTTCAGCCGAAAGCCGGGCGGCGTCCCAGTCCTTCGACAGGAATTTGTGGACGCCCGCTTCGTTCACCGCGCCGGTGGCGGACGCCATGTCGCTCGTGCCGCTCGCCGCGATTCGAACCGCTTCCGGGTAGAGCTTGCGCACGCTGGTCAGGAATCTCAGGCCGTCCATGCCCTTCATGCTCTGATCGCTGATGACGACGCCGATCTTATGCCGGGTCAGCAGGTCGAAGGCCGCCTGGGCGCTATGCGCGGTCAACACGCGGTAACCGTCGGGTTGCAATGCCCGGGTTATCAGTTCCAGATCGTCCTCGTTGTCGTCCACGATCAGCACTGTCGGAACCGCAACCGGCTCCTCGACGGGGAGCGGCAGGCGGCGATCCTCGGCTAGGAGCCGGGTGCAATCCTCGAGGTTTTGCGGCCGCGCGAAATAGTAACCTTGCATTTCGTCGCAGCCGTGGGATCGCAGAAAACGAAGCTGCGCCTCGGTTTCGACGCCTTCGGCCACCACCTTGAGCTTGAGGTTGTGCGCGAGGCTGATGATCGCCACGATGATCTCCGCGTCCTCGGACTCGGAGGTCGCATCGCGCACGAAGCTGCCGTCGATCTTGAGCTCGTCGAGCGGGAAACGCCTGAGGTAAGCGAGGCTCGAGTAGCCGGTGCCGAAATCGTCCACCGACAGGCTTACACCGGAGGCCTTGAGGCTGGTCAGCACCCTGACCGTCTCCTCGGCGTCCCTCATCAGCAGCGACTCGGTCAGCTCGAGCTTGATCAGCGCGGGATCGATGCCGGCGTCCCGGATGATGCGCGACAGGACGGCATCGAGGTTCTTTTGCTGGAATTGGCGCGCCGACACGTTGACCGACATCGGGCGGGGCTCGATTCCCTGTCTCTCCCATTCCCTGATCTGCGCGCACACGGTCTGCAGCACCCATTCGCCCACGGGAATGATGAGGCCCGTGTCCTCCAGGATCGGGATGAACTGTTCCGGCGACACCAGGCCCTGCTGCGGGTCCTGCCAGCGCAGCAGCGCCTCGAAACCGCTGATGGAGCCGGTCGCGAGGTCGGCCTTCGGCTGGTAGTGCAGCAGGAATTCGCCGCGTTCGAGCGCCCCCCGCAGCCGCGCATCCAGTTGCAGCCGTTGGGAAGGCTTGTCCATCTCCGGCAGATAGAACTGATGGTTGTTGCGACCCTGCTCCTTGGCCCGGTACATCGCCGTATCGGCGTTTTTGAGCAGGAGATCCGCGTCGCCGCCGTCCTGGGGATAAATAGCAATGCCGATGCTCGCCGATACGTAGGTCTCCCGTCCGTCCAGGTCGAACGGAGCCGAAAACGCGACGTTCACCTTCTGCGCGACCAGTCCGGCATCTTCGGATTTGGCCATGCCCGCGAGTATTATCGCGAACTCGTCTCCGCCCAGGCGTCCGACGATGTCCGTGCTGCGCAGGCACCTCTGCAGACGCTCTCCGGCTTGAAGGAGCAGTTGATCGCCGGCGCCGTGGCCAAAGGTGTCGTTCACGTATTTGAACCGGTCGAGGTCGATGTACATGCATCCGATCGACCTCCCGGTCCGCGGCGCCTGCGCCAGCGTCTGAACGAGACGATCGTGCAGCATATGGCGGTTCGGCAGTCTCGTGAGAGTGTCCGTTTGCGCGAGATAGGCAAGGCGCTCCTCGGAGCGCTTGCGCTCGGTGAGATCGCGGGTCACTTTGCCGAAGCCATGCAGTGTCCCCGAGTGGTCGCGCAACGCGGTGATGACGACGTTGGCCCAGAAACGCGACCCGTCTTTGCGCAAGCGCCAGCCTTCGTCTTCGAAGCGCCCTTCGATCGACGCGACTTCCAGCTCGTATTGAGGCTTGCCGCGCGCGAGGTCCTCCGGAGGGTAGAACCGGGAAAAATGCTGGCCGATGATCTCATCGGCGCGATAGCCTTTGATCCGCTCCGCTCCCGCGTTCCAGCTCGCGATATGGCCTTTCGGGTCCAGCATGAAGATGGCGTAATCGATGACGCTGTCGATCACCAGGCGAAAACGCATTTCGCTTTCCTGCAGCCGGCCCTCGGCCCTCTTCCGCTCGGTGATGTCCTCCTGGAGGGAGCGGTTGGCCTGCTCGAGGTCGAGAGTGCGCTCGCGCACCCTGGACTCGAGCTCGTCGCGCTTCCTGCGCAATTCCTCCGTAGCACGGCCGCGCTCGCGCAGCACCGCGCTGAGCACGAGTCCGGTGGTCACGACGACGCTGAGGAATCCCAGCATCAGGAGCAGGGATTCGTCGAGCGAGGTCAGCGAAAAAGGACCGCGTCTTTTGACAGTGAACGCGACGACGATTGCGCACACTGCGGCGATCGTCGTGGTGACCCCGCGTTGATTGAACCGGAACGCAGCCCAGATGATGAACCCGAGGATCAGGAACGGCCACTGATGGGGAACGGCAGTTTGGCTTTCGTAGCCGAACACCGCGTACATGACCGCGAGCAAAAGGAGCGCGAAGCAGGCCGCCTCGAGTTTCCCCGCCGGCGGCGGGACCTCCGCGCCGCGCGCGCTCCAGCTGAGGATGAGCGGCGCGACGACGACGATCCCGGAGACGTCGCCCTGCCACCACGTCCACCAGTTTGCGAAGACTTGAGGCGACGGCAGCGTATGGCCGAAGACCAGCGGCAACCCTCCGACCGTGGCGGCGACGCTTGCGCTCAAGGCCGACAACGCGATGAATTTGACGACGTCCTCTCCGCGCTCGAAGCGGTAAGGCACGCCGATGAAACGCCGTATCAGGGTCGCACCGGCGAGCGCCTCGAGCGTGTTGCCGGTGCCGATGAGGGCGGACGCAAGCCACGAGGATTCGACGGTGAGATTGACGAGCGCGGCGCCGATCCAGACTCCGGGCCAGACGCGGTTTCCGAGCGCGAGCGTCGCCGCAAGCGCGATGCCCGAAGGCGGCCACACGGGTGTGGCGTAGCCGGGCGGGATGGCGAGCAGCAGCGAAAGCTTGGCCGCGGCGAAATAGACCGCCGCGAGCAGGCCCACCTGCCCCCAAACCGGAACCCGTCGAACGGAAGCTATCGGATCGTCCACGCTGTGATCGGGAGGCGCTGTGCGGCGAATCATACGCTCTATTCATCGCCGCTCTACACGGGACAGGCAAGCTCCGCGGACAGCTTGCTTTGACTTGGCGCCATGACCTCGGACCTGAGACAATCGCGCCGTGAATTTCGACAAGCTCATCGGTCAGCTCTCGAAAGACTGGGAGTGGCTTTCGTTCGTGGCGCAGTATTGCGCGGGCAGGAACGTCGGCAAGCCGATCTGCGAGGATCTCATGTGGTGGGCGCTCGCGGCCGCCGCCCTCGTCGTGGTGATCGTCGCCTGGTGGATCCTGGGCAGGATCGCGAAAGCTCATGAAAGCTGGAAGCATCGGAGGATGCTCGCGAAGGTCGCCGACGCGGAGACCATGGACAAGTACCGATGGTCCGGCCATGACTTGCCCGGAGCCCTGACTCCTTCCGATCAGCGCGCCGCGAAGGCTCGAAAGCCCGAAAAAAGCGGAGGTTGACTATGAGCGGCTCACCCCAGGTGCGGCGCGCGGACAAGTTGATGGCGGAGACGCGCGCGCGCGAGATCCTCGAGCGCGGCTTCTGCGGGCGCCTGGCGACCGTCGGCGAAGACGGCTGGCCCTACTGCGTGCCGCTCCTCTACGTCTGCATGGACGGCGAAGTCTTCGTCCACAACACGCGTGCGAAGGGCCACCTGCGCGCGAACGTCGATCACGAGGCGCGGGTCTGCTTCGAGATCGACGAGGCCGGCGAGGTGTTCGCCTACGGCCGCTTCGAATGCGATTCCACGGTTGAGTACCGCAGCGTGATCGTGTTCGGCAGGATCCGCGTGGTGGAGGATCTTGCGACGCGGCGGCGTTTCTTCGACGCG
>Ga0184605_10000129_pt1 | contig 21123 bp, 12 predicted proteins | sample PLM0_30_coex_FD_132995 | JGI IMG/M metagenome (GOLD analysis project Ga0184605, IMG submission 132995) | Groundwater sediment microbial communities from an aquifer in East River, Colorado, USA - PLM0_30_coex | ecosystem: Environmental > Terrestrial > Soil > Riparian zone | place: USA: East... | reverse complement strand
CGCCGCCCCACCTACCTCGCCCGCCACCGAAGCCGCCGAGCGAGAACGGCAGCAGCAGGATGCGACCCCGGCTCGCCAGGATCAGCAGGACCAGGGCGGCGATGAGCCACCCGACCGGTATCGGGAGCCGGCGCGCCGGCTCGCCGTCCGGCGGCGTCCCACCCGACAGCGTGACCCCAAACTCGCGCGCAAACGCCGCGGCGACCAGATCCACCGCGCGCACCAGCGCCGCGGAGTAGTCTTCCCGTGCCATGTCGGGGACGACGGCATCCGCGATCCGGCCGACCGCGGCGTCGGTCAGAAACCCTTCCGCTCCTTTGCCGGTGGCGATGTAGAAGCGTCCTGTTCCGGGCCGGTGGTTCTTCCGCGGCACCAGCAACACCACCACGCCAAGGTTGCGCGCCGCATCGCCGGGCGGGGCGCCCGGGCCGATTTTCCAGTCGCGGCCGATTTGCAGAGCCACGTCCGCCGCTGCACGGTCGCCGATGTCGACGAGCGTCACGACCACGATCTCCCCGCGGGTTTTGTCGCGCACCTCGGCGATCACCGCCTCCAGGTGGGCGACCGCCGCGGTATCGAGCACGCCGGCGAAATCATCCACGTAGCCGCGTGGGGCAGGAATGTGGACTTGGGCAACGAGCAGCAGCGCCGTGAGTTGCAGCATTGCCGCGCAAGATACACGGGGCCGAACCGGCGCGATACTTGACGCTCGTCAGAGGCGGCACGACTATAGGGATGAAACGGGAGGCCTCCATGAAGGCGCTCACCGCGTCGCTCGTCGTGGCAGTGCTCGGATGCGGCCCGGCAACTCAGCGGGCCACCCACAGTGACCTGCCCCCGGGGACCTTCACGATCACGGCCGAACAGATCGAGAAGTCGGGGGCGCGGACGGCGTGGCAGGTGCTCAAGCAGCGCGCCCCGATGTTGCAGACCGGCGAGGACCGGAACGGCCGTCCCTCCAAGATCGGTCGGCGCGGGCGGGCGAGCTTTCTCCTCGACGAATCGCCCATGGTCCTGGTAGATGGCGTGCGGCTCCCCGACTTCCGCTCCCTCGACGACATCGACGCCCAGTCGATCCTCACCATCTACATTTATGACGGCATCGAAGGGACCACGTACTACGGGACGAATTCCGGGAGCGGCGTGATCCTGATCAAGACCAAGGACGGCCAGTCGTAAACAGCAAGGGAGAGAGCCGTCTGCGCTCCCTCCCCAGCTCTTGCCTCCGCTCTACAACCGCCTACCCGTCTACGGCAGCCGATCGAGACAGGCGGTGAAGTTCGGGTTGTTCTGCTCCGTAATCGGCACCGGAATGTTCACGTCAGTTCCGTAGGGCGGGGAACCCGGCTTGAAGTACGGCCCGGTCGGGAACACCGTGTTCTCGGCCCGCCCATATCCGCCGTTGGCGAACGGCCGAACCAGCCGCCGCAGGTCGCCCAAGCGGTGCGCCGTGAGCCACAACCAGCGCGCCCGCTCATTGAACAGCAGGTTCACGGCCCCGCCCGCGCTCGTGGCGTCGGTCGCCGTGAGGTTCGGGAGCACCGCGACCTGGTTCGTCAGCGGGTTGGTGCGGTCGAACGGATTGGGGTTGAAGTATGCCCGGCCGCTGGCGTTGGCCCGTGGGTCGTTGAGGGCAGCCAAGAACGCCGCGGAGGCGGTCGCGGTGTCGGCCCGCAGCGCCGCCTCCGCCTCGATCAGCCGCGCCTCGACGCCCGTTGCCACCGGGATGCCCGCCTTGCGATCGCCGAACCGGAGGGTGTTGAACTGGAGGGTGCTGCCGTCGAACCCGGTGTGGCTCCCCTGCGGTCGGAGCAGCGACGGCGTGCGCGGGTCGACCACGGAGCGCCACCCCAATCCGTTCCCCCCTTCGCTATCGGCCACGGAGTAGCGCCGGTCAACGGTGTTGCCGTTGAACACGCCGTTGTTCTCGAAATCGCTGATCTCGGAATGCTGGCTCAGGTAAGCGAAGTCCGTTGCCACTCCCGCGACCGCCGTGGCCGCCGCCGCGAAGGCACCCCCGTCGAGCAGCGCGCGCGCTTTGCCGATCGCAGCGAGGTTGAGCATGGCCCGTTTGGGAGTCGTATCTGCCGCAACCGTATCCGAGTTGGCCGCGGCGGTCGCCGCGTCGAATCGGGCGATCGCCGTATCGAGCAGCTGCGTGGTGGTGAGCGGCACGCCATAGGTGATGTCGCCCGTGGCGGGGTTCAAGTGGCTCACGGGAACGCCGGAGCAGAACGTCTCGGCGAAAAACAGGTACGTGTACCCCGCCAGGCTTAGCACTTCCGCATGCCCCAGATCCATCGGGAGCAAGGCCGCATACTGCGCCGCGGTCTTCTCAGCCGAGTTCCGGGACTGGTGGAGCAAGCGGTACCACAGATCCACGTCCGCGTTGGTGACCTGGATCGTGCGCGCATCCACTTCGATGCGCGTGGGGAACGTCTCGGAGTTGATCCACTCGTCGGCCAGCAGGCCGCCGTACATGATCACGCCCTCTCCCGTGCCGCCGTTTCCGTCGGGATGATCGCCGCTATACGCGATCGAAAAGTCGCCGATCGCCCCGGCGCGCAACGTGCCGAGCGCGGCCGTGTCGCTCAGCGACCCGGGGGGGACGATCGACGGAATGCTCACGCGCAGCGGGTCGTTGCAGCCGGCCTGTGGCACCAGCAGCGCGACCGTCAGGAGCGCGAGCAGCTTGGCTGTATGCTTCATGGTGTTCTCCTCGGGCTCAGAAGGTCACGTTGACGCGGCCGATGAAGTACCGCACCGGCGGCTGCGACAGGAAGTCGGCTACGCTGAAGTTGAATTGACCGGATTGGCTCAGCTCGGGGTCGACGCCCCGGTACTTGGTCCAGGTCGCCAGGTTGCGACCGGTCAGCGTGAAGGACAGGGAGCTGGCGCCGAGGTGAGACGCCCACTGCGTGGGAGCGGAGTACGTCAGCGACACCTCCCGCAGCTTCACGAAGCCCGCGTCTTCAAAGAACCCCGTCTCGAACCCGTAGAAGAATGCGGCGCTCGCCGCCGCCTGGTCCGCGAGCGACGTGGTCGGCAGGTTCAGCCCGTGGCAGATGGCGAACAGGCAGCGGAACTGCTCGGTGCTGTTGTCGAGCTTGTTGCCCCAGCGGCCGTCCAGCAAGGCGTGCAACTGGAAGTGGCGCAGAAAACCCACCTCGGTGGAGAACGACGCGCCGCGGGTGGGAACCGAGGAGCCCTGGAACGAGTCCACGGTGTCTGGAATGATGTCGGTAAAGGGATCGATCAGGCCGTCCCCGTTCAGGTCCCGGGAGGTGTAGGACGTACCCCAGTACCCGCCGGCGGGGTAGCCGACCTGGTGGCGCTGCGTCGCGCCGCCCAGGCCGAAGATGATCGGCGTATTGCTCGTATCGGTGGCGAGCACGCGGTTCTTGTTGCCCCACGCGCTCACGGTCACGCTCCAGGAGACGTTCGGCCGGTTCATCAGCTGGGCGGTGAGCAACAGCTCGATCCCCTTGTTGCTCACCTCGCCCAGGTTGTCCAGCCGGGTGAAGGCTTCGCCCACCGACCCTGCGATGGGGACGGCGACCAGGGCGTCTCTTGAATTCTTGTCGTAGTATGTGGCCTCGAGATGCAGCCGCTGCTGCGCGAAGTCCGCATCGAGCCCCGTCTCGATCTCGCTGGTGCGCTCGGGTTTCAAGCCCGCGTTGCCGACCCCGCCAAAGGTGATGCCGGGCAGGTCGCTCCCGTCTGCAGCCACCGCGACGGGCACGGAAAACCGCTGGGCGTCGAGCGTGCCCGGTGCCCGGCCCGCCTTGCCCCACGCCGCGCGCAGCCGCAGACTCGACAGCCAGCTCATCCGTGGGAAGAACGGCTCCTCCGAGATCACCCACGAGCCCGACAGCTTGGGGTACACGATATTGCCGAAGTCCGTGCCGAACGCGGAGTTCTTGTCGGCGCGTAGCGCACCGGTAAAGTACAGCCGGTCGCGGATTCCGACCTGCTCCTCAACGTAGCCGCCCAGCGTGACCTGCGGCGCCACCGAGTCGCCCACCGACGGGAAGACTACGCCGCCCACGCCGCTCGTCCCCGTGACGATCTTTCGCCCGGACGCCCGCACTTGCTCGAACACGTTCTTGTTGAATTGCAACCCCACCGTCGTGTTGGACGTGATCGCCGCCGTCGGGCGGAACGACGCCGTGGTCGCGAAGTTCGCGGTGTAGGCACGGACTTGAGCGCCGTAGCGGAATGCCGTCCCGTCAAGATCGAACGGGATTTCGTTCGGGGGCGTGAGGAAACGGTCGCCCTGATTCGTGACGTCGTACCCCGCCGTGCCGCGCACGGTGAGGAAGCTCCACGGCCGGAAGTTGAGATTCAGACCGCCCGTGAAGCGCTCGATGCGCTGTCCGGCCTGCACCTTTTCGGCCTGCGCCGGTGTGAGAAAACCGTATCCGCCGTTGTTGGAGCTGTCGGCGGACCCCAGCAGCCCGCTCGGCAGGATCCCGAAGCTGTTGTTGTCGTTCTGGGGCAGCGCCAGATCGCTCGAGACGTAGGCCGTGGTGACCGAGATATCCATCAGCCGGCTGACCTGGTTGCGCAGGTTGGCGCGCAGGCTGGTCTTCTTCAGGTCGTTCGACCGGAACACGCCCTTTTCGCGCTGGAAGTCACCCGAGACGTAGAACGTCGTGATCTCGTTGCCCCCCGAGGCGGACAGCCCATAGTGCTGGCGCACGCCCTGGCGGAACGGCGAGTTCTGCTTGAGGGGGTTGAAGCTGTCCACCGTCGCGATCGGGCCGGCGCAGATCCCCAACGCGACAAACGGCAGAATGCAGAAGTCGCCGTTCGAGTCCTTGCCCTCGTAGTTTGTCGGCCAATCGCCATGATCGTTCAGCGTCGCGCCCTCGGTGAAGACGGTCCATTTGGTGGGTCCCGGCCGTCCCTGTTTGGTGCGGATCTGGATCACGCCGTTGGCGGCGTCGGTCCCGAACAGGGCCGCCGCGGACGGCCCCTTGACGACTTCCACCGATTCCCAGTCTTCCGGGTTCAGATCGTTGAGCCGCGACGGCGCCTGGCCGCCCGACGCGCCGAGCCCGCCGTCGGCGTTCGGCACGTTGTCGACACGCACGCCGTCCACCACGATGATCGGCTCGTTGCGGAGCGAAAGGCTCGTGGCGCCGCGGATCCGGATGCGCGAGCCGGTGCCGGTCGTCCCGCCGCTCTGCATCACCTCCACACCCGGCACGCGCGAGTTGAGCAGATCCGCGGCGTTCGTGGGCGCCGCTTGCTGGGCGACCTTGGCGGCGTCGATCGTCCCGACGTTGTTGCCGCTCTCGCGCTTCAGCTGCTCCTGCCCCGTGGCAGACACGATGATCGCGTCGAGCGGCACCGCCGCCCCGGTGAGCGCGAAGTCGAGGGTCGCGGTCTGACCGGCGGCGACCGTGACGGGCTGTGTGGCCGTCGCGTAGCCGATCAACCGCACCTGCACACTGAGCTGCCCGGCGGGCACGTTGGTAATGGTGTAGCGCCCCTCGCGGCTGCTCCGGGCCTGAAGGCTCGTGCCGCCGATCAGGACTTGCGCGCCCGCGACGGGCTGTTGGTTCGCCTTGTCCGTCACCTGCCCGGCGACGGTTCCCTGCTGGGCCTGCACCGGCCCGGCGGCCAATCCCGCGAGCAGCAGGATGGCTGTCGCGACGCCGGGCAACTGGCGAATGGATAGAACGTTCATGGAGCGCATCCTCATCCAAAGGGTCTCTGAACAGGGTCCGGCCGGCGCGGGCGCAGGTGGCGACGCCCGCGGAGCGGCGCGGTGAATCGGTCGACCAGGAGTCCGGCAGGCCAGCTCCGACGGCCTACCGGCGATTACATCTGCAGCGCGCTCTGGACGTGACGACGGAAGGGCAGTGACGACTGCGAGCGGACGAGGTGTGGCGCATGGGCCACTCTCCTTGACGGTGTGGGAGAGACGAAAAGCCCCGCTAAAGTGTCGCGAGACGTGGTGAGTAGCAAGCGCAGGACGTTTCACACAGGAACGTTCGAGCCGAATCGTGTCAGGAATCTGTCAGCCCGGCGACGCGTACCGCGTCGCGCTGCGCGTCTCTTTCGCGTGTCGCGGGCGCGCAGTAGGTTCGCCCGCATGCTTCGCGCGAGTCGTGCCGGCAGTCTCCGGCTCCAGGCGGCGCTCGTGGCCCTCCTCCTCGCCGCACCCGGCTGTTTCGTGTTCAACCGCAACAAGGCCCGGCGCCAGCCCACGGTCGCCGTCCCCGAGAGCGAGATCGCCCTCAGCATCACGAATCACAACTATCTCGACGTGGTGGTGTATGTGCTGCACGACGGATTACGGACGCGCGTCGGGACGGTCACGGGATCGTCGTCCACCGTGTTCTTCCTGCCGGCGCGGCTGATCGGCCAGGGGCGGGAGATCCAGTTGCTCGGGGAGGCGATCGGCAACGATACGTTCGCGCGCACCGACATCCTGGTCGTGCAGCACGGCCAGTACATAGAGTGGACGCTCGAGACGGACTTGCGCCGCTCGAGCGTCGGCGTGTTCTAGACCCCTACGGGCCCTACTGCTTGGTCGGCGGGCCTCCGCCCGGCCCGGGCGCCGTGCCCCCGCCGAGCAGCGAGAACGCGACCGTCGTCGCGACCAGGCCCCCTGCCCCAATCCCGGCGAGCAAGAGGCTGCGCCCCTTCGACAGACGCCGCACCTCGAGCGACGTGATGAAATCCGTAGGGAGCGCGACCGTCTCTCCCTTCCACGACAGCTCGTCTCCCCGCTTCGTTTCCACCGCCGAGACCGAGACGAGCAGGCCCCCTTCGCCCGCCGCGCCCTGCTCGCTCGGCCCGAGATAGCGGCCGCGCACGAGGAACACGCTCGGCCCGAGATAGCGCGCCAACTCGTCGGAGCCCGCGTCGTTCAAGCTCACGGCGACGTAGGTCCCGGGCTCGGGGCTCGGTGTGGTGAGCGGGTTGTAGTTGTAGCACCCCGCGCTGAGGCAGAGCAAACCGATCAGTATCGTTGTACGCATGGCCACCCATCCGTTGTAGTCAGATCGTCTAGCCATACCCCGCACGTCGCGCCGCGTTCTCCTCAGCGGGGCGAAGGCCCGGCCCCCGCGCCCCCCGACGTCGCGCCACCCACGCCGGGCCCGAACGCCGCGTACGCGACGAAGAACCCGGCCAGCGAAACACCCGCGAGCATCACCGTCTTTCCCGTGGCGGGATGCCGCTCTTCAAGGGAGCGTACGAACTCGCCCGGAACGCCCACCGACTCTCCTTTCCACTCGAGCACGTCGCCGCCGCGGTTTTCCACCGCCGACACCGACAGAATGAACCCTCGGTTGGTGGTGCTCAGGAACCGGCCGCGCACTACGAAGACGTTGGGCCCGATGTAGGGCGACAGCTCCTCGGACCCTGCGTCCGTCAGCGTCACCGCCAGATACGTGGACGGCGACAGCTGCGACTGTCTCAGGGGGGCATAGTTGTAGCACCCCGCCTGCAACGCTACCGCGGAGACGACGCACACGATCCTCGAGCGCATAGGCACCCCCCTCCGTTCCGTCGAGCGGCGAAGCACGCAGGGGAGCGAACCCCGACCGCGGGACCCGCTCCCCTGCACTCATACCACGATTGTCCACGTCATGCCAGCACCTGCCGCCCCCAGCTACGGCAGGTTATCGCTGCCCTGGCAGGCATGCTGGTCCCCGGCGTTGCGGAACCCGTGGGTGGCGAGCTGCACGCTCCCATCAGGGATGTTGGTGTTCACGTTCCGCTCGTTCTGGGGATAGAACAGCCTCCCCGGCACGTGGGTGAAATTGAACGAGTTAGTCGACGGCACGAGCGCCGGGATGCAGGTACGCCGGTAATCGCTCATCGATTCCATGTTCTGGAACGTCGCCACCCACTTCTCGAGCATGATCGAGTCCATCAGGGCCGCCCCGGTTGCCGCACCTGCCGTTGAGGCAAGCCCGGGCACCGTTGCATACGCGTTGTTCAGATGCGTGCGGGCACTCGGCTCGTCAGCCGTTTGTGCATACGCCTCCGCCAGGATCAGCTCGTTCTCGACGTAGGTCACATAGGGGATCCGCGCGTTGTCGGCGAACCGCGACGGCTGGCACGCGAAGTTCGAGATCGTATTGGGGGGCGGGGGCGTATTGTAGTCATCACCACCGTATCCCCCTAGCGAGTTCTGGCAGAAATACTGTGCCCGCCGCGGGTCGGTTCTGGCGTTCATGTAATCCACCAGTGCCTTCCCCGCCTCCAGGTCGGTGCCGAACCCTGAGCTGGTCTGGAACTGGGCCCACATATTCCGCTCCGACGTGGCGAGCGTGTGGAACGACGAGAAGTCACTCGCCCCCGTCGCGTCGTTGATACCGTTCAGCGCCGCCGCGATCGCCGCGGTGTAGGCCGGCGTCCCGAGCGACTCCGCCGTATGCATGTAGAAGCGGGCCTTGAGCGTCCACGCGACCCGGATCCACGCAGCGTTGTCCCCGCTGAGGACCAGATCCGCCGCGCCCGGACCCGCACCCGAGCCATCCGTTAGCTCGGCGATGGCCTGGTCGAGCAGCGTCTGCAGGTTGGCCAGGATGACGAACCGATTGTCGAGCGCCGGTGACGTGTTGCCCGCCACCGCCTCGCTGTGGGGAATGTCTCCCCACATCGCCGATGCCGTCCCCATCGTGAAGGCCTCCCAGATCTTCGCGACCCCGAGCCAGCTCGAGTCGCCCGTGGCCTGCGCGTCCGCTTCGACCTGTTTGATATCGATCAGACCGCCGCCGGCGTAGACCGAGGTCCAGTCTCCACTGTTGGCGCCGATGTTAGAGCCCTCGCCGAAGTTGTACTGGGCCGCCTGCTGCACGAAGCGACTGTTCCCAGCCGAGCAGGCCTGGACCCACTCGCACATCATCATCGCGACGGTGCCCTCCTCGAATGCGAACTGGCCGGCCTGCACGCCGACGAACAGCTGCTGGATCGACGCCGCCGTCGGCAGGTTCGGGTTATCGGAGAGGTTGGTTCCGGTCAGGAAACTGTCACAGCCCGCCGTCCCGAGGAGCAGCCCTAGCGAGACGAGCGCGACATTGGTATTGCGACGCATATGTCGATCTCCTCGGGGTTAGTGGTTCAGGGTGACCGAGAACACGAACGAGCGTGTCTGCGGATTGTTGAAGTAGTCCACGCCACCGGCGCCTGCGTTGGCCGAAATCGTGCCGCCCAGGTTGGTCTCGGGGTCGTAGCCGGTGTACTTGGTCCACGTCTTCAGGTTGCGCCCCGAGACGCGCACATCGATGCTCGAGAAGCCGAGCGAGCGCTGCACCCACGGCGCGTTGAGCGTGTAGCTCAGCGACACCTCACGCAGCTTGACGAAGCCGCCGTCCTCGATGCACGGCTCGTCGATCCCGACGAACGGGCAGGCCGCGACGTTGCGGTACCAGTACTCGCCAATGGCCACCGGGTTTCCGGCGCCCGGTCCGGCCACGGGGCCATCGAACCAGCCGCCCTGACCGAACGTCTTGTCGTTGCCGACGCACGACGTAGGATCGTTGCGATCGCTGCAGGCCGCCCGCTGCGCCGTCTCCGCGCGCTTGCCGTAGCTCCACAGCGCGCCCTTCGTACCGTTCCAGATCTGTCCGCCGTGACGGATGTCCACCAGACCGGAGACCTGCAGCTTGCGATACCGGAACGAGGACCGCACGCTCCCGGTCCAATCGTAGTTCGGGTCCTGTACAATCCTCGGATTGGGATCGCCCTCCGGATAGCCGTCGGTGCCGATGTACAGCGCGCCGTTGGGCGCGCTGGCGGTGGCACACACCTGGCCGAGCGTGGTGTCGGTCGGCGTCGTTCCCGCCACGGGGGTCGCGCCGTCCGAGACGCCGCACCGCAAGAACCCGGTGCCCAGATACACCCCGATCGGCTTGTTGAGCATCGCGACCTGGTTGTTGAAGTCCCCGATGCTGATGAACTCCGCGCCACCGAGCGACAGGATGCGGTTCACGTTCTTCGCCCACTGCAGCCCGACGTCCCAGCCGTAGTCGGCCTTCTGCACCGGCCGCACGTTGAGCGACAGTTCCCAGCCGCGGTTCCGCATCGTGGCGGCGTTCGTCCCGGTCTGGAAGTAGCCGATCGAGGGGTTGAGCGGCTGCAGCAGGATGATGTCGGACGACTTCTTGTTGTACCAGGTGACGCTCGCGTCGGCCCGGTCCTTGAAGAAGCCGAGATCAACGCCCGCCTCGAACTCCTTGGAGCGCTCGGGCTTGAGCACGGTGGCGGCGCGCAGCTCGGACCGAGTCACGAGACCGCCGATGCCGTTCTGCGTCGGCGTGTTGCCGGTGCCTTGGGAGATGCCCCCCACGATGGCGCTGGTGTACGTCTGCGACGTGAGGTAGGGCAGCGGCTCCTGGCCCGCCTCACCGTAGGCGACGCGTGCCTTGCCGTACGACAGCCACGGCCGCTCGCCAATCGCCTTGGTGAACTCCCAGGCCACGCTCCCCTTGGGGAACCAGCTGCGCAGGTTCGACCGCCCAAAGGTGGACGAGCCGTCGTTCCGCACCGCGGCGGTCAGGTGCAGCTGGTCCGACACGTCCAGCCCCGCCTGCCCGAACCACGACGCGTCGTGGATGACGGTCTCCGCATCGAGCGGCAGGTCCTGCTTCACCGTGTTCGAGAGCTTGAACGGCTGCTGCGCCACAAGCGTGCGGCCCACCGTGCCGAGCTGGCGGTTGTTGCGGGTGTTCAGGTTCTGCCCGAGCGTGATGGTACCGGAGAGGCTCGGATTGATGGTGTAGTTCGCGGTGGCCGTGAGGTTATGATCGATCTGGTAGTTGACGATCTTCCCTTCGATCACCCGCCCCTCGCCGCATGGAGATGACGACGTCACCGGGCATCCCTCCAGCCGCTCGTCGGTCCAGTAGTCCGCGCCCAGTGTGTAGTTGATCTTGAGCCACGACACGGGCAGGTACTCGGCGTTCATGTTGCCGTACACCCGGCCGACGGCCGCGTTGTTCTGCTGCATGAAGGCCGTCCAGAACGGGTTGTCGAACACCCGCTCGACCCCCAGCGTGGAGTCGCTCGGGTGCTGTAACCCGAAGTACGACCGTTGCTGGATGCCGGCGTTGGTCTGCACGGCGAAGGGCTGGTTATTGAAGTCAGGCGGCGTCCTCAAGTCACCCAGCTGAATCCCGTTGGTGTTGTTGCCGCGCTGGATGTACTTGGCGCGCGTGTCGGCGAACGAGAGGTCGGCGCCGATCTTCAGGTTGTCGATGATGCGATGCGTGCCCTTGAAGCGGACCGCGGTACGGCCGAACGTGTTGTTTGGGCCGACGATCACGCCCTGCGTGTGAGCGTAGTCGCCCGACAGGTAGAATGTGGTGCGGTCATTGCCGCCCGACACCGTGAAGCCGTTATCGAGCGTGTGCCCCACGCGGTAGATCTCGCCCTGGTGATCGTACACCGGCGCGCCGGCCGGGATCGCCGGGCCCCAGGAGCGCCCACAGCTACCCGAGCCCCCCAGGTCGCATGCGCCGTTGAGGCTGGTGTCGGCGTGCAGGCCGTTCGTGCCCTGGCCGAAGCTCGTCTGCAGCGGGTAGGTGTGGTTGATGTCGTCGAACGACGTGGATGAGCGGAACGTGAAGTGGGTCGGACCGGAGCGTCCCGACTTGGTGGTGATGAGCACCACGCCGGCGGCCGCGCGTGCGCCGTAGATCGCGCTCGCCGCGGGCCCCTTCAGGATCTCGACCGACTCAATGTCGTTGGGGTTGATGTCGGCTCCCCGGTTCGTCGCCACGGTGCCCTCGCCCTGGCCGAACTGGCCGAGCTGGCCGCCCGCGTCGTCCGGGGCGTTGAAGTTCGAGGTCGAATACGTCGAGTTGTCCGCGGGCACGCCGTCGATCACGAACAGCGGCTGGTTGTTCCCGAGCAGCGTGCTGATGCCGCGGATGTTGATGAACGAGCCGGCGCCCGGATCCCCCGACTGCTGGATCACGGTGACGTTGGGCGCCTTGCCGGCGAGCGCCTGGACCATGTTGGTCTCGCTCGCCTTCTCGATCAGGTCGGCGCCGACGTTGTTGCGCACGCTGCCGAGGGCTCCGGTCTGCTGTGTGGTGCCGGCGCCCGTCACGACGACCTCGCCGAGCTGCAGCGGGTTGGCCGCGAGCACGAAGTCGTGCGTCACCCCACCCGCGGCAAGGGTGATCTGGGCGCTCTGCGACTTGTAGCCCAGGCGCCGCGCGACCATCGTCACGATCTGGCCCGAGACCCGCGCGCCCGGTACTAGGACCGTGAAGCTGCCGTCGTCCTTCGTCAGGGCGCCGAGGCCCATGGTGGGGATCGCGACCTCGACCTGCCCGAGCGCCAGGCCCGCGTCGCTCGAGACTTTGCCGGTGATGGTGACCGGTACCTGCGCGGCTAGCCCCGTACTGCCGTACGGGGCGAGCAGGGCCGGTAGCGCGAGAACCGCGCTGAGAATGAAGGAACTGATCCGACGGGGTGTGAATTGCATGTCCCCTCCGACGATAAGTGTGACACAACGACCGACTACCCCCGCGTGGGCGTCTGCGTGTAACCTCCGACCTACGCTACACCTGGCGAGAACACGCGCACACGACGACGGCGAGGACAGCAGAGGGCGCGCGGTTGACCGAGACGCAAGTCGCGACAAAGCCTCACGGGCTGCACACGTATATCACGGATTTTCCGCGCCCGCTAGAGCGGCGCACGTCTATCGCACGTCCCAAGTTGGAACGCCATGCACACGTTCTCGGTCCTGCGGCCTTGGCTGCCGTGGTGGTCGCCGGATCTGCCTGCTTTCTTTTCAATCTCGCTCGCCGTAGGTACCGTTAGGCCACCATGAACCGATCCACGCTCCTACTGCTCGGCGGGGCTGCCCTCGCGGCCTGCAACGACCTCGGGGTTCGGCACGGGGCCGCAAGTCTGGGCGTGTCACCGGTCCTCGACTCGGTGTACGTCGGCGACCGGACCTTGGCGCATCGGGTCACCTACGTCGACGAACTGGGCAATCCTCAGCCGGCGGGAACCGTCGTTTGGACGAGCACCGACACGACGATCGCCCGGATCGACGCGCAAACGGGCGCCGTCACGGGCCGGAAGCGAGGTGCCGTGGTCATCACGGCGGACGCGCGGGGAGTTACGGGGGTCGCGCTCGTCGTTGTATCGGACACGCTCGACATCACGTTGCTGCTCGACACCGTGTACGTCCTGCCCGGCGACACCCTCAGCGCGCCGGTTACCGTGCTGAAGCGGAACACACTTCCGGCCGCTGCCGTGTGGTTTACGGCGCCGAGCAATTCTCAGTTCACCATCGACTCGGCGACCGGCCGCATCACGGGGGCCGCGCAGGGCGGGCCGAGTCGCTATGTCGTCCACGCCGACTCGCTCGCCGACACCGGAGCGGTGTACGTCATGAGCCTGACGGACACGACGGGCGGGAAGATGTTCTTCTCAGTGGGCGGCTCGGTGATCACCCACGTCGGTGGCCCGGCCGTTGCCGTCAACTACAAGCGGAGCAGCGGCAGGCTGGCGTTTCAATTGCGCGGGAAGTACGCTCGCTCCGGCGCCACGCTGCAGGCCCTCGAGATCATCCTGCCCGATTCGGTGATCACCGCTGACACGACGTTCGCGATCGACTCCCTGAACCCCGGCGAGGACCAAGACGCGGCCGCTGGACCGGTGGCTGCCTGCAGCCCCCCACGCTCGTGGGGGTTCTGGGCCGCCCAGAACGCTGGAATCCTCAGCTACTCGCGGCGGGGAGGCGCGCTCGGCATCACGCGCATCGTCGCGATTCCGCACGGCCTGGCCGTGAGCGGACACTTCCGCTTCACGACGCAGCGGGCCGATCTCTACGGCGACCCCCTCGGGGCTCTCTCGATCACCGGGAGCTTCGTGGTACCGCTCGTGACGAGTACCACGGTGTGCCGCTAGCTACGTTCCCTGCGGGCGGCGAATGGTGATCTCCCGCTGGCCCGCCGCCAGCGCCGCGACCGTCTCGCTGCCGCCCGGCCACCGGACCCACACGGACGCGGGCACCTTCCCCTGCTCCAGGCCGAGTACCTGGATGGCCCCGTCCTCGGACCAGTAGCCCGAGCCGCCGTGCACTTCCCGCGCGGGACCGCGGGATCCCTCGTACACCACGCGGATCATCGCACCGATCCCATGCGGGTTGAGCGGCCCGTCGATCAGACGCACGCGCAAGCCCGGCCGCGCGCGCTCGTTGTGATACAGCTTGGTCTCGGCGCCGTTCTGCGACACCACGAGATCGATCCGGCCATCCCCATCGTAGTCCGCGAAGGCCGCGCCTCGTTGATCGCCGTACACCGTGATGCCCGAGACCTGCCCCGGCACCGGCTCGAGCGTGCCGTCGCCCCTGCCGCGCAGCACCAGCCCGCGACCCGCGTCGTAGCGCGGCGTTCCGATCTCCGTCGCAAAGAAATTCTGCGACAAGAACACGTCCTCGTGACCGTCGCCGTCCAGGTCCGTCACGCCCGCGTAGAACGCCGGCGCAAACTGTGCTTCTACGGGGAGCGGCGTGGCCGCGAATGTCCCGCCTTGATTGAGAAAGACCTGATGGTCGAGCGTTCGCGCTTCGAGGTGCTTGACGCCGCCGAACGTGGGGCCGAGCACGTCCGCGAGCGTCGCGTTGGCGTACGCGGCGAACGTCCGCGTGCGGAGCCGCACCGCCGGCAGCGCGGTCATCAACTGGCTCAGCGGTGTCAGGGGGGCGACGGCGCGCAGGCGGTCGTCGTACTGCGCCTCGATCATGTCCCAGCGGCGCGACCCGGTAAGGTCCCCGTAGTAGAGCAGGAGGGGACGGTCAGGATCCACCCGATACTTCGTGTTTCGGCCCCAGCTGGTCGCAACGATGTCGAGACGGCCGTCGCCGTCCAGGTCGCCCGTGGTCACGCCGTTCCACCGACCGACGACCCGGTTCAAATGGTACTCGGGCGTCGCGTCCCGGAAGCGCCCATGCTCGTTCAGGAACAGCTCGAGCGACCCCCAGTCGGGCGCTAGGATCAGATCCGGCCAGCCATCGCCGTTCACATCGGAGAAGACGGCCGCCGATATCAGGCCGGCGTTCTTGAAGAGGTTGCTATTGGGCTCATCCAGCACGAACCGCCCGCCCTCGTTCCGGAACAGCCGCGACGACACGGCGCCGGGATACGCACCCGGCGCCACCCGCCCGCCGACGAACAGGTCGAGGTCTCCGTCCCCGTCCACGTCCGCCACCGCGAGCGGCCCCACGCTCGCGACATCGCCTGCCACGACGGGCGTCACGCGGCCCCCGCCCCCCGGCGGCACGATCGCGATCACCGACGGCACGGCGGCGGCTTCGGACGGCGTCTGAGACTCGTAGTTGGACTGCCCCACGAGCAGCGTGCTTCCGCCCTTGCCGTCGGGCACGGGCAGGACGGTCGTCTGGTCGTAGCGCGCGGGAGCGAGGTGGAGATCGACTCGGGAGAGTCGGCCATGGTCGTTGCGATAGTAGGCCAACGTGCCGCCCCGTCCCGGCGTGATCAACAGGTCCTCGGCGCCGTCGCCGTCCACGTCGTACCACGAGACGCCCGGCCCGAGCTGGCTCAACGCCTGCGGCAAGAGCGGCTGGCGGGCCCAGTCATTGAACGGCGTCTCGACGTGACGCTGGCCGAGCCGCCCCGACATGTCGCGGAACCAGGGCGCGCCCGGCGCAGCCGGCCCGGCTGACCCCGGGCGCAAGCCCGGGGAGCGCAGGGGGCTGGGTGGTTCCTGGATCTCGTATTCCCGATTCGGCCTCACGCCTCGCACCACCGAGCGTCCGCCTCTCCGCCAGTCCACTTCGATCGTCAGATCCTGGGCCGTGCCGGCGGCGAACGTGTAGAGAGGGTCCGATCCCGAGAGGTAGGTCCCGCCGAGCACGACTTCCTTCTGCTGTACCGGCACCGGGCCACCCAGCACGCGGATCTTGGAGCCGGCGCCGGCGGTGTTGGGTGACCGGCCGCGCAACCGCACGGCGATCCGGGGTGCGCCCGCGAGGTTCTTGAACACGGCGGCAGGCGTGCCGAGTCGGCTGACGACCACATCGAGCGCCCCATCCCCGTCCAGGTCCGCGGTCGCCATGCCGTGCGAGATGCCATCCTCGCCGGCAAAGCCCCACCGGGCCCCAGCGTCGCTGAACGTGAGGTCCCCGTTGTTGCGAAACGCCACATTCTTCAGGGCCAGCTTCGGGAACAGCGCGAGCTCCCGACGCCAGTCGAGCCCCGTGAACGTCGCCCGAACGCGCTCCCACGTGTCCGCGTCCATCACGTCCCACAGGTGACCCGTGGTGGCCAGGACGTCTTCGTACCCGTCCAGGTCGATGTCGAGGAACAGGGCGTCCCACGTCCAGTCGGATGCCTCGATCCCTGCATAGCCGGCGATCTGCGCGAATGTCCCGTCCCCCCGGTTCCAGAGTAGTGTGTTACGCTGCCACTGGGGGCGGTCGTCGATCAGTCCGATCAGCTTGGGAAACGGGGTGTGGGTGGGGATCTCGCTCTTGCGGCGCGGACCGCGACCCAGCATGTCGACCACCAGGATATCCACGTTGCCATCCCGGTCCACGTCGGAGAAGTCCACCGCCATCGACGAGTTGCTGGTGTTGCGGACGGCGAGGCGCGGGACGGCGCGGAAGCTGCCCCTGCCGTCGTTCAACCAGAACATGTCGGGATCTTCGAAGTCGTTGCACACGTAGAGATCCGGCGCGCCGTCGCCGTCGATGTCGGTGAACTTGGCCGACATTCCGAAGTATTCGGGCGCGGCTACGAGCGGCTTGCCGGTCTCGTCGCGGAAGCGGCCCGAGGTCCATGGCACCAGCGTGAAGTGCCCCTTGCCGTCGTTCAGATAGAAGCCGTCCGAGTCCGCGCGTTGCTGCATCGACACCAGGTTGTATTCGGGACGATCCACCACGCGATAGTCCCGCCGGAACTTGGGGACGACCTCGTAGCGATGGCCGCCGAGGTCACGGATCACCTGATCGAACTGGCGTTCCTGGGGCGGATAGACGTCCATCGCCGACCGGGTCTTGTAGTTGGCCACGTACAGATCGAGGCGCCCGTCGCCGTCCACGTCGGTCAGCGTCATGGTCATGCTGCCGCTGGACGCGCCGAGCCCGGCTTGGGTGGTCCGCTCGGTGAACACGCCGTGCCCGTCGTTGACGAACAACGCCACGCCTCCGCCGAGCGTGCTGACGAGCAGATCGAGGTCGCCGTCCCCGTCCACGTCGGCGAAGACGGCGCCGGTCGAGTGATGGCCGGTCATCGCGACGCCCGCCGAGGTCGTGATGTCTTCGAACCGCCAATCGCCCAGGTTGCGGTACAGCGCATTCGAGCCCTGGTTGCTAGTGAGGTAGATGTCGGGACGACCGTCCCCATCCACGTCGCCCAGTGCCACGCCCCCGCCCTGCGCCAGGTGACGGTTCCAGAGCGCGCTGTCGAGCGTAACGGAGTTGGTGAATCGAATGCCGGTGCGGGACGGGAGCAGCTCAGCGAACCCCGGCCCGCCCCGGGCCGGCACGCTCAACGGACGCCAGCGGTAGCCAATCTCCTCGTGCCAGACGGCGGGACTCGCGCGCGAGCGACACGCCGCGCCCCCGACGAGCATGGCCAGACCGAGCCCAGCGGCGAGCACCAGCGGCGACATCGGGTAGCCGCTGCTCGCAGTCAATGCTCTCACACGGTCCTCGTCGGGTCCCATGAAAGGAACAGGCGCGCCGAGCAACGACGCGCCTGTCCACGTGAAAACACCCGCAGCCGAGCTAGCGTTCCGACATGTGGTGTTCGCTCACGGTTTCACCTTGATTACGTCCGTCCCACTGACGCCTGCGATCGTGGCCGTGATCGTCACCGTACCGGCGGCGACGCCCTGTATCACGGCGGTATTGCCCGGAAGCACGCCCAGGCTGTCGGCGTCGGTCACGATCGCCACGGTAGTGTCGCTGCTGGTCCATATCGTCATCCGGGCTACGAGCGTGTCCCCGCTCGCGTTCGTGGGCGTCGCCTCGAGAGTCAGCGTGCTATCCACGATCACGCTGTCCGGTGCAGGGCTCACGCTCACCGTGGCCACGAACACCGTGTCCAAAACCTTGACAACCGAGGTACCGCTCTGACCCTCGATCGCGGCCGTGATCGTCGCCGACCCTGTCGCCACAGTCTTGACGATGCCGTCGCGGCCCACCGTCGCCACGGTGGGGGCGCTGCTCGTCCAGTCCACCGTCTGACCGGTCTGGATGACGGACAGCACATTGCCGGCGGCGTCTTTCAGCACGGCCGCCAGCTGCACCGCACGGCGCAGTTGCAGCATCGTATCGCCCACCTCCCCACTGTCAGACGTCGGCACCATCGTCACCGAGGCGACGACAGGTGGTGCTGAAGTCGTGTCATTGCTGCTACACGCGGCGATAATGGCCGCGGCAGCGAGTAGCCCAACGAGTAACTTCTTCATGCATTACTCCCTTCCCCTGCGGTGTCGGGTTCGTCCCGTTGTACCCCCCGCCGGCAATACATCGCTCGGAAAGCGACGCGCCTGTAAGGGTCGAGCCGCTCGTTACGACTGAGCTATTGCAAGCTCCGCAACAGCCCGCTCGCGCGCATGCGAGCCCGCTGCTGTTGCTGAATTTCGGCCCAGATCTGCGGCGCCCTCTGCATCAGGGCTGCAGCGCTCGGGGCCGGCGCGGACGGGGTGCTGTGCGGGGGATTGCCCGCGCCGCCCCAGGTGTAACACGTGCCGCCACACAGCTTCAGTACACCCAGCTCCTGCGCCGGCACCGGCATCTCGGCCGGGGTGAGCGGCTCCAGGTTGTCGATGCGCCGCTGGTTGTAGAACGGTGCCATGTTCGAGCCCATCAGCTCCACGTCCTGCTCGTACTGCAGCTGCTGCAGCAGGTTGGACGCCGCCGTAGCGGCGGGGAGGCCGCCGCGTGGGTGCCCCAGGCGATCGGGCCCGACACGCGTGTAGTTGATGAGCGTCGCTGCCATGGCGAGGTCCGGTGCCGGCCTGCGGATCAGGGCTTCCGCCCAGAGCAAGTCGTTCTCGGCCGCGAGCACCATCGGGGCGTCTGCCGCCCCCGTCAGCTCGCCCTGGGGATTGTCGCCGCAGGTGGTCAGACTGTCGTAGCGGACCTGCCCCACGGCGCTCTGGTGCCAGGCGCCGCGTGTCTTGTTGCCAAACTCCTTCGTCTTGGTCCACACGTAGTCGTACCCGCCGTTGCCGGTCGTGTCCGGAAACGCCCGCAGGATCGCCGCAGCATACGCAGCCGGACCGCGGTACGTCCCGTCGCCCAAACGCTTGTCGGGCGAGTTGGGATTATGATTGGCCGTCACGTTCCATGGATCGGGTTGGCTGGCTGGATCCATCATATGGGCGACGCGGGTATGCGCCCGCATGGTGGTCATGTCGTTGCTCCAGACCTTGAGGAAATCGCACCAGGATGTGCACGCGTCCTGATGGAAGGTCAGGTTGAACGGGGTTCCGGAGCTGATACCGTTGGCGGCGTAGCCGGCCACGCGATTCCAGTCCACCAGGCCTCCCGCCGAGACGTCCCTGTTCTCCGCCGCGCTGCGGGGGAAGTAGGCCAGCAACCGCGCCGCCATCGTGTTCGCGATCTGCGCGATCCTGACGTTGTTGTAGGTGACCGCGGGCCCTCCGAACCAATCCGAGGTCGGAACGACGAAAGACTCGGCGCCCGCCAGGGTGATCGCTGTGTCGAACTTCGCCAGCGCGGCATCCCGCACTTCGGTCCGCGTGGAAAACGCGAGCGAGAGGACATCGGTGTCATAATCGACGATGAACCCCTTGTCGTAGTTCAAGGCGATGCCGCTCAGCGCCAGCCCCTGCGTGAGGACCGCCATCGTCTCCACCATGTGGGCAGCCGGCACGTCCAGTTGAATCACGCGGATCGCGGTCAGTACGTCGTTGGCCGACGACAGGGACGAATAGTACCCGTACCACATTGCCTCGATCTGGGTCCGCTGCGCCGACGAAAGGCTGTTCTGCCACTCCACCCGCGGGTACGCCGGGCCTTCCGTCAGATCGCCGCAGGTCCCCAGGGGACCCGGATAACCGCCCGCCGTCCAATCGGTGGTACAGCCGGTGTAGAACCGGATGTTGTAGTTGTTCCACATCCCGACGTGGCTCCGTGCCATGACCGACATGGTCAAGGCCGGATACTGATCCTCCCCGAAGCCACCTTGCGTCGTGAGGTACCACGTTTGGAACGCGCCGATCGCGATGCTTGGAATGCTGTTCGGGTCCCCAAGCGCGCGCCTCCGGTCCGGATCGTTCAGGTTCGGGATACCGAGCGACTCACAACCAGCCGCGAAGACCAAGGCGACGAGGCCCACGATCTCCGGGATTCGCTTGCTGATACGCATAGCAGTAGCCTCCTCAGAGTTTGGTTCGCGGGTCAGAAGTTGATCTCCATGAAGCCGGTAAACGTCCGGAAGTTGGGGTACGAGAAGCCGTCAAACCGGAACGAGTACGGGTCGCCCGACAACCCGGCCACCTCGGGGTCGTATCCGGAGTACTTGGTGAAGGTAAAGAGGTTGCGCCCGATCACGCCGATGCGCAGGCTGTTGACGCCCCAGCCGAGCTTCTCGAGCGTGCTCCGGCCGATGGTGTAGCTGACGTTCAACTCCTTGATCTTCACGTACGTGCCCGACTCGACGAAGTAATCGATGGGGTTGATGCCGTTGTACAGGCCCTGGTAGTAGGCAATGGGCTTCTTCCCGGTGCTATAGGGGCAATGCGTCGGGTCGGTGGTGCCGGCGCAACTCACCGCCGGCTTGGTCTCCTGGTCGTACAGGCGGTCGCGATACTCGAAGAACGGCCACTGCCGCGTGCCGTTGTAAATGTTCCCGCCCTGCACCCAGTCCACGAGCACGTAGGCGGAAAAACTCTTATACCGCACGTTCGACGTGAAGCTCGCGTTGAAGTCGGGGTTGACGTCCCCGATCTTGACGATCGGGCTCCCGTTGCGGTCCACGTACGTGAGGAATTTCTCACCGCTGGTGTGGTAGTCGCTCTTCCGCACCACGTAGCCGTCCTCGTTGACAATCAGGCTGTCCGGGCACCAGGTCCCCGGACACGTCGCGGACTTTGCGGGATCGTCGTACAGCTGGTCGATGCTGCGCACGATCTTGG
>Ga0184605_10000126_pt1 | contig 21354 bp, 19 predicted proteins | sample PLM0_30_coex_FD_132995 | JGI IMG/M metagenome (GOLD analysis project Ga0184605, IMG submission 132995) | Groundwater sediment microbial communities from an aquifer in East River, Colorado, USA - PLM0_30_coex | ecosystem: Environmental > Terrestrial > Soil > Riparian zone | place: USA: East... | reverse complement strand
GAGGCCGAACTCCGGATCCTTACCGCCATTGAAAGACGCCAGAAGATTGGCGACATCATCACTCGTCACCGTCTCGTCCAGCGCGATGACGACGCTTCTGTCCTCCATTGCGCGGAGATTGATACGCCGGCTGCGGGCCTCGTCCACGATGACCTGCGCATTCCTTTTTCCCAGCTCGACGCGGATCGTGTCGAAGTAGTTCTCGTGCGCGATGGTGTATCCAAGCCGGCGTAAGCCTTCGGCTAGGGAAGCCGCGAAGCCGTGGATTCGTTGTGCGATGCGGATGAGGCCCTGCGGACCGTGATAGACGGCGTACATGCTCGCGACAACCGCGAGCAACACCTGCGCCGTACAGACATTGCTCGTGGCCTTCTCGCGGCGAATGTGCTGCTCCCTCGTTTGGAGAGCCATCCGCAGCGCCGGCTTGCCGTCCGCATCTCTCGAGACCCCAATGATGCGTCCCGGAATGTGCCGCTTGAACTCGTCCCTCGTCGCGAAAAACGCCGCATGCGGACCGCCGTACCCGAGCGGAACGCCGAAACGCTGGCTGTTGCCGACGACGATGTCCGCGCCCCATTCGCCGGGCGGTGTGAGCAGGACGAGACTGAGCAGGTCGGCCGCGACCGTAACCAGCGCGTCAGCGGCGTGCAGGTCCTCCACCGTCTTGGAGTAGTCTATCACGGCGCCGTCGGTCGCAGGATACTGTACCAAAGCGCCGAAAACATCGGGACCGATCTTGAAGTCCTCGTACCTTGCAACCCGTACCTCGATGCCGCGTACGCTCGCCCGAGTCTTCACGACGTCGATCGTCTGCGGATGGCATTCGGAGGCCACGAGAAAGACTTCCTTGCCTTCCTTGCCCTTGAGGCCGTAGCTCATCGTCATCGCTTCGGCCGCCGCAGTTGCCTCGTCGAGCAGCGATGCGTTCGCGATCGGGAGACCGGCCAGGTCGATCACGACCGTCTGGAAGTTGAGCAGCGCTTCGAGCCGACCCTGTGCTATCTCGGCCTGATACGGCGTGTACGCCGTGTACCAGGCAGGATTCTCGAGGACGTTGCGCTGAATCACCGGAGGTGTGACGCAGTCGGAGTAGCCCATTCCGATGAACGAGCGGAAAACCTGATTCTTCGCGGCCAGCGAACGCAGGTAAGCGAGTAACTCGAGCTCCGTCATCCCTGAGGGGAGATCGAGACCGCCGCGGAATCGGATCTTGGTGGGAATCGTGGCGTCTATCAGCGCATCGAGCGATTGGAGGCCGAGCGTCCTGAGCATCTCGGCCACATCACTCTCGTCAGGTCCTACATGTCGGGGAACGAAGGATTCAGCGGGCGGAATCGCCGCATCAACGTGCTTGATTGTGGTGCTCATAGAGGTGACAATTTAACACTCTATGCACTCCCGGCGAAGTTTCAGCCGCTGGCGCCTTCTCCTCGCAGCGCCGCGTTCGGGCGCCGAGAACATGGCGCGCGACAGCACGCTGCAGGCGCGCGCGTCGCGCACCGGCGAAACGGTGTTCAGCATCTATTCATGGACGCGTCCAACGCTCTCGTTCGGCAGGCATCAGCCCGCGGCGGGACTGTATGACATCGAGAAGCTTCGTTCGGCGAGCGTCGATGTCGTGCGCCGGCCAACCGGCGGCCGAGCGATTCTTCATCATCATGAGGTCACTTACAGCGTCACCGCGCCCGTTAAGGATGCCGCGCCGCTTCGGGAGACGTACTCGCGCATCAATCGCATCCTCCTCGACGGTCTGGGCAGGCTTGGTGTCGATGTAGAGCTCGCCTCTCCGAGCGATCGGGCGCCGGCGCCGAGCACGCGCCCGTGCTTCGAGACGCCCGGCGAGGGAGAGCTTGTCGCTCGCGGAAGCAAGCTCGTAGGCAGCGCACAATGGCGAGACAAAGGAGCGCTGTTGCAGCACGGCTCGATCCTCGTCGATGATGATCAAACTTCGCTTCCGTTGTTCGCGGCCGGACGCACCGAGGCGTCGACTGAGGCGATTCCGATCCCGGCTACGCTCCGCGCTCTGCTGGGCCGGTCCCCCGCGATCACCGAGGTTGCGAGCGCAATGTTCGACGCAGTTCGATCACTCGAGGATGAAGAGGCAACTGAGATGGCCGAGGAAGAGATTCGCGCGGAGACAGTCAGCCACATTCCACATTTTCTCGACGAGGGCTGGACATGGCGCCGGTGAAGCGGGGAGTACTTCTTTGCATGGCTCTGCTCTGCGCGTGCGTCGGCACCGAGTCGTCCTCCGGAAAATCGCGTGGCGGCACTCTGGTCATCTCGACCGGCGGGGATCCTGACGTGCTGATTCCGCCGTTGCTCTCGACCGTTCAGGCGGGGCAGATCAGCGACATGGTTTATGAGCGGCTGGCGGACATTGGCGACTCCCTGAATACCGTGAACGACGCCGGCTTCACCTCACGGCTGGCGGATCGTTGGACCTGGAGTCGGGACTCCCTCAGCATCGCTTTTCATATCGACTCCGGAGCGAAGTGGCACGATGGCCGGCCGGTTCGCTCGAGCGACGTGCGCTTCACATTCCAGAGCAGCACGGACTCAACGCTGGGCTCGGGGGTAAAGGCGCTGGTCTCGAACATCGATTCAGTGACAGCGCCTGATTCCGCGACGGCCATCTTCTGGTTTCACGCGCGCACTCCACGGCAGTTCTATGACGCCACTTACCAGATGCCGATAATGCCCGAACACATCTGGAAGGTCATCGCGCCTTCGTCGTGGCGAGGCTCGGATCCGGCGAAGCATCCAATCGGATCGGGACAGTATCGATTCGTACGGTGGATACCGCGCGCTGTCGTCGAGCTCGCGGCCGACACGGCGAATTATCGCGGCGCACCCAAACTCAGCCGGCTGATCTGGAGCATTGCCCCCGACTTCAACACGGCGGTGACCAGGTTTCTGTCCGGAGAAACCGATTTCTTCGAGGTCCTGCGGCCCGAAAATCTTCCCGAGGTCGCCAAACATCCCGAGCTTCGGACGAAGCAGTATCGTGGGCTTGCGTACAGCTTCGCATGGTTCAATCTCCGCGATCCCGCCAATCACTCTCGCCCGCATCCGATCTTCGGAGACAGAGAACTCCGCCGCGCTCTCACGATGGCGACTGATCGAGCCAAGCTCGTGCGGAGCGTTTACGACTCGCTGGCTCTTCCTGCCCTCGGACCGGCTGTTCGCGCGTACCCGACCACCGACCCCAACCTGGCTCAGATTCCGTTCGATCTCCCGCGCGCGCGTCAGATTCTGGATTCCCTTGGTTGGCGATTGAACGCCGAGGGCGTGCGCGAGCGCAACGGGCGACTGCTACAGTTCTCGCTTCTGGCGGCAAGCACGAGCAAGCAGCGGGTTCAGCTCGCGGTTCTGCTCCAGGAGCAGCTGCGGCAAGCGGGTGTGAAGGTGGACGTAGAGCAGCTCGAGTTCCCGGTGCTGGTCGAGCGAGAGCGAAAGCGCGCCTTCGATGCGGCAATCGGCCAGTGGAATACTCAGCCGAGTCCCGGAAGCATTCGCGGCTCCTGGGGAACCATGGGCTCGCGCGCATCGAGCGGTACGAACTACAGCTCGTACGAGAATCCGGTCTTTGATGCCTACGTCGACAGCGCGCTGGCCTCGTTCGATCCAGCCAAAGCAAAGGCGTACTTCACCCGAGCCTACGAGACGATCATCGAGGATGCGCCGGCCATCTGGCTGGCAGAGCCTTTACCAACGGTCGGATACCATTCGCGCCTTCAGCTGGCGCCGTTGAGATCGGATGCATGGTGGGCTCACATCCCGGAGTGGTGGATTCCGCCCGACAAACGCATTCCTCGCGACAACGCTCCGGGACCGACGATGAGCGCGCCGGCGGAATCGGCCGGCAAAAAAACCCCGTAGCGGGTGCTCCGCTACCTGGCGAGACGACTGGGACAGGCGGCGGTGATCGTCGCAATCGTCGCGACGATCACGTTCGCCCTGATCCACCTGGCGCCGGGCGATCCGTTCAGCGCGGTGATGGACAACCCGAACGTCAGCGAGCGCGTGCGCGCGACGTTGCGCGCACAGTACGGACTCGATCGTCCGCTACCGGAGCAGTTCGTCAGGTACGTGAATCAGCTCGCACATGGAGAGATGGGTTGGTCTTTCTCGCACGATCGGCCCGTACAGGCAGTTCTCGCCACTGCGCTGCCGAACACACTCCTCCTGATGGCGATCGCCCTCGTTGGTAGCTTCGGGCTTGGCATTCTCATCGCGCTGATTCAGGTCGCGCGACGCGGATCCACGACCGACCATACGCTCAGTGCGATCTCTCTCTTTTTCTTTTCGATGCCGGATTTCTGGCTGGCGATTCTGGCGCTGCTCGCATTCACCTACTGGGTGCCCCTCTTCCCCGTCGGCGGCGCGGTCGATCCGGTGATGCACGAGTACATGGGGCTCGGTGCGCGAATCGTCGACCGACTTTGGCATCTCGCACTTCCCGCACTGACTCTTACCGTGCTGGCTGCTCCAACCGTGGCCCGCTTTCAGCGGGCCGCACTCCTCGACGTTCTTCCTGCGGACTACATCCGGACCGCCCGTCTTAAAGGACTCACCGAGCGCGAGATCCTCCGCCGCCATGCGCTTCGCAACGCGCTGCTTCCCATCATCAGTCTTGTTGGTCTCTCCTTTCCGGCTCTCCTCACCGGCGCGTTTTTCATAGAGAAGATCTTCGCCTGGCCAGGGATGGGGCTAGCTGTCGTAAACGCAATCGGCACTCGCGACTATCCGCTCGTCGTCGGCGGAGTGATTCTCGGAAGCATCATGGTGACGCTGGGAAGCATTCTCGCCGACTTGCTCTATGTCTGGGCAGACCCGAGACTTCGCGCCAATTAGCTCGCCGCGTCCGCGGGAATCACCGCTCGCGCTCGGCGTGCGTCGAATCCTGCGCGCGAGATCGTCACGCGCTGCCCTTGTCGTACTGGGGATCATAGTGCTCGCGGGCGCGCTTGCGCCGCTCATTGCGCCTTACGACCCGGCCGCGCAGCCGGACATCGTCGCCTTAAAGGATCTACCGCCTTCGCTCGCGCATCCCTTCGGGACTGATCCTTACAGCCGCGATGTGTTGAGCCGGGTTATCTACGGCGCTCGACTCTCGCTGCTCATCGGCGTGCTGGCGACTCTCGTCAGCCTGACTCTTGGCGTCGCCTACGGCGCGATCGCTGGCTACGCCGGAGGGCTGGTCGACGCGCTCATGATGCGGGTGCTGGATGCGTTCCTTTCGATACCGCGCCTGTTGCTCCTAATCGGGGTGCTGGTTGCATGGCCGCGGCTGTCGATCGCCGCGCTGGTGTTGTTCCTGGGTTTCACGGGATGGTTCGGCCTCAGCCGCATTGTCAGAGGTCAGGTTCTTGCGTTGAAGCACGCGGAATTCATCACCGCGGCTCGTGCACTTGGCGCCAGCCGGCGACGGATTCTATGGCGGCACTTGCTTCCGAATCTGGTCTCTCCGATTGTCGTTGCGGCAACACTGGGCGTCGCCCACGTGGTCGTCCTCGAAGCCGGACTCTCGTACCTCGGCATCGGGGTTCCGCAACCGCAGGCGAGCTGGGGAAACATCATTCAGGACGGCGCCGATCAGGTTGCAGCTCTGTGGTGGATGTCACTTTTTCCCGGTCTCTTCATTGTCTTCACGGTGATGACCCTCAACATCCTCGGCGAAGCGCTGCGTGACGCATACGAGCGGCGCTCGTGACAGCGACGACGCCTCCGCTCGTCTCGATCCGCGATCTGCGCACCTGGTTTCACACCGAAGGTGGCGTCGCGCGCGCGGTAGATGGAGTCTCATTCGACATTGGTGCCGGGGAGACGGTCGGCATCGTCGGTGAGTCCGGTTGCGGAAAATCCGTGACCGCGCTCTCGATCCTGAGACTGATCCAGCCACCGGGACGGATCGAACCGGGGAGCCGCATTGAGTTCGAGGGAAGGGACATCGTCACGCTCGGCGACGAGGAGATACGCGACATTCGCGGCAATCGTATCTCGATGATCTTCCAGGAACCCATGTCGGCGCTCAATCCAGTCTTTACGGTTGGTGACCAGGTCGCTGAAGTAGCCCGCGTGCACGCCGACATGAGCAGGAAGGAAGCGTGGAACCGCGCGGTCGAGATGCTGGCACTCACCGGAATTCCCGACGCCGAAACGCGCGCGAGGCAGTACCCGCACCAGCTCTCCGGTGGAATGCGGCAACGCGTCCTGATCGCGATGGCGTTGATGATGAAGCCCGCGCTCGTCATCGCAGACGAGCCAACAACAGCTCTCGACGTCACGATTCAGGCACAGATCCTCGAACTGTTGGTCGAACTTCAGAAGCGGATCGGCACTTCGATTTTGATGATCACCCACGACCTGGGCGTTATCGCGGAGACGACGTCGAGAGTCATAGTGATGTACGCCGGCGAGGTGGTGGAGCAGGCTGATGTCGACGAGCTGTTCGCCAAGCCGCATCATCCCTACACTGAGGGGCTGATGCACTCGATGCCCCATATCGGTCACGATCAGGAGCGACTCAACGTGATACCGGGGACGGTGCCCGCCCCTACCGATTGGCCGGCAGGGTGTCGTTTCCGCGAACGGTGTCCCTACTCATGGGACCTCTGCGAGCGCGAGCATCCGCCTCTCTATCAGGTTGGAGTGGCTCACGTCTCGCGCTGTCACCTGGCCATCGAGCCCGAGCGGAGGAATCACCCGCATCCTCCGCTCGTCGTCGAGGAAGGAGTTGCAGCCGCGTGAACGACGTACAGCCGCTTGTCTCAGTCAGGAATCTCAGGAAGGAGTTCCCGATCAAGAAGGGCGTTCTCGCCCGACAAGTAGGCGCGGTGAAAGCGGTAAACGATGTGTCCTTCGACGTAGCGCGGGGCGAGACGCTGGGCGTCGTCGGCGAATCCGGCTGTGGCAAGACGACAACCGGACGGACGATTCTTCGACTCATAGAGCCCACGTCGGGAGAAATCAGATTCGAGGGCCGCGACGTCAGATCGATGGACACTTCCGAGCTGCGAGCGCTGCGACGTGAGATGCAGATCATCTTTCAGGATCCGGTCTCGTCGCTCAATCCGCGGATGACCGTCGGCGCGATCATTCGCGAAGGACTCACGATCCACAAGCTGGCTGAAGGAGCTGCCGCCGACGCGCGGGTGAGGCAGCTGCTCCAGGAAGTCGGGCTCCGTCCCGAGTACGCGAACCGGTATCCCCATGAATTCTCGGGCGGCCAGCGCCAGCGCATCGGGATCGCGCGTGCGCTCTCGGTGGAGCCGAAGTTCATCGTCTGTGACGAGCCTGTATCGGCTCTCGACGTCTCCGTGCAGGCACAGGTGATCAACCTGCTGGTCGATCTCCAGCGCGAGCACAATCTCACCTACATGTTCATCGCCCACGACCTGTCGGGGGTCGAGCACATCGCTGACCGCGTAGCGGTCATGTACCGCGGCAAGATCGTGGAGCTCGCGACTGCGGATGATCTTTACCGCGAGCCGTTGATGCCGTACACCCAGGCGCTTCTTTCGGCGGTGCCGGTCGCGGATCCGCACGCGCGCAAGGAGCGGATCATTCTTCAGGGAGATGTCCCGTCGCCTGCAAACCCGCCGTCAGGGTGCGTCTTTCACCCGCGCTGTCATCATCCCGCGAAGGACGCGGCCTGCGCGAAGATCGTTCCTCCACTGGAGGAAAAGGCACCGGGACATCTCGTGGCATGCATCAAGCAGACACCCACGACGATCACGTGGGAGGAACAGAAGCAGGCTGGTGGCGTACACGCGCCTGAGCGGTATCTTCCGCTCGCCGCTGTACACGCGTAACGACCCCTACTCTTCCGACAATGGCCAGAGACTCGAGAGACGGCTTCAAGCACGCTGATGTAGGCGCAGTCACGATCGATGCGCCCCCGCCGGGATTCGACCGCGGCTTGAGCGGACGCACGTTCTTCGGCCATCCCATTGGACTCTCTACAATCTTCTTCACCGAGATGTGGGAGCGGTTCTCGTACTACGGGATCCGCCCGCTTCTCGTCCTGTTCATGACCGCCGCCCTGACGCAGGGCGGATTCGGGTTCGACCGCACGACGGCGTCCTCAATCGTCGGGGTTTACGCGGCCTGCGTCTACCTCGCGTCGCTGCCGGGTGGGTGGATCGCCGACAGGCTTCTCGGTCTGAGACAGGCGATCTGGTACGGTGGAATCCTCATCGCCCTTGGACACCTGTCGATCGCGCTCTCGATCATCTTCGCCCACTCCGCGTTCTTCATCGGACTCGTTCTCATAGTTATGGGAACGGGATTGCTCAAGCCGAATATCTCGGCGATCGTCGGCGAGCTTTACCCCGAGGGCGGAGCACGCCGCGATGCAGGCTTCTCGATCTACTACATGGGAATAAACATCGGCGCGCTCGTCGCTCCGCTGATCACGGGTGTTCTGGGAGAACGCGTAGGTTGGCACCTTGGCTTTGGTGCGGCGGGGATAGGCATGGTGATAGGTCTGATCACCTATCGCCTTCGCGCGAACGACACTCTCGGCAACATCGGCATGGCGCCGGCATCGGCTGATCCCGCCGAGCACCGCAGGGTCAAGCTGACTGCCGCCGCGGGAGTCGGCATCATCGCATTGCTGATCGTGCTGACGATGGCCGGGATCCTCCACATCAATCCGGTTTCGCTGGCGCAGAAGATGACGGCCGTGATAGTCGGTTCGGCGCTGGTGTACTTCATTTATCTGTTCGTCGGCGGCGGACTGACTACTGAAGAGAAGAAGCGCGTAGTCATCATCATCCTGCTGTTCATTTTCGCCGCCATCTTCTGGTCGGCGTTCGAGCAGGCGCCAACATCGCTCAATCTTTTCGCGCGTGATTACACCAATCGCGTCGTTTTCGGCTGGGAGATGCCCACGCTCTGGCTCCAGGCGGCAAACTCGGTATTCGTGATTCTGCTCGCGCCGGTCTTCGCCATCGTTTGGCTGGCTCTGGGCCGCCGCAGCAAGGATCCATCGAGCGTAGCGAAGTTCGCGTGGGGATTGTTCTTCGCCGGGCTTGGATTTGTCGTAATGTACTTCGCAGCGAACATCGTGCTCAACGGCGGGGGCAACGTCCGCGTCTCTCCGTGGTGGCTCGTCTTCAGTTATTTCCTGCAGACCATCGGTGAGCTCTCGCTCAGCCCGGTTGGTCTCAGCTCCATGACGAAGCTCGCGCCGTTCAAGTTCAAGGGCCAGATGATGGGCGTCTGGTTCATGGCCGCGGCGCTCGGGAACCTCATCGCCGGACTCGTCGGGGGGCGTGTCGATCCTGAGAAGCTGCAGGACATGCCGACGCTGTTCTGGTGGACCTCAGCTGGCCTCTTCGCCGCGGCGGTCATTTGCGGCCTGCTGGTATTCCCGGTTGGAAAGATGATGAAGGGAGTGCGGGCCGGAGATCGCTGACGGGAATGTGCAAGGTGCGGGGAGTCTGGCGTCTCCTTTGGACAGCCATCCCAACCAGTGAGGCGGATTCATGTTGAACAAAATTCCTTCGGCCTTGATCGCAGGGTGCATCGCGTGGAGTGCCGCGGGTGCGCAGGGTGCGGAACCGTCGGCGTCACTGCAACAGCCCGAGATAGTGGCGAGTGGGCGCGGTGAGGTGCGCCTCGCACCTACCTACGCGGCGGTGATAGTCAACATAGCAACGCGCGTGAGTACCGCGGTCGAAGCCGCATCGCAGAACGCGCAAAAAGTCCAGGCCGTCATCAGTGCGTTGAGAGCGAGCGGGCTCTCGGAAAAGGACATTACGACAGCCGGCTACAATCTTCAGCAGGATTACGACTACAGACCCGATCGCCGGCCCGAGCCATCTGGCTTCATGGCCAATACCAGCATACGCGCCGAGGTCCGTCGTCTGGAAAGCCTCGGCAAAGTGATCGATGCCGCAATCGCCGCTGGCGCCACGGGAATCTCGGGCGTCCAGTACTTTGCCTCCAACACCGAAGAGGCCCGGCGCTCGGCTATGGCCCAGGCAGTCCGCGAGGCGAGAACGGACGCCGATGTGCTGGCGCGCGCGGCGGGCGGGAGCCTCGGGCGTTTGATCGCGTTGAATTCGGGCGGGGTTAGTCAACCGTTCCCGCGTGAAATGCTTGCAATGGCTGGGGGGAACGTCATGGCGCGGGCGGCTGGGGCACCGACCAATATGGTGCCAGCCGAGCTGAACGTTATCGCGATGGTGTCCGGCCGCTGGGAATTCATTCCCGGCACATCCCGCTAATCGCGGTCGACTACGGCCAGTTGAACACGCTCGCCGGAACCGACCGCTCGCGGCTGTTGAAGATGTCGCGCGGCTCGGTGCGGAATGCTCTGGTCAAATCGCCGGCCGTCAGGCGCACTTCCCAGTTAGTTGTCCTCTCACCCTTGACCGGAAACGCAAAATCCACTCGCAGAGTGCGACGCGATTGAGGAGGCGAAGCCGCGAGGATGCTGAACCCGGTTGACGCGTAAACCGGCGTATTCACGCCGAAGGGGGAGTCGCCCGCCCAGAGCTTTCCTGCTTCCACAAAACCCGCGATAGCGACCGACGCCAGCTCCTTGTAGCGCCCAACCAGGTAGCGGTCCTCCACGTGACCGATCAGCCGTCGAGCGCCACCGACCTCCGCGGACTTGAATCCGCGGAGGCCTCCGTCCCGATCCGCAAACGTGAGCTGAAATGGAATCCTCTGCCTCCAGCCGCCGCTCCAGGCCAGGTCCGAGATCCAGGTCTGCCTGTTGAACGGCTTTAGATACAATGCGGCTCGCCCGTGAGCGAGGATACCGTCCCAATTACCGTCCTCGTCGCGCCTGCCCTCCCCAGCGATGTTGAACGCCGCGTATGAGATCGGCGTCGCCATACCGGCATAAAAGTCGGTCGACCCGAACCAGTCGCGTTCCTTGCCGCGGAGAAATCTCGCGCCCTTTCCAATCAGCGTTGCTACCTGCACGCCCGTCCGGAGATCCTGGGTACCCTCGAGTGCGTCGAAGCCGATCACGCGCACGAACCGGACGGTTCGCACGCCCCACAACGCATTGAGCCTGGCAGTCTGATGCTTTGTGTATCTGTTGATCAGAATCTGACTCGTGTCGGCGACGAGAGCGGTGTCGGTGACGCGAACCGGCTGCGTACCCGGGCTCTCATCTTCGAACGAGATTGAACCGCCCACCAGCGCTAGACGCCCCAATGGAGGACCTATCCGCACCACCCCCCCGATGTCGCTGTACGATCGTCCGATGAACAGCGCTGCCGGATCCGCGTTTGGCCTGCGAAAATAGAAATATCCAGTCTGGTCACCGGCCGTGGTTCGCCACGAAACCCGCTGCAGGTCGGTGAGAAATGGGTGACTCAGCTGCGTTCCCCAGTCTCTCCCCAGCTCACGGCGCCCTCCCTCCACCAGAAACTGGTACGGTCTTCCGAGGAACTGGTAGTCGACGAACTTCCCAGCATAGATGTCGCGGAAGTTGGCGGCCTTCTTCCACTTGCCCTCGGCATGGAGGGCGCTGCCGAGAAGATTGTCCTCTCCCAGCTTGAGCGCGTGCAGATGCGGAGACTTTGCGGTCAGTCCAATGCCGAGGATGAGCGAGACTTCGTCCACGGTGGTCACGGTGAGTATGACGCCGCCAGCACCGTCGGCGTAGGCAAGCACCGTCGCATCAGCAATGAACGGCTGCGCGCGGAGGATGCGCTCCGACTCAGCGCGCCGCACTTCCGTGCATCGGTCACCGAGCTGAAGCGCGAGGTAACGAAGAAGCACGGCTTGCCTTGTGGTAACGTGCTCTCTCGCGGCAAATCTTCCGAAACGCTGCCACATCCCGTTGCCACTGATTCGGAACGGCGGGCTTGCATCGATGTCGATGCGGCTGATGCGTTCCCCCTTGCAGGTGACGGGCGGTCCGTTCAGACTTTGGGACTGCGCCATAGTCGCCGACGCGGCGGCGAACAGTAATGTCAATGGACCCTGTCGAAGAGAGATCACTCGTGTCGTCCGCGCGCAAGCCGGTTCCAGCCTGCACAGTTGCTGTTACCGCTAGCATCCGCCCCGAAGGCGATACCAGGCGTGTCCGGCTTACCGCCGCTTACGTGACCGCCCTCGAAAATGCAGGGCTCATACCACTCATCGTACCGCCGCTATCGAGCGACAGGGCGGCAGCCGCGGTCCTCGATTCCGTATCGGGTCTCGTTCTGACCGGCGGTGAAGATGTCGACCCCGCACGCTACGGAGAAGAGCGGCACGAAAAAGTACGGTCCGTCAACGTCGCGCGCGATGCGACGGAAGCCGCTCTCGTGGAGGAAGCGAGGGCTCGGGGAATGCCCGTGCTGGCGATTTGCCGCGGCATTCAGATCCTGAATGTGGCGCTCGGTGGAACACTGGTGCAGGACATTGCATCGCAGTGCGAGACCGACATCTCCCACGACGAAGAAGGTCCCCGCGATTCACGCTCGCACGAGATTGCCGTCGAGCCGGGATCGCTCATCGCGAGCGCGATCGGAACCGAACATCTCACCGTGAATTCGTTCCACCACCAGTCGGTGAAGCGCGTGGCGGAGGGAATGCGTGTCACGGCGCGCTCTCCGGACGGAGTCATCGAAGGTCTCGAGTCCACCGACAAGAAATGGTGGGTGATGGCCGTACAATGGCACCCTGAAGAAATGACCGACTCGGCAGAGCCGTGGGACCGAGGGCTGTTCAATGCGTTCGCGCGTCGGCTCGAACGGTAGTGGACTTACCCCGGATCCTTCACGTCGATTCCGGGCGTAGTTGGCGCGGCGGCCAGCGCCAGGTATTTCTCCTGGCGACTGGACTGCGCGATCTAGGCTATCGCACGCTCGTCGTTGCTCCGGCCGGCTCACCGCTGATCCGCCGGGCGGAGCGTGCGGGCCTTCCCACCTACCGGCTGACCCTGCGAGGTGAATGGGACCTCCGATCAGCGCGCGAGCTGCGCGCCGTCGCACGAGAGTGGGGAGCCAACGTCGTCCACGCGCACGACGCGCGCTCGCACTCAATTGTCAGACTGGCATTGCTCGGAAAGCGGAAGATGCGCCTCGTCGTGACTCGACGCGTCGCCTTCCCACCGAAGCAGGTTCGACTCAAGTACCGTTACGGGATAGACGCCTTCATCGCCATCTCCAACGCGGTCAGGCAAGTGATGGTGAGAGCTGGTGTGCCTTCCGACCGAATAGAGGTCGTTTATTCCGGTTTGCCGGCCCCGCAGGTGAAGAGACCGCGTGACTGGCGCCGTGAGCGTGGGTGGCCGGCAACTACCGTTGTCTGCGGCATCGTCGGCGCGATGACACAAGAGAAGGGGCTGGATCTTGTCGGTGGCATTGCGCGCCGATTGCCTGGCGAAATTTTCAGGCGCACTCGACTAGTGCTCCTGGGCGGCAAGGGTAAGGGTGGTACCTCGGTCTCCGGTGTTGAGGGCTTCGATGCCGGCTTCGTCGAGGAAATTCACGACGCCGTGGCGGGGCTCGATGTACTGTGGCATCCCGCCCGGTCGGAAGGACTCGGCACCTCCGTGATCGACGCAATGGCGCTCGGGATTCCACCGATTGCCTTCGCGGTTGGAGGTCTTCCGGAGGTCATCGAGGACGGGAAGAGCGGTTTGCTGGTGCCGCCGGGGGACGTGCAGGGTTTCGCGCGGGCCGCGGCGGAGCTGATCACCAACGAAGCCCTGCGCGCCAGGCTCGGCGAAGGCGCTCGGTTGCGTGCGAAGGAGTTCGACGCCAAGCGCATGATCGAACGCACGGCTGAGGTGTACAAGAGAGTGACCGCGGGGTAGCGAGCGATCGTCTAGTTCTTCTATCTTGCCTGTGCAGCGGCCTCCGCCGCAGCCACCAATCACAGCGGAAAACATCTTGATCTACATCTGTATTCCGACCTACAACGAGGGTCCCACCGTGGGCGTGCTGCTTTGGCGCATCCGGCGCGTTTTCCAGGACTACTCGCGCGAGTACGAGATAGTGGTGTACGACGACGGAAGCACCGACGGCACGCGCGCCACGCTCGAGCCATATGCCGACGTCATACCGCTGACGATTCTGCGCGGTGAGCAGCGCAAGGGATTTGGAGCCGCGCTCGACAAGCTCACACGCGAGGTCTCACGGCGCACGCGATATGCTCGTCGTGATGCCATGATCGTCATGCAGGCCGATTTTACGGATCAGCCGGAACACATTCCTGAGCTCGTAAAACGCTTCGAGGGAGGCGCGGATATTGTCGCGGCCAAGCAGGAAATGACCGAAGCTCCTGCTCCCGTGCGGAGGCTCCGCCGTTTCGCGGAATGGATACAGCGCACTGGCCTTCCCAAAACCGACGATGCCGATCTGTTCACGACTTTCCGCCTCTATCGAATTTCCGTGCTGCGAGAGCTGTTGAAGGCCGCAGGCGACAAGCCGATCGTCACCAGCAACGGTTGGGCGGCCAACATGGAGCTGTTGCTCAAGGCGCGGCGGTTTGCGCGCCGGCTGGAGACCGTAGATCTGGCGCCACGGTACGACCTGCGTACCCGAGAGACCAGGGTGCGGCCGGTTGCCGATGCTCTCAATCTTTTCCGTTTCAGCCGCAAGGCGCGACTCCTCGTCTCTCCAGTCGGAAGACCAGCCTGATGCGATCTCACATTTCCCTCGTCGCTGTTCTCGCGGCAGCGACCAGCGCCGACTCATGGGCGCAGCCGACCGGTGCAGGCCCGACGACTACGCAGACCGTGGTGGCATCGGATGTCAAGCGGGCGAAGGTTCCATTCGCTCCCGGTGAGCGTCTGGAGTACGACGTCAGATTCGGGTCGATCAAGGTCGGAAGCGCGCAGATGGAAGTGGTCGGGCTCGACAACCTCCGCGGCCGGCCCGCCTGGCACACGGCGTTTTGGGTGCGGGGTGGAAATTTCCTGTATCGCGTGAACGACGTCTACGAAAGCTGGATCGACGCCGAGACTCTTTCGTCGCTGCGATTCGTTCAGGAGCTCGAAGAAGGCGGGAAGGAAGTCACGCGCAGGTTTGAGATCTATCCCGACCGAGCGGTGTTCGTTCAGACGTCCAAGAAGCCTCTGAAAGAGGAGAAATCCGTCAGTCAGCCGCTCGATGACGGCTCGTTCCTCTACTTCATCCGCACGATTCCGTTGGAAGTGGGTAAAACCTACGATTTCGACCGGTATTTCCGACCCGACCGCAATCCCGTTCGGATACGCATTCTGCGGAAGGAGCGGATAAAGGTTCCCGCGGGGACGTTCGAGGCGATCGTCGTCCAACCCGTCATCAAGACGAAGGGAATCTTCTCCGAGAATGGACACGCCGAAGTTTGGCTGTCGGACGACGACCGGCACATCATGCTTCAACTCAAGTCGAAGCTCTCCTTCGGCTCGCTGAATCTCTATCTCAAGTCCTACATCCCATCGCCGAACAAGTAGGCGGTAATCGCGGCCCGCGGTCTCGTCCCTCCGCCTCGAAAGCGGCGGGGGCAAAGTCGAAGAGCGTCGCTTCGGCACCGATCGCGGAAGTCGATCTTTCGAAAGTCCGTACCGTGCCGATCGAGCGCCGGCCGAACAAGGTAGTCGCTGCCGAATTCGCATCACCGCCCGGGAAAGACCGCAGTTTCTCAGCTTTCCTCAAATCACTCCCCGACGTTCTGGTCGCGCGTGATTTTCTGCGCGTCGTGAACGCGATCGCATCAGCCCGGAAGAGCAATCGCGCAGTGGTCGTGATGCTCGGCGGGCACATCGTGAAAACGGGGCTGGCACCGCTTCTCATCGACCTCATGAATCGCGGGGTGATCACTCACCTTGCGATGAACGGGTCGGCAGCGATTCACGACTACGAGATCGCGCGCTTCGGCGCGACATCGGAGGACGTCGCCCGCGGCCTCGTCGACGGCACCTTCGGCATGGCTGAGGAAACCGGCCGCGGAATGAACCAGGCCTTCACGATCGGGATGAAGAGCGGCTGGGGAATGGGTGAAGCGCTGGCGCGCGCTCTGGAGGGACTGCCTCTGACGAATCCGGAGTTGTCGGTGTTGCTATCGGCCCACCGGCTGGGAATTCCCTGCAGCGTTCACGCAGCTCTTGGGGCTGAGATCATTCATCAGCACCCGGCGACCAACGGTGCGGCGATCGGAGACACGAGCCACCGCGATTTCCGCCGCCTCGCCGCATCGCTGCCCGCGCTCCACGACGGAGGAGTGGTCCTCAACCTCGGCAGCGCTGTCATCATGCCCGAGGTATTTCTCAAGGCACTCACGATCGCGCGCAATTTGAACGAGGGAAAGCCGACGGGCTTCACGACCTGTGACCTCGATATGCAGCGCCACTACCGCCCGCGCGTAAATGTCGTGCAGCGTCCGACCCAGGGCAGCGGAAAGGGCTATGAGATCACCGGGCACCATGAGATCATGGTCCCTCTTTTGGTCTGGGGAGTCGTTGAGGCGATTGAAGGAAGGGGTTGAACTGCAACTGGATTAGTACCGAGTCAGCCTGGTCCCCGCGAACCGCTCCCTGAGTCGAGCCGCCGTCCCTGGCGAAAGAACCCTGATCCCGAAGTACAGCAATCCGCCGACGATGAGTACCTTGATCGCCAGTCCGACGATAAAGAAGGTGAGCCCAACCAGTCCGCCGAATAGCTTGAACACCATGCCCACGGCAAAGAGTCCCAGGATGGCGAATAGGCCGATCATAAAGATGGCGCGTAACATGACGTTCTCCAAAACGGTGACAGTTATCACTACGATACAGCGCGCCGGGTTGTTTCACGAGAGGCTTTCGGGGGCGGGGAGAAGCTGACAGGAGAGGTAATCGTAGTCGGCTCCGGTTTGGTCGGCCTCACTACAGCTGTGGCGCTCGCGGAGCGTGGGGTCTCCGTGACTCTCATCGGCCAGCACAGGCCAGGCGAAGCCTCGCCAGCTGCTGCAGGCATGCTCGCCCCATCGGTCGAACGGGCCTCCGGGCCAGCCCACGACTTCGGTCTAGCCGCTCGCGACCGTTATCCCTCCTACCTCCAAATGCTGGCGGAGCGTACCGGAGTGAGCGTTCCGCTCAACCGACGAGGGATCCTTCAGGTCGCGCTGAGCGCAAATGGAATCAAAGGTCTGAAGAAAACGGCGCTCTCCACTACTCGGTGGCTCGACGCAAAGGAGCTCGGGAAACTCGAGCCCGCGCTGTCGCACGGCCTCGGCGCCGTTTTCAATCCGGACGATGGCGCGGTAGACAATGTCGTCCTGCTTGGTGCGCTGCGTCGGTTCGTTGCGGCGAGCGATCGCATCGAGGATGTGCAAGACATCGTATCGACGATCGATGCCACCTCCAATTCCTGCTCTGTGAAAACGACATCTCGCGCCAGCTACAACGCTGGCCGAGTCGTCCTCGCTGCCGGCGCCTGGGCAGCGCAAATCTCCGGCGCGCGATTCGCTCGCGCGGTATCGCCAGCGCGGGGGCAGCTCGTGTCGTATTCCAGCGCGCCACTTCGGCACGTCGCGTACGGGCCGCACGGCTACGTCGTCCCGCGAGGAGATCACGCCATTGGCGGCAGCACCATGGAGGATGTCGGGTTCGATGCGAGCACTACGGCGGACGGAATCAGAAAAGTGCGCGTGGCAGCGGAGGAAATCTGTCCGAGCCTGGCGCTTTCCGAAGTGGATGCGTGGGCCGGTCTCCGGCCCGCGACTCCGGACATGCTGCCGATACTCGGCGTCGACCCGGAGCATCCTGCGCTCATCTACGCGTGCGGGCACTCGCGCAACGGCGTACTGATGGCCCCCCTGACGGGGGATATAATCGCCGATCTCGTGACAGGAACACCACTTAGCCACGACCTGTCACAATTTCGCCCCGACCGTTTTTGATGTAGATTGCCTGAGTTCGACGGATTCTCTCCCCGCGGGCTCCCAACGATGCCAGACACTCTCTATCAGATCATGGGGCGTCACCGCTCCGAGCCACTCCCGGAGCGCAAGCCGTCGTGGCTCAAGGTGAAGGCGCCTGGGGGCCCCAACTACATGCGCCTCAAGCACTTGATGCGCGAGCTCGACCTCCATTCGGTGTGCGAGGAGGCACACTGCCCGAATGTGGGCGAATGCTGGGAGCACGGCACCGCGACCTTCATGATTCTGGGCGACGTCTGCACGAGGAACTGCGCCTACTGCGCCGTGGCGCACGGCCGTCCCCCCAAATACGATATCGCGGAGCCTTATCGCGTCGCGCAGGCAATCGCCGAGATGGGACTCCAGCACGCGGTGATAACTTCCGTCGATCGCGATGACCTGCCGGACTTCGGCGCGTGGGTCTTCGCCGAGACGATCCGGCAGATCCACGAACGGATTCCAGGGTGCTCAGTCGAGGTGCTGGTACCGGATTTCCAGGGAAACGAAGAAAGCATTCGGACAGTACTCGAGGCGGGTCCCGAGATCTACAATCACAACACAGAGACAGTGCCGCGGCTGTATAAGAAAGCGAGACCGGGCGGACGATATGCCCGAGTGATGGAGATTTTCCGCTACGCTAGGCGCACGGCGCCGGACATTCCGACCAAAACCGGAATGATTCTGGGGATGGGTGAGACGGTCGAGGAAGTCGTCGCGGTGATGCGCGATCTGCGTGCAGTCGACGTCGACATTCTGACGCTTGGCCAATATCTCCGGCCGTCCGATGCGCATATTACTCTCGACCGATACTACACTCCGCAGGAATTCAGAAAGCTTTACGAGATTGGAATGGAAATGGGATTCCGCCACGTCGAATCAGGTCCGCTCGTTCGCTCCAGCTATCACGCCTGGGAGCAGGTGCAGGCGGCAGGCGTATGAGTACTGAAGCGAAGCGCCAGCCAGCGCAGAAACGGAAGGAAAAAGGCACGCCGAGCGACAACGGCGCCGACGCCGCGGGAGGGAACGACCTCACTGGAACGACGCCCGAGTTGAGGCGTGAGCTCCTTCACTCGATGCTGCTGCAGCGACGCTTCGAGGAACGGTGCGCCGAAGCGTACGCGCTCGGAAAGATCGGCGGATTCTGCCACCTCTACATCGGGCAGGAAGCGATCTCGACCGGCGTGATGTCGATGATCCGTCCCGACGATTACGTAATCACCGCGTACCGGGATCACGGCCAGGCGCTCGCGCGTGGCATCAGCCCGCGCGCAGTGATGGCGGAGCTGTTCGGCCGCGAGACTGGATGCTCCGGTGGCAAGGGTGGCTCGATGCACATCTTCGACGCCAAGACCAACTTCCTTGGCGGACACGGCATCGTTGGCGGCCACGTTCCGATCGCGGCCGGGGTCGGTTTCGCGATCAAGTACCGGCGGGGCAATCAGCTCTGCGTCTGCTTCTTCGGAGAGGCGGCGGTCAACATCGGTGCGTTTCATGAAGCCTTGAATCTGGCATCCCTCTGGGATCTCCCTGTCATCTTCATAGTCGAGAACAATCGCTACGGAATGGGAACGTCGATTTCGCGCTCGACAGCGAACGAGGACATGCTCATTCGCGCCAAGGGCTACCGAATGGAGGGGGAGTCAGTTGATGGTCAGGATGTCTTTGCCGTTCGTGAGTGCTTGGCGCGCGCGATCGAGAGAGCGCGCAAGGAGAAGCGGCCGACCCTGATCGAGATGAAGACCTACCGCTTCATGGGCCACTCGATGTCGGACGCGGCAAGCGGAACGTATCGCACGAAGGACGAGCTGGAAGAGAACATGAAGCGCGATCCGATTCTCGTCTTGCACAACAAGATGTACGAATCCGGCGAGCTCACCGAAGGCGAGATGCGCAAGATCGACGACGAAGCGAAGGCGATTGCGCAGGACGCGTGGGATTTTGCCGACGCCAGTCCCGAGCCGCCGCTCGAGAAGCTGTACACCGACGTCTACTCGGACTCGAGTTCCTGATGGCGGTAGTCACTTACAGAGACGCACTGACGCAGGCCCTCCGCGAAGAGCTGCAGCGCGACGACACAGTCTTCCTCATGGGAGAGGAGGTCGCGCAGTACAACGGTGCATACAAGGTATCCAAGGGACTGCTCGACGAGTTCGGCCCGATGCGGATCGTCGATACGCCGATCACCGAGCTCGGGTTCGCCGGCGTCGGTATCGGAGCCGCGATGGTCGGCCTGAGGCCGATCGTAGAGTTCATGACCTGGAACTTCGCGCTACTCGCTATCGATGAAGTCGTGAACGCCGCGGCGAAGATGCTCTACATGTCGGGCGGACAGTACAAGATGCCGATGGTGTTCCGCGGCCCCAACGGCTCAGCGCTGCAACTGGCCGGGCAGCACTCCCAGGCATGGGAGAGCTGGTACGCGCACATCCCCGGACTCAAGGTCTGCACACCCGCCACACCGGCTGACGCTAAAGGGCTTCTCAAGTCCGCGATCCGCGACGACAACCCCGTCGTATTTCTCGAAGGCGAGATGCTCTACAACACCAAGGGCGAGGTTCCCGAGGGAGAGCACATTGTTCCAATAGGAGTCGCGGAGCTCAAGCGCGAGGGCGATCACTGCTCGGTGATCACACACGGGAAGATGGCGCTCGTCGCGATGAAAGTCGCCGACGATCTCGCCAAGGATGGAATCAACCTCGACGTCGTCGATCTCCGCACCGTGCGGCCGATCGACGTCGAGGCGATCGCGCGCTCGGTTCAGAAGACCAACCGCGCCGTGGTGCTCGAAGAGGGCTGGGAGATCTGCGGCATGGGCTCGCAAGTGGTCGATTTCATTCAGCGCGAATGCTTTGATGACCTCGACGCCCCTGTGCTGCGTGTCCACCAGGAAGACGTTCCGATGCCCTACGCAAAGAACCTGGAGAGAGCGGCAAAACCGGACGCCGGAAAGGCGATCGCGGCGATCAAGAAAGTCATGTACCTCGACTGAGCTACTATGGCAACGAAAGTCACGATGGAGGCGCTCTCGCCGACGATGGAAGAAGGCCGCCTCGTTAAATGGAACAAGAACGAGGGCGACACCGTGAAGTCAGGCGACGTGCTCGCCGAAGTCGAAACCGACAAAGCGGTCATGGAGCTCATCGCGCGAGGTGACGGCGTGCTGCGGAAGCGGCTCGCCAACGAAGGCGATGCATCTCCGGTCGGGACTCTGCTTGCAGTCATCGGAACTGCGGACGAGAACATCGATTCGATCGTTGGAGGAGCAGCGCCGGCGGCTGCACCGACTGCTGCGCCCGCCGCAAAGTCCGCGGATTCCGGACAGGCACAGCCCGCGCCCGTCCAACAATCGCCCGCGCAGTCACAGGGTGAGGCTTCAACCCCGCCGCAGCAAAAGGCTGCGGCGCAGGGCGCCGCGCCGTCGAGTGCGCCACCCAGCCCGCCACAACGTGCCGCGCCACCCCGCCCTCCGGGACCACCCGCAGCCCCGCGAGGAAATGGAACTGCACGCCCCGG
>Ga0184605_10000124_pt1 | contig 21384 bp, 15 predicted proteins | sample PLM0_30_coex_FD_132995 | JGI IMG/M metagenome (GOLD analysis project Ga0184605, IMG submission 132995) | Groundwater sediment microbial communities from an aquifer in East River, Colorado, USA - PLM0_30_coex | ecosystem: Environmental > Terrestrial > Soil > Riparian zone | place: USA: East... | reverse complement strand
TCTCGAGCGCCGACGGCACATATCGCATCACTCTTACTCCCGGGCAGCACGCGATCCTGGTGAACTACCTCGGCTACACTCCGCTGCGCGATACCGTCACGGTCGCTGCCGGCGAGACGCCTACCCGCGACTTCATTCTCGACAGGGGGATCGCCGAGCTCAACGCCGCCGTCATCATCGGCACCAGATCCCACGATCGCACGGTGCTCAACTCACCGGTGCCCGTCGATGTTCTCACGCCAAGGGAAATCCAACAGACCGGAGCAGTGGAGACGAGCCAGATCATCCAGCTGCTCGCGCCCTCGTTCAATTTTCCCCGTCCCACCGTCGCTGACGGAACCGATCACATTCGGCCCTCGACGTTGCGCGGACTCGGACCCGATCAGGTTCTCGTTCTGATCAATGGCAAGCGGCGTCACACCAGCGCGCTGGTGAACGTCAACGGTACCATTGGACGTGGCTCGACGGGAGTGGATCTCAACGCCATTCCGGCCAGCTCGATCGAGCGGATCGAGATCCTTCGCGATGGCGCGGCGGCTCAATACGGATCCGACGCGATTGCCGGCGTGATCAACATCATTCTCAAGTCGGATGAATCGACCGACGCGGAATACGAGGTAGGATCGAATTACACGAAACTTGCCCGTCTGCCGAACCTCACTGGCGCGCACGTCACTGACGGAGATGTCAGTGCGGTTTCCGCGAACACCGGCAAGCTCTTTTCCGGCAACGGATTTCTGCACGTCACCGGGCAATACGAGAATCGGGGTTCGACCAACAGGTCGCTGCCTGACCTCCGCCCGCAGTATTTCACGAATCCGCCTGATCCGCGCAATGCGGATCCAGCGAGGGACGCGCGCGGGATCCACTTCCGGCAAGGCGACGCACGCGCTCGGGATGTCGCATTCTTCGCCAATAGCGCGTTTCCGACTTTTGCCAGCGGAGCACAGATCTACGCTTTTGGAGGGATCAGTGGGAGAGAAGGTCAGGGCGCGGGGAACTGGCGGATGCCCAGAGCGGACAACAACGTCCGCGCGATCTATCCGAACGGATTTCTGCCGATGATCAACAGCACCATCAGGGACTTCTCCGGCACGCTCGGGATGAAGGGAGATGTCAGAGGCTGGAGCTACGATCTGAGCGGCATCTACGGCCGCAACAAGTTCGATTTCGACATCAGCAACAGCGTGAATCCCACCCTTGGTGTCGCAAGCCCGACGAACTTCTATGCGGGTTCGCTCAAATTCGGCGAGGCGACGTTCAATCTCGATCTGGTACGGCCTTTCACGCTCGGCCGCTTCTCGCCCCTCAACGTCGCTGTCGGCCTCGAAGCGCGGCGCGACAGCTACGGCATTGTCGCGGGGGAACCGGATTCGTACCGTGACGGCGGAATCAAGGTGCTCGACGGCCCCAACCTCGGAGCACCGACCACGCCTGGCTCGCAGGTCTTTGCCGGATTTCAGCCAACGGACGCCGGCGACCACAGCCGCACCAACATCGCGGGCTACATCGACTTCGAGGCCAGTCCTACGGACAAGTTATCCCTCGGGTTGGCGGGCAGAACTGAGCACTACAGCGACTTTGGATCGGCGACGATCGGAAAGGTCTCGGGACGCTTCGAGTTGATTCCCGGCTATGCTATTCGCGGGGCGTTCAACACCGGCTTCCGCGCGCCGTCGCTCGGTCAGGAGTTCTTCTCGTCGACGGCTACGAACTTCCTCAACCTCGGTGCGGGGCTGGTCCCGGTGGAAATTCGCACCCTTCCAGTGTCGAGCGCCCCCGCTGTGGCACTCGGCGCGCAGCCGCTAAGGCCCGAGAGATCCCAAAACACGAGCGTCGGACTGGCGCTTCAACCCCTCTCGAATGTCTCCCTTACGGTCGATCGCTACCACATCGTGATTCGTGACCGGATTGTATTCTCCGGAAATTTCACGGACACGTCGATAACATCTTTTCTCGCTAGGCAGGGATTCCCGGGTGTCGGCAGCGCCCGCTACTTCACCAACGCGATCGACACGAAGACAAACGGCGTTGACATCGTCACGAGGTATGCGCTCGATCTTGGCACTCGCGGGGTGACTGGGTTCACCGGCGGCTACAATCATACAGTTACGGTGGTCACCCACGTCGATAGCGCTCCCCCCGCACTACGCGTCAGGAACTCCGACCTCTTCGATCGTCTGGAACGCGCGAGGATCGAGGAAGGCCAGCCCCACGAAACCATCAGCCTGACGCTCGATCACACGATTGAACGATTCAACGTCACCCTGCATACGACTCGCTTCGGAGAAGTAGGATCGCGTGGCCTCACCAACCCCGCCCTCGACCAGAAGTACAAGGCGAGGTGGATCACCGACGCCAACGTCACGCTGCCGCTGGCGAGGCAATTAGCTGTCACCTTCGGAATGAATAACATCGCCGACGTGTATCCATCGGAGAACATTGGCTTCAACAACAACAGCGGCATCTTTCCCTACAACGGAATCTCGCCCTTCGGGTTCAACGGACGATTCATCTATCTCCGCACCCGCTGGCAACGCTAAATCGGAATCGTACGAAAAAGGGCCCTTAGCGGGGCCCTTTTTTTCGCCTCGCGCCGGCTCTGTTCGACGTCAAATGCAGACTGCAACGGTCCTTGCAATCCGCCACAGGTCATCCATTTATCGCATTTTTGTGACATAGCTAAGTGCTTCTGCCTCAATGGCTTAGCGTTCGTGAAATGAGTCAAATCCGCCGCCGTTTTCGCGTTTCGAAACGACGGAGAACCGCGTCTTTATGGTATCGAGGACCGCTTGAATTCGAACTGCTCAGCCGCCCTCTCACGCTAACTTTTGGAGTAATACTGTGAACGCGACCCGTTTCGTTATGGCCGCGATGGTGCTGGGAACCGCAGTCGCCGCTAACCACGCCAATGCGCAGTGCAGCGGCAACTCTGGCAGCTGCAACACCACGAACACCGCGTCGGTTTCGGTTAACGCTGTCGTCAAGCTTGGCATGGGTACGGCGGCAACCGCTCTGACTTCGCCAACCGTGACCCAAATTGAAATCGGAGCCAACATCCCCGATGCAGGCCCAAGCTTTACCATCAAGGCAAACCGCAGCTGGACGCTCAATATCAAGACATCGAACGTCGCGACCTGGACCTACGTTGGATCGTTTGCCGGCTTGAAGCCAATCAGCGATCTGACTTGGTCCAATGCAGTTTTTGGATCCTACGTCGGCCTGACCTCGAGCGACGCGGTGTTCCTTTCTGGAGCAGGCGCGACCAACGGCACCGCGGCCCAGGCGTTCTTCACAACCGTGTGGGCGGCGGGTTTCACGCAGCCCAGCAACGCTCCGGGTACCTACAGCTTGCCGGTCGTCTTCACCCTCTCGGCTCCGTAACTGCAAGTTGTAGCAGATCGAGAGCTGTTACAGCTTGCGAAAAAAAACGGGGACGGCTTCGCGCCGGCCCCGTTTTTTTGCTATCCGTGATTGGTCCGTGTCGGCGCTAATTAGTCTTTCGGATCCAGGATCTTGCCGATCTGGTGGTCGGCTCCTTCGAGATGGAGCCGAGTCTCGCGGTCGGCTGCGCGTGGAATCGCTCTCCTGATCTCGCCGCGCAGAGTGACCAGCTCTCCTCTCAGCTCATTGCGCGCGTCGGCCAGGAGCGGGGCCGGAGGAGTGAATCCGGGGAACTGTGGGAAAGGGGTTACCGGGGCCGCGGACGGATTGAGCTTGCGGTCCAGTTGCGTGAGGAACTCGTTCTGGAGCGTACGCCTGTAAGGATCCATCGACACCCGCGACGCCGACAACTCTGTCCAGACCCCGCGCTTCAAATCATCGAGCATCGAAGCGAGCGAGTAAGTGTTACTCCTTTCCGGCGCCAGCGCTTCGTTCTCCAGAAGGCGGTTCAGCCGCTGATCGTTTAACAGGCTCGTCAACACTCGCGCCTGGGCGTTCGTGATGCGGGTAATCATCCCGGTCGCTTCAATCCGTCGAGCGATCGCGGGCTGGATCAGATACATCGGAGTCTGGAAGACGTTCTCGTTGATGAAGCGCATGGCTTCCTGTTGTCTCGCCCTTGAGAGCGGACTGTAGACGGCACCGGGCTGACTGCCGGACTTGTACTGGACCTGCTGGCCGCCGACGACGGTAGCCACGTGATTCGCTTCCGTCCCCCACTGCCCGACGGTCCGGTCGTAGAGCTCGCGCAAGTCGTCGTTGTCCTCACCCGGTCTGGTGGCCGCAGAAGAGATGTAGCCGACAACCCGCCGCAGATTCCGGAATCCAAGCGAGGTCGATTTGACGGGATCCGCATCCCCGACTGCTTCGTTCAGGGTGCCGTAGCCGCCCTCGTTGTTCTCGGAAAAGCGGTACCAGGGAATTGTGTCCTGCATCCGCGCCCATTGGTCCAGCGTCGGCCGCTCCTGATCGGGTGTTCGAGCGCCCGGAATCGGCGTGTATCCCCACATAATCGCGTATTTGTCATAGGGACCGATTCTCGGAACGAGATCCTCGAGGGCAATCTTGTCCTCGGGCTGCGCGACGTAGTTGAAACGCGAGTAATCCATGATCGAAGGCGAGTGGCCCATGCGGCTCACCCAGCTTGCACTCCGAACGCTGTCCGCAGGGTAGCTGGAACTGCCGATCTGGTCGTGCCGGAGACCGATCGTGTGTCCGATCTCGTGGGCGACCACGAACTCGAGAAGTCTTCCCATGAGTGAATCGGGGAAGGGCAGTGTGCGCGCCCGCGAATCAAGGGCGGACGCCTGGGTGAAATACCAGTCGCGCTGGAGGTTGAGAACGTTGTGGAACATGCGGACCGATCCATTCAGGATTTCGCCAGTTCTTGGATCGTGCACGTGCGGCCCCACCGCGTTTTCGACGGTCGAAGGAAGCCAGCGAATGACGGTGTGACGCACATCTTCCGGCGACCAGTCGGGGTCATTCGCCGGCGGATCCATCGCAATGATCGCGTTCTTGAATCCAGCGGCCTCGAAGGCGGGCTGCCAGTCGAGTATCGCCTTTCGTACCCACGGCTTCCATTGTTCCGGCGTCGCTGGGTCAACGTAGTAAATGATGGGCTTCACCGGCTCCGACAACGCCGCGTTGGGGTCCTTCTTCTCCAGGCGATAACGCGTGATGTACGAGCGATCGGCAGATCTCTGCTCGGGCGTGCCGAAATCGACCTGGGTTATCGAGAAGAAGCCGACGCGCTCGTCCCACCGCCTCGGCATCATCGGCTGTTCGGGAAGACGCACCAGGCTCCAGTGCGCGAGCACGCTCTGCGCGGGCTGCGGACCAGCGCCCTGCCCGCCTCCACCACCACCACCGCCTGCGCCCGGCGCAGGGGATGGCGTTCCAGTCTGTGTGGCCTCTACTTCGACATTGTCGGGGAACGCCAGCGAGTTCTCTATGAAGGAGCGACGCTCGTCCAGAGTTCCTCGGATTGCTGCGAACTCGGGTATGCTGGTTGTGTAAAGTCGCGTGACATCGATGACCGCGGCGCTGTCGGGTCCGTACGACTCCACGTTGAACACCGCGATGACGGGGGGATAGTTTGCGGCTTCCACTGCCCGGTAAACCGGAGCGCTGGTGTCGGCAACGATCGCGAACGACGGTGAGCGCAGGATGATGCGATTGCCGCTGCGATTCCAGCGGAGGGTGCGTTCGGTGAACTGATCGCCGCCGTAATTCCCGAACTGTCCACCCGGCAGGCGAGGATTGGTGGCCGCGGCGCGGGTGAACCGACCCACGAGCAGCATGTCCTTGTTGAGCTCCTTCTTCGGGATCTCGAAGTAGAGCTTTTCATTCACGCGATGCACGGCGAACATGCCGCGTCGAGTTTTCGCATCGTGAGTGATCACGCGGTTGTAAGCGCGGGGTTGGGCTGCCCCGCCCGCACCGGCGCGCGCACTATCGCCGCCGGCCCGGGTCGTATCACCGCCCTGGCCCTGGGCGGATCGTTGGGGACCAGGCGCCCCACCCGGCTGAGGGGCCTGTGAGCACGCAGCGACGACGAGGGCGGAGAAGACGATGAACTTTCTGGTCATTGTTGAATGCTTGTTGGGGTGGGGGCCGAGAGAGCGGGATATCAGCTCAGCGGATACGGGCGCCACGAACAATATGTTGAACTGTGCGTCCGAGAGGGAAGGATGCGAAGACCCCACTCAGTAAATTGCAGCAAAGCCCTGGGCCGCAACTGCAACACCGGGCAATATGTTCCTTAACATCGCGGACCCGACGAATGTGCTGACATCCCTACAGCGAATCTGTCCAATCATCGCGCTCTGCCTCGGTGCATTGAGCAGGGCCAGCCCCGGACAGGCGGTTGAAGCTCCGCGCCCTGCGGACTCGCCAGCTCTTGCGGCATTTCTAGCCGAAGCGGCGCGCGTCAATGCCCGGATTCCCGACCACCTCAGGGCGTATCACGCGCGGGTTGAAACCGAGATGTCCCTCGTAGTCCTCGACTCCGGCGGGCTGGAACGCACCACTCAGCTCGAGCAGATCGCAAGCGAAGTGCGCTGGCGCGCGCCCGATCGCTACGATCAGCGCGTTATCGGATACCGACAGCAGTCAGTTGGCCCGACGTTTTCGCTTATGAGCTTCTTCGGCGGTTGGACCATTCCCACCCTCTACGGAAATCGCCTTCAGCTCGGGGTTACCTCAGCCAGCGATCCCCACAGGCCTGTGAGCGCATCGCGTCAGAGCCTGGCCGTTCACCCGCTGGCCGCCAATCGAGACACCTACTACCACTATGAAGGGGGCGACACCGCGGTCACTCTCTTCTCCAACGGAAGACGAATCCCGATTGCACGCGTTCGTGTGACGCCGCGCGCCGACGCGCCCGGCGACGCAATCCTGTTTTTCGGCGACATGTATCTCGATGCCGATTGGAAGCAGATAGCGCGAATGCGCGGCCGTCTCGTCGAGGTCCGCAACGGAAGAGTAACCATCAAGGCGGGGAGCAGAATTCCTGGAGTGAGCGGGGCGTCCTTCGTCGAGCTGGTCAACGTCGAGGTCGATGGCCAATACTGGCTCCCTGCTTTTCAGCGCACCGAGATCCAGGCGCGCATCGCGACATTCGGCGACTTCAGAACGATTTTGCGGATCGTCTCGCGTTTCAACGACTACCGCCCGAACGATTCATCGTGGACGGGGCCCGAAGCGCCGAGCGGTGTTCGGCACAATCTCACGTTCGCTTCTGCGGCCAGTCAGGGACGCTTCAAGGCGTGGGAGAGGCCAATCGGTGCGGCGAGCACCGACGTGTACTACAGCGAGTTTGACGATCTCGCTCCCGCAGCATGGCGCACCGTTGAAAACGCGGGCGGAATTCGCTTTCGACCGCGCACACTCGGTGAGGTGTTTCGCTTCAACCGCATCGAGGGACTCTTCACTGGCGTCGCCGTCGAAAGCGACCTGCGAGGCGGCGCATCAAGAGTCTCGGCACGCGGTTCGGCCGGTTGGGCGTGGGCGGAAGGGACAGCGCGCGGAATGCTCGGACTCGAGCAGCGGCGTGGCCGGACCACCACCGGACTGCGCGTCGAACGGTCGCTCGCGCATACCAACGATTTCCAGCTGCCATTCTCCTGGGGCGCCACGCTGTCCGCGCTGCTGGGAAGCAGCGACGACTTCGACTACCTGGACCGCGTCAGCGCTACGGCTTTCGTCAGTCGCACGCTCGGCGCCAGGCAGCGCTCGCTGATTCGAGTCGAGTCCGGACCCGGACGCGATCGTGCCGTGCATCAGAACATCGCACGCGGAATATTCGTCGGACCGGGCGACGGCTTTCGAGCGAATCGCGGGATTCGCGAGGGAAATTATTTCAGGACAGTGACGGTGCTTGAGCTCAATCCGGAAATCAGTGGGCTGTTCGTAGACCGCGGGGTTGGGGCAAGAATTCACTATGAGCGAGCTGACGGCGGCTTACGCTGGCAGCGGCTGGAGGTGCGCACCGCAGTTCGGCGCGAGATCGGACCTTTTCAGCTTTACGCGCGGGGGGACGCGGGTACCCTACTGAGCGCTCCGGTACCGCAGGCACTTTTCGAGATCGGCAGCGGTGAAGGACTGAGTGCGTATCGGTACAAGGAGTTTGGTGGCGATCGTGCGGCGCTTGGCAGAGCAGTCGCTGGCTACACGTTCCCATTCCTGCGTGCGCCGATTCGGCTGCCAAGTCGTCTCATCGTGCCAGGAGTCGCGCCGGGCGTCGCTGCCGGGATCCACGCCGGCTGGGCCGAGGCGTCGAGTCCTGCGGCGGAGCTTGCTTTGAGCGAGCTAGGCACTACCACAGATCCAGTGACCGGAGTGACGGTTCCCATCTCGCGTCCCACCAACGGCATCCGCGCTTCGGCTGAGTTTCTCGTCACTTTTTTCAACGGGGCGTTGGCGCTGGGGGTAACTCGACAAATCGACACGCGGGGACCGTGGAAGTTCACGTGGCGGATGGGTCAGGGATTCTAGCATTCCAACGTGGCACCCAATTTGTACAAATATGGGCGACTCTCTAAGGAAAAACTCATGATTCAGAATAGATCACTGCGCGCGTTCAGCACGCTGCTAATCGTTGGGGTGGGGCTCACCGCATGTGCAGGAATGAGCCAGAAGCAACGCGGAGCTGTTATTGGCGCCACCACTGGTGCCGCGGTTGGTGGCGTGATTGGAAACCAAACCGGCTCGACCGCCCGAGGTGCAATCATCGGGGCGGTCGTCGGCGGCGCCGCCGGCGCCATCATCGGGCACCAGATGGATCAGCAGGCGAAGGAGTTGGAGCAGAACGTCAATGGTGCAACCATCCAGCGAGTAGGCGAGGGCATCGCGGTGACGTTCGCCTCGGGAATTCTGTTCCCGTTCAACTCAACGGAAATCCTTCCCGCCGGAAAGACGAATCTCCAGGAACTCGCCAACAGCCTTCAGAAATATCCCAACTCGGACATACTGATTGTTGGGCACACGGACAGTGTCGGCACCGATTCCTACAATCTCGACCTGTCGCAGCGGAGAGCTCAGGCTGCCAGCGCCTATCTGCAGTCGGTCGGTGTGCCGGCGAACCGGCTACGCACTGTTGGTAGAGGCGAAGCTGAGCCCATTCAATCCAATGACACTGACGAAGGCCGAGCGCGAAACCGGCGCGTCGAGGTCGCCATCTACGCCAGCGAAGCGTACCGGAATCAGGTGAAGAGTGGGAGTCAATAAGACGCGTTGACGAGAAACCCCGCGACACAATTTGTGTCGCGGGGTTTTTTGCACGCGCCCGGAGAGACTCGAACTCCCAACCTTCTGATCCGTAGTCAGATGCTCTATCCAATTTAGCTACGGGCGCCCACACATCACTGCATCAACCCACGTATGGGCGGTACAAGACTCGAACTTGTGACCTCCACGATGTCAACGTGGCGCTCTAACCAACTGAGCTAACCGCCCCTCTGTCTGCCAGCCTCGCGCAAAACACGCAAACCCCGGCGAAGCTTCGCACCAGAGAGCGGGAAACGGGACTCGAACCCGCGACCCCAACCTTGGCAAGGTTGTGCTCTACCAACTGAGCTATTCCCGCGAACAAACACCCGTTCCAGGCCGCCACGTCTGCCATGGAGGTGAGGGGAATCGAACCCCTGACCTCTTGAATGCCATTCAAGCGCTCTCCCAACTGAGCTACACCCCCGGCATATCCCCTGAGAGTGTGACAACACCCGACAGGAACCGCGAAGGATATCCAAGGGTAGTATCGATGTCAAGAAATTCGCTCTGGCAAAAACGCCAACGGCCGGTATCTTGCAGCGCTTCTACTACCTGAATTTTTCGATTATTCAAAAGCGCTTTCGTTGTCGCTTTTTCAGGTTGTCGAAACAACACTAATCCGCTCGCATTGCTGGCCCCAAAAGGCTGCATTCGCATAGGCTTTCACAGCAGTACCAAGAGGTAAGCACCAATGGCAGAAGTAAAGCGTCGCCGGAAAACGGCCGTCGCGGGAATCGCTCCCAGCGAGCCCGAAAGGGACATTCTCGATCAGTACCTTTACGAGGTCAGCACTTATCCGCTGCTCAAAGGTACCGAGGAGATCGAGGTTGCCCGTCGGATTCGCGCGGGAGATCCAGATGCACTCCAGGAGCTCGTGCAGCGCAATCTGCGCTTCGTGATCTCGGTAGCGAAGAAGTATCAGAACCGCGGCATGCCTCTCATCGACCTGATCGGCGAAGGCAACGTCGGTCTGCTCACGGCTGCCCGGAAGTTCGATCCCGATCAGGGCGTGAAATTCATCTCGTACGCAGTGTGGTGGATTCGCCAGGCGATTCTGTCGTCGCTGGCCCGTCAGGGTCGGACGGTTCGCGTTCCCTTGAATCGGACTGCGGACTTGTCGCGTATCATCAAAGCGTCTGAGATCCTCAGACAGAAGATGCGCCGCGAGCCGACCCCCGAGGAGCTGTCGCAGCTCACCGGTCTGTCGGTCGATGTCGTGCAGTCGTTGGCCGCTTTGAACACGGGCGATGTCCGACTCGATGCTCCGATGGATCCGGAAGGCGATCGCTCGCTCATCGAGCGCTTCGTCGCCGACGAGATGCCCGATACCGAGGAGGAAGCAATGAACCGCTTCCTCAACGACGAGATCGAAACAGCTTTGTCGACGCTTCCCCCGCGGGATGCGAAAGTCCTCCGCCTATACTTCGGGCTCGAGGGTGGGCGGGAGCACACGCTCGAGGAGATTGGCTCGCTGCTCGGAGTCACTCGTGAGCGGGTGCGGCAGCTTCGTGACCGCGCGTTGAAGCGGCTGCGTGAAGGAGACGTTGGCCGCGCTCTGGGCAGTTTCGCGGCGTAAGCATCTAAGATCGGAAATGAAAGGGACGAGCCTTGGCTCGTCCCTTTTTGCATCCTAGACCTTTGCCTTGGACACGCGCAAGTTTGTGATGTGATAAAACTGATCGACGTCCACAAATCCTTCGGCTCCAAAAAGGTCCTCCAGGGCTTTTCCCTCGAGGTCAACGAGGGCGAGACGATGATCCTCATCGGTTTCTCGGGGGGCGGAAAGTCGGTCGCGATCAAGCACATCGTCGGCTTGCTGGATCCAGATCGGGGAACTGCCTGGGTCGATGGTAAAGAGGTTCCAAAGCTCAGGCGCGAGGAGCTGTATGAGCTCCGATCCAAGATTGGCTACGTCTTCCAGTTCGCCGCGCTCTTCGATTCTCTCTCGATCGGCGACAACGTAGCGATGGGCCTTCGCAAGGAAGGACGCCTTAGCGAGCCCGACATCAAGAAGCGTGTCGCCGAGGCTCTCGAGCTCGTCGATCTACCAGGGGTCGAGTCCAAATTCCCGGCCGAGCTCTCGGGCGGCATGCGCAAACGCGTTGGGATCGCGCGAGCAATCGCGCGGCAGCCCAAATACCTCCTTTACGACGAGCCGACTACCGGGCTCGACCCCGTGACCAGCGCGATCATCGACCAGCTTATGATCCGAATGCGAGAGAAGCTCGGTGTCACGAGCATCGTCGTTACTCACGACATGCGCAGTGCGTACACCGTTGGCTCGCGGATCGCGATGCTCTACCACGGCCGCGTTCAACAGGTCGGCACTGTCGAGGAGATTCAGAATACGACGGATCCGGTCGTCCGGCAGTTCATCGAAGGGGAGCCGGATCTGGACGAAATGCAAGTGGGAGTCTGAGGGTGACAGTCGCCGCGAACGGGTCCACATTGCCGTCACTGGTAGTTCACCTGGAGCGGGAACGTGCGCGTGCTCTCGTACGCGCCGCATTTCCCCGGCGGAAATGGAGGATCATCTCGACGCGCTCGGCGGCGGAGCTCGAGGAAGTATTCCGCAGGGTACTCGTCGACGCTGCCCTCGTGGATCTCGGCGCACCCGATGAAGACACCTGGAAGGCCGCAGCATTCGCCGCCGAATTCCCGAGCTCACCGTTTTTCGCGGTCATGCCGCTGCGGCCGTCCGATAGTCCTGCCGCCGCGCGCTGCGCGGCACTGGGATTCATCGACTTCATCGTCGATGGCATCGACGACAATGCGGCGCGAGAGCTCGTCGCACCCCACGCTTTTTCGGCGCGATTCCGCCAGGCCCTCGGCGAGCCGCCTCACGCCCTCGGACTAACGACTCAGCTCCAGCGCAGCGCCTGGGAAGTGATCGTCGCGCACTCGGGTCGGCCTGTGACAACGAAAGTTCTCGCAAACGCGGTCGGCCTGAGCCGGGAGCATCTGAGCCGCAACTTCGCCAAGCCGGGAGCGCCGAACCTGAAGCGCGTGATCGATCTCGTGCGCCTGATTGCGGCCGCGGAGCTCGCCAAGAATCCCGGCCACGACATTCGGGACATAGCTCGGATTCTGGACTTCGCGTCTTCGTCCCATCTGGCGGTGACGGCGCAGCGGATATTCGGGACAAGGCCGGCTTCGTTGGCGCGGCTACGGACGACTGATCTCATCGACAGGTTCGCGCAGGGGAGAACGCGGAGTAGGACCTAAAGTTTCGCAGTCCCAGACCCAACCAGATGTTGCCCCGGAAAGGAGCTTGTGATAAATTTCACAAGCTAGAATTCCCCTCCCGGAGGGGTGGTTTTTCGCCCCGTCAGACCAGGCTCGAGAGCACAGATAACATGGCAACTGAAACGATCCTTCGCCCCGGCGAAATCAAGGACATACTCCTCCGCGAAATCGAGGCGGCGGACCTCCACGAGCTGGATGTCGAGGAAGTCGGAACCGTCCTCGAGGTAAAGGACGGAATCGCCCGCATCTACGGGCTCCAGAAGGCGATGGCGGGCGAGATGCTCGAGGTCACCTCGTCCGAGACGGGTGAGAAGATCACCGCCTTGGCGCTAAACCTCGAGGAAGACAACATCGGCTCCGTCGTGCTTGGCGACTACCTCCAGCTCAAGGAAGGAGACGAAGTTCGCCGCACCTCGCGCGTGCTCGAAGTTCCGGTTGGACACGAGCTGGTTGGCAGAGTGGTGGACCCGCTCGGACGTCCGCTCGACGATGCAGGTCCCATCGACGCCAAGCACACCCGGAAGGTCGAATCCGAGGCGCCCGGAATCATCGTTCGCCAGCCGGTGAAGGAGCCACTTCAGACCGGTATCAAGGCGATCGATTCCATGATTCCGATCGGGCGCGGACAACGCGAGCTGATCATCGGCGATCGCGGAACGGGAAAGACCGCAATCGCTGTCGACACGATCATCAATCAGAAGGGCACTGGCGTCATCTGCGTCTACGTCGCGATCGGCCAGAAGAACTCGACCGTCGCCTCCGTCGTCGAGAAGCTGCGTCAGGCGGGCGCGATGGAGTACACCATCGTCGTTGTCGCCGGCGCGTCCGATCCAGCGCCGATGCAGTACATCGCTCCCTACTCCGGCTGCGCCATGGCCGAGTATTTCATGTACAACGAAGGACTGCCAACGCTGTGCGTATACGACGACCTGTCGAAGCAGGCCGCGGCGTATCGCCAGCTTTCGCTTGTCCTGCGCCGTCCGCCGGGTCGCGAAGCGTTTCCCGGCGACGTGTTCTATCTCCACTCGCGCCTGCTCGAGAGAGCGGCGAAGCTGAGTGAAGATGCGTCGATCGTCGACGAGAACATCAAGAAGCCGGGCGGTTCGCTGACCGCGCTGCCGATCATCGAGACCCAAGCCGGAGACGTTTCGGCGTACATCCCGACCAACGTGATCTCGATCACCGACGGTCAGATCTTCCTCGAAGCGGATCTTTTCTTCGCCGGCGTCCGACCGGCGGTTAACGTCGGGATTTCCGTCTCTCGCGTCGGTGGCTCGGCGCAGGTGAAGGCGATGCGCTCGGTCGCCGGAAGATTGCGCCTCGACCTCGCCCAGTACCGCGAGCTCGAAGCGTTCTCCTCGTTTGCGTCGGACCTCGACGCTGCGACGAAGAAACAGCTCGAGCGCGGCGCGCGCACCGTCGAAGTTCTCAAGCAGCCGCAGTACCACCCGATGGCGGTGGAACAGCAGGTCATGGTCATCTACGCCGTGACCAACGGCTTACTCGATCAGATTCCTGTGAACAGGCTCAAGGACTGGGAGCGGGGTTTTCTCGAATTCGTCGAGAAGCAGTTCCCGCAGGTGCCGCAGCGGATTCGGACCGAGAAGGTGCTCTCGAAGGAGAACGAAGCGGACATGAAGCGCGCTTTGGAGAGCTTCAACCAGCAATTCAACCCCCCGAAGAAGTAGAGAATGGCGAAGGGACGCGAGCTCAAGGGACGAATCAAATCCGTCGAGAACACGCGGAAGATCACGCGTACGATGGAGATGGTCGCAACCTCCAAAATGAAGCGCGCGCAGGACCGCGTCGTCGCCGCGCGTCCTTACGCCAACTCGCTCACCGAAGTCATTGCAAACCTCTACACTCCGGAGCTGGCTGAGCGCTTCCCCTTGATGCGCCAGCCGGCAGAGATAAAGAAGGCGGCGGTCATCCTGCTGACCAGCAATCGCGGGCTCGCTGGCGCCTTCAATGCCAATCTCCTAAAGGAAACACGTAATCTTCTCGCGCGTCTCACCGAGCAGAGTGTCGAGCCCGAGCTGCACGTAGTCGGGAAGAAGGGACTCGGCTACTTCCGTTACGTAGGTCGCGCGGTGGCGTCGAGCCGCACCGACATCACTGGCCAGCCGACTGTCGCAAATGCGGCCGAGCTCGTCGATGGCTTGATCGAAAGATTTGCTTCGGGCGAGATCGACGCTGTCTATGTCATCTACTCGAAATTCAACTCCGCGCTCTCCACACCGCCCACATCGCAGATGGTATTGCCGGTGACGCCGCCGGAGCGGAAGGGCCTTCAGCCCGACTACATTCTGATGCCGTCGGCTGAAGTGATTCTCACCCAGCTTCTCCCGTCGTACGTGCGCAACTCGGTCTACCGCGCGCTCGTCGAAAACGAAGCCGGATTCCAGAGCGCTCAGCGCACCGCGATGAAGAACGCCACCGACAACGCGGGCGAGATGATCAACGTTCTACGCCGCACATTCAACCGCGCCCGTCAGGCGCAGATCACGCAGGAGATCGCCGAGATCGTCGGTGGTGCCTCTGCGTTACAGGGGTAAATCATGGCTACTGCCGTTCGCACCGAAAGAAAGAAAGCGCCGAAAGCCGGGAAGAAGCCGATGAACATCGGCAAGGTCGTGCAGGTTATCGGTCCCGTCCTCGACGTTGTATTCGAGTCGGAGCACCTGCCGGAGTTGTACAACGCGCTTCGGATTCGCGGAAAGACTGATGCCGGCGTCGACATCGACGTCGTCGTCGAGGTGCAGCAGCACATCGGCCGCAACCAGGTGCGGGCAGTAGCGATGTCCTCGACCGACGCAGTGGTGCGTGGCATGGACGTGGAAGACACCGGCTCGCCGATCACGGTACCGGTCGGTGAAGCCGCGCTCGGCAGAATCCTCAACGTCATCGGAAATCCGGTCGACAACGGTCCGCCGATTCCGGATGATGTCGAGCGGTGGCCGATCCATCGCCCGGCACCCGACTTTGCCGACCTCGAGCCCAAGACTGAAGTATTCGAGACCGGCATCAAGGTCATCGACCTGGTCGCACCGTTCGTGAAGGGCGGAAAGATCGGACTCTTCGGCGGCGCCGGTGTCGGAAAGACTGTCATCATCATGGAGCTGATCAACAACGTGCAGAAGGGGCACGGCGGAAAGTCCGTGTTCTGCGGAGTCGGAGAGCGCACCCGCGAAGGCAACGATCTTTATCTCGAGATGAAGGAATCCGGCGTTCTTGCGTCGACCGCTCTCATCTACGGGCAGATGAACGAGCCGCCCGGAGCGCGCCTTCGCGTCGGGTTGAGCGGACTCACGGTGGCGGAGTATTTCCGCGACGTCGAGAACGCCGACGTGCTCGTCTTCATCGACAACATCTTCCGCTTCACCCAGGCAGGCTCCGAAGTCTCGGCGCTTCTGGGCCGTATGCCGAGCGCGGTGGGTTATCAGCCGACGCTGGCGACGGAAATGGGCGATCTGCAGGAGCGGATCACTTCAACGAAGAACGGATCCATCACGTCGGTGCAGGCGATCTACGTCCCCGCGGACGACATCACCGATCCGGCCCCTGCAACCGCGTTTGCGCACCTCGATGCGACTGTAGTATTGTCGCGCGCGATCACGGAGCTCGGGATCTATCCTGCCGTCGATCCGCTCGCGTCGTCGTCTCGAATTCTGGACGCGCAATTCATCGGCGAGCGCCATTACAAGGTAGCGACCGATGTCCAGCGGATCCTGCAGCGGTACAAGGAGCTGCAGGACATCATCGCGATTCTCGGCATGGACGAGCTATCCGAGGACGACAAGCTTGTCGTCGGCAGGGCGCGCAGAATTCAACGCTTCATGTCACAGCCGTTCGCGGTGGCGGAGCAGTTCACCGGCATCAAGGGTCAGTACGTGAAGCTCGAGGAGACGATCTCGTCGTTCGAGCGGTTGGTTGCGGGTGAGTTCGACCAATATCCCGAGCAGGCGTTCTTCATGCAGGGCGCGATCGACGGCGTGGTTGAGACGGCGCAGCGCATCTCGAACGCGTAAGAAATGCTCAAGGTATCAGTGATCTCGCCCGAAGCCGTGCTATTCGAGGGAGAAACCGACTCCGTCGTGGCGCCGGCCTACGACGGAGAGGTCGGTATTCTTACCGGCCACGCGCCGCTGATGGCCCTGCTCGGCGATGGCGAGCTTCGACTAGGAGGCGGATCAGGCCGGCGCTTCAAGGTGAGCGGCGGATTCATGCAGGTGTTGAACAACGCCGTGCGTGTCGTGACGGAGAAGGCGACGGTCGCTGGCGGTTAACCGCGTAGATCCAGCGCCTGCTCAGGGGAACGGGGTCCGAAAGTTATCGGACCCTTTTTTATCCCTTCGTGGCTTGCGAATTGCCCGCTCACAGGTCATAACACAACTCAGACACTCGATTATGGCCGATACTGCTCACCCACCGATACTCGTCGTCGACGATAACCCCGATAACGCACACATCATTCGTGATTATCTCGAGGCTCGCGGTTACCCCATCACCGTGGCCTACAACGGCGATGACGCGCTGAAGGCCTTCGAGGAGGTGAAGCCCGCGCTCGTCCTCCTTGACGTGATGATGCCGGGCCGCGATGGATGGCAGGTCTGCCGCGACATCAAGGGCCACCCGACCCTGGGACGAAACGTGCGTGTGGTGATGGTGACTGCGCTGGATGATTGGGTGAACAAGCGCCAGGCGCTGCAAACAGGGGCCGATGATTTCGTCGAGAAGCCATTCGAGCTCGCGAAGCTCGCGTCGACCGTCGAACGAAACATCAAGCTTCTCGTTCCTACCGCTACAAGCTGAGCGTGGATTACCATCAGCTCCTGCGCGACTCACTGACGCGCCTGCCAACAGTCGCTGCCACAATCGACAGCCTACGAAAAGCGGTCCAGGACCGCGGCGAGATCGTGGTGCTGTATTTCAACTTCGATCGCTACTCGAAAGTCGAGGAGATCTACGGCTGGGAAAAGCTCGATAGCGTTCTGGAAACTACCGGCGAAGCGATGCGCGAGTTTCTGGCCAAGAGCGCGCTCGCAACATCGAAGCTCATGGTCGCGTTTCCGAACGACGACGACTTCGTGTTCTTCCACGTGCCGCAGGAGGACACTCCCGCGGCGACCGAAGCCGAGATCACCGAGCTGACTGCAGGCCTCAAGGACAGGGTGTCGTCGGAGATAGAGCGGGTGCACGGCGAGGACATTGCCGCCCTGTTCGACATCTTCGTCGGACGCGCGCTCGTGATTTACAACCCGAAGCTCAGGCTCGAGCGGCAGATCTATCGCGGGATCCGGGAAGCGGCCAACGCCTCGAAGAGCCTCGAGCACCGCGAAGAAGCGAAGAAGCTGGGAGATCTGCGGGAGACGCTGCGCAACCGCGGCCTCTACATAGAGTACCATCCGATCGTCGTCACGGACACCGAAAAGATCTTCGGGTACGAGGCGCTGGCGCGCGGCACGATGCGCAGCATGCGGAGCCCCGAAGTGATGTTCGAGATCGCCGCACAGTCGGATTTGATCTGGGATCTGAGCCGGCTTTGCCGCGAGCGGGCGATCGAGGGGATGGGCAAGCTGCTGAAGGATGGCGAGCTGCTGTTCATGAACGTGGATCCGGCCGATTTCGCCGATCCCTCATTCGACGTGAAGACGCTCAACGTCAAGGACCCCACGCGCGTCGTGATCGAGATCACCGAGCGAACGGCGATCAAGGACTACCCGAAGTTTCGTGGACGCCTGAAAGAGTTCCGCGATGAGGGCTTCCGCTTCGCCGTGGACGACGCCGGCAGTGGTTACGCCGGCCTTGGCTCGATCGCGAACCTGGAGCCGGACTTCATCAAGCTGGATATGTCGCTCATCAACTGCATTGACCAGAACTTCATCAAGCAGAATCTGGTCGAGACGATGGTCCGCTTCGCGAACGAGCACGGCGCGATGGTCATCGCCGAAGGCGTCGAGCGCAAGGAAGAATACGACATGGTGAAGTCGCTCGGCGTCCATCTCGTGCAGGGGTTCTTCGTGCACAAGCCGAGCACGAGCGCAGTCAGCTTTCGACCGCCGGTGCTCCCGGCGCCGGCAATCACCGCCGAGGAAGCAAAGCGTTAACGAGGGCGAACGAACGCTCGGCCGCGCCCAGGCCCCCCTTAACCATCCCGCGTGCGGCAGCGCCGGCCGCATCTCGCGCCGGGACGGAGCCGAGCCAATCGGCCAGTCGGATTGAAAGATCCGCCGCCGCCGTGACGACTGCGCCGCCACCCGCTTCGATCAGCCTGGCGGCGTCACGACTTTTGTCGTTGTGCGTCCCGAACAACACCGGAGCTCCGAACGCGGCGGGCTCCAATACTGAATGCAGCCCCGCCGACTGGAAGCCGCCGCCGACGTAGGCGACATCGGCCAATGCATACAAGTCGCCAAGAACGCCGTAGCGATCGACGAGAATGACATCCGCATCCGAAGCAGCGGCCGCATCGACGCGCGCGAGCCTGAGAGCGCAGGCGCGAGCCCAGCCCTCAATCGAGCGGAGATGCGAATCACTCGTTTCATGCGGGGCGATGACCATGCGCGCATCGGGAATCTTGTCGCGGATCCTGGTCCAGGCTGGGAGCAGATGCTCTTCGTCCGTCGGCCACGTTGACCCGGCAACGAGTGTCGGACGCGCGGAGCGCAGGGACTGCACGAGTGAAGGCGTAGGCCGCTGCGCACGCGACCATACCTGATCGTACCGAGTGTCACCGGTCACGCTTATTCTGTCGCCTCGAACACCCTGCTCTCGCAGGCGCTCGCCGTCTTTCTCGTCAATGGCTCCTACGCGCTCGATCGAGCGATAGGCGTCGCCGAGCGCCGCGCGCCCGAGGAAGCCGCGCCTGCCGGAGGACTCCGGAAGCGTGGCGCTGATCACTCCCACCGGAACCCGCGCCGCGGCAGCCCGCTCGGTGAGCGCGGGCCAGATATCGAGCTTACTGAAGACGAGGGCGCCCGGCCGCAGCGCCGAGATTATTGCGTCGGCATTGTCGTCGGTGTCGAAGGGCAGAAAATCGACGAAATCGACGGCCAGCGAGCCGGCAAATCGCTCGGCGCTCGGAGAGTAGAACGTGTACGCGATCTGCACGTCGGGACGTCGCGATCGAACGTGCTCGATGACGGGCAACGCCTGCAGGCCTTCACCGACCGAAGGCGCGTGGAACCAGACGAGTGGTCGGGATGCATCGCGCGAGCTGGCGCCCCACCGCGCGTACCGTTCCAGGATGCCTCGCCGCGCGCTCAGGCCACGGCGGAACTTCGAGTTACCGGCCGGCACAGCCCGCACGAGTCCGTGCGCAACGACGCCCGCGAGAGCATAGGGAATTCGCAGCAGCGAATTCACGGCAGCGACTTCAGAGCAGGCGTTGGCTGGAAGCTACGGCGTCAGCTTCTTGCTCTTCGCGAGCGCGGAATCAATCGCGCTGCGCAGAACCTCAATCGGCTGCGCACCCTGGACAATCCTGTCGCCGATTATGAAGCTGGGCGTCGAAGCTGCGCCCGCCGCCTGGGCTCTGTCGTGGTCAGCCTGGATCCAGGGCTTCATCTTTCCGGATTCAACGCACTGCTTCCAGCGCGCGACATCGACACGCGTGGCGCGAGCGAGCGAATCGAAGACCGAAGCAGGGGATGGTAAGGCCTCCCATTTAGACTGGCTCGCGAAAAGCGCGTCGTGCATCTCCCAGAACTTTCCCTGGGCGCCGGCGCACATTGCGGCTTCTGCCGCGGGCCAGGCGTGAGCGTGCTGTGCGAGCGGAAAGTTGATGTACGCCAACCGCACCTTGCCCGTGCGGACGAATTCGTCGCGCAGCTTCCGATACGTCTGTTCGTGCCATTGCCTGCAGAACGGACATTGAAAATCACTTACCTCGATCACCCAGACGGGCGCCGTCGGACTCCCCTGGATCCGCGCGAGGTCAGCCTTCACGCCGTCAGGATCCGGTGCGGTAGCTGCGGCAGCAACGGAGATGGTGTCTGTACGAGTGGTCGTACCGCTCGCGTTTTGTTTCGCGCCGTTTGTTGGAGCGCAGGCCAGAAAGAGCGCGAGGATGCCAAGCGTACTGACGCGGTTGACTTGAGAGGGAATCATCTGCTAAATAGACCTCCTGCCAAACCATGAAATCAAGGGAGAGTAGATTTTTACCTCGGTGCTGATGGGCTTTCACTCGACGGCGGCACTGATCGCCGTTCTGCGTGCAGCGTCGCTCTTCTTCCTTCAAGGCTTCCAGATTCCGGCCCCAATGGGGCTCGTCAACGACTTCGCGGATGTAATCAAGCCTGACGCCGCGGGGCGCATGGAGCGCATCGCCGAGGATGTGCGCACCAAGTCGAGAGGCGAGATCGCCATCGTCACCCTCCCGGATATCGGCACGCGCGACGTCCAGGAGATTGCTCTCCAGATCGGACGCCAGTGGAAAGTGGGCAAGATCGGAGACCCCGGCGACCCGACGCGGAACGCCGGCGCGGTCATCCTTCTCGTGCCCAAGGAGACGAGCAGGGACGGCCGCGGGCACTGTTTCATCGCTACGGGCCGCGGCGCCGAAGGTTTCATCACGGACGCCGACGCGGGAGACATCTGTCGCGAGGCGACGCCGGCTTTCAGGGCGAGGGACTACAGCACAGGGCTCGAGCTGGTCACGCTGAGAACCGCCGAGAGGTTCGCCAAGGAGTTCAACTTCGAGCTGGACACCACTCTCGCTGCACCATCGATGGAGCAGCCTGCCTACGAATCTCCGTCGCGTAGCAGTCGGGGAATTCCTCCCTTTGTCTACTTCATCATCTTCCTGGTGGTGTTGTCTCTCCTGAGCGGTCGACGGCGGCGAGGCAGAAGGGGCTGTGGAGGCTGCATCCCGATTTTCATTCCGACCGGAGGATTCGGAGGGTTCGGTGGCGGAGGCCGAAG
>Ga0184605_10000122_pt1 | contig 21423 bp, 19 predicted proteins | sample PLM0_30_coex_FD_132995 | JGI IMG/M metagenome (GOLD analysis project Ga0184605, IMG submission 132995) | Groundwater sediment microbial communities from an aquifer in East River, Colorado, USA - PLM0_30_coex | ecosystem: Environmental > Terrestrial > Soil > Riparian zone | place: USA: East... | reverse complement strand
TATGCCAGATTCATATAGGTTTATAACAACCTTCTTTTTATCCTCAGAAATGTCATTTGCCATATACCAGATTGGCATGGTGTCACCTTATTTAATAATTGTCTTTACTCTGAAAGGTTCCATGAAAAGGTTAAATGTATAAGATATCGTAAAGCCGTAGATGAATGCTTTTTTCGTAAAATCATAATAAATTGCGAAGAGCATTTGCTCGTGTCTTTGAATGTTTGGATAAGTGACTATTAATTTTTCAGATCTGTTTAACTAGTCCTAATTTTATTGTCTTCGATGTTCTAATAACGTTAAACGAACATTGACATCACACTATCTAATTCGTTATTTCAGATTACTCTAGTTTCTTTAATTGCAATTAATAGTTAGAAAAAGAACATCGGAATTGGAGAGCGCCCAATTTCCCTACTAGAACTAAACTGTATTTATTCAGCTCCTATCCTACTGATTTTTTTTTATAGGATTTGCGAAGGAAAGTTGATAGCCGTCTGGCTCTCGTACATGGAAATATCTCTCACCCCAAGTGGCATCTTTAGGTTCGTTTTCAAATGATATCATCTCGGATATAGTTTCATTATTTTTCAAATACCGATACAGCTCATCTACATCTTCGGTATGAAAGACTATTCTTCCAAATTTGCTTGCATCAACAGTTTGGTCATCCTTGTTGTTGTAGTCCTTGCGTACCATTCCACTGCTTTTCAGTTCCAGGTTTAAATGCATGTTTGGAATAGATTCACCAACTTGATATGTTGTAAAAGTATTAAATGAGCCACCATATACTAACCTAAAACCCGGTATTTTGGAGTAAAATTTACAAGACTTCTGCATGTTATTTACTAGTAAGGTTATTGCAGATATTCTATACACATTCATAATAAGGCATATTAGATTGCGACTTATTTGTATGTAAATGCTGGTCTGAGTTAATCTAGTGACACTCTTAAAAGTTACTAACACTCTAGACATCTAGGGAATAAAATTGAATAGATTGGCTTAATACTTCACATCCAAGCAGCGAACTAGGGACAATTAAGCAACACCTTTAAAATTTGGCTCAAAAAAATATGCCATTTAAGTATAGCATGTATGCTAGCATATCTGTCTGAGTATATCTTATCGAAAATGGCATTAATTTAATTTTCACGATCGTATGATTACTAGGAAGTGAACTAAGATACGAAAATTGTCATCAATTTACACTACAGCATTCGTCCTTGTTATCACATTCGCAATGGTCAGATTCTAATAGGCATACAGGACAGATGCTTTTACCACAGCCGACACAAGTATTAGTAGATCTATTGCATGCCCAGTGCTTGCATTCATTAGTAACCATAATGAATCTTCATCATCATACGTTGGTTTATGAACTTTAAGATGTTTGTATGTGATTCTAGTGATTGCATGGTTCGTAAAAAAAACCATTGTTTTATGGAAGAAACTTACTACTATCTTATACCAAACATTAAATGAGATACATCAATAGTGTGTAGATCAAGTTTTCAAATGATTAGAAGGAACACACAACAAGAATTACATAGCACCCCCATATAACGCCATCATGCTTTGCTAGACTATTGATCGGCGGGGACTCTGCAGATACATTTGATTACGTGCGAAAGCAAACTAGAGAAGAGGATAACTAACGTTGAGCCGAGATAACCCTTGACATTTTTGAATCATTTAAAAACTAGCAATGTGATCGTGGTTATGCGAACTATTTTGAATATTCATAGTTCATCATGTGTCGAAATATTGCCGCGATAAAGGATCTTGACAAAGCTAGACATCTCCTAGAATTAAGTCATATCTACAAATGTGCATTTCAGAACAATTAGAAAGACAAGCTGCAATATACGCAGTGACGTAGAAGAATGAGAAGAGTTGATATTTGTTCATTAAGGATCGAGTGGACTAAGATTTATAGATCAACTTGTAGCCTTATCAGAAGGCTACACAAGCTTGAAAAAAAGAGAAGCTATCTATTATAATTCAGCGCGTCATAAACCATATGACATATAGAACTTTTGACTGTTGTCCATGAATTACAAATTGACTGCAGCTCCAACTATTGTCTTCTGACGATGATGGTCCATTAGTTATCGCGTTGTCGAATCGCCCCTATAGATCTCCAAAGATTTCATAATATTGATTGGCGACTTTGTCTCTGAAGCTTTCCTTGTATTTGTCTAGCACATATCGGACAAACTTGCTGTTTGTGACTCTATAAAGATGAAAGTTCTGCCCAAAAGTAACTAATACTATGCCTGCGTCAGATAATCTCTTTAGGTGCCAAGATACAGTAGAAGGAGCCTTCTTCATATGCTCCAAGATCTCACTAAACGTACAAAGATCATGTTCAAGTACAAATATGACTATTTCTCGTGCAGCTTGGTTTCTCATGTGTCCTAGAATATGTGATTCATCTGACCTAATGTAGATTGGATAGTATCTTGCTCTCTTCCCATCTTGTCTATCAACTTTTACTTTGTGTGTACTTTCTAGTATCTTCAGATGGTATTCTACTGCACCGTTTGTTAAACCACTCAACCTTAGGAGCTCTCTGTAGCGAATTCCAGGAGCCTTGTCGATATACCATAGAATTAGTGTTTTGATATCAACTGATTCTGTTGTATTACGACCATGTATAGAATCTTTATCCATTTAGACTATTTTTCCACCTTCAACACTCCAACTCCAAAGAGAGTTAGCATTAGCAACAAGAGAATATGTGGTAGTCCTAGATATATCCCACGATGCATTACTCTACTAGTACCTGGCATGGCTTGAAGCAAAAACAATAATTCAACTACTAAAAGTGAAAGGAAACCTACTGTTGTATATAATACTTTTTTGCTTCTTGTTCTTTTATATGCAAGTATCGATACAACGATAAGAAACACGGATATTACAATACTAGCTACATGCATTGAGATAAAATAAATTAAGACTGGACGATTGAGGTGTGGAACAATAATCAATGGAGTGAAAACAGCAAATGTGGATAGGGATACCGTAAGGAACAGCTTGGGTTTACTGGCCAAAATGTCTTGAATATGATTTTTTGCGAAGTAGCAAAATTTATACAAGATATATTCCAACGTCAAGTAAATCGGAAGCAATTTCCTTACGAGTAGATGCGTAGTTTGATTAGCCACTCAGATTAGTATAGAACCAGGATTGTAATTACCTTTGCAGTACATTTCGCTATAAGAATTTATCAGTCCGTATCATTTAAAATCAATTCTGAGAGACAGAAAGAGTTGTTACCCCAGAAAATCGTTTTCTTGCGTGCTTGGATTCGTAGATCTTTGATTATAGCTAGTTCTGCCCAACTGTTTAAGATTGCGAACGGTTAGAGAAGAGTTTTAGATTCCCAGAGAGAAGTATTTTACGCGCAATTTATTCAGCCTTCTCTAGGGTTTGGTTCGATATCAGAAGTGCAAATTGGTTAAGAAATAGAAATAAGCAAATAAATCGAATAACTGATAATTTCGCCCCTTTCTATTATTATTTTATGTCTTTAAATCTACCTATCTTCTCAAAGCTTCTATCGGAGATAGACGTGATGCTTTCCAAGCAGGATATACACCAGCTGACAGACTCAAAAGTATTGAAAGACTCCAAACAGACAAAAGGTCATTTGGAACAAATACCGGAGTAATATGAGGAGCAGCTGCTCCTGGTGGTCCTCCTCCTCCTACGCCGGGTGTTCTTGGACCAAAGCCAGAAGTTAGTACGTAAGCTCCACTAATACCAGTCAATATTCCAAGAGACGATCCCAAGATTCCAATCAATAGAGCCTCGCTCATAAACAGCATAAGAATAAATCTACTCTTTGCACCTATAGCCTTCATAGTGCCAATTTCCTTAGTTCTTTCGTTAACAGATGTATATAGAGTGGTAATAATTCCAACAGCACCAACAAGTAATGCAATAAATGCTATGGCTAATGTAAATGAGCTATTTCCACTTTGAAACTGTTGTCTTGTTTGTAGAATTGCTTTCGGAGTAATGACTCCAATATTATTACCATACAAACTTGTAATTTCTTGTTTGACAGTGTCGACGTAATCAGCAGATTGCGCGGCTACAATCATTTGATCATATTTTCCGGATTTATGAAATAGTGAATTGCCAGTAGCTTCATTAATTATTACTGACCTATCTATTTGATTGTTTCCGGAAGGTTGAATTATGCCACTTATTACAAAACTCTTTGTTTGTTCTTTTGCTTTACCTGTATTAGGATCTACATACGCAAAAATTGCCCTTACAGTCTGGCCAACAGTCACAAATGCGGCTGATTTTCCTGGAGGATTAGCTATACTATCTCCAACAAGCATTGCAGAAGGATCATTTGGCCTTATTGTAGAACTCTCAACCAATTGTAACGAGGGATTAATCAAGTAAATTTTTTGAGGCTTCATAGCAATTATCTGTGAATTCAAAATATTTCCTTGGGCATTAAGCTGCAATTGTCCTGTATAGGAGGGAACAACTTCTTTAACGAATGGAAGTGATTTTAGTCTGTTTACAATTTCAGTATTGAAAACAATAGTTGGTGAACCTTCCGGTCCGCCACGGAATCCGCGCTGTCCTGAGGTGACAAATAGTATGTCGGGTGCCAAGGTATTTAATTGCTTATTTAGAAAATTACTTTGACCAGCACTCATGCCATTAAGAGCAATCATCAAACCGCTCCCCACTACAACCATCAATATTGTAAGAGCAGACCTCGCTTTTCTCTCCTTAAGTGCATCAAACGACAGTATGAAAATCTGTTTGATGTTCTTGCTTTTGTGCTTCTTTTTGAGACTTCCATAGACTATCGGCGTGCGAGTGGACGAGAACCCCGGTGCCCTCAGGTTCTTTACCCGCCTACTTTTTATATTATTATTTGTGACTTTAATTTCTTTTATTCCCATATTACTGATCTGATCGCTTTTCTCCTACGGGTGTTTTCCTATCACCGCTACTACGCCCCTTCTTCTTCTCGTCTGGACCTATAGAACTATCAAGGAGGCTTTCAATATCTTCTTCATCATTATTATTAAGATTTTCTTGGCTATTCTCTGAAATCATAAGATTGTCAATCTTCGATCTTCTTCGCTTTCTAATAAGAAGTAGAGTAACAATAACAACTGCGGAGATGATCGCAATAAGCACAATAGGGAAGGGAATTCCAAGTATACTATTACCACTACCATGATCTCCCCTAGAACGTGATTGTTGCGGTTTGACTTCAACTGTCTTATTTAAAATTATTTCGTGACTATTTTTCAAATCATCGCTGTAGATGACCTTTAGCGAAATGGGGTAAGTTCCGAATGCCGTATTATTGTTCATATTTAAAGGAATACTAAATGGAAGAGGAGAATCAGGTTGAAGGTCGCCAAGATACTGAGCAGGAGGAAGAAGAGATGACGAGGAGGAGTTTTGTCTAGTGCTACCAGCCCCTTGATTACGAGAGTGATGTTGCTCCTGAATTGTTGATGGTCCATTACCACCGGTAGAAGTTGATGAGGAGAAGGGTTGATTTATTAGCTGTACAGTAGTAAATAATCCTATAGTGTTCCCTTGATTCAGAAGATTTCCCACAAGATTTGGTATGCCAGCAACATAGTTAATAGCTAGATCGGTCGCAGTTACTCGTATATCTCCAACTACATTTCCTCCTAAAATAAATGAGCCTATTTTTGACTGACCACCGGATAGGTACTGAAGTGTAACTACAAATGAAACAGGTGCGCCTATCAGAGAGGTAGAAGCAAATACTTTCGTTGTAAATTCGTGTCTAGAATGTGGACTAAAACTTGGTATACTCCACAATGAATCTCCTACAATCTTAAGATCGCTCGATTCAGAAATAATGGATGCCACGCCGTTAGTGATCGGAAAATCATTATTGTTAGCAAGGTTAAACTTCATATCTTGTATTTTGCCAGCAACCAAAATTAGCGAAGTATTATTTAGGTTACTAGGCATGTTATTATTAGTACTGGGGTTGTTATTACTTGTTGAGGCAGTCCGTTGTAATAGAGCTCCATTGGAAGTATTATTCTTTGTGTTATACACTGTTAGAATCATGGGGTTACGGTCTTTAGGAATAGACATTGGATGTGACAGAAGAACACTAGGAGAGTTAATTTTTTCATTAGGGTGAGCAGAAATAAAATGGGCTAAGTTTTTGCGATTGGCATCATTGCCATTTGTATTTAGTGACGATGGGGATACGCTTATACCTGCAGTAGTATTGTTATCCATGCTTGAATCGTTATTATTTCTACTATTAGGTGGGAGGCTATTCGAAGGTGATACACTTATACCTGCCTCAGGGGGAGTCGGGAGGACAAGAAACCCGACTGACACATTTGAGCTTTTGGCATCACCGTTGGCAGCAGTGTATGTTATTTGAAGATTGAGATTCTGCAAGGTTCCACCAGCTGAATTTGACGGATAAATAATAGGAATGATTTGCGCTGTTCCATTGACGGGAACTGTTCCGATATCAAAGGTTCTAGCTCCAAGATTTACCGTTGGGATGGAAGATAGAGGGGATGTTGTTGTTACCTGTCCACTCGGACTCGTACTGCTGGTATTGTTAGCACTACTGCTGCTAGGTTGGTTAATTACAACATTATTGGCAATGCTATTTCCCGTCACACCCGTAACAGAAACTATAACACTGTGAGCTACTGCAGATCCCTTGTTTTTTATCTCTATCTTTGCTTCATTAGAAACGCCAGGGATTAGGCTGGTTGATTTAGAGAATGCATCCAAAATTACCTTACCTGGCAACGTAAAAGGTATCTTGAAAGTCTGTGAACTATATTGTCCTGGTTCAAGTTCAGGTACTTTGAAGTAAAATATTCTCAGAGAGGACAAGTAGTTTCCCACAGCTGCTCCCTTGTCGATATTTACTTTAAAATAGAGCGTATATGTTTGACCTGATTTGACCAAATCGTTGAAGCTTGCTATTGCTATTTGCTGTTGTTGCTTGGAAATCTGCAGTTGCTGATGATTTTGGACAAAAGAATTCGCGCTAGCCGTAGCCGAACTAAACCCTGCCGGTAGTGTAATGTAGCCTATTATGCCATTAATATCTGAAAATTCTGTGTTGCTCAACACTACCGCTAAAATAGATTGACCCTCTCCAGGACCTACCTCCTGTTGAGCGGGTATAGGTAACGTTGATGACGCTGCTCCGGTAGATGATGTTGAGTTACTGCTAGCACCACCTATGCCAACTGATGTATTTGCGGCCCAATACGCATCTATAAATCCATTTGTGAAACTAGGCTGTTGCTGTTCTTGTAGAATTTGTGGCTGTCTTATTTCAGTAGTGTTTCCTACGTCTTGGATTGGCATTATTTGTTGCTGTGGGCCTGATTGAACTCCTAGATCAATGGTCTTGTTCACAACTAATTCATGATTATTTTTGAGGTCATCACTATACATGACCTTTATAGAAATCGGGTAAAGGTTTGCAGCTGTATTGTTGTCTCTCTCAGTATTATACGCTATGCCATCTGAGGAAGAAGAAGAGTTCGCTGCATGCTCGGTCATCGTTGTTAGCGATGTGTTTTCCTTATTGGTATTCGTGGCAGGATTAAATTTCTGGGGTATTGTCTTTGTTGGAGTCTGTTCTAATATCTTCAAGGGAATGTTAAAAGCCATAGGGGTATTCACCGGTATACTGCCAAGATAGTCTGAAGAAATAGGCGATATAGCTGAAGATGCAGGTACGCCCTGTCCTTGTTTCAACATTTCTACACTAGTAAATAGCGCAGGTGTATTTCCTTGATTTAAGATGTTACCAACGAGATTGGGTGTATCTCCAATGTATCTGATACCTACGTTGTTCAGACTCAACTTTACATCGCCAACTACAACTGCGCCTAAATCAAAAGAATCTGCCTTTAATTGTTGACCATTTTGAATATATTGTACAGATACGGTGAAAAATACAGGAGTACCAATTAACGATGGTGATGCATACACCTTGGTGGACAGCAATTGGTTTGAATCAGGCTGAACGGTTTGTAAGTTCCAACGACTATTGCCCAAGATCTTGACCGACGCAGATTGAGAAATAAGCGATACTGCTAGGTCGGTTATTGTTGGTGATGGTTGTCCTCTAAAAATATTAGTATTTGTGTTCGCATTGATACTGAAATTGAGATCTTGAACTTTGCCAGCGGCGATTTGGATAAGTGATTCAGAAGGAGGTAAAGATGTGGGGCGTAGTGAGGATAGAGGTGCCTGAGTTACATCATTATCTAATCTTTGAGCGAATGAAGCTTTCGTCATATACGGCGTTGTTATAATCAAAGATGCAAAAATAATAAAGATACATACAAATGCTAAAAAGAAATTATTACGGTGAACTTTATTATTGTTAATAACAACATAGTTAACTTTCAAAATTAACAAACTCTTTTTCAATTGATCCATCTTTAATATGTATGGCCCTATCTGTTTTTGATGCAAGCTCAGGATTATGCGTTACCATAATTATCGTCCTTCTAAATTTATTTGAGAGCAATCTGAGCAGTTCAAAAACATCGTGTCCAGTTTTCGTATCCAAGTTTCCTGTTGGCTCATCGGCAAGAATTATTTTCGGGTCATTCATCAGTGCTCGGGCTATGGCTACTCTTTGTTGCTGGCCACCGCTCAGGTTATTAGGCTTGAATTTGGCCTTATCTTTGATTCCAAGGAAACTCAATATTTTTAACGCGCGACGTCTCCTGTCAGCGTCACTCATTCCACCTGTTATACCCGGAAATTCTACATTTTTGAGTATAGTTGTCCTATTAATCAAGTTATATGATTGAAAAATAAATCCAATAGTGTTATTTCGCAACGTTGAGAGTTGTGAATCGTTTAGCGAAAAAATGTCTATTCCATTGATGAAGACTTTTCCTGAACTCGGCCTGTCCAAAGCACCTAACATATTCATTAATGTTGATTTTCCGCTTCCAGAAGGGCCAACAACGGATACAAATTCACCTTTATTAACAGAGAAGTTAACATTTCTCAGTGACACTACTTTGCCCATTGAAGAGATATATATTTTCGAAAGATTCTCGACCTTTAGAGCCTCAGTTGCACTATTTGCATCAGCATAATGGTTATTGATAATCATCATCTCTTCTCCAAATGGATATCATTCTACGATATATTACGCTATCCATCTTTCCTATCAAGCATAGATATAAAAAAAATACGATACATTCGACGAATGTACTGTAGGTTATTCAATCAACTCAATTTCGTTATTGCACTATAGAATGTTAAAAAAGAGTTTTCACAAAGACAAGATCGAACGAAATCTTCATCACGCATAAATGCAAAGAACTGAAATGGACTGAAGGTTATCATGAAAATAGTGCACCTACCGCACAGTAAAGAAAGCAAGAACAAAAACCCGATCCCAACGAGGAGGTGCAATATATTTCACGGCAGGTATTACTCCTATTCCCGCTCAATAATCTCATCAATTTGTGTGGTACTCTTATTATCGAGCGTAATTGTGGTGTCAAAGTCAGCAGATGCAGTACCGCCTACATCTTCGTCAACAAATTCTTCTCCATCTCTTCTGTTTTCTTCAGATTTCTCTAAAGCATCATCGCCACCTCCCAGTACTTCAAATATTTCTACCTCAAGTCAACCGCAACCTAATGCTAACGATGATAGGGGTCTTTTCTGCAGTGGTACCGCAGCCACGCGGATTCCAGCTGGGTCATTATCCAATTCATCGTTTGTTTGTAGTACCTCTACTAGTTTGAAAAATATTACTGTGACAAAGACTAAAAGCATCTCCAGTTCTAGTTTAAAAAATATAACAGAAGGTCCAGTTAGGTTTGTATTTGTAAACTCTTACTGGACTGACAATATCCCGCCTGGAGCAGTTGATGCAGGTTTATCCTCGGAGCGAACAGCTGCACAGCCTTTACCCGCAGTGAAGAGACAAGAGGTTGGACCTGGAGAAGGAGCTTCAATACTGGCTGTAGTATTAACGTATAAGGGTTTTGCAGACATAACTGGTGTGACCGGGTCACTAGACTTACCCTCTGGATTTCAGGATATAATCTCACCAGTTAATAATAACAACAATAATGGTGGCAGTGATGGAAATTCAAATAGCAAAACAGTGTTATCTAGCTATAATCGTTCGGTCAAGGCAGGGCAAACGTTCGTACTTTATTTTCCTATAAATGTCCTGTCAAGTGCACAAGTCGGTAAAGAATATAGCGGTTCACTCAAGTTACACTTCTTTAAATTAGAGCAGGAGAAGAAAAGCAATTCTAAATCACGAACATTTAGTAAAGTTATTCCTATTAACGAAGAGAAAACTACTTCCTCTGTGATTGGTAGCAATAACAATAATGCCTCGCTAGTTTTGCAATCAATAAATGGAATAAATGGATCAAAGACACTCAATAAATCAAAATCACAGACAACAAACAAGCTTACTCCCTTCGAATCCACGTCACGGACAATTATCGTTCCTTTTAAGATCAGCGGTAAGGTTATTTTAGATGTAGTTGTCTTCCAAGAACAACAGTCCTCTAATAATACGAATATCCAGCAGAGTTCATTGGCCTCACCTTCAACATCCAGCTCGATTAATGTGGTTAATGCAGCTCCAGGCTCATCTACTAAATTACTACTAAATGTTAGAAATGAAGGATCTGCAAAAGCTAATGGAGTCATAGCAGATATCTTTGGAAGAAATCAAGTGGCAACAAATAATAACATTATCAGCCCCGCTGCATCAGGCAACGTTTCAATTTCAAGCAATGTAGTTCAGCAAAATACCATAATCCCACTAATAATTTTAGGAAGTACGACATTTAACGTAGGCAGTATAGGAAATGGACAGAGCAAGAAAATAGACACTGCGATATTCCCCAGCATTGCAGTCGGCGGAACACTAGAGACTTTGACGATTCGTCTTACCTATAATGATGCGTACGGCAACAAAAAAACAGCTGATAAAATAGTTGGTGTTCAAATATTGCCTTCAAATCCACAATCACCGTTGAGTGTTTCACCGTCTGTGCAACGATAGTAGTAAAAGCGGATAAACATTAAAAAAATAATTCATCATGATAATGTTCATTTACTCGGGATATCTGTCTAAAACGCTGCGCTACTAAACTGCAAAATAGTACCTTTTATTAGGTTACAGAATTTTCATATTTATATATATCCTGCTTAAGCGGTTTAGAATTCGCTTTGACTCAAACCGATAACATTTTTTATTCAATATTATGCAGTACGATAATTGTCACTCAATCAGTTTTGTCTTACTTATAGACTTAAATGATCGTAAATAGGTGGTAAGAACGAAGTGGAAGGTAATTATCTTGAAAGCTGCTAGAATTGTTAAGCCTAGAGAACCCTTAGAAATACAAGAAATTGAGCCCCAAAGACCCAAGGGGTCACAAGTGCTGATCAAAGTTCAATCTGTAGGTGTCTGTCATAGTGACATTCACCTCTGGGAAGGCGGTTACGAAGGTATTGGAGGACAATTTTTAAAGACTACAGATAGAGGAGTCAAATATCCAGTAACTCCTGGACACGAAGTAGCAGGATATGTAGAGAGTTTGGGCGAAGAAGCATCTTCAGCACTGAAGGGAGTTATCACTAAAAATGAAAAAGTATTGGTTTATCCTTGGATAGGCGAAGGACTTTGCCCAGCCTGTAGAGTAGGTGACGAGAATCTATGTGATAAACCAAGATCGTTGGGCCTCTACACAGATGGAGGATATTCTGAATATTTATTGGTACCTAGTTATAAGTATCTTATCAAAATCGATGATGATCGCAATGATTTAGATGCTGATTCAATTGCAACTTTATCCTGTTCTGCTCTCACCGCTTACGGCGCGGTTAAGAATGCCAATCTAGGACCAAATGATAATGTTGTTATTGTTGGAGCAGGTGGGGTTGGAGTAATGGCAATACAACTCGCAAAAGCAGTTACTGGAGCTAGAATAATTGCAATGGATTTGGATGATAACAAGCTGAAACTCGCAAAAGAAAATGGTGCTGACTTCTTTGTCAATTCGAAAAAGCAGAATGCAGTAGACGCTGTAATGGAATTAACGAACAATATGGGGGCAGACGCAGTTATTGACTTTGTCAATGCTTCTAAATCAGTAGAGACCGATATGCAGATTCTCAGGAGAAGAGCTAGAGTAGTACTAGTCGGACTATTTGGAGGTGAACTAAGGCTAAGTCTGGTTTCAATGCCGACTAGAGCATATAGACTAATTGGTTCATATACAGGAAATCTAAATCAATTAACAGAGTTGGTATCACTTGCAAAAAGAGGAATAATTAAGCCGGTTATTTCCAATCGATTTAAACTAAACCAAGCTACTGAAGCTCTGCAAATGTTAAGGGATGGAAAAATTGTTGGAAGAGGTGTTATAAATCCTTGATAGAAAACGAACAAGGTGTAGTAGCAAAAAGATTCAGGACGGTCAACCCTGCAACGGAACAAATTCTCCATGAATACGAAATGATGACTAAAGAACAAATAAATCATTCCGTAGATAAGGCGAGAAAAGGGTTTTCAGAATGGAAGCGAAAGGATATGCATAAACGTGCAGATTTTCTTTATGCCTTTGCTAATGAATTCAGGAAAAACAAAGAAAATTTGGCTAGAATAGCAACAGAAGAGATGGGCAAGGCGATAAAAGAATCAAGATCTGAAGTGGAAAAGTGTGTATGGGCTATAGAGTATTTTGCCGATCATGGAAATATACTTGCAACTGATGAAGTTATAAATACTGATGCAAGAAAGAGCTTCGTAACATTTGAACCCCTCGGTGCTATAGCAAGTATAATGCCATGGAACTTCCCATATTGGCAAGGGTTAAGATTTGCTACTCCGTCATTGTTAGTTGGGAACACTATTTTATTGAAACCTGCAAGCGCTACGATGCAGTGTGGAATTGAGATCGAAACGACATTTGGCAAAGTGGGATTACCTGAAGGTATTTTTCAGACGATGGTCGGAGACTCGAGCATAGCAGAGACACTTATCGATTCTGAGGGCATTAACGGAGTGACTTTCACCGGAAGTGTACCGATAGGAGCTAAGGTTGCAGAAAGAGCTACTGCTCAACTAAAGAAGACGGTTTTAGAGTTAGGCGGTAGTGATCCTTTCGTAGTATGCAAAGATGCAGATCTTGAAAAAGCATCCGCAGGTGCAGTCAAAGGACGCTTTATAAACTGTGGGCAAAGCTGCATAGCGTCTAAGAGATTCATTATAGTAAAAGATATAGCTAGTGAATTCATCGAAAAGTTTGTTCAAAAAACAGAGAAGCTTAAGGTTGGAAATCCTCTTTCTGATGACACTGACATAGGCCCTCTTGTAAATGTCCAAGGTCTTAATGGCATCGATTCTATAGTCAAGCAATCAATCAATGAAGGAGCACAGCTACTTACAGGCGGAGAAAAGATAGATTACAATGGCAAGGGATATTTCTATAAACCCACTGTTCTTTCAAAAGTATCTCCTAGCATGCATGTAGCAAAAGAAGAAGTATTTGGTCCGGTCGCCCCTGTAATTATAGCTGATGATGAAAAGCAAGCAATAGAGCTTGCCAATAATTCACAATATGGTCTTGGCGCAAGCATATGGACTCAGGATCTAGATAAAGCGGAAAGACTATCAAGGACGATCGAATCAGGGATAGTGACGGTAAATAATGTTGTAATATCGGATCCAAGAGTGCCCTTTGGTGGCATAAAGAATAGCGGATTCGGAAGGGAATTGTCTAGATATGGAATGCTAGAATTTGTAAATATAAAATCAGTCAGATTCTACGACCAGTTAATTCGTAATCATCATGTAGAATAGACGCTAGCAATGCATGTATAGATAAATCCAGTAGGAAAAATGATGGGAAAATGGGTAAAAGTGACAAGCCCACCTCTAAAACAAAAAGTACAAGAATCCATCACAGCTTGGCGAAATACAAAAATAATAAAATTATAGCACCCTCAGGATCCTCATCAGATAGATCCAGTAGTGAGGACATACTCGAAAATGTGTTGATACTTCAAGGTGGGGGTTCGTTGGGCGCCTTTGGTTGCGGCGTTTTTAAAGCGCTTGAAAATAATAAGGTCAAGATCGATATTGTTGCCGGAACATCTATTGGAGGTGTAAATGCTGCGATTATTTCTGGCAGCAAGGATGGAGAGCAAGCCGGGCAATTGTTAGAACAGTTTTGGCTGGAATTGGCTGATAGCTATGTAGATTTGGAAAGAATACCTTTATCTACCTTATTGCCAATTGCAGGTGAAGCATTAGATAGATTTGATTATACTTCGATATTAAGAAAAGAACAGCACAATGATGGGCTGACGAATATGGATCGCTTGAAAATCAAGTCGTTGAAATCATTTTACAGCTCTGTAATATTTGGAAATGACAAGATGTTTAGACCCAGGTGGAGGCCAGAGTACGCTCTATCTGACCCAGAATACTTCCAACCTTCTAAGTGGACTTATATTTACGATCATTCGCCGCTCGTGAAAACATTAGAAAAATATATTGATTATAACAAATTGAAACCCAATGGAAATCCTAACTCACGCCTCATCGTGACAGCTGTCGACGTCTTAACAGCAAAACCTCTAACATTTGATAGTTCTAGGCAGCAAATCACTCCAAGGCATATTCTCGCAACTTCCGCTTACCCGTTGTATAACTTTCCGTGGATAGAGGTAGAGGACGGAGTTTATGGATGGGACGGCGGCTTGCTCAGTAATACTCCATTGCGAGAAGTAATAGATGCATCTCCGGTAAATAATAAGCAAATATTTTTGGTAGAGAATTATCCAAAAGAGGTCGACGGCTTACCGACAAACTTGCCTGAAGTCTACCATAGAGCAAGAGACATAATTTTTTCCGATAAAACTGAACATAATGTGACAATGTCTAAAGTTATTACGGCATATCTTCGTTATATTGAAGAATTATACCAGATCATTGAGGACCACGTGGACATAAATAAGATAGATCACAGACAGCTTGAAAACATTCGCAAAAAGTATAAGAAATACAAACAGCAAAGAGGCGCTGAAATAAAGGGGATACATTACGTAACACGAGATGAGCCTTTTCCCGCTACTTATGAGAATGCAGATTTCTCCCCAGAAACAATAAGAAATTCAATCAGGGATGGCGAATCTAAAACTAATCATATGTTAAAAAAGGTTCTCAATTAAAGTGCTGATTTATATGGAAATGATATAGCATTCAGGTCTTGAACAAATAAAACTTTGAAGGTTAAGGTTTGCAATTTTCTCGATTCCTTTATTTCTTAATGTTTTAATAATCATATACTTATCAGATCGTGTGTTGTTGTGTCTTGAGACGTGAGCCAACATGTCCTATTTGTGGAAACAAATTGGTCGAACATTCTGAATTCCAAAGCAAAATATGCAAAATGATCACCGTTAAGCAATTTGCAAATAACTCGCCGGGTTTCGATGTTCAATTTAGGCCATTCTTTGAAGATTAGATACTACAATATCCACCAAAATGACTTTTGGATTAGAGACTCAATTTAAAAACGGCGTGGATAAGGAGCCGACGTTACAAAATGAATATCGCAACATCCCAAGTGTCATGGGGAAAAAAATCAAAAAAAAAGTTGACATTAATAATATAAAATGATATCAATAGAAGAGAAAGGAGGCAATAGAAGCCTATGACATATTTCCGTAGTTGTTGTTTTTCATTGTTACTGCTAATGGTATCAATGGAACTAATGGCTAGCATGCCTATCAATGGTACTGTTATCATGTCCATACAATGTCTGATGGCCGCATCCGCACCATAATATCATACATACCTATACCTATACACGAAACATTTCCCAGGAGACTCACAATAGACATGATACTATCATAATACGAGTATAAGCCATTACATGTGGGCTTAGCAGTAGGAACGAGTACTAACTGCCCAATGGTACTGCGTAGTAACCATTCTAGTTGTAGAGGAGGGAAACTAGAAAGGGAAGTGGAAAAATGGTGTGGTATTTTGCAGAGAGGTAGGTGAGATGCCGCCTTCCCTTCTTAGCAAGACTCAGCAATAGATCATTAAACAACATTTACTTTGAATATTTCATTCAATTTTCCGCTCCCAATTATTTCGGAGTATTTGTCGGTTGGAAAGAGGCCTGTACCTCTAGGCAAGTTTAAGGAATAGGCAATAGCTTGTTGCTTGCTACAATATTTTTAGTAGGCTTGTATAGGATTTGGCAAGTCAAAAGTGTAGTAACTTATTTTATTATCATATTCTTATGTAATGATGTTCTGACGCTGTTTCAGTATCTTCGCCGCGAGACATACTCGCAGTCGAATCTATGATAGATTGATTGATACTAAAAATGGAGGATAAATCTCTACAAAATCATAGAATAAAAATATAGCAGTAATGTTCGGAATTCAAATATACCATAACAAGGGTCATGATAAAATAGAATAGACATGAAAACTAAATCAACAGTAGCTATACTAGCCATAGTAGCTATTTCTACGATATTAGTCAGTTCCGTGTTGGCTGAAGATGCATTTGCAAAGAAATGTAGTAGAAGCGGTGGTGGTAATGACAACAGCGTACACCAAACTTCTGCTCAGGCTTGTATAAACCAAAACGCTCCATGTCAAAACGTCAACTCACAGAACGCTGGTAGCGACATCGCATCGAATACATTCGGAATACAATAAAGAGGCGACTAATCACAAGTAAGTAGGAGGTCTATATGCCTCCAGTAAATTTCTTCTCTTGGTTCTGCTGCCTTTTATCTTGTTTTCTCCACCTGTATCTTACATACAACGCGATAACAGCCACTACAGGACCCACGATATAGACTAGCTTCTCGAACATTAATTATTACAACTACTACGGGACTAATTAGGTATTCGATAATCGTCCTAGCTCTTTATTTTTGGCTATCACCACAATGATATCTTGTACAAAATCTAAAAAGGCAGTCTCAAAACAAAATTTAACTTTATCCTCCTCCCAATGAGCTAATATTATGTCCCTCGGAAGAGCAGCAAATCAAGTAGATTAAGTTATTAATGTGAAGCTAACGAGTGACGTTAAAGCAATGGTAGTGGCTGGTCTGATAGAAGTACTAAAGGCCATGTTATAGTAGGAGCCACGTATGGTAAAGAATAATTCCAAAGAGTATTGAATTTATATTCGTTTAAACAATCAAAATTGACAAATTACAATGGATAGATCTCAACAAGACATAGATCTGTGGTATAAGAAAATAGAAATGATAGGCATCGATATAAAAAGTTTGGACCAAGATTTGGACACTGCACGATTCAAATTAAAAACAAGGTTCATAAATCAACACTTCATAAATGAACTAGATAAGGCCGGTTTACAACTCATAAATATTACTGGAACCTTTGATGGTAAACTTATGGTACTTTTGGAAGCAAAAATCTCATCATGATGATAAATTCTGTCCTCCCAACATAATTTCAAGTACTTTTTCTGCTTTATTCCTCAAATGCCTAAATGATAGATTTGAATTCTAAGCTTGTTTATCCTACGACATGGACTAAATTTTAAATACTAATTCATTCATTTTTTGTTTCTCTTATTTTTCTAGAGTATTTGTCATGCACTCAGATCTTTTAGTGGAATAACCCAAACTTTTGGTAGTCTTTAACCATGGAAGATCTAAGGTTACTCGTTACCTGCTTGTTCAACCCAAGTCCATTTTGGTATCACCTGGATAGTCTAATTTGCAACATTTCTAGGCGATTGCATCTCAGCTGATTAATCTGCTGTACGTCATCCCAAGGATGTCATACTAACTTAGATTTCTTTCAATTAACAGTAAATGCTTTCGTGATTGTTGTATCTGTAGCTCTATACACTTTATTGATTGTGTTTGTTCTTCTATTATACTTCGTATCTGCTTTCGCAAGGACTCAAGAATATTATTTTTCGATGTTTTTTTAGCGTTAGAAATGCTCTCGTTCCTGCAAAGAAAGGAAGGTATTACTTCATTATTATTATTATTATTATTAATATGTTCTATAATTGGTTCTTTTTTCTGGTCGAGCAAAGCTCCAGCTCTCGGTCTCTGAAATGCGTCTTTTTTCTTGAGTCTAAACCATTCGCTAAAATCTGCATAATCATCCATGACAAGCTGTAATCCTATCCCTGTAAGAATCGTTGCTGGCATTGAAATCGAAGTTCTACCAAAAAATAGAGAGGACAACGCCAACAATGTGCCTATTTCACCGTGGTGTATTCTTCTGCCGAAAATGTATACCCTGGGAGATGGTGATTCATTGTACCTTGATTTCCAGTATGATAAAAGTAGCTCTGCTGTTGCAAACCCTAACATCAGCCCACCCCTAATACCCAAACTGCACAATAGTCCATAAATGACCATTATTCGCATTAGGTACTATACAGGATAATTATAAAAGTATCCGCTATTCCAGTGGTAGCCTGAATTCCTTATTTACATCACAATAACTGTTTCGATGGAAATAGAGAAGCGATATTTACCGGCTCCTGTGGTTTAACTAGGGTACAATTTTCTAATCAAAGGTTAGAGATTCCTTAAACAGATCCTCTAATCTTTGTCGCTCATCTTTTGTAAACCTGACTTTATTTTTGCTGATATTTTTTAATAAAGCTTCAGCTTTGATCGGACCTAGGATTTCCTTCAGATCTTCATTAGATCTTGTGCCGTCCCAAGAATCGAGTATTCTAAAGACGCTGTCTCTGCTGTCTGGACTTAAGTCCCTAGTAGCGTCTTCAACTATTCTTTTCAACCCGCCTCGCAGATCCTTAGATCTGAATACAGCGCCCATAGTATTCTATGCAGTTCGTTAATAATAAGGTTATTTGGAATTTAATAGTATCTTATTTGTGTGTGCTTATCGTTCAGCCTCTCCCATTATCCTTTCTTGTTCTTGTTCTGCTGCTTCGCCCCTGTCTTGGGGTGCTCTTTTTTCTGATTTCTTTGTAGTATCTCGTTCAGCCTCTCCCATTATCCTTTCTTGTTCTTGTTCTGCTGCTTCGCCCCTATCTACATTATCGTGATTCTTTGAGGACATCAAGAGTATATGCGTGATTCTACAGATAAAATAGTTTCGTAGAAATTATCTTAGGTCATCTCTACTTTTTTGACTGATCTCTTCTTATCTTCAGAATTGACTTGTCAAGTATTGATGATACCTGTTTAATTACTAAAACAAAAATCTCTGCCATATACACTTCTAAGCTTCTTGAATATTAATGCGCAGCCATCGCTATCAAAACTGTAATGTCTTCCATCTATTATTTCTTCTATAGGTTGGGATTTATTGGTTAGTTCTTCGGGCGGTGAACGCACTCCACACATTATACATCTATTTGCTTCTATCCACAATTCGAGAGCTTCACTTCCAAATGCTTGTATCCCATATTGTACGTCATCGTCACAAGTAACTTCAACAAAACAATATTCCTCTCCATTTTTAGTATAAGAAAACCTTTGTGGTCGTTTTGTTATATAACAAGGATGATGAATGTGATGATAACATTTCCGATCTCCTAGATTTAGCAACTGCCGTATTGCATCTATACTGTTTTGATACATCAGTTGTAGATACTACCCCCTGCCCCTTCAGCTGTTAATACTGCCACAATTTGTTTATCCGAGCCTATGATCTTTTTCGCTGCTCTTGCTCTCAATACTAGCTTAGGATCCCAGGACGTTGCAACGAAACCAAGTGCGATCCTTGCAGTGGATTCAATTATATCCATTTATAGAGTGGACTATACGAATCAGTCAGATTAACTCTACTTAAATCTGGACTAAAAAAATCAAAGAACATGCAAAACAATCAACAAAGATTATTAAAGATAATAATTTCGTATGGATTATCGGATATCCGCTCTTCATGCGAAAGAGAGGACTTGTAACTTACCTAACGTCAACAGGCACTAGATTTGCAAAACCTGTTTCTCACTTGCATTTGTGTTTGAAAGGGTAGAGCTGAACTCTAAAACTATCTCTATTCATTCGACATTCCTTTAGCTTCATTAGTTTCAGAATGCTCATTGTACCTATTACAGACCCATTATTTAGCAAAAGTGTTTCATTGCATATTAAACCCGTGACAGCAATACAATAAATTTTTTTATCCTTTCTATTTTCATATTATTTGGTAAGAGAATTAGCGCATACTCTAAATCTAGTCGGTAGACAATTAGAAACCTCTTGGACATCCCAGAATCTGTAGTGAAACAGTACCTCGCACCCAACGTTTATGAAAAGCCTAGGATCGAACTCGGTAATTATTATCTTAAATGAATGAGGCATCAAACGGAATACATCAAAAGGAGTTCTCGGAACTGAAAGGATTTATCAGAAGTGCTATTCCGTACCTTGATCGCATTTATGAATTATTAAACCAATTGCAGAGGTCGAAGAACAGTAAAAGGCGTGGGATGCACGCAGAATTCTCGCCGGTTGTTCATATTCCCTACCATAAAGACGAAATTGTGAGCTATGATTTGTTTATGATAGTTGACGGATCCACACAAATTGATCGGACAGAACACATCAGGACCGTTACTGATATAATGACAAATACAGATACGAATAGAAATGGAAGAAGACCTTATTACAATAAATCTCTATTGAATGTGAAATGGAATCTAGGCGAGCTATTGTATAACAGACAGAACAAGTAGTTATTTAGAAATTCTGCCATTGCCGATAAGAAACCTGCGCAGCTGCTTGGTAGTAGAGCTCCAATTTGCATGCGACATATCTGAGTCTAATGGAATATCACCCGAATAAAGAAGGATTAATTTCATAAATCATGATTGGGAATATCATGATGAAGAGTTCCATGAACTTCGAAATGGGTTGAGCGCAAAACATAATATAAAATTGAACAAGTACTGGTAAATTAACTCGGTTTGCATCTTTGCAAATATGAAATTATCAGGCTGTTAAAGGAAATAGAGATATATCATAATTAGTGTTCCACTGAACTGTACATGTTGCCTGCAACATCAACTCCTGCTGTTAATAATAGGAGTAGTCGAATATATTCGAAAATATTAGTAGCGATAGATGGCTCCGATCCGTCGATGAATGCAGCAGAGCATGCAATATCCGTATCCGAAGCATTTAGTGCAGAACTTCACGCTTTGCATGTCATACAGATTGATGTGGATTTATTCGGACCAGCTGACACACCACATGATGTAATACAGATGAATAAACAAGCTCAGGAGTTTTTGAATAGAGTTAAACTTAAAGGAAATAAAAAATATGAAATAAAAACAGAAATTATTATTTCTGTAAATGTACCAAGAGGTATCGTAAAATATGC
>Ga0184605_10000119_pt1 | contig 21638 bp, 22 predicted proteins | sample PLM0_30_coex_FD_132995 | JGI IMG/M metagenome (GOLD analysis project Ga0184605, IMG submission 132995) | Groundwater sediment microbial communities from an aquifer in East River, Colorado, USA - PLM0_30_coex | ecosystem: Environmental > Terrestrial > Soil > Riparian zone | place: USA: East... | reverse complement strand
TCGACCCGTTCAGTCGTGGCATCGGTGCCTTGAGGAGTTTCGACGGTGGAATGAAGTGTAATGCCATTGAACAACTTCCCCGTGTCCAGTTTGCCAGTGATGACCGCTGGTCGCGTCGGTGTTGGTTCCGGTGTCGGCGTCGCTTTTATCTCCACCGGTACGAAACGCTGCAATTGTTCTAGGGAAACCCAGCGATAAACAATCGCGACAAACATCGCGATTAACAAAAGCACGACCAGCCGCCGCCACGTCCGCAGACGAATTTTTCCCACGCGATTACTTTTTCATCCAGGCGATCAGCGCGACGACGATGCCGATCGCGCTCAAGATCGACATCATGCCGGCGGGCATCGCTTTGCCTGTGCGAATAAATTTGGGGATAAATTGCGCGGCGAGAAGAAGAGAAATGATGAACGCAGTTGCGAGTCCGATCGCCCGATGCTCCGGCAGGAGCGAGCCGGCGATGAGCAGCAAGAGGCCGGTGATTGAGCCGGCGATAATCGACGGCAGACTGCCCGCTTTCAAGTAACCGATGATCCCGCCGATAATCGTCAGCGCGCCGAAAACGATGAAGTAAATTTTTGTCGCTCCCATAACGCGCGGGCTTGGCTGCATTCGTAATCCAAGACCGCTGGACTGTCCAGCCAGGCGATCAATTTGATCCCAGATCTTCGATCTTGAGTAAGGAAGTGAGTGCGAGGTTCATGATGAATGCAGACTATATCGTCATGCGCAATCCCCTCACAATTGTGAGGACGCTACTCTCCGGAATGACTTCAAACCCCAAAGGCGTCCTTCCATTCGACCTGTGGCCCTGATCGTGCTATTCAGTAAATTATGCTGAGCAAGATCACGGCGTCTGCTGCAATCGGACTCGCGCTTCTTACGGCGACGGTGCGATTGCCGGCGGCGCCGTGTATTGTAACAAACACGCCCAGCCAAAAGGCGTGTCAGCCGGGTTGCTGTGCGAACAAGGCTTGCTGCGAAACATCGCATGAGCGCACCGGGCCACCGGTGCAGCCGCTCGCAAAAGCGGGTTCCGATCAACAGAACATCGCGACTCTCGCCTCAACTGTTGCAGTAGTGGTCTTAAACGAAGCTGCGACAGACTCCTTTGTTTTCCCAAGCGCGGAGTGCAGCGCGCATTCGCCGGCGCCGCTCGCGCTTATCTGCATTCGCCTCATCTGATCCGAAGAGTCTGACACCCGAGGTGTGCCCATTTACCGGGCACTTCGCGAGTTCAAACACTCTTCCGACAGATGAAAACATTTTACCGATTACTTTTCTATTTAGTTTTAGCTTCAATTATTCGCGCTGAGAAATCCGGCGACGCCGGACTCAAAGTGTCGCGTTCGCGTATTTCATTGCGCGAGGTGACCAGCGTAGCGCTGGCGAATAATCCAGCGATTCAACAGGCGTTGAAAAAATGGGGCGCGGCGAAAGCGCGCGTCACGCAGGAAGCCGCATGGGATGATCTCAAAGTCAACGGTACCTCTCGCGCGGCGCGCTTTGTCGATGTTGCCCCCAACGCGTTCACCGATCAGATGCTTTCGGTCGAACAAATCATCCCGATCACGGGAAAAAATCTGGCGCGGGCGCGAATCGCTGCGGCCGATGCTGTCGCAGCGTTTGAGCAAGCGCGCCGCGAACAGTTGGACGTGTTGGCGAAAGCGCGCTCTTCCTACTTCCGATTAGTAAACGCCAATGCACAACTCGAACTGAATCAAAAGAATCTCGTTTCGTTGCGTCAGATCGCCGAAGTCAGCCGCTCCCGCTACGAAGTCGGCAAGGCAAACGCTGCCGAGCCGCTCGCGAGTGAGGTGGAAGCGAGCAAGCTGCTCGAGTCCGAACAGGACATTTTGCGAAACATTTCGACGGAGCAATCTCAGCTCAACGTTCTGATGAATCGCGACGCCTTCGCGGCGGTCGGTCAGCCGGAACAAACGGCAATCAGATCGCTCGACGTGCCGATGGAGACCGCGCGGGCGCTTATGATCGCGAACCGGCCGGAGATCAAGATCGCGCACGCGAAGATCGACATGGAAAAGTCGCGACTGGAATTATCTCGCCGAGACTGGATTCCCGATCCAGCCGTCATCGTTCAAGCGCAGCGTTACAACGACTCGCGACAAGCAGCCAGCGAATTGGACGCGGGAGTTTCTTTTACTGTGCCGTGGGTAAATCCGCGGAAATACTCGGCGGCTGTTCGTGAAGCGAAAGAAAACCTCGCTGCTGCGCAGCACGGATATGACCGCATAAACGCCGAGTCACTGGGTTTGCTGCGCGACGCGCTGCAAAAGGTCCACACGATGAAACATCATGTCGATCTTTTCCGGGACAAACTTGTGCCGCAGGCACGTCAGGCGTTCGAAGCGAACCAGTTCGCTTACGAAACCGGCAAAGCCAATTTCCTCGAATGGATCACCGCGCAGCGCAATCTGCGCGACCTCGAAGCAATGGGGCAACAACACATTGCGGATTATCACGTGGCGCTGGCCGAACTCGAAGCCGTCATCGGCAGTGACCTCAATCTTTTTCCCCCAAGCAAAACAAACGAAACCAAATGAAATCGATAGCATTGAAAATGTTTGTGCTCGCGGTGCTGCTCATCAGTCCCGCTTGCTCAAAATCCAGCAAATCAATCAAGCCGGCTGACGTCGATTATTACACCTGCACGATGCATCCATCAGTGCACGCGGAAGCGCCTGGTCAGTGCCCGATTTGCGGAATGGATCTTGTGCCGGTGATGAAGAAAAATGCCGGTGCAACCAGTCCTGCACCTTCTAGCGGTGGAACGGCGAGTAGGCACGAATTCGTCGTGCCGGTCGAGCGGCAACAACAGATCGGCGTCACTTACGCAACCGTGACGCGGGCGCCGCTGCATCACACCATTCGCGCGGTTGGGACGGTCGAGACCGACCTGCAACGCCACTGGGCTTTCGTCGCCCGTGTGGATGGGTACGTGCAAGAATTATTCGTCCTATCGGCTGGGCAACTGGTCGACAAAGACGCGCCGCTCATGTCGATCTACAGTCCGGACCTACTTACGACGGAGCGCGAGCTGGTCATGCTTCTGCGCATGCGCGATGAAGCGAAATCGAAAGATGCACGCGCCACACCGGAGCGGCTAATCGCGGCGGCGGAATCGCGTTTGCGGCAATGGAACATTACCGATCAACAAATCGCCGAGATCGAACAAAAGCGTCAGCCGAGTGAATCGCTGACACTGCGCTCGCCCTTTCGCGGCGTCGTGCAGGAAGTTCGCGCACGACAGGGCGCAAACATAAAAGTCGGTGATCAATTGGTCGACATCGCCGATCTCTCGGTCGTTTGGGTCTCGGCCGAATTTTACGAAAGCGAATTGTCGATGTTGAAAACCGGTCAGTCGGTAACGGTCACAACAAGTTCCTATCCCAACGAACGCTTCGAAGGACAAGTCGCGGTCATCAATCCGTTTCTCGAACAGGCAAATCGCACGACGAAGGTCCGCATCGATATTCCGAATCCCGATTTCAAATTGCGCCCGGGGATGTACGCGAACGTCGAGCTCGGCATGGACATGGGCGAAGGCCTCACCGTGCCGGCCAGCGCCGTGATGCCGACGGGCTCGCGCGAGATCGCCTTCGTCGATAAAGGCGGAGGAAAGCTCGAACCGCGCGTTGTCCAGTTAGGTGAGCAAATCGGCGACCACTATGAAGTGAAAAACGGCCTCGCGGAAGGCGAACGCGTAGTCGCGAGCGCGAACTTTCTCATCGACGCCGAATCGAAAGTGCAAGGCGCGCTCGCCGATTTCGGAGAAGCAAAAAGCGCTGCACACAAGCATTAACATGATCGAGCGCATCATCGCAGCAAGCGTGAGGAATCGCTTCCTCGTGTTCATCTTCACGCTTTTTGCGATCGTCGCCGGCATTTACGCTCTTTACCGTACGCCGCTGGACGCCATTCCCGATCTAAGCGATTCGCAGGTGATCGTCTATACAGACTGGGAAGGGCGTTCACCCGATCTCGTCGAAGATCAAGTCACTTATCCCATCTCCACGAGTTTCATCGCCGCACCGAACGTTAAATTCGTCCGCGGTGAATCGATGTTCGGTAAATCGTTCGTTTACGTAATCTTTCAGGACGGAACGGACATTTACTGGGCGCGTTCGCGCGTCATAGAATATCTCAACTCGATTCGCGGTTCGCTTCCCGAAGGTGTGAATCCGACTATCGGACCGGACGCGACGGGCGTCGGCTGGGTTTATGAGTACGCGTTGGTTGATGATTCTGGGAAGCTTGATCTCGCGCAGCTTCGTTCAATTCAGGATTGGAATCTGCGCTACGCGCTCGCGTCGGTGAAAGGCGTCGCCGAAGTCGCGCCCGTCGGCGGTTTCGTGAAGGAATACCAGATCGATCTCGATCCAAATGCTTTGCTCGCCCACAACATTCCATTGAGCGAGGTCGTCACGCGGGTGAAATCGAGCAACGGTGACGTGGGCGGAAAAACATTTGAGGTCGCGACCACGGAATATTTCGTGCGCGGTCGCGGTTACTTCAAAAGCATCGCCGACATCGGGAACGTCGTGCTTAAAGTCGAGAACGGCACGCCGGTCTACGTAAAGAATGTCGGCAACGTTCATCTCGGCGGCGCGTTGCGACGCGGCGTCGCTGAACTGGATGGCAAAGGCGAAGTGGTCGGTGGAATCGTGGTGATGCGTTACGGCGAAAACGCGCTCAACGTCATCGACGGCATCAAACGCAAGATCGACAATATCAAGTCATCCTTGCCGGTCGGTGTCCGCATCGTGCCGACTTACGACCGCAGCGAATTGATCCATCGTTCTATCTCGACGCTGCGGGAAAAGCTGATCGAGGAATGCGTCATCGTCGCGCTCGTCTGTCTCGTCTTTCTCTGGCACGTCCGCTCGGCGCTTGTCGCAATCATCACGCTGCCAATCGCGATCCTCGCGTCCTTCGTGCCGATGTTTTACTCACATCTGACGAGCAACATCATGTCGCTGGGCGGAATCGCGATCGCGATCGGCGCGATGATCGATGCGGCCATCATCATGGTCGAGAACGCGCACAAAGCGCTGGAACATTTTCGAGAGCAAAACGGACGTGAGCCGAACAATCGCGAAAGAGTTGAAGCAATCATCGCCGCCGCGAAAACGGTCGGGCGTCCATTGTTTTTCTCACTGCTCGTCATCACGGTCAGTTTTCTTCCAGTCTTTTCGCTGACTGCACAGGAAGGTCGGCTGTTCAAACCTCTCGCCTTCACAAAAACGTTCTCGATGTTTTTCGCCGCGATACTCGCGATCACGCTCGCGCCAGTCCTGATGACATTGTTGATCCGAGGAAAGATCGCGCCGGAAGCGAGGAATCCGCTCAACCGATTTCTAATTTCGGTTTACGAACCGGCTTTAAATTTTGTTTTACGTTTCCGCGGTCTCGTTTTGCTCGGAGCACTGCTTCTGCTTGCCCTCACGATTTTCCCATTCGCGAAACTCGGCAAGGAATTCATGCCGCCGCTCAACGAAGGGACGTTACTTTATATGCCGACAGCGGTGCCCGGAATGTCGATCGCTGAAGCAACGAAGATTCTTCAGATACAAGATCGACAACTGAAAAAGTTCCCTGAAGTCACAACGGTCTTCGGGAAAGCCGGACAAGCCGAAACGTCGACCGATCCGGCGCCACTCTCGATGTTTGAAACGATCGTGTCGCTCAAACCGTTCGATCAGTGGCCGCGCGGCATGACCTGGGAAAAGTTTCTTGGCGAATTGAACATGAACCTGCGCACTCCCGGCATGGCGAATATTTTTTGGATGCCGATCCAGACCCGCACCGAAATGCTCACCACCGGTTTTCGCAGCGCGCTCGGCATAAAGGTTTTCGGACCTGATTTGCAAGGCATCGAGAATCTTGCCGTCCAAATCGAGAAAGCGATTGTCGATCTTCCCGACACGCGGAGCGCTTTTGCCGAACGGACGGTAGGCGGTTATTTCCTCGACTTCGATGTGAACCGTGAAGCCGCCGCGCGCTATGGACTGACCGCCGGCGATGTGAATGACGTTGTTGAAACAGCGATTGGCGGCAAGACAATCACGACCACGGTGGAAGCGCGCGAGCGATATCCCGTTCGTGCGCGTTACGCGCCCGATTTCCGCCAGGATCTCGATTCACTCAAGCGTGTCCTCATTCCGACACGGACCGGTGCGCAGATTCCTATTTCCCTTGTCGCTGACATTCGTTATTGCACCGGACCGCCGAGTATTCGGAATGAGAACGGGCAACTTGTCGGCTTCGTTCTGGTCGATCCTGCGACGAGCGACATCGACGGTTACGTGCGCCACGCGGCCAAGCGCATCTCCGAACGGGTGAAATTTCCGGCCGGTTACTACACCGAATGGGCCGGCCAGTTTCAATACATCAAACAAGCTGAGCAGCGTTTAAAGATCGTGGTACCGCTCACGCTGCTCATCATTTTCGTGTTGATCTATTTCAACACACGCTCGGTTGTGAAGACCTGCATTGTTCTGCTGGCCGTGCCGTTTTCGCTTATCGGCGCATTTTGGTTGCTTTACATCCTCGGCTACAACATGAGCGTCGCGGTCTGGGTCGGCTTGCTTGCGCTCGCCGGACTCGATGCTGAAACGGGGGTGGTCATGCTGCTTTATCTCGATCACGCGTGGGAAAAATTCGGAGCCGAAGGCCGGATGAAATCGATCAGCGATCTTCGCTCCGCTATTCACGAAGGTGCCGTGCAACGTCTGCGTCCGAAGATTATGACCGCCTGCGCGATCTTGTTCGGTCTGTTGCCCATCATGTGGTCGCCAATCACGCAAACTGGGGCCGATGTCATGAAACGAATCGCCACGCCGATGGTCGGGGGCGTTGTCACGTCGACCATGTTGGAGCTGTTGATTTATCCGGTGGTCTTTTTGATGTGGCGCGGAAGGAAAGTGGGCGATGCATCATGATGATTTGCCGGTGTAGATCCAGGCGGAAGCGATGAGCGATTGTGGATGCGAGTTATAACCTGAAACCGCACAGCAGCGGCGTATCCTGACGGTCGCGCTTATTCTGAACGGGACGATGTTCATTGTCGGTCTGTGGCCTTTTTATTTCTGACGAAACAGGCGCGCGGAGTTAAGAATAAACGCCAACTCGGAACCGACGTGGATAAGCGCGGCGAAGATCGGAGCGAGCATTCCGAAAAAGGCGAGCACAATCCCAGCCGTGTCCACACCAATCGTGCCCCAGAAATTGAACATGATCACGCGGTAGCAGCGTTTGCTGATCGCGAGCACTTCCACCAGGCGCGAGAGGTCGCTGGTCATGAGCGTGACGTCGGCGGTTTCGAGCGCCACGTCGGTGCCCTGGCCCATCGCGATGCCGACCGTCGCCTCGGCCAGCGCGGGCGCGTCGTTCACGCCATCGCCGACCATCGCGACTTTGCGGCCCGCGCGCAGCAGCTCGCGAATTTTTTCCACTTTTTGCTCGGGCAAAAGATTTCCGATCGCTTCATCGACGCCCAACTCGCGACTGATGACATGTGCGGTATCGGAACTGTCACCAGTGAGCAGGATGACGCGATAACCTTGCTCTTTGAGATCGTTCACTGCTTGCTTCGCTTCGGCGCGAAGCTGATCGGCCAGCGTCACGGCGCCGAGAATCTTCCGGTCGCGTCCGACCAGCACAACAGTTTTGCCAGCGCCATTGTGACCGGCAACTTCGGCAAGTGCATTCGTCGGAACCGCGACGCCCTGCTCTTCAAACAGCGCGCGCGTGCCGACGAGGATGCGTGTGCCCGATTCCTCGCAGACGATTCCTTTGCCCGGTGAGTAACGCAGTTGCGAATACTCGCGCAACGGCAAATTGCACTCACGGGCGCGACGCACGATGGCTTCGCCGAGCGGATGCTCGGAATGCTGCTCGGCGATCGCAGCGGTCTGGAGCACGTCGTTCTCCGTGACGTCGTCGAGCGCGCGCACAGCGGTCACTTCGGGAATTCCGAGAGTGAGCGTGCCGGTTTTATCCAGAACGATCGTGTCGATGCGGCTGAGCTGTTCGAGGTAAAGTCCGCCTTTAGTAATAATGCCACGCCGGGCTGCGCTGCCGATTCCCGCGAAGATGGCGAGCGGCGTGCCCGCCGCCACACCGCACGCACCAGCGACGATAATCACGGCGATGGTCGAGGTGATATTACGCGTGACGATCAGCGTGAGTACCGCCGCGGCGAACGCAAAATAGACCAACCCCGCCGCGAGCCGGTCGGCGATGCGCTGCACGGGCGCGCGAGATTTTTCGGCTTGCTCGACGATCTCAATGATTTTGCCAAAGGTAGTATCGCGCCCGATTTTCTCGACGCGTACTTGGAGCACGCCGTCTTTGTTGATCGTGCCGGCGAAAACTTTGCTGTGCTCGACTTTCTCGATCGGCAACGACTCGCCGGTGATCGAAGATTGGTCCACGAAACTGTGGCCTTTGCTCACGACGCCGTCGGCGGGAATGCGTTCGCCTGGTCGGATGACGATGGTCTCGCCGGAGGCGATTTCGTGCGTGCCCAGTTCGCACTCTTCGCCGTTGCGACGCACGGTTACACGGCGCGGCAGGGCATCAATAAGACTTTGGATCGCCCGCCGCCCGCCGCCGACTGTGTAGCCTTCGACCAGCTCGGCGAAAAGCACGAAAAACGCGATAACCAGCGCGGTTAAAAATTGTCCGATGCATAGCGCGGCAACGAGCGCGAGCGTCATCGACAGCTCCATCGTCATGCGCCGCTTGCGCAGATTCTCCCACGCCTCTTTGAAAATGGGAAAACCGCCGATGAGCGTGGCGGCAAACGCCAGCCAGTCGCGCAACATCCAGTGCCGCCACCAGCCAGTCAGACTTGCCACGATGACCAACGCCATCAGCCCGAGACGCACATATTCAGTCGCCCCGCTTTCATCATGGTCTTGTTCATGATGCTCGGGCTCGCGATGCGAATGCGCATGAGCGTGATCCTGAGAATCATGTCCGCCGCCGGTCATCCGCTAATTATAAACCTGCGAACAGCGGCATCAAATAGGCTGTTGTGAATTGAGTGGCGTTCGTTAGGGCGGAAAAATTTGTCTTGAGAATTCGCCCGGACAAACCAAAGTTCGCTGACATGCGCGGCGAGACCATCGTCAAAAGTTTTCGGATTTGCCGCACCACCGTTGCATGCGGATTGCTCGGCGCATTTCTTTTTGTCATGGCGCTTTCGGCGGCGCCGCGCCTACATGAGCGCCTTCATCCCGATGCGAAGCGCAGCCAGCACGAATGCGCGGTTACGCTCATCGCTGCGGGCAATTATCATCACACCGCGCCCCCGCCGCTGTTTAGCGCGCCCGTCCCGGCCGTTCAATTTTCAGGAATTCCAGCGCTGACTCCGAAGTGGGTCGAGTCGCGGTTTCTTGGTGCATACGTTTTCGAACACGCGCCGCCTGCGCGGGCTTAAGCACGCAGGCGACCCGCCAGTAGCCGCCGCCCTGTGTGGGCGGCGTGATCCCGCGCGTGAATCGCTGCCAGCGCTGCGCTTCGCACACTAAAGCGGCTACGAAGAGGGCTTCCCATTAGTCGCGAGCGCGATAAGCGACTTAATTTTCCGAAGCCCAATTTTCAAACAATTACCAAATGAAAAAATTTCTAATCCCAGCACTCGCATTGTTTTTCCTGCGAAACATCGCCTCAGCGGAAGACGCACCTCCAGCCCCGGCGGCGGCGGCCGATGTTGAAGCGCTGCGCCGGCAAGTGCAATCGCTCACTGAAACGGTGAAGGCGTTGCAACAACAAGTGAAAGATCAACAGGCTGCAATCGAGAAAGCGAACCTCGCGGGTGAGGCAGCACCGCAAAATCCGGAGGCTTCTCCCATTGCGGCTGCGGCAAGTTGGCCAACTCCAGCCGCGGGCGCGGTGGCGCAATTTCCAACCGAGGACACGTCCGTTGTCGCGCCGAAAATCGCATCCGCCACGGCGCCTGGTCCGGGCGTGAATGCAAACGGCACCGTCCTTCCCGGAGCCTTCCCAACGACTGACACCTCAGTCGTAACATCGGCAAGTGGCGGCGGTTTGACCTCGCCGATCACGATCGGTGGCGGCGGCAAGAATTACATGAACATTTCGTTCGACGGATTGTTCGCGCTCGCTTACTCGAGCGCACGCGATCTCGACCACGTCGAAGTGGGCGATCACGATCCGCAGCAGCGCGGTTTCAATGCGCGCAACATCGAGCTCGCCTTCAATGGCGCGGTCGATCCTTATTTCGAAGGTTTTGCCAACATCGTCTTCAAGCTCGACAACGACAACGAAACCGAGGTTGAAGTCGAGGAAGCATTTCTGCAGACCACGGGTTTGCCGTTCAACTTGCAGTTGAAGGCCGGGCAGTTCTTCGCCGCCTTCGGCCGGCTCAACGCCGTCCATCCGCATGCTTGGGATTTTGCGGATGCGCCGCTTGTCAGCGGCCGGATCCTCGGCCCGGACGGTTTGCGCGGCGTCGGTGCGCAAATTTCCTGGACGCTGCCGCTGCCTTGGTACTCGCAGCTGATCTTCGCCGGGCAGAATGGTCGAGGTGGCACTGGATTTTCATTCCGCAATCCCGGCGATGACGGGATTTTCTTCGGTCGACGCACAACCGATCGCGAGATGCGCGGCTTGCAGGATTTTGTCTGGATCCCGCGCTGGGAAAATTCTATCGATCTTAGCCCGACGCAGGTCGTGCTGGCTGGTGTTTCCGGCGCGTTTGGATCGAACGAAACCGGCGCAAATTCACGCACGCAGATTTACGGCGGCGATCTTTTCTATAAATGGAAGAGTTCGCACGCCGAGGGCGGTTTTCCGTTTGTGAAATGGCAAACCGAAGTGATGTATCGCCGGTTCGAAGCCGGCCGCGGAGTAGATCAATCATTCCCGGTGGCCGAGACGTTTCACGACTGGGGCATGTATTCGCAAGTACTGTGGGGGTTCAAAAAAGGGTGGGTCGCGGGAATTCGCGGCGACTACCTGCACATGACCAGTTCCGAGTTTACGGACAATGATGAGCGACAAACGCGCTCACGCATCAGCGCCAATCTGACTTGGTATCCAACCGAGTTTTCGAAAATCCGGTTGCAGTACAACCACGATTTCCTCGAGGAAAACTTTTTCCTGGCGGGTCGCGATGTCGATTCGGTTTTTCTCCAGTTCGAATTCATTCTCGGCTCCCACGGCGCACACAAATTTTAATGAAGCAGGCACTTCTCTTGGAGGGACGCGCTTAGTCGCGTCCATTCGAAAAAAGGACGACACGGAGGTCGTCCCTCCACCGTCTCGCAAACTTATGAAACGCATTTTTCTCACTGTTCTGTTTTCAACCGCGCTCGCGATTTCCGCTTCCGCCAAACTGAAGGTTGTCGCCACGTTGCCGGACTTCGGCTCGCTCGCACGTGAGATTGGCGGTGATAAAGTCGATGTTACCGTTCTCGCGAAGGCGACGGAAGACGCGCATTTCGTGGACGCGCGTCCCAGCTTCGTCGTGCAACTCCGCACGGCCGATGTGTTGATCGACGGCGGCGCGGAACTTGAGATCGGCTGGTTGCCGCCGCTCCTTCAAAACGCGCGCAACCCGAAGATCGAGATCGGCAAGCCGGGGCGCATGCAGGCGTCAGAAGGCATTCGGCTCCTGAATGTGCCGACGAACGTAACGCGCGCGGCCGGCGACGTGCACGCGCTCGGCAATCCGCATTTCACGGTTGACCCGATCATTGGCAAAGCGATTGCCCAACATATCGCGCAATCCTTTTCCACGCTCGATGCGGCCAATGCGGCCGTTTACGACGCGAACTACAAGAAGTTCGAAGCGACCATCAACGCGAAGTTGCAGGAATGGGGCGCAGCGCTGGTGCCGTTCAAAGGCCAGAACGTCGTCGCCTACCACGATTCATGGGTTTATTTCGCGCACCGCTTCGGTTTGAACATCGACATCTTCCTCGAGCCGAAGCCGGGCATCCCGCCTTCGCCTTCGCACCTGACCGAAGTGATTGCGCAGATGAAGGCGCAAAAGATAAAAGTCATTTTGGTCGAGCCGTTTCACGACCGGAGAATCGCGGAGAAAGTGGCGAGCGCGACTGGCGCGAAGGTGGTGGACTTTGCGCAATTCCCAGGCGGCCTGCCGGGGACGGATAATTACGTGAAGTTGATCGACACACTCGTCTCGCGGCTGGCGGCTGCGCTGAAATAATTATGTGGGAAGTAATGCTTTGGCCGATTCTGGCCTGCGTGTTGTTGCCCTGGCTGCTGGTTTATCTCGGCCTGCACGTCGTCCAACGCGGCATCATCTTCATCGACATCGCTATGGCGCAGATGGCGTCGCTCGGCATCTGCCTCGCGGTGCTATTGCACATGGATTTACAAAGCCCAAAGACCTTCGCCATCGGCCTCGGCTTCACGCTTGTCGGCGCTGCAGTTTTTTCCGTGACCGGAAAACGGACGAGCCAGATTCCGCAGGAAGCAGTTATCGGAATTTCGTACGTGGTGGCCGCCGCTGCAGCGGTCTTGCTCCTCAGTCGCGCCGCGGAAGGCGATTCGGAAATCAAGAACATGCTCGTGGGAAACATCCTCCTGGTGACGCCCCAAGAAGTTTGGAAATGCTTCGCCCTTTTTGTCGCGGTCGGGCTGTTGCATTTTGTATTGCGCGAGAATTTCCTGCTCATGTCTTTCGACCGCGACGGGGCGTATGCGAAGGGCCTGCGCGTGCGCTGGTGGGATTTTCTTTTCTACGCCGCGTTCGGTTTGGTGGTGACGATTTTCGTGCGGATCGCGGGCGTCCTGCTTGTCTTCAGTTATCTCATCGCGCCAGCGGTATGCGGAATTAATCTCGCCGATACGCTCGGCAGACGTTTGTTGATCGGTTGGATCATCGCGCTCATCGGCGGGATCGCTGGCTTGTTTCTGTCGTTTTGGTGGGATTTACCTTCCGGTGCGGCGATTGTTTGCACGTTCGGTGTGTTGTTGATCGTCGTTTCGGTTTACGCTGTAATTCGCAATCGGGTGCGTGCTTCAGCGTTGTAGCCGCTGCCCTCTCTGCGTGTCGATTTTTCGCCAAAAGCAACAAGATGAAAGGCCAGGTTATTTTATGGCAGGTCGTCGCCGCCTACGCTTTCGCCCTTGCCGGTGGATCGATCAGCACGTCGCTGCGATTGGCGCACAAACCGCTTTGTGCGTTGATCAGTCTGGCGGCCGGAACACTCCTGGGCGTAACGCTCTTCGCGATTTTGCCCGAGAGTTTGAGCAACAGCAGTTGGTGGGCAGTAGTGTTGGCGGCGGCTACGGGATACGCGCTGTTCTTCTTCATCAGCAAATACGTCCATCACGTTTGCCCGGCCTGCGCGGCCAGTCACTTCGACGCGGACACAACGCGACATTTCAGCGAAATCGCAACGGCGTTGGTTGTCGCACTGGCAATTCATAGCACAACTGACGGTGTCGCCTTGGGAATTGGACCGGGAGCGCCTACGGCGGAAGCGGCCCAATGGTCACTGTTCTCTGCGCTCTGCATTCACAAGGTTCCGGAAGGTCTTGCGCTGGGCAGCCTCTTGATTGGCGCGGGATTGCAACGCGCGAACGCGCTCGGCTGGGTGGCCGCAGTTGAAGCAACCACGCTGCTCGGCGGAGCGATCGGATTTTTTTTCCTGGCCAGAGCTTCGACGTTTTGGCTCGGCTTAATCATGGCCCACGTGGGCGGCGGATTTTTCTATCTGGCCGCGCACGCCGTTTTAGGGGAAATGATGAAGCACGGAAAAGGACTGGTCGTGACGAGCTTTTCAATCGGAGTGGCATTGATCGGGCTTCTTAACATCTGCTTGAGAATGCGCGCGCTTTAGCGAATTGCTTTGGCACAGTGCATTCGTTCCATTACCGCGCCGGGAACCTTCACGGCGAAGATGTCGATCTTGCCCGCGTAGCGGAGGAATTCGGGACGCCGCTCTATATATATAGCGCGGGCACGGTCCTCGATCATTACTGCCGTCTCGACGCCGCCCTGGCGCCGCTTGATCACCTGATTTGCTACGCCGTCAAAGCGAACTCGAACCGCGCGATTCTAAAGCTGCTTGCGGATGCGGGTGCCGGCTTCGACATCGTTTCGGGTGGCGAACTTTATCGCGTGCTCGCAGCCGGCGGCGATCCGGCGAAGTGCACTTTCGCGGGCGTCGGAAAATCTTCCGACGAAATCGAGTACGCGCTCGAGAAACGCGTTTACAGTTTCAACGTCGAGAGCGTAGCGGAGCTGGAGTACATCGATCGGATCGCTAGAGCGAAAAATTTGCGTGCGCGAATTGCGTTGCGCGCAAATCCCGATGTCGATCCACACACACACGAGTACATTTCGACCGGCTCGCGCGAGAACAAGTTCGGCATCGCGCTCGATCAGATCGCCGCGGTTTATGAGCGCGCCGCGAAAATGCGCAAGATCGACATCGTCGGCGTGCAAATGCACATCGGCTCGCAGATCACCGAAACGCAGCCCTTCGTAGATGCGATCAACAAAATCGCGCCGCTCGTTCTCGAATTAAAAAACAAATACAGGATCGAGTTCTTCAGCATCGGTGGGGGAGTCGGGATTGTTTACGAATCGTCGTTCACGAGCGGCAGCAGCGATTGGTGGGATTCGAGCACCCGCCTTCGGTCGCCGCGGCGACCTACGGCGCGGCAGGCGAGCAAGAGCAAGAGCGAGAGCATGAGAAAAGAACGGCGGACGGATCAGTTGTCGATCCAGCAATATGTCGGTGCAATCTTGCCGCCGCTGCGCGGATTGCATTTACGGATTCTGCTCGAGCCCGGCCGCCTGCTCGTGGGCAACGCTGGAGTCTTGCTCACCCGGATTCGTTACATCAAGCGCACCGGCCAAAAGAAATTCGCGATTGTCGATGCGGGCATGAACGATCTGATTCGTCCGGCGCTGTACCACAGTTTTCACGAGATCGTTCCGGTGGAGGAACCGAGCACCCGCCTTCGGTCGCCGCGGCGACCTTCGGCGCGGCAGGCGAGCGCGAAGAAGGAGAAGATCAACATCGTCGGTCCGGTGTGCGAGACGGGTGATTTTTTCGCGCTCGATCGCGAGATGCCCGAAGTGCGGGAGGGCGATCTGCTCGCGATCATGAGCGCGGGTGCCTACGGATTCGTTATGGCTTCGAATTATAACTCGCGCCCGCTGCCCGCCGAGGCTCTGGTGCGCGGCGACAAATTCGCGCTGATTCGAAAAAGGCAAACAGCGCAAGATTTGGTGCGCGACGAAATTGAATCGAAATGGTTGTAGCTGGCGTCGCCGACGCCGGTCAGCCGCGGTTAGCGACGGCGGCTACAGCTCGACTTGCGCAAATTCGCCTCCTGCATAAATAGTGCTCTCCCCTCAAATTGGATGAAACGACTGCTGCTCCTTTGTTTCTTGCCGATCTTCGCTATCCCGTTAAAAGCGTCCCCTCCTTCGGGTGAACGGATCGTGGTGGTGGGCGGGCCCTCCCTGCATCAATGGGAGCAATACAAAGCCTACCCGCACGATCATTGGTGGGCGAACTTTGTGCATGCCGCCCGTTTGCGCACGGAACAACTCCGCGCGCAGCTCGGCCCCGACGCGATGATTACCATGCTTGTTTATAAGCAAGGTTATCTCGACCGGGCCAAACAGGAACACCAGGACTTGATCAGCTACATCAATTCGGTGGGGGAGAAGTTTCATCTCAACCTGATTTATTTTCAAAACGGGAGCGACGTGATCAACTACTTGAACAACGGCCAGAACCGTGAACGCCTGAAGATAACTGGCTTCGAATATTTCGGGCATTCAAACAGAGCCTGCTTCATGTTCGACTATAGCAACGTGCTCGACAGCGCGTCCAAGTCGTGGCTGCACGACTCCGAGTTGACCAAGATCCGCCGCGGCATTTTCGCGCGTGGCGCTTACGTCAAGAGCTGGGGCTGTCACACTGGCGAGGAGATGTCGAAGAAGTGGTACAATGCCACCGGCACGCACATGATCGGCGCTATCGGCAAAACCCAATACATGATGGAAGAGTTGCCCATTCTCGTTTCGCAGACGGACAAGTGGGTGAACTGAGTAGAATGTCGAATGTCTAATTCTTTCCGGTTTCCGACGGTCGACGAGGTGAGCCGGCTCGACATGGAAGTGTGCGTCACGCTCGGGGAAATCGGGCGGGTGGAAGCGCGCAAACTGAAAGCGGCCGGCGTGACGGCTTACAATCACAATATCGACACGTCGCCGGAGTTTTATCCGGAGATTGTCAGCACGCACACGGCCAATGATCGCTTGAAGACGATCGCCGCCGTGCAAGCGAGCGGCATGTCCGTTTGCTGCGGCGAAATTATCGGGATGGGCGAATCAGAGGACGATCGATTGCGCATGCTCGAGGTCTTGAGCAATTTTAATCCGCCGCGGAGAGTGTGCCGATCAATTGTTTGATCCCGCAAAGCGGGACGCCGCTGGTCGATCAACCACCGGTCGATATTTTTCAACTCGTTAGGCTAGTCGGCGTCACGCGCATCGCGTTGCCGAAAGCGCGTGTCCGACTGGCCGCCGGTCGCACCCGGATTTCGCGCGAAGGCCAGGCGCTTTGTTTTTTTGCCGGCGCAAATTCGATTTTTTACGGCGACAAACTTCTCACCGCGAAAAATCCGGCGGCCGATGTCGATGTTGCGCTGCTGCGCGAGCTGGGGTTGCAAGTTGAATCGGAACCTCACACGGAGTCCGCAACGGACACAAAGGAACATAGGTTGGTTTTATCTTCCCGATGGATTGGCTCGTTGACGAAAAATCAGAAAATAAGCGCGCGCGCGCTTGAAATGTCTTCGGCGCGGTCATATCTGATTGCTCGCCGCCTGATGAAGATGATCTAAAGATTGGCGTGAGCCACAAACGCCTTACAATTCTTGGAATGAAAATTTCCGCCGATACCCAAAGAGCGATCAGTCTAATCTTGATTTACACAGCCCTGCTGTTTTTTCTGATTGGCGCCGCGGCGCGGATGAAATCGCAATTCCACGCGCGTCTCGAAATTTCCACGGCCGGATTCGTGGTCGCCGCGATATTGGCAACGCTCGGCGTGATCACGCTCTTGTTTTCATTCAAAAGCAAGCGGGACTGAAGCCGCGCTCACCGTGGGCGTTGGGCGAAAAAATGCGGCGGCGACCCTTCCCGGTCACCGCCGCTCCACCCCTAAAATAACCGAAGTTATTCCTTCATTGCGTCGTGAAGTTCCTTCTCGGCGTTGTGCATGTCCTGACGGGCCTTTTGCTGGTCGTCGAATTTCTTCTGCTGTTCAGGCGTAAGCAGCGGACGAATTTGCGACATGGTCGTGTCCATCACCGTCTTGGTTTTCTGCATCGCCTCTTGATGGATGGCGATGATTTGCGGTTTGGCTTGCTCGAGAATCGGCTGGACCTTCGCCTGCTGATCGGGCGTCAGGTTCAGCGTCTTGGTTAGCCTTTCGAGCTGATTCCCATGGCCGTGCCACCGGCCGGGACCGCCGTGTTCAGGTTGGGCGACGGCGAGGCCGCCGAGGCCGATTGCGGCCACGGCAGTGAGTGCAAGTATGTTTCGTTTCATTGTTTGTCTTACCTTCTTGTTGATTGAGAGCCTCAATGCGCTCGTTTCATAATTGGTGACCGGAGGAAGGCGACGCCGGTTACATTTTTTTGTCAAGGAACGCCGATCGGAACATAGACTTGCATTCCAGTCTGTGCGCCCAGCCGACCCCGGCGGTTCAGAAGCCACCGCGCCTTGAACAAGTTTGTAACCATAACGTGTTCATGCCGGTCATAGGTAATAGTGTGGATGCGATCTCGACTACATGGATGATCTCGATGCAGGCGCACTGGTTAAAGCTGCGCTCCGGAATGACGATGAAGCGGCTCGCGAACTGGTTCGGCGGCTCTACCCGCTGGTGGCGAAATTGGTGCGCGCCCATCGTCCGCGGCGCACGGCCGAGGAGGATCTTTGTCAGATGATTTTCATCAAAGTATTTCAAAAACTATCTCAATTTTCGGGCAAAGTGCCGCTTGAACATTGGGTCTCGCGCATCGCTGTGAACACCTGCCTCAATCAAATTGAGGCCGAGAAAGCGCGTCCCGAGTTGCGCCACGCCGATTTGAGCGAAGAGGAACAAGCAGTCGTAGAAAATCTCGCCGCCTCATCCCACGAGCTGGCGCCGGATGAACGATTTGCTTCCCGCCAACTGGTTGAGCATCTTCTCGATCTGCTCAAACCGGTCGAGCGGCTTGCCATCGATCTGCTTTACTTGCAAGGACGCTCCGTGGAAGAGATTCGGAAAATTACGGGCTGGAGCACGTCTCTCATTAAAGTGCGGGCGTTTCGGGCGCGGCAGAAAATGAAAGATCAGCTCGTCAGAATTTCGACGAGAGAAAATTTATGAAGGATGTCGATCTAAAACTTGATCGATTATTGCGATCGGCCGCGCTGACAAGCGACGATGCTGCGCTGGAAGCGCCATTCGGATTCGCTGCGCGAGTCGTGGCGATCTGGCGCACACAGGAAGGCGCGCCAAACGGAATCGCCCAATTGCTTCGTCGAGTCGCATTATTCGCGTGTGCCATCATTGTGCTCTCGGCAGCAGGCGCCTACCGCGAATTTAGGCAAACTCGCGAACCCGATGATTCGTTTTCCAACAAATTTGCGATCGCTGACTCCGCGATTCAGGATGAGTTTTCGCAATGAGGACGGGGTTGAAATGGAAGTTGATCGTCGGCTTCGTGCTCGTCTTTGTCGCCGGCGGCATGACCGGCGCATTTTTCGGCGCGTCTCAGACGCGGCATTTTTTCTTTGCCGAACATCATCGGAGCATGCTGGGCGAGCATATCCGGCACCGGCTGCGCGTGGAGCTCAAGCTCACGCCGGAGCAGGTCACGAAGATTTCGCCACTCATCGACAATGCGACGGCTCAACTCGAACAGATCCGAATTGAGACTGGCCAGCGCGTGCACGAAACAATGACGAAAATGCACCAGCAAATAACGCCGGATCTCACCGACGAACAGCGTGCGAACCTGGAGCGAATCGAATTGCACCATCGACATTGGCGGGGGTTCGGCGGGCCGCGACAAGCTCCGGCTGAAACGCCCGAGCAATAGCGGCGACGCAGGCTGCCAATTGGCGAACCTGGTTGTCACTGGGCCACCATTCTTTTCGCGACAAAAACCAGCTAGAGTTTTTTCGCAACCGAAATACCGAGGATGAAAAAGACCAGGCAAATTACCAGGAAAAGAAAAAAGAGGAATTTTGCGATTCCCGCTGCCGCCGAAGCAATGCCGGTAAATCCGAACAACGCCGCGACCAGCGCGATTATCAGGAAAATTACAGCCCAACGTAACATTTGATCACCTCCTGAAAGGAATTCGCAGGCCGAGGCCGAGCCGCGTCCGAAGATGTCGATCTTAGGGCAGAGTTTCCACAATCTCGCGGAGCAAACCCGGTCCCCGATAGAGGTAGCCGGTGTAGATTTGGAGAAGCTGCGCGCCGGCCTCGATTTTTTCGCGTGCTGATTCCCGGTCACAGATCCCGCCGCAAGCAATCACGGGGATTGTCGATCTTGCCGTAATAGCGCGCACCAAACCGGTCGATTTTTCGCGCAGCGGTCCGCCGCTCAGTCCGCCTTCTTGATCGAGCGCCGGCGGAATCGACGCATGATCGAGCGTTGTGTTCGTGGCAATGATCCCCGCGACTTCGTTTTCCTGGCAGGTCGCAATCAGTTCATCGAGCTGGTTAGGCAAAAGGTCGGGCGCGATTTTTACGAGGACGGGTTTGCGCGTTATTTGGTTTTTGTCACGAATCACGCGCAGCAACTGGGAAAGCGCAGTCGGTCCCTGCAATTCGCGCAAACCCGGCGTATTGGGCGAACTGACATTTAAAACGATATAATCGGCAAACTCACGAAGCAGACGGAAGGAGTAGAGATAGTCTTCGCTCGCCTGTTCCAGCGGCGTGTTCCTCGATTTGCCGATATTGATGCCCACCGGGACCGCAGGCCAGCGCCCGCTCGCGTCCAATTTGCGCAGCCGTTGCGTGATCGCATCTGCGCCATCGTTGTTAAATCCCAGGCGATTGATCAACGCCGCTTGTTCTGGAAGTCGAAAAATGCGCGGCTTCGGATTTCCGGGCTGCGCTTTGGCGGTCACAGTGCCGATCTCAATGAAACCGAAACCGAGCGCGGCCCACGCGGGCAAGGCAACACCGTTCTTGTCGAAACCGGCTGCAAGACCGATCGGGTTCGGGAAGTTTACTCCGAAAAGTGTTTTCGGTTTCGAGCGCGGCTGAAAAGTTTTCAGCGCCCGCAGTGCAAGATCGACATGAGATGCACCGCGCAAGCACGCGACCGCAAAGTGATGCGCTATTTCCGGCTCGAGCGAAAAGAGCAGCGGCCTAACGAATCGCTCGTAGGCATTCACAGCCGGAAGACAGCCTTCCAGGCTATCCTGGCGGACACGTTTCCAGCGTGTCGTTGCGTTGCGATGCGCCGGCGGGCGTCAGGCCCGTCTGCCATGGCAGGCGATGCGCCTGTCTTCCGGTCGCAGTAGTGCCCTAGTCGTTTCATTTGCCGATGCAAAACTGGCCAAAGACGGAATCGAGAATCTGTTCGACCTCGACCGCGCCAATCACTTCACCCACGGCACGCAACGCCTCATTAAGATCGACAGAAACGTATTCCAGCCCGAGTCCGTCGTTCATCGTTTTGCGTGCGCGCTCGCATGCTTCCAGTGCGCGGCGCAAACAATCGCGATGGCGCGTGTTAATCGCCACCGCGCTTTCCGGCCGCAAGTTCTGCTTGGTAATGCGCGCCAGAATTTCATTTTCCAGGTCCGGCAAACCTTCCCCTGTCAGGCAGGAAATGCGCAGCGCATCGAAGTTTTTCCAGTCGCGGTGCTCGGACAAATCGCTTTTGTTCAGCAAGACAATTTCATTCCCGTTCGCGGTTTGTTTTTCGAAATGAGAGGGCTTCGGCACATTGCGATCGACAATGTGGAGACGGAGGTCAGCCGTTTGCAGCGACTGTTCCGTGCGCGCGATTCCTTCGCGCTCAAGTTTGCTGGTCGGTGCTCGCAGTCCGGCCGTGTCGAGCAAGCGAATCGGCACGCCGCGCAGATTGATCGTTTCTTCGATGGTGTCCCGGGTTGTCCCATGAGTTTCGCTCACGATCACGCGCTCGTAACCGAGCAGCCGATTGAGCAAACTCGATTTGCCGGCATTGGTCGTGCCGTAGATCACGACGCGGACACCTTCGCGCAGAATCCGGCCCTGATCCGCGGTCGCAAGCAAGATCGACATTTCATTGCGAATTGAATCGAGTCGCGCGCTCAATCTTTCATCTTCATCAGGGGCGATTCCTTCTTCCGGAAAATCGAGTGACGCTTCGATGTGCGCGATCAGAGAAATCAATTCGTCGCGGAGCGTCCTGATTTTTTCGCCGAGTCTGCCTTCGAGTTGCTCCGTCGCGGAGCGGAGGGCGAGATCGGTTTTGGCGCGAATCAAATCGATGACGGCTTCGGCTTGAGTAAGATCCATCTTGCCGTTGAGGAACGCGCGCTCGGTAAACTCGCCCGGACGCGCGGCACGGGCGCCCGCGCGC
>Ga0184605_10000118_pt1 | contig 21779 bp, 22 predicted proteins | sample PLM0_30_coex_FD_132995 | JGI IMG/M metagenome (GOLD analysis project Ga0184605, IMG submission 132995) | Groundwater sediment microbial communities from an aquifer in East River, Colorado, USA - PLM0_30_coex | ecosystem: Environmental > Terrestrial > Soil > Riparian zone | place: USA: East... | reverse complement strand
TTTTCCGCAACTGGTGCGCGAAATGGTTGAAGCGGAACTAAATCAGTTAGCGAATTAACGATTTAGCGAATTAACGATTTACGTTGTCATGCGCGTAGTTAGTTTGGCGCGGTGAAAAAAATCGAGGCAATCGTCAAGCCGTTTAAGACCGAGGCAGTGAAAGAAGCGCTCGCCGAAGTGGGCGTGGAAGGAATGACGCTAAGCGAGGTGAAAGGCTTCGGGCGGCAAAAAGGCCACAGTGAAATTTATCGCGGCAGCGAATACACGGTGGATTTCCTGCCGAAGGTGAAATTTGAGATCGTGGTGCCGGACGATCGCGTCCAAAGCGTGGTCGAAGCGATTCTTCGCTCTGCCAAGACGGGCAAGATCGGTGATGGAAAAGTTTTCGTGGGGGAAGTCGAGCAAGCCATTCGCATTCGCACAGATGAGCGCGGGGCAGAGGCGCTTTCATGAAGGGGCAGTGCTCATTTATTAATGATTAATAAGAGAAAACGCTCAACGCCCAACGCTCAACACCGAATATTGAACGGAAGTTAGTGCGGCGAAGCACTCATTTTATCCATGAAGAAAACATCCAACCCGCCTTCGCCCGGGACGGGCTACGCCGTGGCGAGCACTCAACGCCGAACGCTCAATATCGAATGGAGTGCAGACGGCTTTTGCCGTGGAGAGGTTGAGGAGCTAATCCGAATTTTCGCTGCCAGCGCACGGACAGCGGCCAAAAAATGAGAGAGAATCTCACGATTCTCAAGTTTAGCATCGAGCGTTGGACGTTGGACGTTTGCCTCCGGCGTTTTAAGCGACGCTTAACAATTCACGAAGTAACAATTTAACACCTTAACGAATGCAGGATTTCTTCTTATCCATTCTGCTCGGCATCGTCGAAGGGCTCACCGAATTTCTTCCGGTAAGCTCAACCGCGCATCTCCGCATCGTGGAAGCAGGATTGACAAAGCTCGGCATCGCCCAAATCAGCCTTGGTGACAGCTTTTGGAAGATGTACACGATCGTCATTCAACTCGGTGCGATCCTGGCGCTGCCGGTTTATTTCTGGAATCGGATCCTGAAATTCCTTGGCACCTTTCCGAAAGGCGAACGCGGCGATCGCAATTTTCTGACGCATCCGCTCAGCCTTACTTTGATCGCGTTCGTGATCACGGCGCTGCCTTCGTGGGCGCTGACGAAGCTAATTGGCAAAAATCTGGAAAATCTCTGGGTGATGGCGACCGCGTTGCTCGTGGGCGGAATTGTGATGTGGATTGTGGACGCAACCTTCACTCGTCCGCGCGTGGGGCACATGGAAGAGATGAATTTGCCGCAAGCAGTATGGATCGGCGCGGTCCAAATCCTTTCCGCTGTTTTCCCCGGAACGTCGCGCTCGATGTGCACGATCGCGGCTGGACAAGTGGCCGGCCTCTCGCGACCGGCTGCGCTCGAGTTTTCATTCTTCCTTTCCATGCCGACAATGATCGTTGCGACCGGTTACGACCTTTTCAAGACGCTCGCACCAAATCGCCGCACGGCGCTGGAAGGCAATCTCGCGCCGCTCACGATGAACGGGCATGAATGGATTGTGCTCGCGATCGGGTTTGTGGTTTCATTTTTCGTGGCGCTCGGCGTGGTCGCGTGGTTTATGCATTGGGTGCGCGCGCGCGGCCTTGCGCCGTTTGCGATTTATCGGCTCGTTCTCGGCATCGCACTATTGACGTTGCTGGCGCGCGGCCTCATCTGATCGATTGTCGATGGAGACCGACGTAATCCTTCCCGACTTGCAGGGTTGCCTGCTTTGCGAAGATGTCCGCTGCGAATTCAACGGGATGCAAACCCTCGTCGGGGTGATCAACGTCATCCCGGCGCCCACGCTGCCGGTCAATTGTATGCGCCTTTGCATTTGGACGCGTTGGTGCAGCGGGACGGGAAAGTTCCGGCAAAAGTCTCGGATTGTGGGCGTGGATGAGCAGCAGGTCATAGCTCAGGCGGAAGTGGAGTTCGCGCTCAAGGAGATGGAAGGGCACGCGACGAACGTGCATTACTTTGGCGGCGTCCAGTTTCAGCAGTACGGGTTGCATCACATCGAGATTTATCTGGGCGACGAATTGCGGCTGCGCTTTCCGCTCCCGGTAGTTCGGGTGAGGCCGCCGCAAGCGGCCGGCTAAAGTTTTAAGCTTTCCGTAATTCAGCGCTTGCCATCCGCCTCGAGTTTGGCTAAGAGAGGCGCTTTTCATGCTGAAAACGAATTTCATCGCGTTGCTGTGCAGCTTCGCGTTTCTCGGGCAAACGCACGCGCAGGAAGTGATCATTGCACGAGAAGCGGAACCAAACGCTCCCGAGCGAGTGGCGTCGATCTCCGAGCAAGCGGGTCCAGACACTGACCGAGCCCAATCGGTGATTGTGCCAGCCGTGAAATCTCAAGTTGGAGAAAAGGAACCCGCCTCCGCTAAACTCACAGTCGAGCAAATGCGAAAGGCGGGAGCGCTCGCGGGTGAGCGGATGAAAAAAGAACTTCACCTCGAACAAACCAGCACAGCGCGCGCGCCCAGCGCGCAAACCACGAAACCGGAAACGAGCGCCGTTCGACCGCTAGATCAACCGGTACGTGAGCAAGAACCGATTCCTGCTGAGCAGATGGTTTTCCGCGGCGACACGGCATTTACAAAATTAGCGAACGGTTTCGATTTCCCCGTGGGCAACCCGGATGCGCAAGGCTATTACAAGGCGCGCGGTTTCCGTTCCGGCGCACATCTTGGCGAAGATTGGGATGGAGTCGGCGGCGGCGACACTGATCTGGGTGATCCCATTTACACTATCGGCGACGGGGTGGTGGTCTTCGCCCGCGATTGTCACATGGGCTGGGGGAACGTGGTGATCGTGCGGCACGCTTATCGCGAGGGCGGCAGAATAAGAAATATCGATTCGCTTTACGGACACCTCCAGAAAATCCTTGTCCGCTGCGGCCAGGTCGTGCGGCGCGGTCAGCAGATCGCGACCTTGGGCAACGTGCACGGGCTGTATGACGCACATCTTCATCTCGAAATACGCAAGAACCTCGAGATCGGAATCAGTCGCGCTAGATTCGCGCAAGGCTTGAGTAATTATTACGACCCATCGCAATTCATCTTGTCGCATCGACATCTCCAGAGCGGTGGCGGCAGCTCTCGCGTCGCGATGAATACGTTCACCCAGGACGCCAATATTCGCTGGGACAAGCTGCACAATTATTCGCACGCGAACACTGGCGGCGGTTCGGGCGAATCGGCTGCGGCATTGAAAAAGGCGATCGCGTCGCAGCATTAAATCGCGCGGCGCAATGATGGGAGGCGCTGAATAGCGCAGCGCACTTCCAGTGAAATTAAGTGAAATTACAAGCGGCCAACCAGCACGAGGATCAGCACGATCAATAAGATCAGACCGAGCCCGCCGCTTGGATAGTAACCCCAGCCAGAGCTATATGGCCAGGTAGGGAACGCTCCGATCAGCAGAAGCACGAGGATAATCAACAGGATTGTGCGCATTCGAGGAGGCTATTCGCGCGAGGGGCGAGGTGGCAATGGTTATTTTTGTCTCGATCCGTAGCGGCGGCCGCGCGCGACCGAACCATCGACAAAAGCAAAATCCCTTGCAGCCGGTTCGCCGTAACATATTCTTTGGCGGCAGTCCCGAGTGCGTCCAGCAGGATGCATCGGGAAAATTTTTTGCCTATTTTCAATTTCGATGGCGAACACGATTCTAGTCGGCGCGCAATGGGGCGATGAAGGGAAGGGGAAAATCATCGACGTGCTTACAGCCAAGGCCGACCTCGTAGTGCGCAGTCAGGGCGGGAACAATGCCGGCCACACGGTCATCCATCGCGGCCTCAAATATATTCTGCACCTGATCCCCTCGGGGATACTCCGGCGCGGAAAAATTTGCGTGATCGGCAACGGCGTCGTTGTCGATCCCATCGCGCTCGTCGCAGAAATCGAGGGTCTGCGCAAATTGGGAATCACTATCGGCAAAAATTTGCTCATCAGCGATTGCGCGCACCTGGTCTTGCCATATCACCGGCTGCTCGATGAGCAACGCGAGTTCCGCCAGGGCCGCGCGAAAATCGGGACGACGAAACGTGGGATCGGTCCGGCCTACGGCGACAAAGCCTCCCGCACCGGCCTGCGCATGTCCGACTTAATGCAGCCGATTCTTTTCTCGAAAAAGTTGCAGGCCAAAATTCTCGAGAACAACAGCATCCTCCAGGCGCTCGGGGCAAGACCGATCAATTTTCGCGAGGTAAACGAAAGTTATCTCGCCGCCGGGGAAAAGTTGCGCCCGTTTGTCGGCAACACGGTGGTTTATCTTCATCGCGCCCTTGAGCGCGGCCGGGAAATCCTCTTTGAAGGCGCGCAAGGCACATTTCTCGATATCGATCACGGCACATATCCGTACGTCACCTCTTCGAATACGACAGCGGGCGGCGCGTGCACGGGCACCGGCGTGCCGCCGCATCGGATGGATCGCGTGGTCGGAGTCATGAAAGCGTACACGACACGCGTAGGCGAGGGGGCGTTGCCAACCGAAGATCGACAGTTGGCCGAGATGCTTCACCAACTAGGGCGCGAGTTTGGCGCAACCACCGGCCGTGCGCGCCGTTGCGGCTGGTTTGATGCCGTGGCTACGCGCTATGCGACGATGATCAACGGCATCGATGAGCTCGCCATTACCAATCTTGACGGGCTCGATCATGTCGATCCAATTCGTGTTTGCGTGGGGTATCGGCTAAATGGGAAGCGCCTGGAGGTTCCGCCGTGCGATGCAGCCCAACTCGACAATTGCGAACCGGTTTACAAAGAAATGCGCGGCTGGAATCAGCCTACGCATTCAGCGCGGAAACTTTCGCAACTTCCCTCAGCGGCAAAAGATTACGTCAAATGCATTTCCAAACTCACCGGAGCCAGATTATCGATCCTCAGTGTTGGGCCAACCCGTGCTGAGACGATCATTCTCTAGCCATGCCTTCCAGCGCGAGATCGGTTCCACGGCACGTCGCCATTATCATGGACGGCAATGGCCGCTGGGCTAAGGCGCGCGGTCTCCCGCGCATCAAAGGCCACGAACAGGGAGCGCAGGCCGCCCGCGAATGCGTGGAAGGCTGCGGCGAATTGAAGATCGAGTATCTCACGCTTTACGCCTTCTCGGCTGAAAACTGGCGGCGCCCGAAAAGCGAAGTCTTCGCGCTGATGCGCCTGCTCGAAAAGTTCTTGAAGGAAAAAACGCCGGAGCTGGTCGAGAAAAATGTTCGCCTTCAAGCGATCGGGCGGCTGACCGATCTTCCCGAAACCTGCCAGGAACAACTGCACAAAACGATCGAAGCCACGGCCGCCAATAACGGACTGACGCTGATTCTCGCCCTCAGTTACGGGGGACGGCTGGAGATCATCGACGGAATCAAAAGTCTGCTCCGCGCGGTCGAGCTTGGCCACATCGACAAAGCGATGATCGACGTCGAAATGTTCAGCAAACATCTCTACACGCGATATTATCCCGATCCCGATTTGCTCATTCGCACTTCGGGCGAGATGCGCTTGTCGAACTTCCTCCTTTGGCAGCTCTCCTACACGGAAATGTACGTGACGCCGAAACTCTGGCCCGATTTCACAAAAAAAGATCTCTTCGCCGCGGTCGAAGAGTTCAGCCGCCGTCAACGCCGTTACGGAACGGTCGAATAAATCTGGGGAGCACAGGCTGTTAGCCTGTCCTTTTTGACAGCTTGCCGAAAAGAATCTCGTCGCCAGGCTGCCGACGAGTGCAGGCAAGCTGCCTGCGCTCCCCAGACGTGAAGCGCGGCGGCTACAGAAATGCTTCCGCCACGGAATCCGCCAGCAATTTGCCTGCGCGCGTCAAAACAAAATTGCCGTTCGATCGTCGAAGCAAACCTTGCGCGATGAATTCGCGCGTCTCGTTAGGCCAATTATCGAGCAAGTGACTGGAAATCCCATCGCGCGTTCGAAGCGAAAGCGCGATTCTTTCCGCGCGTTTCATGGTCGAGGTTAGATTCTCTGTCGATCCAATCGGTGATTGGTCTCGGAAAATGCGCGCGGCGTATTCGCGATAATCAGGGACATTCTGCCAGCGTCGCGACCGGCGCGTGGAAAATGCGCTCGGGCCGATCCCGAGATAATCTTCGCCGGCCCAATAAGCGCGGTTGTGGACCGACGAAAAGCCGGGGCGCGCGTAGTTCGAGATTTCATAATGTTCGTAGCCCGCGCCCTCCAGGCTCGACATCGTCATCTCGAAGAAATCCGCTTCAATGTCGGCATTTGAGCGAAGTTCACCACGCGAGTGGCGCAGAAAAAATTCCGTGTCTTCCTCGTAAGTCAGGCAGTAGGCCGAGATGTGCTCGGGTTGCAGCGCGATCGTTTTCTCAAGCGTCGCTTGCCATTGTTCGCGCGTTTGTCCGGGAAGCCCAAACATAAGATCGATATTGATATTTGAGAATCCGGCGTCGCGCAGAATGAAAAATGACATCTCTGCCTGCTGCGCATTATGTTCGCGTCCCAGAATTTTCAGCAATTCGTCATCCCACGATTGCACGCCGAGACTGATTCGATTGACGCCAATTTTTTTTAGCACGTCTGCCTTGCGGGCGGAGACGCTTCCGGGATTCGCTTCAATCGTCCACTCTTTTATCTGCGACAGATCAAGCCGCTCGCGAAATCCGCGCAGAAGAAATTCCAGTTGCGACGTGGACAGCGCGGTGGGAGTTCCGCCGCCGAAATAAACTGTCGATGGAAGAATCTTGCGCGACGCGATGTGTTGTTCGAGTTCACGCAGAATCGCTTGGCAAAATTGCTGCGTCTGCGAACGGTCCATCAGCGTTTTGTAAAACGCGCAGTACGGGCAGATGCGTGCACAGAACGGGATGTGAATGTAGAGATGTCGAATCTGCAGAGAGTCGCACAAGCGTCCCGCTGGTGATCTAACGTTCGCAATCCGGAGGTTTGCGCTACTTTCGCGAGAGTTGTGATTCGCGCGCCTGCCCATAAAGTCCGTTGCCACCGCTCAAAGTATCTTGTCTATCGAAAAGTTAGCTCTTGTTTTTTTCTGCGTCATCACCTCTGCGCTTGCGCAAGGACTGCGGCCAACTCCCACTCCGTCCACTGTATATGCGGTGCACGATTCGGACGCGATCAAAGATTACGAGGCGAATTCGCGCATTGTGCACGCGATGGTGGATCGACTCGTTCTCGCGGCGACCGCTCAACCCGATGTCGCTACGGCCTGGGCGTCGCTGGTTTCTCCGAATGACAAGATTGGAATCAAAATCTCCGCGGCCGGCGGTGAACTTTTCACGACCCACCATGACGTGGTCAACGCGATTGTTGATGGTCTCGTCGCCGCTGGACATTCGCGCGGCAGCGTCATCGTGTGGGACCGCTCGCTGGGCGGAATCAAGGATGCTGGTTATCGGCCAGGAGCGGATGGTTATCAGTTGAAAGCGATCGCGCCACGCGAGGGATATGACCCTAAAGCCACCTTGTCCATGCCGTTGCTCGGAAAACTGGTTTGGGGCGATCTCGATTATAAAAGCGACCAAGGAAAAATGCCGCTCCTTTCCGACACCGAGAACACGAGCGGCCTGAGTCATTTTTCGCGCATCCTTTCCACCCAGGTCACAAAAATTATCAACGTTCCGGTGATGAGCAGCAGCGAAACCAACGGCATCGCCGGTTGTCTTTACAACGTGACCATCCCAAACATCGACAACTGGCGCCGCTTCGCGCAGGGCTCCCGCTTCGGCGCGGAGAGCATCGCGGAAATTTACAGCAATCCACTGATCGCAAAGAAGGTGGTGTTCAATTTGATGGACGGTCTCGTCGCGCAATATGCCGGAGGTCCTCAGTCGCAACCGAACTACGCCCTGCATCACGCCACGCTTTACGCGAGCAAAGATCCCGTGGCGCTGGATGCCATCACGTTGAAACGATTGGGGCAATGGCGCGCGCGCTCGAGCCTGCCGGCCATCGGTCACATGGCCGATTACGTGGCGATCGCCAGCGAGCTCGGTCTGGGCAACTCAGCCGCGAATCGGATCGAGATTAGAAATGTCGGGCAATGAAGTCTGGCCAAAATGACAAAGCATGAGCGGCTGGTCTAACTTTTCCGATTGGCCGTTGCACGGATCGATTCTCCGCTCGGTGTCGCGATCGTTCTATCTTTCCATCCGCCTTTTGCCATGGCGCTTGCGCGAGCCGGTGGCGCTGGCCTATCTGCTCGCGCGGGCAACGGACACCGTGGCCGACACCGCGCGAATCCCAGGGACTGTGCGCGCGGAGACTTTGCAAACGTTGTCGAACATGATTCAAGGCAAAGCTCCGCGAGATGGCAGTGCCGATCTTGTCTCGTCGTTCGCGCCGTTCCAGGAAAATGCGGCCGAGCGAACGCTTCTCGAATCGTTGCCTGATTGTTTGGAATGGCTCGAGCAGTTGAATGCGGCTGATCGGGACGACGTTCGCGCCGTGCTCGAGAAGATCACACAGGGCCAAACGCTCGATCTGCAACGCTTCAGTAATCCGGCCGAAGTTCGCGCGCTCGCCACGGCCGCCGATCTGGGTGAATACACCTATCTCGTGGCCGGTTGTGTCGGGGAATTCTGGACACGGCTTTGCTTTCGACACGTACGGAAATTCGCCAGACTGAGCGAAGAAGAGATGCTCGCCCTCGGCAAGCGTTACGGCATGGGATTGCAATTAATTAATATCCTGCGCGATGCCGGTTCTGATCTTCGCGCCGGCAGATGTTATTTTCCGAATGAAGAATTGGCTGCGGCGCGGATGGATGCATCGCAGATTCTTCGCGAACCGGAGCGCTTTCAGCCGATTTATCGAAAGTGGCTCGAAAGAGCCAGGGATGGAGTGGAAGCCGGAATGCAATATTCGCGGGCCATTCGGAAGCAGCGCATTCGAGCTGCGACCGTTTTGCCAGGGCTGATCGGCACGCGCACGCTCGCACTCTTGCGTGGCGCGGGTGCAACGGTGTTGCACCGCAAGATCAAAGCCTCTCGCCGCGAAGTGCAGGCGACGATAGCAGCGCTGGCGATCACATTCGCGGCGCGATGGGAGATTGACGCAATGTTTCGCCGCTTGTCACGTTGATTACGGCGCTAAAGAAAATAATTGCGCTGTTTCTCCGCGATCGGTCGTTCCAGCCGCTCCAGTACTTGAAGCATGTCTTCCCAGACTTTCCGTTTTTCCGACGGCGATTGGTTCCGCAGCAAATACGCGGGATGATAAGTAATCATCAACGGGGTTCCATTGTAGGAATGCCATCTGCCGCGTAACTCCCGCATTGTCCCGCGCGTGCCTAACAAACCTTCGACCGCAACCGCGCCGAGCGCGACCAGAACCTTCGGCTGAATGATGTCGATCTGCTCAACTAAATACGGCCGGCAGGTTTGCATTTCGAGCGGCGTCGGCACCCGATTTCCAAACGAACCGGGCGGCATATCGGGACGGCATTTAAGAATATTCGCGATATAAACGTCCGCGCGCGCAAAACCCATCGCTTTGACAATTTTCGTGAGCAATTGTCCGGCGCGTCCGACGAACGGCTCGCCTCGCGCGTCTTCGTCCACGCCTGGCGCTTCGCCGATGAACATGATCTCGGCGTCCGGATTTCCTACGCCGAAAACAGTCTGCCTGCGCGAACTGGCCAGGTGCGGACATTTTGTGCAAACAGCCACGCGCGCCTGCACCGCAGCCAACAGGTCGATCTTGCTGGACATGACCGGTAACGTTTGAAAAAGGCGATCAATCGCAGTGCGCGACGCGCAAAGCTTTCTCTCCGAATTTTCCTGAATCTGTTCGAGCGCGGATAAAACGAAATCAAGCGCAGGACGAAGCATGACAGATCATGCAGAGTTTTGCGCTGCCCGGCAATTTTTTTGTGGTGGATCGGGCGCTCCGCGCGCGATGCCAACCCAAATCGCGTAGCGATTAAAATTAGAGCCGCTTCGCGGCTTTTGCATTAACATCGCGCCAGCAGATTGAGAATCGAAAATGAGCCTGAAGCTGAGCGAATACGACTACGATCTGCCCGCCGAACTGATCGCGCAGCGGCCGCTTCCGCGACGCGAAGAGGCCCGCCTGATGGTCTTGCGACGCGATGCACAAACCATCGAACATCGACAGTTCGTCGAATTAAAAACGCTGCTCAGTCCGGGAGATCTGCTTGTTCTGAACGATACGCGAGTAGTTCCAGCGAGGAAATCTTCCGATGATGGCGCGATCGAATTTTTATTTATCGAGCGTCTCGGACGCGCGCGCTGGAAATGTTTGATCAAACCCGGTCGAAAATTTCGTGCCGGCGCTACAACCAAGATCGACAATGTCATTGCGCGCGTTGAAGAAATCCTGCCGGATGGCGAGCGGATCGTGACCCTGGACGAAGATGTCGATCCTTATGCCGGCGGTTCAATGCCGTTGCCGCCGTACATCGGACGCGAGAGTGACGCGCAGGATGAAGCGCGTTATCAAACAATTTTTGCGGACGCGCCTGGCGCGATCGCCGCGCCAACCGCCGGTCTGCACTTCACGCGTGAGATTCTGGATGAGATTCCTCACGCGTTCGTGACGCTCCATGTCGGCACGGGAACATTTCGGCCGGTGCGATTGGAAAACATTAGCGAGCATCGCATGCACGCCGAGCGGTTCTCGATTTCAACTGCCGCTGCGGAGAAGATCGACTATGCGAAGCGAATCGTCGCGGTCGGAACAACAACCGTGCGCGTCCTCGAATCGGCGCGTCGTCAAGGTGGGAAATTGGTCGCGCAAACAAGATCGACCGACATTTTTATTTATCCGCCCTTTGAGTTTCGAATGGCCGATCTACTTCTGACTAATTTTCATTTGCCGCGTTCCACGCTGCTCATGCTGGTGAGCGCATTCGCCGGACGCGAATTTCTGTTGCGAGCCTACGAAGAAGCAATTCATCAGCGTTATCGCTTCTACAGCTACGGCGATTGCATGCTGATTTTGTAATTACAGATCACGAATTAACACGAATCGACACAAATTAACTTTGGCGTCAGAGATCGATCGGACTCAAAGCAAACTCTTGATTCGTGCTTATTCGTGTCCATTCGTGGTTGACACAGATTGTGTTATCCTGCGCGCAATGGAGGATCAACCCAAAGGCGAGCTCGTCATCCAAACCATCGCGATGCCCAAGGACACAAATCGTGACGGCGACATTTTCGGCGGATGGTTGATTTCGCAAATGGATCTGGGCAGCGCAATTCTTGCGTCAAAAGTGGCGAAGGCGCGCGTAGTGACGGTGGCAATAGAAGGGATGTCGTTCCTTCATCCCGTGCGGGTGGGGGACACAGTGGCTTGTTATGCATGGGTGGAGAAAATCGGTCGCACGTCGATGAAGATCCCGGTCGATGTTTGGGTGACGCGATACATGACTGGCGAGCAGCTTCGCGTGACGCACGGCGTGTTCACCTACGTCGCGGTCGATGACGCCGGGAAGCCGATTCCGGTAAAACGCGAGACGGTTTGACGAATTCGCTATTGCTCGCTCTGCGACTCGCCGGAAGTTATGGATTGTGGCGAAGACGCATCCGAAGCCCTGGCCCTGATTTCATAATCCGAGGGCGCGTAAGCCGGGATTGGTCGGCGCGGCGTTTTCATTTTCACTCTCTGACGGTCGCGCTTGTGACTCCATTTCCTCACGTACCTTTGGTAGGCGAGCTGCGTGCGCCCGCTTTTGGTGAAGTGCGCACAACCGGGCAGGATCAGACAACCGACCAGAATGACGGCTGAGGATTTGAGAATTCGTCCCAGCATTCTTTCGCTGGAAGCAGAACTCGTGCGAAGCGACGCCGTCGCGCCATCGCGCCGCTACATTGCGCTCTTTTCAAGCGACGCTTTCCCCATTAATTCGGATCGATGACCCCATTGGCTTATCTCTTCGAGCGGTTTCCGTCGTTCTCGCAAACCTTTTGTTATCGAGAGATCGCTGAGTTGGATCGACAAGGTCTGAGGCGGCCCATTTTCTCGATTCGCCGGCCGAAAGATGAGCCACCGCAGGATTGGGACGAGCACATCGTTGAGCGTGTGCATTACCTGCCCGAGGAGGCGGAATTGCTGGACGAAGTCCGCCGAGCTTCGCGAAAAGAAAAGTTAACGCGCGAGATCGTTGCCGCACTCGATGAGTGGGGGAGACGTCCCGATTTTCTTCGTCTCTACCAGGCCGTTTATGTGGGAGTCCGGTTGCGACAGGACGGGATTCACCACGTCCACGCGCACTTTGCCGGCCTCGCCGCGCGGACCGCTTTTTGGATCGACAGTTTTTTTGGGATTCGCTTCAGCTTTACCGCGCACGCGAACGACATTTTCGCGCCACGAAACTTCGAGATCGGCCTCGATAAACTTGTAAATGCCGCCCGCCTAATCGTTACCGAAACCGATTATGCGGCAAAGTTTTTGAGAGGGCGCTTTCCAGATCGGGCGGACCGAATTCATCGCATTTACAACGGATTGGATCTCGCTGAATTCAGGCGCGCGGATTTTTCGGCCGCACCCCCAGCCATCGTCGCGATCGGCCGCTTGATCGACAAGAAGGGATTCCCGGATTTGATCCATGCCTGCCGATTGCTAAAGGATCGCGGACAATTATTTCGCTGCGAGATCATCGGCGAAGGTCCGCTCGAGAAAGAATTACGCACGCAGATCGATCGGCTCGATTTGCAAAATTGCGTCAAACTGCTCGGGGCAAAGCCGCAACATGAAATTGCGGAACGTTTGGCGGCGGGAACAGTTTTCGTACTGCCGAGCGTAATCGGTTCCGACGGCGGCATGGATAATCTGCCCACCGTGATCATGGAAGCGATGGCGACGGGGTTGCCGGTCATTTCGACAGTGATCGGCGGAATTCCGGAAATGGTTGTCGAAAATGAAACCGGAGTTCTTGTTCCTGCCGGCGATGCCGGTGCCCTGGCGCGCGCCATTGAAAAAGTGATTGTCGATCTTTCTTTCGCGCGGCATTTGGGCGAGCAGGGACAGAAGCGCGCCCGCGAACTTTTCTCGATCGAAAACAATGTGCGCTCGCTTATTCGGCTTTTCGAAGAGCTCGTCAATTCCGAGATCGACCCTCTTAAAGTAGATCGCGGACACAATTGACCGCGCGCAGATAAATGCGGTGCGGCCCGCCGCGCATCAGTTCTTCACTCATCAAACTCACCGGATCGTTGTTTCCCGCCGGCATCATTTGATGTGCGCATTCTTCCCCCGGCTGGCCGCGCCAAACTTCGAGGAGATCGGCGCCTTTAGCGTGGGTGACGACGAACTCGCAGCCGCGGGAATTCAAAACGATTTGATTGATTGGTTCGCCGGCGCGCTCGCGCAGTTCGATGTCAATCTTGCGCCCGGTTGAATCGGAAAATTTGAAATCACCACCGCGCTTCGCTTTTTCAACTCTCCAATCTAGTTGCGCCCCAAACCATCCGGCCAAGAGCAAGGCCGTCGATTTAAATTCGGGCGCAAAATCGATGCGCGCATTTTCAATTTCAACAAAGTGATGATGCGCGGCTGGATGATCGAAGAATTGCGCGAGCGCCAAACGGACCTTGTCCAGCCGCGTCCAATTCAAATCGCAGAGCACGATCCGCTGCTTTGCTTCGTTTTGCGCGGTTTCGACCAGACGCATTTGCGCGTCGAAATTTTTCCAGGTTTGGCTGTCGTAGATGAGCCGATCGACCCAGGCCCAGAGCTGCGGATCCATCGGATCGGGAAATTCGTCCTGCCACCAGAGATGAAGGGGCAGATCGGAATCCAAATGCGAAAAGACGATGCTCGGCAGCAGATTTGCGCAAGCTCCTTCGAGCAAAAACGAAAGCTGTTCGGAGCAGATTTGTTTGCTGCTTGCGCGACTGATGTGACAATGCGCGCTGATCCACGCTTCCACGCGGCTTTCCTTTGCGCCGCAATTGGCCGCGATGACGATCGCGCGGCAGGTATGATTTTCTGTGATCTTTGCGATGAGCTGGGTGTTCTTTTCCAGCGATCCGGCAGCTTCGCTGTAAATCGCCAAATTGATGAGCGACGCGCGCGTCATCGCTCCCTCGCTCTCGGCCCAAAGTTTTTTCAGCTCCTTGTCGATCTTGCCAATCTCGACCGGAAGTCCGAGCGAATAATTTTCTGCGGTGGCGGGCATCAATTTGGATTGGGTACCACACGTGTCTCGCGTGTTGGTTTCGGCGTCCCGCCGAAACGAACTTCCGACACATCGAAAAGCGTGACGCTGCACGGAAGGCGATTCCTCAGAAAGTCTGCGATGACGAGGACGCCATCGCCAGCACACGAGACGCGTGCGCTACCCAGAAGATTTATTTCGCGCATGTTGCGGTCGAACGACCTCACAGTCGCCTCCACGAACGGCCGTCACGCGCGAGCAGATCGTCCGCTTCTTCGGGTCCCCACGAACCCGCCGGATAAAAAAACAAATCGGGCGCATCTTTTTTTGCGGCCCACGCATCTTCGATTGGGTCGATGAACGCCCAGGCTTCTTCAACTTCATCGCTCCGCGCAAAAAGTGTGGCGTCCCCGCTCATCGCGTCGAGAAGCAAGCGTTCGTATGCTTCCGGGCTGGCTTTGCCGAACGAGGTCCCGTAATGGAAATCCATTTTTACCGGTTCGATACGGAAACTTGTCCCCGGCATCTTAGCTTGCATGCGCAGCGAGATGCCTTCGTCGGGTTGAATTCGAATGACGAGCACGTTTTGCTCGGTCGATTCCTTGTTGAAAAGAACGAGCGGCGCCTTTTTGAAATGCACGGAGATATCCGTGCCTGATTTGGGCAATCGTTTCCCGACGCGCATGTAAATGGGCACGTTCCACCAACGCCAATTGTCCATGTTGAGCCGGAGCGCGACGAAAGTTTCCGTGGTTGATTTCGGATCGACATTTTTTTCCGCGCGATAACCGACCACGGTTTTGCCGTTGATCGCACCCTCCGTGTACTGGCCGCGCACAACGGCGGTCGCGATTTCATCTTGAGTGAAACGACGAAGCGACCGCACGACTTTCACTTTTTCGTCGCGAATGCTATCGGCGCCCAAGTCGGTGGGCGGTTCCATCGCGACGAGGCAGAGCAGTTGGAGCAAATGATTCTGCACCATGTCGCGCAACGCGCCCGCGCCTTCGTAATAACCGGCGCGCCCCTCGACGCCGAGCGTTTCCGCGGCCGTAATCTGCACATGATCGACATAATGCCGGTTCCAGAGGGGCGCGAAGATCGCGTTGGCGAAGCGCAGCACCAAAATGTTTTGCGCGGTTTCTTTGCCGAGAAAATGATCGATGCGGTAGGTTTGTTCTTCTGTGAAGGAATTGCGCACGATACGATTGAGCTCGCGGGCGGAGGCGAGATCAGTGCCGAACGGCTTCTCGATAATGACCCGCGCCCAGCTTCCTTCGCGCGCTTGGTTCAAGCCCGCAGTTTTGAGGTGCTTCAAAATCGGTTCGAACTGATCAGGCGCGACAGCGAAATAAAAAAGCCGATTTCCGCGCGTGCCTCGCTCTTTGTCGATCTTGTCGAGGCGCTCGGCGAGAGATTTGTAGCCGGACTCGTTGCCGAAGTCGCTTTGATGATAGAAAATCGATTGCGCAAACGTCTTCCAGATCTCGTCGCGAACAGCTTGCCGCGAAAACTTTCGCGTCGCTTCTTCCATTTCCCGCCGAAACGCATCATCGCTTTTTTCGCGTCGGGCAAAGCCGACCCCCGTCACAGCGGGCGGCAATTCGCCGTCGGCGGCGAGATTGTAAAGCGCCGGAATAAGCTTGCGATGGGTCAGATCGCCGGTCGCACCGAAAATCACAACGCTGCACGGCTGCGGGACCGCGCGCGTGGACAAACCTTCACGCAACGGATTTGTTTGCGATTGCTCGGCCGCTCGATTCATGGATCAGCCGCAGATTACACAGATGTGCAAAGATTAGATAAGCGCAATCTTCTGTAGCGGCAGGCGTGTCGCCTGCAAGATCGAGATGCAGCCGACACGCCTGCCGCCACAGTTACGCCGGGATCGGAAAACGTCGCGTTAACTCCCGGACTTTGCCCCGGACTCGCTCCAGTGCGGCTTCATCACTGCGATTACTCAGCGCTTCAGCAATTAAATCGGCGATCTCGAGCATCTCTTCTTCTTTCATGCCGCGCGTGGTCACGGCGGGCGTGCCGATGCGGATGCCGCCCGGTTTGAAAATCGGGTAGGTGTCGAACGGAATCGCATTTTTGTTCACGGTGATGCCGGCGCGATCCAGAATTTCCTGCGCTTCCTTGCCATTAATTTCCTTCGGGCGAAGATCGACCAGCATGAGGTGGTTGTCCGTGCCGCCGGAAACGATGCGATGCCCGTGCTTGGCGACTCCGGCAGCAAGCGCCTTCGCATTAATCACGACTTGCCGTTGATACTCGCGGAACTGCGGCTGGAGCGCCTCGTGAAAACAAACTGCTTTCGCGGCGATGACGTGCATGAGCGGGCCGCCTTGCACTCCGGGAAAAAGCGTCGAATCGATTTGCTTGGCGAATTTTTCCTCGCACATCACGATGCCGCCGCGCGGTCCGCGCAAACTTTTGTGCGTCGTGGTCGTGACAAATTGCGCGTGCGGTATCGGACTTGGGTGCTGGCCGCCGGCGACTAGCCCGGCGATATGCGCCATGTCGATGAAAAGAATCGCGCCCACGGAATCGGCAATTTGACGCAGCCGCGGAAAATCGATGATGCGCGGATAGGCCGACGCGCCGGCGGTGATCATGACGGGCCGCACTTCCTCCGCTTGTTTTTGCAGCGCGTCGTAATCGATCATCTCGCTCTTCGCGTCCACGCCGTAATGGGTCACCTGATAAAATTTGCCGGAAAAATTTGCCGGATGCCCGTGTGTGAGGTGTCCGCCGTGCGCGAGATTCATCGTCAGGATTTTGTCGCCCGGTTTAATTGCGGCAAAATAAACCGCCATGTTCGCCTGGGTGCCGCTGTGCGGCTGCACGTTCACGTGCTCCGCGCTAAACAACCGCTTGGCGCGATCGATCGCCAACTGCTCGGCCACATCGACATTCTCGCAGCCGCCATACCAGCGCTTTTTGGGATAACCCTCCGCGTATTTGTTTGTGAGTACGCTGCCTTGCGCTTCCATCACCGCCCGGCTCGTGAAATTTTCCGAAGCGATCAGCTCGATGTTTTCGCGCTGCCGTTTTTCTTCTGCCGCGATCGCGTCGAAAATCTCAGGATCGACGCAGCGCAAACCACCGCCAGTTCCGCCGAATGATGTCGATCCGCCGGGTTCGGTTTGAATTTGATGCGGAGGATCGCTCATCAAATAAGAAGAAGCTCCACCGGCACGCGAGGTTGGCGCAAGCTCGCTTTGTTCTACGAAGGCGAGCACACTGGGTAAAGCGTTTTTGATGGTTTGCGCGCACATCTCGTAAACTTCGCGGCCCAGCCCGATCGGGTCCGGCACATCGCGCCACACTGTTGTGTTCGGTTCTTCAAATTCCCGGAGCAGGAAGGATTTTTCGGCGCCGTGCGGGAAGAGCATGTGAATCGTCTCCAAATGCGCGCCGGTCATGGCGAAAATATGCGTGGCGCGATCGACCAGCATGGCCGTCAGCGGCTGACTGCGAAGCTGGCTGATGTCCACACCTTCGTCTTCGCACACTTGCGTTGCATACAAGCTGGGCGGTTGGCCACGCACCGCATGCACGCCGGCGGAGGCAACTTCGATGTCCTTGCGATTGCCAAGCATTCGACGGAAAAGACCTTCCGCAATGGGGCTGCGGCAAATGTTACCTGTACAAACAAAGAGAACGCTTTTCACAATTGGCGCGCGCCAGCGTACGCGAGACCAACCTAGGATCGAACAAGGCCAAGTCAACGCGCTCGTGGCGAGCACGTAAAAAGGTGGATCGGCCCGGCAGCTGCCGCGCGATGCTAAATAATGCGGCTTCGCCGCCAAACTTGGCATCGAGCAGGGACTGCTCGATCCACCTGCCATCTCGGCCAGGCGGACTGGTGACAACAGAACACGTAGCGAGTCGCGCAGCGCGTGTATAGAATGCGCGATGCGTTGGCAATGGAAGCGGCTCCGTTACAGGCTTGAGTGGCTCGGGCTTCGCTTGGCGACAAAGCTGGTTCCATTGCTTTCCCGCAAGACTTGTCTCCATCTCGCGCGCATTCTTGGATGGTTGATGTCGATCTTGGATCGACAGGGCCGCAAAGTCGCGCTGTGCAATCTGGAGGTCGCCTTTGGCGATCAATTGTCGATCGGCGAGCGGCGTACGATTGTCCGTCAATCGTTTCAGCATTTCGCGCGAACGATGCTGGATTTTTTGTGGAGCCCGCGCCTCACGCGCGAGAATTTTTCGCGTTACATTGAGTTGGAGAACTTCGACGAGACTGCGCGCGAAACCGGACCGGAACGCAGCGTGATGATTGCGTGCTATCACTACAGCAATTTTGAATGGCTCAGTCTGGCTTGCGGATTCCTCGAATTGACCGGCACGATCATTGCGCAGGAATTCAAGAACTCACTGCTCGATCCAATCTTCAAAAAGATTCGCCAACAATCCGGCCACGAATTGATTCCGCGCGAGCGGGGACTCGTCCGGCTCTACAAAGTCCTTCGGCGAAAAGGGCGCACCGCGTTGCTGGTCGATCTTACCGTTCCGCCGAGCCAGGGCGCGGTCGCGATCGATTGCTTTGGTTTAAGAACCAGCGTGACTTCCGCACACGCCTGGCTGCACGAACGGACCGGCGTGCCGATTGTTCCCGCACACTGCGAGCCGCTGCCGGATGGCCGTTATCGGCTCGTTTTTCACCCGAAGATCGCCAACACCGCCGCCATGACGCACCAGCAGATTGCGCAAGCGTGTTGGAATTCCTTTGAGCCTTATGTGCGGAGACATCCAGCGCCGTGGCTCTGGATGTACAAGCATTGGCGTTACCGCCCCGCAAACGCCGAGCGGCCTTATCCATTTTATGCGCACTACCTTCGTCCATTCGAAGAGATTCTCCAACCGGGTCATGCGCCATCGCACGGTACATCGACAACTGAGTCACCAGAGATCGCCGATGGTTGACAAAACGTCGCGGAGCTTTTCCAGTATGGAACTTATGCGACGCATTTCCCCTTTGTTTTTCCTGGCAGCCGCGGCGTGCGCAGCGCTTCTGACGGGCTGCGAAACCACCTCCAGGGTCTCTGGCGGTAATTACCACGTGACCGCTTATCGCCCGCACGATCCTTCCGCGGTGCGGGTGAAGGTTTCGGTGTCGAAGCAAAACATTTACGTCATGGAAGGCGATCGCTGCTTAATGGCGGTTGCGTGTTCGGTCGGTATTCCGGCAAAACCGACGCCGAAGGGCAATTTCAACATTTACTCGAAACAGGAACACAAGCGCTCCGGATCATACGGATTCAGCGTGCAGGGCGATCGCGTTGTTCCCTCTACCGGCGGCGGAGCAGGCCGCTACGTCGGTTACCCAATGGGCTACTGGTGTGAGTTTGCGCCCGCCTACGGATTTCACCAAGGTTTCGTCCATCTCAATCCGCGAACCCACGGTTGCATCCGATTGCACGGCGAGGCGGCGCCGAAGTTTTTTGCGCTCGTGAAGATCGGCACGCCGGTGAACATCGCAACATCGCAACCGGAAGATGAAAGCATTGGTCGGAAAGTGCAGCGGGTGGATGATTCGAAAGCGCCCGATCCCGATCCGCGGTTGATGATTACCGACTCGGCGTTCACTAAACCGAGCGGTACATTATTGGAGTAAGTGCCGGCGCGAGTCGCCGTATGATTTTGTGAGCACGAACCTTATCTCCAGCGGCACGACGGCGCGCGAGAAAGTGAACTTGCGCACGCCGGATGTGATGGCGGCGGTGCAGGAACAAGTCGAATCGCATTACCGCAGCGATATTGTGGAAAAAATTCGCCGCGCCGGCGGAATCATTTCCGTAGGCGAGACCACTGTCCGACTCGCGAAACAATTCGGCTTTTGCTACGGCGTCGAGCGCGCCATCGATCTCGCCTACGCCGCGCGCAAAGTTTTCAAAGACCGCCGCCTTTTCATCGTGGGCGAGATCATTCACAATCCGGAGGTCAACCATCAAATCGCTTCGTTAGGCATCAAGAACCTGACCGGCAAAAACAAGCAGGCCGACATTTCCGATCTCGGACCCGACGACGTCGTGATCGTGCCAGCCTTCGGAACGGAATTGTCGATCCAACAGCAGATCAAGGAACGTGGCTGCCAGATCGTCGATACCACGTGCGGTGACGTAATGAGTGTCTGGAAGCGTGTGCGCAAATACGCCAGCGAATCGGCCACATCAATCATTCACGGCAAGGCCGAACACGAGGAGACCAAGGCGACCAGCTCGCGCGCGCTTGGTGATGGCAAGGGTCATTATCTCGTCGTGCTCACGCTGGCCGACACGGATTACGTTTGTAATTACATCCGGCACGGCGGCGATAAGCAGGTCTTCCTTGACAAATTCCGCGGCGCTTATTCACCCGGTTTCGATCCCGACGTGCATTTGCAAACCGTCGGCGTTGCTAATCAAACCACCATGCTTCGCGGCGAAACCGAAGAAGTGCAGCGACGCGTTCGTCAGGCGATTGTCGATCGAGACGGTCCGGAGCTGGCGGCGAAAAATTTTCGCTTCTTCGACACGATTTGCGGGGCAACGCAGGAACGCCAGGACGCGTTGAAAGAATTGCTCAACGTAAAAATGGATTTGTTGCTCGTCGTTGGCGGTTACAACAGCTCGAACACCTCGCACCTCGCGGAAATGGGCGAGGGAAAATTGCCGACCTATTTCGTGCTCAATGCGTCACGGCTGCTTTCACGCGACGAGATCAAGCACTACGACTTGCACGAGAAGCGCGAAGTCGTCGCACGCGACTGGCTCCCGCAAGGTCGCGCTGTGATCGGCATCACGGCTGGCGCGTCTTGTCCAAATAACTTGATCGAGGAAACGCTGCTCCGCCTTTTTGAACTGCGCGGAATCCCGCGCCAGGAACTCGAGCTCGCGGCCTAAGGTCGCGATGGAGCGGCGTAAAAAGTAGCGCAAGCCTCCGGCTTGCGTTTTGGTTGGATCGCAAGCTGGAAGCTTGCGCTACTTCACGCGCGATTGGCTTGACAGGCAAAATCGACATCACCACTCTTGGCACATGAACGCTCTTAATCGATTTGCGGATCCGTTTTACTGCATCATGCGTCTCGTCGTCGGGCTGATGTTTGCCTGTCATGGACTCGATAAGATATTCGGCACCTTCACCCCGAAAGCCGAAGCGCTTCCGCCCTTGATGGTGGTCGGCGGCTGGGTGGAAATCGTTTGCGGACTTCTCGTTGCGTTTGGCTTGTTGACGCGACTCGCCGCGTTGGTCGCCTCCGGTGAAATGGCGGTCGCATTTTTCATGGTGCACGCGCCGAAGGGTTTGATTCCTTACTTGAACAAGGGTGAGCTCGCAGTCGTGTATTGCTTTGTTTTCTTTTACATTTTTCTGCGCGGCTCTGGTGGCTGGAGCATCGATGCTCTGATCGGCAAAGGGAAAGCAGCGCCTGCGCCGGCGCCTTAGCTTAACGCAAAATCGAGATCTACATTTGCATGCAACGCGCACGCTCTGTGGGCAGCATTCTCGTTGCGACGCTGGTCGCGGTACTTATGTGCGATCCTCTTTGTAACGCGCAAGCACAGGATTGGGCGAAGGAACGGCTCAACAAATCGCCGCGTCATGGGGAGTGGGTCGATATC
>Ga0184605_10000117_pt1 | contig 21860 bp, 21 predicted proteins | sample PLM0_30_coex_FD_132995 | JGI IMG/M metagenome (GOLD analysis project Ga0184605, IMG submission 132995) | Groundwater sediment microbial communities from an aquifer in East River, Colorado, USA - PLM0_30_coex | ecosystem: Environmental > Terrestrial > Soil > Riparian zone | place: USA: East... | reverse complement strand
ACGTGAAGACGAACGGCGCCTCGGGACAAAACTCGCGAGCGGCTTCGAGCAGATTCAAGGTGCCGTTCGCGTTGACGGTGAAATCGGTCTGCGGATCGCGCGCCGCCCAATCGTGCGACGGCTGCGACGCGGTATGGACAATGGCCGCGATTGGGCCTCGGTCCCGCTTGAACAATTCGCCGACTGCTCCCGCGTCACGGATATCGATGTTGTGATGCTCGTAACCGCGAGCGTTTGCGATCAGGTCATCGCGCGTCTTCTTCGTGGAAGCTTCCGCGCCAAAAAATTGCGCGCGCATATCGTTGTCGATTCCAACAACGCGCACGCCATCCTCGGCAAATCGCTTGACCGTTTCCGATCCGATCAACCCGGCTGATCCTGTAACGATGATTGTCCGCAGTCTGCTCATGATGCGACTACCGCCTGCACAAGCAAGCAACGTGCGCGCGCTTGGACATCCCGAGCGGAGCGACGGACCTCACAATCGAAGCTTTGATGTATCTCGTGCCAAAGAATATCAACTGCGTGTGTGCGAGGTCCCTCACACCCGTTGGGGACAACCGCGAAGAGATCGCGCTGTCTCATGTGCGCGCTGAGCTCGGCGACGTTTGACCGAGAATCCACGTCACGTCGCCTGCGCTCGGATTCACCCGCGCAGCGGGAAATTGCGGGTCACCGTTGAGCACCCGTTCAATCAGCTTTGCTTGTTTGGTTGCGTTCACCAAAAAGCAAATCTGTCGCGCGTGATTAATGAGCGGAAACGTGAACGTCAAACGCCACGCGTTGAGCTTCGGAACAAAATTCGCGACGACGCGACGCAGATTTTCTTGAACCGCGGCGGTTCCAGGAAACAACGAAGCCGTGTGTCCATCATCGCCCAAGCCGAGCAAGATCAAATCGTGCCGATAAATCTGTTCGCCGCGTTCGGTGGCCAAAAGATCGACCTGGTCTTGATATTCCTGCGCGGCAATTTGCGGCTCGATCTCGCCGCGCATCCGCATAATCGATTTTTCCGGAATGGCTGCCGGCGTAAAAAGTGTTTCGCTCGCCATGCGAGAATTGCTCTGCGCATCATCCGGGGGAACGCACCGTTCATCGCCGAAGGTGATCAAAATCTTTTCCCACGGAAGATCGTGGGCGATCCGTGCGATTTCGGAATAAACCGGGCGCGGTGTGTTTCCGCCGGAAAGCGCGATCCGGAACTCGTTACGCTCCGCCAGCGCTTTGTGCGCAAGATCGACAACGAAATTTGCCGCGTCGGCGACGAATTTTTTCGTGCGGATAACCTCGCGACGCATGCGCGATCCGATCAAATCGCGCAATGCGATTGGCCGCGCTTTTCCAGATAGCGCTGGTGATATTCTTCCGCACGCCAAAACTTTCGTGCCGGCTCGATCTGCGTAACAATGGGCCGATGGAAGCGATCGCCCATGTCGATCTTCGATTTGTCCGCCGTCGCTTTTTGCTCGGGTGAATGATAAAAAATGACCGAGCGATATTGCCTGCCGACATCAGGCCCCTGGCGATTCAACGTCGTCGGATTGTGGTTCGACCAAAAGACATCGAGAAGTTCCCGGTAGCTGACTTGCGATGGGTCGAATTCAACTTGGACAACTTCCGCGTGGCCGGTTTCATCCGAGCAAACGTCTTCATAGGTCGGGTGCTCTTTCGTTCCTCCCGCGTAGCCAACGGTCGTCGAGGTTACGCCTTTCAGTTTCCGGAAAGTTTCTTCCACGCCCCAAAAACATCCCGCGCCGAACGCCGCTTTCTCAGTCGTCATGCTGCACGATGAAACGGGAATTTGTTTCGCGCAAGAGCGGGCGCGCAAGGTGGATCGTGCGCTCCGCGCGCGATGTTATTTCACCGCCGAATTGCGGCGCATATTTTACCATCGAGCGACGGAGCGCTCGATCCACCTAAGCGCGATGCCAGATCCACACTCAACGGCGAACATCGGCCTGCTGCAATTTTCTATGCTTCAGCGTCACAATTGCTTGTCGATCCTGGCAATCATTTCCGGGCAAGACCGACATTTCCTCGACCCACATTAGTTCGCACGCGCCGTTTCCGGCGTCGGTGCGACTGAGCGAACTGCGCCAGGTTCCAATTCCGGGACCAGTTGCCTCGACCAGCTCGCCCCTCAGATGGACGAGCGAGCCTGTGCGCAGCGATTTGCACTGCGACGCGATCGCCGTTGTCGATGGAATCACATGAATATTCGTGCTGTGCGAAATGATTTGATCCTTGGGAATCGGCGGCTGGCGCTGATACTCGTACCAATAAAACCGCATGCTTTGACTGATCTTTAGTTGATCCAAAACGTGTTGATCGGACATCGGGCCCCAGCCCAGGGCAAGATCGACAGGAACCAGCGCTGACGGCCGATCGTAGTGATAAATTTTTCGATGCAACACGCGCGCATCGATCGTGAAATGTGCGAGCGGCTGCAAATGAAACGCGCGATAATCGATCGGCTTCGCGCTACCGGCGACGTCGATCTGTTCCGGCTCTGAGGCAATCAAGACACCGGGTGGATGAGTGATCGGCCGATGGAGATACCAATATCCAAACCAGGCGAGGCCAATCGCCAGAAGTGCGCAAAATGATTTCACGAGTACGAGCTGGGCCCAAAGGCGCCAGCGCAGATGAAAAGAGCAGGTTTGGTGCTCGTTACGCGTAAGCGCGACCGACTGCGTCACCTTGAGCGGAGCGAAGCATCTCCCACAGTCTCGTTGCGGTTTCGCCAATCGAATGATGATCGAAGCTGCGAATTTGAGGTCTCTCGTCCGGCCACAGCAGGACTCGGGATGAAGCGCGCGCCTTTTTTTGTGCGGCTTCGTTGTTCTAATTTAGCCTCGAGCGCGGGACCGCTTGATTCACCTGGTCATACGGCAGTCATTAAGCGGCTGCCTCATCGAGTTGCTGGATCCCGTGCGATGACTGAAACTTCGGGATATGAACTTTGAAGTTCGCCGCACAATTGCGGTTGATCATCCCAGCTTGCCCGGACATTTCGCCGGCGCGCCGGTGGTGCCGGGCGTAGTGATTCTCGATGAAATCCTCGCAGCGTTGATCAAGTGGCGTGAGGATTGTCAGCTTACCGTCATACGCGCAGTTAAGTTTCTCGTACCGCTGAAGCCTGAGCAGCCGTTCACTATCTGCCTTTCCGCGGGTAGGAACGGTGAGGGCGAAGTCGATTTTTGCTGTCGTGTCGAAGACCGCGTGATAGTTGAAGGTCGACTTCAGGTCCGTTGCACGGCAAGCTGATCTCGTGAACGCGGCATCATCTGAGACGGCTGCGTTTAACGCTCGGACGCGCGATCCGCGCTTGGCGGATTGGCTCGAAGATTATCCGCCATCGGTGTCCAGCGAATCGTTATATCAAAGCATCGAACTAATGGAGCGCTATAGCATCGAACTGGCCATCGACTTGCTGCGCCGGTTGGATCTAATTGATCACCTGGGCGAGTGGCGATCGACCGGTGAGCTTTGTCACGTGCTTTCCTTTCAGCCGCGTTTCAGTTTCGCATTGCGTTGGATTTTGGAGCGCCTGGTCGAGACCGGCTGCATAGAGGCGCGAACCGACGGTGACACCCGCTCTTATCGTTTGCTCCATAGTCCATGGCAACCCGAGCTCGCGCGCTTGCGTGCAGCGGGGCTTAGGATTGATCCGAGAAATTCAGCGACTTTGGATTTATTGGATCACGCAGCACGCATCTATCCGGCTGTCGCTCGCGGCGAGCAGACTGGTGATCAAAGCCTGTTCGGAGCGCGAGGAATACTGCTGTGGCTGAACTATTTTCACAACGACAATTTAACTTACGCAGTGAACAATTGGGTGAGTGCGGTACTCGCCGCCGATCGGCTCTCCACTCGGTCCAGACTGCGGATTCTCGAACTCGGCGCCGGCGCCGGCAGTGCCAGTAAGACCTTTGTGCGCTGGTTCGATGAACGCGGGCTCCTGCCGCGGATAGAACGATACCTCATCACAGAGCCGAACGCATTCTTCCGACGGCGCGCTGAGCGAGAACTGTCAAAGCAGTGCCCCGATCTGGCGCCGGAATGGGGCGCGCTCGATCTCAATTTGCCATGGCACACTCAAGGCATCGCTTCGGGCGAGTTCGATCTCGTATATGCCGTAAACGTAATGCATATCGCCAAGGATCTTTTATTTAGCTTGAACCAGGCGCGCTCTGCTCTGGCGGGCAATGGCTGGCTGGTAATCGGCGAATGCCTGCGGCCGCATGTGAATCAGCCGATCTACCCTGAACTGATGTTTCAGATTCTGGAGACCTTTACCGATGTCCGCATAGATCCCGAAATTCGTCCAAATCCCGGCTTTCTGACCGCACACCAGTGGCGGCGCGCATTTACGCGCGCAGGCTTTGAGCGCGTCGAAATCGCGCCGGCCGTCGAAAGCATTCGCGAGTTCTATCCGCATTTTTTCACCGGTGCCATTTGCGGGCAGAACACCGCCACCACAAATGACGTCTGCTAAAACCTTGCACGCGCATCGTTGGGCGAGCTTGCCGGAGCGCGGCACACCAGGCGTGCTAAGGCTGATCGATTGGATTGCCGTGCACATTGGACGCTGGGCGGCAAGGCTGCTGCTGTTTCCGACCACGCTCTATTTCGTAATTAGCGCACATGCAGCCCGGCGAGTATCGTACGAATACTTAGAACGCGTGCGCGGCCGTCCGGCCTACTGGTGGCATGTCTTCCGCCATTTCCATTGTTTCGCTGCCACAATTTTAGATCGCGTTTATCTGCTGAGAGGTGAGTTCGAATACTTTGACGTGACGCTTCACCAGAAGGAAATTCTCGATCGGCAAATCGAAAGCGGGAAAGGCTGCATCCTTTTGGGCTCACATCTGGGTAGCTTCGAGGTATTGCGCGCGCTCGGAGTAATGCAGCAGGACTTTCCACTCAAGGTGTTGATGGACATCGCGCACAACGAAAACATCACGCGCTTTCTTGATGCGCTTAACCAGGAGATCGCTAGCACGGTTATCGTGCCGGACCGGCCCGATACGTTGCTGAGGGTCAAAGAGAGCCTGGATGCTGGTTTCTTCATTGGCATGTTAGGGGACCGCATCTCAAGCGGCGGCAAGACGACACAATGTCAATTTTTCGATGCGGCGGCTACCTTCCCGGCCGGCCCGATTCTGCTTACCGCCATGATGCATTGCTCTGTTATCCTGTTTTTCGGCCTCTACCGGGGCGGAAATCATTACGAAATTCACTTCGAGCATTTCGCTCAGGAGATCGTTTTGGATCGCGATCGCCGCGTGAAGGACATCCAGCAGTGGACGCAACGTTATGTCGAGAGACTGGAGCACTACACGCGCCTTGCGCCTTACAACTGGTTTAACTTCTACCCGTTTTGGGATTGACGGCCGCTCGGATGAAAGGTCTAAAAACGGTTAACCGTATCCCGATCAACAAACCGGAAATCCGCACGCTCATCCCGCACTCCGGTCTGATGTGCCTGTTGGATAGCGTAATCGAGTGGGACGATCGATCGATCGTCTGCATCAGTAATACGCATCGCGATCCGGCCAATCCACTGCGCCGCGATGGACGGTTATCGGCCTTGCATGCTTTCGAATATGGTGCGCAAGCCGTTGCCGTGCACGGCGGATTGCGAGCGCGCTCGGCAGGCTTGACGGCGCCGCCGGGCTACCTGGCCGCGCTGCGGGATGCGCGTTTGCAAGTGACGCGCCTGGATGACGCCGCTTCGCCGCTTGAGGTTCGCGCGGAACGCTTGTTCGGGGACGCTGCCAATGCAGTTTACGAATGCCGCGTCTCAGCCGGCGATGTTCTTTTGGCCGACGGACGCGTTACAATCATGTTGCGTGCGTGACCCTGAAAGCTTTCGGGGCTAATCAGCCCGCTTAGTAACGTCGCGGTTACATCACATCACTATGCCGCCGTCCACGCATAGGACCTGTCCCGTCATGTAGGCCGCTTCGGCAGACGCCAGGAACGCCACCACCGCGGCCACGTCATCGGGGCTGCCGACACGTTTCAGCGGAATTTTCTCCCGGAGCGACTTCTGAATTTCCTCTGATAACGTGTTCGTCATGTCCGTCCCGATGAATCCCGGCGCAACCGCATTCACGGTGATGTTGCGGCTCGCCAGTTCGCGCGCGAGCGATTTGGTGAAACCGATCAGTCCGGCCTTGCTCGCGGCGTAATTGGTTTGTCCCGCATTGCCGATCAAACCGATCACGGAACTGATGTTGATGATGCGCCCGCTACGCTGCTTGATCATGGCGCGGACGATCGACTGCGTGAAATTAAATGCCCCGCGCATGTTGGTGTTAATGACCGTGTCCCAATCTTCGACCGACATGCGCATGCTGAGTCCGTCACGCCTCACGCCGGCATTGTTGACCAAGATGTCGATCTTGCCGAAGTCTTCCAGAATCTGCGCGCCGACTTTTTGCACCGCGGCGTGATCCGCAACATCGACCGCGTACGCTTTCGCTGCATTCGAGCGTCGCGCTTTGATTTCATCCGCGGTTTTCTTTGCATTCCCCTCCGTCCGACTCACGCACGCCACGCGTGCGCCTTCACTCGCCAACCGCACCGCGATCGCATGTCCAATCCCCCGCCCCGCCCCGGTCACAATCGCAGTTTGATTCTCAAATCTCATCGGCAGGCACAATCCTGCGCTCTCGCAGAAAACTGTCAACGAAGGAGAACCGCTGGACAATTAGGGGAAGCGCAGGGATGAGTGCAATTCAGAACGCGCGTCCGGGTTCCTCAAAAAATATTTCACACTGAAGGCTCGCAGTTGTGAATTGCCTGACTGGTCGCCCTATCCGAACAATTGCTAATTCGTGAGGTCAGTCTCTTCCAAAATTTGGTCAACTACCGAGAGGAATGGTTGAATGCTGAAAGGTTTCGTGACGTAATTTCGCGCCCCGGCGGCAAGGAGCCGTTCGACTTGACTCGCGGTCGCATCGCCGCTGATCACAATAACCGGTATGTGCGTTGTAGCCGCGTTCTGCCGGACGCGCCGAAGCACCTCGGCGCCGTGCATGTCGGGCAAATTGAGATCGAGCAGAATTAATTTGGGACTGTGGGTCTCGGCAAGGGTCAGGCCGGTTTCGCCACGGGAGGCCTGAAGTAATTTGACGGCTGGTCGTTCTTCCAAAATGCCCTGCACGAGCGCGAAATTTGCCGGATCGTCTTCGATGTAAAGAACGTCGCACTGCAAGGTCGCACCGACGTTCGTTGCGACCCTGCTTTGGTTCGGCTCGGCAAGTTCTCGATTGATGACGGCGAGCAGGTCGCGCGCGGCTTCTAGAATCTGTTTGACGTTGTCGGCCATACCCGCGTTCTCGCATTGCATTTCAAGAAGCTCGGCGAATCCCATGATAGCAGTGAGTGGCGTGCGCAACTTCTGCTCCAAATACGCCAAGAACTCATTGAGCCGCCGTGTTTTCAAACGCAATTCTTCGCGACAATGAGCAATCTCTTCCTCAAGCCGAGCGGACTGTTCGGATTTGGCTCCATTATCTTCTTTGATGTTGGATTGTGAATCCGCGTCCATTGGTGTTTGTCCTTACGAAATTGCAGTGGCGCGCTTATCGGGCTTCGTTTTCAACTGGAGCCCGGACGGCATCTCGAAGGTTCCCGCTTTGAGCTTTTTCAAAAGGTCTTCCAGCCAACCGTGCGTCTCGACAAGCGGCGGTTTACCGACTGTAAAAAGCAAATCGGAAACGCCTTCACGGCTTTGAATCATGGCCCCGAGGAGCGCATCGATGGTTTGTTTATCCATTCAAGTTCCGTTCGAAACGAAGAAAGCAAGCTAGGATCGTGCCTACGCAGCGCGATCGGACTGGCAGGTGAAGTTAGTGATCCGACCTCGCTCGACCGCGCTTGTAGAAACGCGTAGATGAATACAAACCATTCGGACTCGCATTGATGGACGGAGACAAATTCCACCTCCGCAACGCACTGGTCGCAGCGCTTAGGAAAGCACTCCAAATCGTTGCGGCGAAGTCGCATGAGAGACGCAGCGCACAGCTGGTTTGGAAGCTCCAAGGGTCACCTGGCTGGGTCGGCAGTCACGAAGAGCGTCTCGAGATCGTGTGGGGATTTTGCGCTCTTAGCGATCAAATCGACGCGTTCAACGAGCTAAAAGAGGCTTTCGAAGCAGAGATCCCGTGGCTACTTGGCAGCACTGTCCGAGTGGAGTCGCTTATCAGAGCCAAGTGCAAGCTTTACACGATACTCAGTGGCCTAGTCTTCACGATTTGGGACCGCTACGGCAGCCTAGTTGTGGACGTCAATGCGATGCAGGAAGTGATCGATGATTTCTTCTACTCCATAGAGACGCGCACCATCACGTTCGGCTACCTAGCTCCCATCCGTGATTTCCGAATGTTGGGCGTGGATACTTTCATATTCCCGAACGGGGTACAAATTCGGCAGCTACGGGAAAGTGAAGCAAACCGCTTGTATGGAGGAATATTTCCCGCATTCAAATCATCGTTTGCGCCCCCTGGTCTGTTCACATTCGCGGGAGAAATCGAACAACGCTTCGCCGTTGCCGATGAACCAGATTCCGCCCAATCCCTGCGTGCGCTCGTCTCCAATGCGATAGCCACGGTAGAAGAAATCATGATGAGTCACAAAGCTGGCCGTGTGGTACACGATTGGATTTCGATCACTTTCGCAAAGCCGTCGCCCACAGGGACGCTTAACATGGGCATCGATGCCTCTCCAAGACCGGCGAAGGATTGCTACGAGCTGACGGAAGCCGACCTGTCACGCATCTCTAATTCCTTCAGATTAGTGACCACTGCGGAGTTTCCGGCTCTTACCACGGCTTGCAAACGGCTTGCCGATAGTGAGAGGAGAACAAATGCAGCGGACGCTATAATGGATGCGGTCATTGGGTTGGAAATGCTATTACTTGGTGGACCGGATCGGGAGGGCTTGCGATTCCGGTTCGCGCTAAATTATGCGACGCTTTCCGCCGACCACTCGCCGACTGTCCGCAGACTGCGCTTCAAGACGGCATCAGACAAATACAAAGCCCGCAGCCAGCTCGTCCACGCCGGTACCCGTCCACACAAACTAATTAAGATAGCGGATGAATCGCTGGCAATTAAGGATGTTGCGCGAAAAGCGAAAGAGATGCTCCGAACGACAATCGATGCTTTTCTTCGCCTCGAGGTTCCGGCGCGATCTAACGAGCGTGAACGCTGGTTCGACAACTTTTGGGAGTCGGGGTACTTCGCTCTGCGATGACGGAGAATATTGCTGCGTCGCCTCGTCCAAACTAGAAACAGCCGTCGTCGCTTTCAACGCTCAGTCAGAAGAAAACTCTTTCCCAACGAGTTCGCTGCCTTCGGCAAATAAAGTGAAGGTCCCGGAGATGGGAAAGTAACTACTCTCAAAATCCTCGCGACTACCCTCTCTCAATGCCAATCCAGCTCGAAGAAAACCAATTCTTCTTGGCGGTGTCTCTGTCATATACGTTGCTTCGACCAGACCACGAAGTGGATCGCGACAGACCTCGTAAACAAACTGCGGCTTCGCATAGATAAACCGCTCGAGCGGTTCGTGAGTGATCACATGGTTTTCGGCAATTAGATGTTCGTCCCCCCTTTGAATTCCAGCTTCATAGCCGATTGGCCGATGTCTCCCACTATCGTGAATTTTGAAGCAGGATGTCACAGAGAGAATTGTCTGATCCATCTCCGCGAGAAACTCTCGGGAAGCCACTACCATGTTAAAATCGAAGGGCAGGTCGTCGGTGTACCGCAATCTGTACGCTTTCTGGTTCAGCTTAATAAAGTCCGGATTAAGTAAATTGCCGAACTTAGGATCCGTTCGCAGCACATTGAAATGGGCGGTGTTGAGATGTCCTCGACTCGTATTACCGTGCAACGCCAGCACTGCTTTGGCGCACTTCTCGATCGCTGTGCTGGAAAGAACGACGCCCTGCTTCAATAGGCCCCGGAGCAATAGTACGCGCGCCGCGACATAATCAGTATAAGCGTCATGCAGAAACCAACGTGTCGGCTTAACACGATCTGGACTGCTCTCTTTTTTCGCTGCCGGCATTCCGCAAATATTCCCTCGCTGACACGAAGAACAACTATCAAAGACGATCTTGTTATCCGCCGACGGTGATGGTGACCGGCCTTTTTTTGTTGGAGAAAGATTTTTTAGAACTTGATCCAGCGCTTCGTTTTCGCGCTGCGCGCGACGGCATCGAGCACGCGCTGCGTTTTCATGCCCTCTTCGAAACTCGGCTGCACGCTCTTTCTCGTCGCAACAGCGCTCACGAAATCCGCGATCATGTGCACGAACGTGTGTTCGTAGCCGATGATATGGCCGGGCGGCCACCAATTCTTCATATAAGGATGGGAAGGTTCGGTCACAAGTATATCACAAAAACCTTGTCGATCTTGCGGATCGCGCCGGCTGAAAAATTTTAGGCGATTCATTTCTTCGAGATCGAAAAAGAGTGAGCCGCTGCTTCCGTTGATCTCGAGCGTGATCGAATTCTTGCGGCCCGGCGCGAATCGCGTCGCTTCGAGTGAAGCGAGCGCGCCGTTCTTGAAACGCCCGATCATGGTGACGGCATCATCGGCGGTGACTTTGCCTTTCACGCGCGGATTTCTTTCGAGCGGACGTTGCTTAACGAACGTTTCCATCGCGCCGCAGATTTCGCGGAACTCACCGACAAGATAGCGGGCAAGATCGACAATGTGCGAGAAGATGTCGCCGAGCGCGCCGGAGCCGGCGACATTCGATTGCAGACGCCAAACGAGCGGAAAGTTTGGATCGATAATCCAATCCTGGGCGTAGCGGGCGCGAACGTGGAAAATGCGCTCGCCGAGATCGCCCCGCTCAATCATCTGTTTCGCCAAAACGAGTGCGGGAATGCGGCGATAATTGTGACAAACCATGTTTACGACGCGCGCTTTCTTCACCGCGCGCACCATTTTTTCCGCTTCATCGACATTTCGCGCGAGCGGCTTCTCGCACAGAATCGCTTTGCCGGCTTGCGCAGCTGCAATCGCGATTTCGCAGTGCGTGTCGTTAGGCGTGCAAATATCAACGATGTCGATCTCTGAATCATCAATGACGCGACGCCAGTCGGTCTGTGCATTTTCCCAGCCGAGTTTTGCCGCCGCTTTTTTGACGGCGGCGCGGTTGCGACCGCAGATTGTTTTCAAGCGAACGTTCGCCGGCAGAGTGAAAAACCTCGGCGCTTGTCTCCAGGCGTTCGAGTGCGCTTTGCCCATAAAATTGTAGCCGATCAAACCGACGGCGAGGGTGCGTCTGGCGCTCATGAGCAAATTCAGGACGCGAAAATTCCCAGGAACGCGACTTCGATGGCGAGCGCTTCCTGGATATTGCGGCCGAGATTTTCTCGCAATTCCTCCAAGCGCCGAATGCGGTGCAGAACGTCGGCGGTGGTGAGGCGCTTTGCTACCGCGGCTGTTTCTTTTCTTGCCGCCGGCAGATCGCGGAGATCGACATCGGTGCGTGCTCGCAAAACATCCGACCACCACTCGAACAAAATTTCGATGAGCACGGCGCGGCGCTGGAGATAAAGACTCTCGGTTAAAGCTTTGTAATAATCTTCGCGTTCATCGAGCCAGGCGCCGTCGGTGGAATTTCGGTAGCGCGCTTCTTCACGCTTCAGCGCTTCGGCATTTTGCGTTTTGATCTCCTCGCGAATCGCGCCGAGGAGATGCTGCACGCCTTGCGTGAGGCGGTAGGCATGCTCGACGCCCCACATTTTCTCAGTCGCCGTGCTGCGGAGTAATTCCACGAGCTCGGTTTCCTGTGGCATTGCTACCTCCTCATCACTTGCCGCAAGTGGAATGGCGATGCAACGCGAGACAATCGTATCCGGCAAGACTTCGGGCAGCGCGCTCAGAAGAAGCAGCCGCGAAGCTTTGGGCGGTTCCTCCCGCGGCATGAGAAACGCATTCGCGGCTTGCGGTTGCAGCCGATCGGCCTCCGAGATGATCACCACTTTGCGCCGGCCGTTGGTGGCACGCATTTGCAGCGCATGCTCAAGTGCGCGCACTTGCTCAATCACAATGCGTCGAGATTTCGATTCGGGCTCGGCGACGAAAATTTCCCGCGCCCTGGCAGAGAAGACGTCGCCCAGCTCTGTTCCGTTCACGAGATTGGCTAACTCGGCGGCGAGCAGGCGTTTCCCGCTGCCGGGCGATCCTGAAATCAAATAAGCGTGTGCGAGCCGATTCTGTTTGTGGGCCCGCCGCAAATATTGGAGCGCTGCTGTGCGCGAAAACGCCATCTTACGATTTCGGATTTCGGCTTTCGGCTTTCGGCTTTTTCGCCAACGCCGGAAATCGGACTGAAAGTGTTTCCCAAATGTTCATGTCGATCTTATCCACGGGTTGCGAACCGTCGATCAAAACCACTCGATTCGGTTCACGCCTGGCCAGCTGACGGTACGCCTCGCGAATCTTTTCATAAAACTCAGTTGGCTCCTGTTCCATGCGGTCGGGTCTGCGCGGCGATTTCATTCGCGATCGCGCCGTCGTCACATCGACATCGAGCACAAAGGTAATGTCGGGAACGCAATCGCCCACAGCAAACGCGTTCAACTGCTCGACGATTTGTCGATCCAGTTTTCGCGCCGCGCCCTGGTAAACAGTCGTTGAATCAAAAAAACGATCGGCGATCACACAAAGACCGCGTTCCAGCGCTGGTTTGATCGTTTCGCGCACAAGCTGGCTGCGGCTCGCTTCAAAAAGTAGCAACTCGGTCTCCGCCGTCATGCCGGCGCCTTGCGGTGCAAATTGCAGAAGCTCGCGAACCGTTTCACCGATGGCGGTGCCGCCCGGTTCGCGCGTCAGCAGAAATGGAATTCCCATCCGCTCGAGGCGCGCGGCCAGTCGTTGCACTTGCGTGGATTTTCCGCAACCTTCCGATCCTTCGAACGTGATGAATGGCCGGCGCGGCATCAGGTCGATTGTGAAACAAACCGATGCAGTTGTCGAATGCGCCCGGAATGGTTAACTACTGGAGCGTGAAAAATTTCTGGCTGGTGAAATCGGAACCGAGTTCCTACTCGTGGTCGGATTTTGTCGCGGACGATGAAACCAACTGGACGGGCGTTCGAAACTACGCCGCGCGCAATAATCTGCGCAAAATGCGCGAGGGCGACGAAGTGCTCTTCTACCATAGCGGCATCGAAAAATCGGTGGTCGGCATCGCCAAGGTTACGCGAGCAGCCTACCCAGACCCAACTGCCAGGGAAGGCGATTGGAGCGCGGTCGATCTTTCCCCGATCAAATCTTTTAGGCGGCCAGTGACGCTTCGGCAAATCAAGAGCGATCCGGGCCTGAAGAAGATTCAGCTCGTGCGTCAGTCGCGCTTATCAGTCATGCCGCTTACCTCCGCTGAGTTCCGCACGATTTTGCACATGGGAGCGCTGTAGTCGTCGCCCTTCGCCCCTTCTTCGGACAATTCCGTGTTGCATATGCGATATCAGAATGTCCAAAAGTTTCGCGCGATCGTTCGCATGGGCGAGCTCCGGCCGTCACACGGTGAGGACACGAAAGGCGGTGGATCGGCCCGCTCCGCGGGCGATGCTAACTAAATGCGGCTTCGCCGCGAAGATTAGCATCGAACTCGCGGACGGACGAGTCCGTCCGATTGGCAGACAAGAGACGGCTCGATCTACCTTCGCGCTTTCCACCCGCCTTCGCACAGCTATGGCGTGGCAAGCAACGAAGCGGCTACAGTTCGTACTTGTTCCGACGCTCAACGGCGTCGAGAATTTGCCAGGATGAGCTCAGTTGCGGCCACGCAATTTCTGCCGGTCGTCGTGACGGCCAGCGCAGTGAAGAATTATCTCGTGGTTTCCGTCCACGATGTCGCGCCATCGAGTCAGTCGATCGCCGAAAAAATAATTTCCGAAATGGCGCGGAAAGGTATTCGCGTCTGTTCGCTCCTCGTCGTGCCCGATTACCATCATCTAGGTTTGGCCGTGAAAGATCGACAATTCGTTTCCTGGCTGCGGGATTTGGAATCGGAGGGACATGAAATCGTCATCCATGGTTACTTTCACGAACGTCCACGCGGGCCAAAAGAAACCTGGCGCGAGAAATTTCTGACGAGGTTCTATACCGATGATGAAGCCGAGTTTTACGATCTTGATTATGAGGAGGCCTTCCGCCGAATCACGACCGCGCGCGATGAATTTCGCGCAGGCGGCCTAAGCCCGCGAGGTTTTGTCGCGCCTGCCTGGTTGCTCAGCCGGGAAGGAGAACGGGCGGCGCGCGACGCGGAATTAGCGTACACAACACGGCTGCGCACAGTGCGCGACCTGCGTTCGGGTGAAGATTTCCCGACAAGATCGCTCGTTTATAGTGTTCGAAGCAATTGGCGACGCGCGGCCAGTCGTGTCTGGAATGCCGCGCTGCTCCCACTCTTGAGGAGCAACCCGCTCTTGCGTCTGAGCATTCACCCGTCTGACTATTCCTATCCGGCCATTTGGCGGCAGATTGCCGATCTTACCGGTGCAATGGACGGAGTGAGAACGCCAATCACCTATCAAGACTGGATCGCCGAACAGAGATCAATGGCAGGCCGCGGAGCATAAACAATGAGCAAGTGCGACCTCCATATTCACTCGCGTTACAGCGCCCGGTCCGAGGAATGGCTGTTCCGTCGCTTCGATTTTCCCGACAGCTACTCCGATCCGCGTGAGTTACATCGACAATTACTCGAGCGCGGGATGGATTTCGTCACCTTCACGGACCACGACACGATCGAAGGTTGCCTTAAAACTGCCGATCTGCCGCAATCATTCATCAGCGAGCAGATTACGACTTATTTTCCGCAGGATCCGTGCAAGATTCACGTTCTGGCCTGGGGAATATCCGAGGCGCAGCATGAAGAAATTGTCGCCGTCCGAGACAATGTTTATGAGCTGCAAAAGTATCTCGTGGCCGCGCAGATTGCCCATGCGGTCGCTCATCCGCTCTACAGCATCAACGGCCAGTTGGCCGCGTCACACCTCGAACGCCTTATTCTCCTCTTTAAGCACTTCGAAGGCATCAATGGTTTGCGGGACGCGCTCTTGAGCGAGCTGGCTCAAAATCTCTTCGGAAGCCTGACGCGGGAAAAGATCGATATCTTCGCCAATCGCCACAATCTCGCACCGACGCACCCTGAGGCGTGGCGGAAAATTTTTACCGGCGGCTCCGACGATCACGGTGGAAAATTTATCGCGTCCGCCTGGACCGAAACGCCTCCGGCTAATTCCGCGGCGAAATTTCTCGCGCACGTACGCGCAGGCAAATGCAGCGTGCAAGGACATGGAGGGACTCCCCTCGCGCTCTCGCACGGTTTTTACAACACGGTCTCCTGTTTCATCCAGGACCGTTTCCACGAAAAGCTCGGACCCAGTGCCACGCTGCTCGAACAAATGTTCTCCCGATTCATGGAGGGGCGCGACCCGACCGAGTTCACACTCAAGGAAAAAGCCGGTTTTATTGCGCAAGGCGTTTTATCGGGAAAAATCTTTGAACTCGCCAAGCCGGCCAACATGTCGCTTTGGAAGGAACTTTCCGGTTACTTCGCGCGACCTGAAGTGAAGGCGCAGCTCGCGACGGAACTCGACACCGTCACCGAGCCGGAGCGCCGCACGTTTCTCATGGCGAACATGGTAGCCGAGCAATTTGCGTTTCGGTTTTTCCAAAAATTCGTCCAGCAGATCGGCAGCGGCAACATGGTCGAAAGCATGCAAGCCCTGAGCGCGATCGCACCGATACTGGTGATCCTCACGCCCTACATCTACGGGTTTCACAGTCAGGCGCCTTCGCGGAAGTGGCTGCAAAACATTTTCAAAGAGCTGACCGGCGAAATTCCGGAAGCTTTACAGAATCGCAAGCGCGCCTGGTTCACGGACACGCTCGAAGATGTCAACGGCGTTGCGACGACGATTCGTAAAATGACCGCCGCCGGCGCGGCTGCCGGCAAGGAACTGATCGTGGTTACTTCGCGAAGCGAACTGCAAATAGACGACATCCCGATTAAAAACTTTCGCCCGATCGGGGAATTTGAGTTGCCCGAGTACGAACTGCAGAAGTTGAGCTTCCCGCCGATTCTACAAATGCTCGATTACATCCAGCGGGAAAGATTTACCGAAATCATCATCAGCACGCCAGGGCCGATCGGACTAACCGCGCTGCTCGCGGCCAAGATGCTCAACCTCCGAACCAGCGGCATTTATCACACCGATTTTCCGCAATACATCCGCATTCTCACCGAAGACGGCTTCCTCGAAAGCGTGGCCTGGCGTTATATGCATTGGTTTTATGGCCAGCTCGACACCGTCTTTGTTAATTCGGAAGAATATCGGCAGAGCTGGATCAATCGCGGTTTCGATCCAGCAAAGTTGAAAATTTTTCCGCGCGGCCTCGACACGGAACTTTTCAATCCCACGCGGCGCGATCCTGCGTTCTGGGGAAAATATGGCGCGGCCACGAACGGTGAAGTGCGCCTTCTCTACGTCGGCAGGATTTCGCGCGAGAAAGATCTCGATGTTCTGGCAAATGCATACCGCCGTCTCCGCGAGGAGGGATTGTCGGTCCAACTTTTCGTCGTCGGGCACGGACCGTACTCGCAAGCGCTTTCCGAAATTCTCCCGGATGCAGTCTTCACCGGTTATCTCACCGGCGTCGAACTCGCCACCGCCTACGCTTCGGCCGATGTCTTCGCTTTTCCAAGCACCACTGACACCTTCGGCAACGTCATCATCGAAGCGCAGGCATCTGGCGTGCCGGTCGTCGTCTCCGATTCCGGCGGGCCCAAAGAGTTGGTGGACGACAAAACGAACGGCCTCGTGACCAAGTCGCATGACGTCGAGGATTTCACGCGCGCCATCCGCGCGTTGATTGTCGATCCTGCGCTGCGGGAGAGGATGGGCGATTGCGCCCGGCAAAGCGTTATCGATCTCAGTTGGCCGAATGCCTTCCGAAAGTTTTGGTCGATGACCGAAGTGTAATTGCCGGTTAAGCCGGCAGCGGCGGCGGTTCGGCTTGGGCAATTCCTGCCCAGGCGTCGTAATCGGGACCGAACTGTCGCAGGAAGCAGAGCAGGAACGAACGAAGCAACACAAAGATTGGCAACAGAATCACGGTGCCGACGTACGGAATGGCCGCGATGCAGCACGTCACGCAGGTGGTGACACAGCCAACGATTCCACAGGCAATCGCGAGAACGATGAGAAACAAGAAATAAAGGATGATCGGCGCTGGATGCGCCATGAGTAACGAAGTCGACTCACGAAGCGCCACCACCGCGCGACACCGGCGGCGATACATAATCGGCACCATAAAATGCGAAATCAGTGCCCAACCGAGCCCGGCGAAGAAAACGAGAGCGCAAAACAATACGATTCCCACGATCGTGCCCACGTCCTTACCGCCCACGCTCTTCCCGGAAATGGTTATCGGCAGCAGGAAGATCGCGAACGCTGCCGCAGCGGTCGCCAGGAAAAGTAAGACAACGAGCCACGAGAAAAGAAAAAGACTGTTTCCTTCACGCTGGAATTCTTTCCACGGTTCGACAATCGCTGCGCGGTTGCGCACGATGCAGTCCGTAAAGATGAAAGCGCCTCGTGCTCTCAACCACGACAAGACAACAATGATAGCCAAGACGATCAGGGAGATCACCGCGATGAGCGCGAAGACCCAAGCTTGAATGTGCTCGCCCGACGCGAACGATGGGACGTTAGACGGATTGTAACTGGAAGAAAGAAAATTCCAGTTTCCGCCATTAAAAGGGAATCTGAAACCGAAATTGAAATTCACCCCGCCGGCAAGGAATGCGGCAAATCCAATGACGCACCATTTGCCGAGATTAAATGGTTGAAAAAGGATCTTCTTCGTTAACTCAAAAGCTTCGCCGAAAGGCTTGAAGATCTCGACTTGTGGTTCAGCCCCGTCCATCTGGTGATTTGAATAGCTGCGCGTTCAGGGATCAAGTCTGCAATGTTTAACTAGCCGGTTCTAAAATAGCGGTTGCCCGGATGCTTTGCTCTGCGAACTCGGCGTTCTCTGCGGTGTTTACTTGGCAACCGTCCGCATGTTTGTTGTCGATCTTCGGATGAAAAGACAAATCACTCACATGCACAGCCAGGGCAGCCTTCGTGGGCGAAAGAGTCGCGTGAATAAGCTCGCAAAACGTCGCTACCCGATCGGGGCGGAACTAATCGGCCCGAGCGAAACGCACTTTCGCGTTTGGGCGCCCAAAGCGCAGCGAGTCGATCTCGTCGTGGAAGAAAGCGCGGCAAAGAACGCGAAACGCTCGTTTCATCCGATGGCGGCGGAGGGAGGCGGTTATTTTGCCGGCATGGCAAAGGTTGGCGCCGGATCGCTTTATCGGTTTCGCGTAAACATGGGCGAACATTTTCATCCCGATCCGGCATCGCGATTTCAACCGCACGGCCCGCACGGTCCCTCGCAGGTTGTCGATCCAACGCAGTTTCAGTGGATGGATTCAGAGTGGCCCGGTGTGAAATTAAAGGGCCAGATCATTTATGAAATACATATCGGCACATTCACGCCCGAAGGCACCTGGCGTTCCGCGGCCGAGCAATTGGCGGAATTGAAACGCATCGGCATCAGCGTTATCGAGGTGATGCCGATTGCGGATTTTCCTGGAAAGTTCGGATGGGGCTACGATGGCGTCGATCTCTTTGCGCCGACACGCTTATATGGAATTCCAGATGATTTGCGCTATTTCGTCAACTGCGCGCACTCGCTCGGTTTGGCTGTAATTTTGGATGTCGTTTACAATCATTTTGGCCCGGACGGGAATTATCTCGGCGTTTACTCCGACGATTATCTGCAACGTGGAAGCACAAACGATTGGGGTGATTCTGTTAATTTCGACGGACCGAACTCGGAGCCGGTGCGCGAATTTTTCATCACCAATGGTCGCTACTGGATCGATGAATTTCATTTCGATGGATTTCGCTTCGACGCGACGGAAAGCATTTTCGACAGATCGGAAGAGCACATTCTCGGCGCGATCGGCCGAGCTGCGCGGAGTGCCGCAGACGAACGTTCCATCATACTGGTGGCGGAGAATGAACGACAGGAAGGAAAATTGATTCGGCCGCGCAGCGAAGGGGGCGACGACCTCGACGGTGTCTGGAATGACGATCTTCATCACAGCGCGTTTGTGGCGCTGACCGGCCGCCGCGAAGCGTATTACACGGACTATCTCGGGGCACCGCAGGAATTCATTTCCGCCGCGAAATACGGTTACCTTTTTCAAGGACAACCGTATTCCTGGCAGCAAGCACCTCGCGGGACACTGGCTCTGGGTGCGCCGCCGGAAGCGTTCGTCGCGTTTGTCGAAAACCACGATCAAGTTTCAAACACGCTCGCCGGCCAGCGAGTGCGCTTCGAAACTTCGCCCGGGCGATATCGCACCATGACTGCGCTGCTACTGCTCGGTCCCTGGACGCCGCTGCTTTTTCAGGGTCAGGAATTTGGAACATCGAGACCGTTCCTTTATTTTAGCGACGTAGGTGACGACAAACTTCGGGAAGCGGTTCGCAAAGGGCGTTTCGAGTTTCTCTCGCAGTTTCCGTCACTTGCCAGCCCAGAAACTCAGAGGCAACTGCCAATGCCCTCTGACCCGGAGAGCTTCATTCGCTGCAAGTTAGATTTTTCAGAGCGGAAAAAAAACAAACAACTCTACGATCTGCACGTCGATCTTATGAGACTCCGTCGCGAGGATTCGCGTCTTCGGGAACAAAGGATCGGGGGCGTGGATGGCGCTGTCCTCGGGCCGAGAAGCTTTGTCCTTCGCTATTTTGCGGAAAGAAATGACGACCGTTTGCTGCTTGTAAATCTTGGCGAAGCTGAGTTGCTCGAACCGATGCCGGAGCCACTGCTTGCGCCGCCGGTTGGATTTGAGTGGACCACGCTTTGGTCGAGTGAAGCAGAAAAGTATGGCGGACGAGGCGCCGTTGCATTGCCAACGCAGGACCCTTGGACTTTGCCAGCGGAAGCCGCGGTTGTCCTCCAACTCGTGCGCGAGACAGCGCCACGGCGCAAACCTAAGAAGCGCGGCTAAAGATCTGTTTGGCAACGCGTGCATGGTCTTATGAACAAGAAAGGCGAGATGAGTGGAGCGATAGTGCGCGCGATGCCTTGGGACGGCGCGCATATGTCGCGCGAGCTCTTGCTCAATCGCGAATGGCTCGTGACCAACGGACTCGGCGGTTATGCCTCCGGCACCGTCTCGGGCGCGGTTACGCGTCGCTATCATGGGTTGCTCATCGCGGCGCTGCCGGGGCCCCTCGGGCGGATGGTGATGTGGAGTCACGTGTCGGAATTTCTGCGTTTCAGTAATGATGATGTGGTTTCTCTCGGCGCGGAAGAGCGCGCCGGCGGACAGCTTGATTTGAAAAGCGCCGACTACTTGACCGAGTTCCGACTCGAGGACGGGCTTCCGGTCTGGACTTATCACGTTCGCGAAGTTGTGGTCGCGAAGCGCGTGTTGCTTCCTCATTTGCAGAATACAGTTCACGTCAGCTACCAGGTGATCTCAAAAGGAGTGCCGCCGCGACTCGAATTGCGGCCCGCTTTTCATTTTCGACATCATGAATCGCCTGTCGATGCGGACTTGGCAGCGCCTTACAAACTCACTGCCGTCGATGGTCGTTACGAAATTGCCGCGGCGCATCGAAAGCTACCGCCGCTCCGAATGCAGCTCCATGGTCGTGAAACCGCGTTCACGATCGCTCCATCGAAAATTCCTCAAGTCGTTTATCGCATCGAGCAGCAGCGGGGTTATGCCTATGAAGGCGAGCTCTGGAGCCCGGGATTCTTTCGCGTCGATCTGACGGAGCGAAGCACCGCAACGTTAGTCGGCTCAACCGAGGCGTGGGAGATTATCGACGTTTTGGGACCCGAAGACGTCCTCGCGGCCGAACGCGAACGGCGCGCGCGTCTCCTCCAAGATGCCATCTCGAAGGCGCGCCAAAGTTTTCCAGCGGAATTAGTTTTCGCGGCCGACCAATTTGTCATCACGCCGGCGGGACGATTCGAAGAAGCGGCGCGCGCGCACGCCGCGGGCGACGAAGTGCGCACGGTCATCGCGGGGTATCACTGGTTCACCGATTGGGGACGCGACACGATGATCAGTCTGGAAGGTCTGACTTTAATCACCGGGCGCTTTCTCGAAGCGGGCTACATCCTCCGCACATTCGCGCATTACGTCCACGACGGGCTGATTCCAAACATGTTTCCCGATGGCGCCAAGGAAGGCAGATACAATACCGCGGACGCAACGCTTTGGTTCTTTCACGCGCTTAACCGCTATTTCGAGCGGACGGCGGACCGCACAACGTTGAAACTTCTTCTGCCGACGTTGATCGACATTGCTGAACATCATTTGCGCGGCACGCGGTTTAATATTCATGTCGATCCAAACGACGGCCTGCTCGTGCAAGGCCAGGAGGGGTACCCGCTCACCTGGATGGACGCGAAGATGGGCGATTGGGTGGTCACGCCGCGTCGCGGTAAAGCGGTGGAGATCAATGCGCTTTGGTACAACGCGCTCCGCTTGCTTGCCAATTGGTTGCGCAAAAACGGCGACGACGCTTCCGCGCAACGTTATGAAGAACATGCCGAACGCGCGCGCGTTTCATTTAACAATCGATTTTGGTTCGCGGAGGGCGGTTATCTTTACGACGTTGTCGATCTTGATGGCGGCTCAAACAATGATTCGTCATGCCGGCCAAATCAATTGTTCGCCATTTCGCTCGATCATCCCGTTCTCGACGCCAAACGTTGGAAATCGGTTCTCGAAGTCGT
>Ga0184605_10000112_pt1 | contig 22098 bp, 19 predicted proteins | sample PLM0_30_coex_FD_132995 | JGI IMG/M metagenome (GOLD analysis project Ga0184605, IMG submission 132995) | Groundwater sediment microbial communities from an aquifer in East River, Colorado, USA - PLM0_30_coex | ecosystem: Environmental > Terrestrial > Soil > Riparian zone | place: USA: East... | reverse complement strand
TCCGGCAGCGGTGCTTTTCGATACGAATGCCGCGTCGTCACCGCAAACCATCACCTCCGCATCCGCGCAGGTCAGAAACGGAAAGATCGAAGGAGCGCTAGGCGCGTCCTTCTTGCTCGATCGTCATGCAAAAAAATTAGGAGGGGCCCCGACGGGACTCCTCCTAACTTCATGACCTAAAAGCGATGGTCAGGCAATCGTAGACAGCGAGTCGAATTTGAACGTCTCGACCGTCGGCCTGCCGGTCATTACCGGACGAAGCGTCTTGTCCAGTTGCGGATAAGTCGCGGATTCGTACTTACGCGCCGAATCCATGTCGTTCCAGACGCTGATGGCGAGGACGTGTTGATCCTTCACCAGAAGGAGCTCGTCCTTGAAGCCGTCCTGCTTCTTCAGGATCGGAAGGACCTCGTTTCTGAAAAGCGTATGGAACTCTTCGTTCTTGTCAGCTGCGATGTCAAAGCGCACGCTGCGCGCGATCTGTCCCTTGTTGCTCTTGGTGTTGGTGTTGTTGTTCAGCATTGTAAGAATATCTCCATCACCCCGTCTGAATCTGCCGCCCCCTGCGTGCGAGGATTCACCGCCGGAGGCCCACGCCGAGAGGTTCAACTCTCGGCCGAAATCTGTCTCGAATGGTATCCCATAATATAACCGGATCCTGGGTCCTAAAAGCTGATCCGATAACGATTTACGCTAAGTGGCGCGGCCACCGGCGCTTACCTGATGAGGTCGATTTCCGCGATCGCCGTAAGGCGGCTTTAACGTCAAAATCCTACCCCGATGAGGTTGAAAAATTCGGTCCCTGACTTCGGTCCGGATTTTCCGGTAATATGTGGAAGAGCCAATCAAGGAGATCCCGTGAGTACCGCTACTACCACCGCCACCGCCGCCATCGCAGAGGAGCTCGTTTCCTTTTGCCGTGCCGGCCACAACATGGACGCAATCAACACCCTCTATTCGCCCGAGATCGTCAGCGTCGAATCAATGGGCAACGAGCAGATGCCCCGAGAGCAGAAGGGGATCGACGCGATCCGCAAGAAGAATCAATGGTGGGCCGACAACAACGTCGTGCATTCCTCGGAAGTGGACGGCCCGTTCGTCGGCGAGGAAAAGTTCGCCGTCTATTACAAGTTCGACACCACCTTCAAACCAACCGGCCAGCGCCAGCCCATGGAGGAGATGGCTCTCTACACGGTGAAGGATGGCAAGGTAGTGCGTGAGCAGTTCTTCTATCGCACGACCAGCCCCTGACCGCTCCGGTCTCGAGCCTTGCCGCACCTGACGCTATCGTCACCATTGACGCGACGATAGCGTCAGATCCTCCACGCGTCCCGACCGCCTCGCAGCGCGAGGCGATCGAGGCTCCCTTGGGACCCGTCCTCGTCCTCGCCGGACCTGGTGCGGGGAAGACATTCTGCCTCATCGAGCGCATTCGATTCCTCGTCGAGGATCTTCGAGTCGACCCCGACCGAATCTGCGTCTTCACGTTCACCAACAAGGCAGCGGACGAGATCGCCGCGCGTCTCGAGGAGCTCGACACGCGCGTCGAGCTTGTGAAGCGCGGAACGATTCATTCCTTCTGTGCGGAGCTGCTGCGCGAGCTCGGCGCCCACGTCGCGCTCGAGCCTGGATTCGGGATTGCCGACCACGAGGATCAGCTCTCGGTCCTCGGCCGGCTGGAAGGACACCGGAGATGGCACGGACGTGTGCTATCGCGATTTTCCGCCTTCCGATTTCGTGGAGATCCGCTCAAGCCCGACGACGTTGTCCTCTACGAGGGCTACAAGGAATTTCTCGCGACCCGAAACATGCTCGACTTCGACATGCTCGTGCTGAAGGCCGCACAGCTTCTTGCTGACGAATCGGTCGCGGCGCAGGTTCGACAGCGGTGGTCCGCCGTGCTGGTCGACGAATTCCAGGATCTGAATCCCAGCCAGTATCGAATCATCCGCGCGCTTGCGAGCGAGCACAAAAACGTGTTCGCCGTCGGTGACGACGAGCAGTCGATCTACTCCTGGACCGGCGCTGATCCGAGTGTCTTTCGCGATTTTGCGAACGACTTCAAGGTCGACACCAAAGCGCAGCTCGGCGAGAATTGGCGCTGCCCTCGCCAGGTCGTCGATCTGGCGCGCCGGCTCGTCGCCAACAACACCCCGATTTTTCAGGACAGAAGGAACGCAGAGACGAGTCACGAATCACCCTTTGAGGTGACCGCGCTGACTTTCCCAACGGAAGACTCTGAACTCCGATGGATCATCGAGGACATTCGCCGTGATCGGAACGAGCATCAGCTGGCGTGGGGAGAGTTCGCGCTACTGTACCGGAAGCACGAGATCGGGGACACCGCTGAGAGCGGATTTCTCACCGCGGGCATCCCATGTCGCCTGGCGAACAAGCGGGCACTGGCCGAGGATCCGGTCGTCTGCTATGTGATTGCCGCGCTGCGTGTGATCGCCAGCCCCAACGATGAGATTCACAAGGAAGCGTTTCTCAAGGTAGTGCTTCCGAGCGTCCTGTTCGACAGCGCGCAGGCGAAGGCGGAGGAGAAGAGACTGGCGCTCCTGCCGTATCTCGAACAGATGGTGCGGACGCTTCCCAAAGAGCACGAAGATGCGCGCAAGATCTGGCGCAGCTTCTACGCACTGCGAAACCTTGCCGCGCTCGGCGCCCGTCATACCAGGATAGACGAACTAGTAGAAGAGCTCCTGTCGCAGCGTGTGGGCGAGTACCGCACCCGGCTCGAGGAGCATCACGATGAGCTGTCGGATCCTGGGACGGACGATGATGTCATGCGGCTCGCCGACAGTCTTGCCGCCGCATCAGACAGCGGACGGCCACTGTGGATTCCACCCCTCGGCGGCGTGGAGATCGCGCTCAAGGGAATTCTTTCCGGCGCCGGACTTCGGAACGTGTTCCTTGGTGGCGCTCGACCAGAGAACGCGCTGACTGTCGCGTTTCCCGAGACGTCCCCGCTCGGCATTGCGGTAGGAGTCTTCAAGGCAGTGCAGTACATGCGAAGCCGCTCGTTCGCCAATCACTTTCGGGATTTCACGACAGTTGATCTCGAGACGACCGACCGCGACAGAGCGCGCGCGGAGATCGTGGAGATCGCGGCCGTACGCGTGCGCGACGGCAGGATCACCGACCGGTTCCAGTCGCTCGTCAAGCCACGAGTCCCCATCGCCGAGGGAGCCCTGAAGAAGCACAGGCTCGACGCGAAGGCACTCGCCTCGGCGCCCTTCTTCGAGGAAGTCTGGCCGGCGTTCCGGGAGTTCTGCGGCAGCGACGTGTGCGTTGCCCACAACGGCTACCGCTTCGACTTTCCGATTCTTCGCCGGATGAGCGCAGCGCTGCCGGGGGAGGGCGGGCCGGATCTCGTCACCTACGATACGCTCGTGCTCGCGCACGAGCTGCACGCAGGGGGTGCCAGGCTCGAGGATCTCGCGCGGGTGTACGGGGTCGATCCCGGTGAGGCTCACCGCGCTCTCGGTGATTGCCTGACGCTAGTCGGCGTCTTCCTCGGACTCGGCGAGGCAAAAGTCGCGCGCGCCCGCAAGACAGCACTCATAAACCTCTTCGATCAACTGGGCGTCGCGCTTGCGCTGAGTGACGAGGAGACCCTTGGCCCGGAAGCGAAGCTGCTGCGCAGACTTTCACGATCCTACGCACTCGGCCGCTACAGCGATTGTCTCGAGTTTTACAAAGTGGAGCGGGCGGAATCGGGCGATCCGACTCTCCCAACGGTCGACGAGGTGATCGAGCGACTGGGCGGTGAGAGGGTGATGAATCGCATTCGAGCGGAAAAGACCGCCGAGCAGCGATATCCGCACGCGATGCACAGGTTGAGACCGTTGCTGGATCAGTGCGCGGACAAACCGCTCGCGCAGCAGCTCAGCGACTTTCTCGAGCGCGTGGTGCTGTCGCTCTCAGACAGGGTCGAGCGTGATCCGGCCCGCGTAAATCTTCTCACGCTGCATTCGACGAAGGGACTCGAGTTCTCGCGTGTCTACATCGTGGGCGCCGAGGACGAGCAGCTCCCGGGTCAACGCGATGTGAGCAAACGGGAAATCGAGGAAGCACGGCGTTTGCTTTACGTCGGGATGACGCGCACGAAGGACCGGCTGGTTCTCACGCGCGTGGAAGCGAGGGGAGGGAAACTCACGGGGAGACATCGCTTTCTCGACGAAATGGGACTCGTGCCGGTGAAACCTGAGCCCGTGGCGTCTGAACAGGGCTCATGAAAATCCTGAACTTGATTCTTCTAACTATCTGCGTCCACAGATTGAACGCGCAGACACCTGGCACTCGATTGGTCGTCGATGTGGAGGTAAAGTCGCTTGTCGTGCAGGGCGATACGATGGCAGTGACGTACTTGCTTTACAATCGCCCGACCAGCCGCGATTCCCTTTACACGTTTACGGTTGATGCTCCGGCTCGCGTTAAAAGCATACCCACGCCGCAACCCCAAACGAAGTACGATGCCGACAGTATCTACCGCGGTCGCTCAGTAGCCGATTGGGCGTTCCTGAGCTTTCTCCCTCCAGGTGCCACCAGCGTTGCTCTCACCTTTCAGTCGGTAGGTGTGCCTGCTATAGTCAGCGATTGGGCAGGGGGCAACTATCCGCTGCTCGAAGAGAACGCGGCGGATTCTACATACTCCGATCCGCTCAAGTACAGGACAGTGCGTGGTAAGACGGTGGGGGTCGAACCTTGGCCTGCAGACCGGACGCCAAGGGCTCTAATCGTGCGATTGCGGAGTCTAACGCGAACGAGCTGCGCTGCGCCGCTCAAGTGGATCACCGCATCTTCATTGTGCACTAAACTGATCGCTTCTCTCGATCAGGCTGAAACGAATCGCGCTGCCGGCAACGTGAGCAATGCCAAGTCCGCGGTCGCTACCTACATCAAATTGCTTTCCGGGAAAACGGCGGGGGCGTTTGCGGCTGGCGTTACGAACCCAGCATATTGGCTCCTCAAACCGAACGCCGAAATCGTCGTAAGCAAACTCTGGTAGGCGAAATCGTTTCAAGGGGAGGATGAACCCTTGCCGAATGCGCGGGCAGTTGGTGAGATGGGCTAGCTCCTGGCGGTTCGCATAGACAATCCGACCTGCTGAGGATCCATGAGCATTGCTGAAACACTGTTACCCGAGTTCGATCAGGAGATGGCCACGACCCGCAAAGTTCTGGAGCGCGTGCCGACAGACAAAGGAAAGTGGAAGCCGCACCCAAAATCTTTTTCCCTTGGCCATCTCGCGCAGCTTGTAGCGGGGATGCCTGGCTGGATTACCAACACCGTTACTGAAACAGCTCTGGATCTGGCCAGCTACCCCGGATACTCGTACGAGAAGACGGAGACTCTGCTCAAGTCGTTCGACAAGAAGGTGAAAGAAGCGCGCAAGGCAATCGCCTCAGCCAAGGATGCCGACTTCACCGTGCCATGGTCATTGAAACATGGGGATCGCGTGATCTTCAGCATGCCGCGCGGGCCGGTCGTGCGGACGACCATCAATCATCTGGTCCACCATCGCGGTCAGCTCACTGTGTACCTGCGTCTGATCGATGTCCCCGTTCCGTCGATCTACGGACCTACCGCGGACGAGCCGGCGCCGGGCTTCTGATGGTCAGCGAACCCAACGTCGCGGCCGCGCAGTCCTCTCGCGCCGAGTGGCGTGTCGTCGTCGGCGGAGAAGAGACGACGGCGGTCTTCGAGCCAGCGGAGACTGGGGAGCAGGGGATCGTCTTCGTCTGCGCACACGGCGCTGGCGGAAGCATGAACGATCGCGGGATGCTGGCGACGGCCAAGACACTTCGTTCCCGGGGGATCGGTGTCGTCAGGTTCAACTTCCTGTATAAGGAGAAGGGCTCCGGCCGTCCCGACCCGATGCCGCGTCTCAAGGACTGTGTGAACGCGGTTGTCGTGCGCGTGCGGGAGGAGCTCCAGCCAAAGACCCTGATCATCGGCGGCCGCTCGATGGGAGGGCGCGCCGCATCGATGCTTGCCGCGGATGGATTCGAATGCGACGGACTGCTCCTGCTCGCGTATCCACTCCATCCGGCCGGCCTGCCGGAGAAGCTACGCGACGCGCACTTGCCGGCGATCCGCGTCCCGGTCATTTGCTTCAGCGGAACGCGGGATCCGCTCTGTCGGAGGGATTTGATGGAGGCGGCGCTGAAGACGGTGAACACCGAGTGGGAAATGCATTGGCTCGAGGGCGCCGACCACAGCTTCCACGTTCTCAAATCCTCAGGCAGAACCGACGCCGAAGTACTGGTTGAGATCGGGCAAAGCGCTCAGATCTGGGCGGCGCGGCTCGGACAGTAGGTTCGGCTCTTCTTCCGCATACCCTGGTCGATTTGGGGAAACGTCGTTCGACGTGTAGGTAGAGCCTTGGTCTGGCAGGTAACGACCGTTAGACTCAAAAAAACCTGCAAATGGAGCGAAGTCTGGTGTCGATATTTGAGCCCTCACGATCGCCGTGGACCGGCCGGATGCTGAGCATCCTCCGCATTGTCGCGGGACTGGTTTTCTTTACAACCGGAACAATGAAGCTATTCGGCTATCCGCCCTTCCCTGCCCAGATACCGACAATGCCGCCCGTACCAATGTGGGAAGTGCACCTCGCCGCAATTTTGGAGACCTATCTCGGAGCGGCATTCACACTTGGGTTCCTGACTCGACCGATCTCCTTCGTGCTCGCCGGTGAGATGGCCGTTGCCTATTTTCAGGTGAGCTTTCCCTTGTCGTTCTGGCCAACGACTAATTGGGGGGTGCCGGCGGTGCTTGACTGTTTCCTCTTCCTTTACTTCATATTCGCCGGCGCTGGCCCGTGGAGTGTCGACGCGATGATTGCTCGCTCGAAAGGCGGTAGCACGTATTGACTGAGGTGACCGCGCCCGCGGCGACCGCCGCACCTTCGCCGACATCCACCGCGCGCCCTGAACGCAAACGGTACGACCGCGCCATCATCGAGGGGCCGCTGGCCCCCGCGGTGTGGAGGCTCGCGTGGCCGACCATGCTCACCAACATCATCGGTGGGCTTCAGGGCATGGTCGATCAGGCGTTGGTCGGCCATCTGATCGGCTACAAGGCCAATGCCGCGATCGGCGTAAGCTCTCAGATATTTCTCATAGTCATCATTTTCATCTCGTCGCTGTTCACCGGGATGAGTGTTCTCGTCGCGCGATTCGCCGGCGCCGGCGACCACGAAAAGGTGGACCGCGTGGTCTATCAGGCTTTCATCGCCGCGATCGGGCTGTCGCTGTTCGTGATGGCCCCCATCGGATATTTCGCGTCCCCCGCGCTCCTCGATTTCGTGAACGCCGCGCCCGCTGTGAAAGCCGAAGCACTGCCGTTCCTGCGCACGATGTTCCTGTTCAGCAGCGGGATGCTCGTTTTCTTCATGCTGGGCGGCGCGCTGCGCTCCGCCGGCGATGCACGCACCCCGATGATTTTGGGCGTCAGCATGACCGTGCTGAACGTGATCCTGAACGTCGTCCTGATCCGTGGACTTGGCCCCATCCCCGCCTTTGGAACGAAGGGCGCCGCGATGGGAACCTGCATCGCGTCCGGACTCGTGGCGGTCTACGCGCTTTGGAAGCTCTGGAACGGCGGGTGGGTAGTCTCGTTCCCGCGCGGACGTGGCTGGGGTCCCGACTGGGACATCATCAGATCGCTATTCCGTTTCGGCCTCCCAACGGGAATTCAGGGAATCGCGATGAACATCGGCGGTGTGTTCATGTTGTCGTTCGTCGGATCACTCCCCCAAAGCGCCGCCGCGCAGGCAGCGTTCACCGTCTGCTATACGCAGCTCTTCTCGCTCATTACGTGGACCTCGGTCGGTCTCATGGGTGCCTCCGCGGCGATTGCCGGGCAGAACCTCGGCGCGGGCAAGCCTGATCGCACGGTCGCGGGAGTCCGCGTGGCGGCGAGCATCGGTCTCTCGAGTGCCGCGATCGTCGGCGCGTTCTTCCTGTTCTTCCCACGCCAGCTTCTCGCAATCTTCGGGATGCACGAGCCTGGAGTAGTGGAGATTGGCGTGCAGCTGCTGCGCGTGCTCGCCCTTTCGGGACTTTTCATCACGACCGCACTCACCTACACCGGCGGGCTGCAGGGAACAGGTGACACCAAGAGTCCGCTTTACATCTCGATCGTCTCGCAAGTCATCGTCCCACTCGGCATCTGCTTCATCATCCAGCAAACCAGCAGGCTTGACCCGATCGACATCTGGATTGCAATACTTGTCGGACATGCGACACGGTGCGCGCTCAGCGTGCTGCGATTCAATCAGGGCCGCTGGCGCACCATAGCGGTTGATATCGGCGGCGCCAAGGCTTAGCGAGGAGCGTCACAACAACGGAGGTTTGCATGCTTGGAGACAACGACGCGATGGCCACAATCGCGGTGAAGAACCTGAAGGCGGCGAGAAAATTCTACGAGGGTAAGCTGGGTTTCACGGCGGTCCACACTGAAGGGGACGAGGCCGTAGCGTACAAGAGCGGAAACTCACAGGTCCTCGTCTATCACTCCCAGTTCGCCGGCACCAACAAGGCGACCGCCGCCACCTGGATGGTCGCCGATGTGGAAGGCGTCGTGAAAGATCTCAAGGCGAAGGGCATTGCCTTCGAGCATTATGACTTTCCGGGAATGACGCGAAAGGGCGACGTGCACATCGCGGGCGCGCGCAAGAACGCATGGTTCAAGGATCCGGACGGCAACATCCTCGCTGTGGTCAGCTCGTGACGCTCATCTGATCCTTTGATTTTGTCGCGCGGTCGGTCGGCGAGGGTATCCTCTTCGGCGGCTACTCGCTTACACGCATCGAGCCTCGCGCGCAAACTACAACTACGCGCGCGAGTCTCTTGCTACGCGAGACGCCGCCTACGAGGACACCCTCACCTCCCTCCCAGTTGAGATCTTTGTCGAGGCGGCGTCGCGGTCCGCGCAGGTTAACTGCGCGATGCGGCCTCGCGCTGTGTCCGGGTCAGTGTAGTTCGCGCCCGACGGTGACCGCCTGCGCTGCCCGTAGGCTGCTGTGATCTCCGACGGACCGGCGCGAAAATCCAAAATCCAAACCTACTGCGCGATCCTGTTCTGGATGAGCGCGAGAACACCATCCGCGGGCGCGGGTGCACACCTAGTGCGCTGGAGGCCCCACAAACTCTGCGCGACTGAAAGAGCCTGCTGGATCGACTGAGCCCGCCCATCCGCCGGTGCCGGAGAAACGAGCAGTGCGGATGCCGAGTCGAGGGCAACCGCGACCTGTGGCGCCTGCGCGGCAAGGCACTTGCGCGTGAATGCGAGCGTCATCTGCACGAGATTCCTGCTCCGCCGATACTGCTCCGGCTGTGAAAGCCCAAGCTGCGTTGGATCGAGCGCGATTACGCTATCGGTGACACTTATTCGAGCCTGAAGGCTGGTGTCCTCCGGCGTAAGCTTCTGAGCCAAGAGCAGGTCGGCGCGCGCAGTCGCGAAGTCCCCGAGCGAGAGCGCGGCTTCGGCCAGTCCAACATAGGCATCCGCGTCAGGCTTGTCGCGACGAAGCAATTCGCGAAAGATCGCCACCGCGCGCGACGGCGATCCAGCCACCACGAACAGATGGGCGATGCTCATGCGCTGCGCCTTGGTGTTCGTTGAATCATCCTGAATCGGCAACAGCTCTGCGAGCAGCTCCTGCTTCGCGTTGGTTCGCGCGAGGAGATCGATGAGCTCGAACCGCGCCGCGGTGCGGTTTTCGTGCGCCCCCTGCGGCCACAAGCCGTAGATCGCGCGGTGATAGTAGGATTTCGCTTCTTCAGTCCCTTCTTCTTTCGCGAGCACGCGCGCCATCGCCAGATTCGCCGCTCCGTCCGTCGGATTCCGCTCCAGCAACGGCAACAACATCTCCTCGGCGGCATCCGGCCGGCCGTCGGCAAGAATCGCCTGGGCGAGCGCAGTGCCGTAGGCAGAGTTGTCACCGTCGAGGGTAGACGCGGTGCGGAGGTGCTCTATCGCCTGTTCAGTCTTTCCCTGCGAGAGGAGCTGCTCGCCCGTGCGGAACTCCCGAGCCGCGTATGACTTGCGCCCCCTGATGTCCACTCTGGCAAGAGCGGTGTCGAACAGAAGCAGCGCCACGATCACACCCAGGATCACGGCGAATGTTGCTATGAACTCGGACACGCTGGCAGCGGGCGTCGGGGCTGGCTGAGCGACAGGGGTTTTCATAGATCCGGCTGATCCCTGTAGTCGAGCTCGTCCGGGCTCTCGACACCGTACTCTTTCAGAATGTCCGCGAACGTCACGACACCGAGCATGATGCGCGCGTTCGCGCGGCTCACCACGGGAAGTACGTTGTGCCCGTTATCTCTCATTCGCGCCAGAGCGCGACTGAGCGGCTGATCGTTGTGCACGTGGGGTAAATCCACGCTTCTGTTGCCGGCTGATCTGCGGGCAATCTGCATGAGGCGCGCAATTGTCATCTTCTGCTTGCCCTGGTCCATTGCGGCCGCGATGTGACGTATACGCACCATTCCAACGAGGCCAAGCTCGTCGGCGACGGGCCACGACTCGAAAACGCTATCTGTCACGCGCTCGGCGGCTTCGGCGATGGTCATTTCCGGATCGAGATATCCCGGCGATTCCCGGATTGCGGTGCTGACGCGCTGCAATTCCGACCGCGTGGCGGATGCGCGATGGGGGAGATGCAGCCCGTCCTGATGCGCCAAAGCCTCGTAGATGGGCTCTTTCTGGAGCTTCTGCGAGATGTAGAACGCGAGGAGATTCGAGATCATCAGTGGAACTATGATCGTGTAGTCCCGCGTCAGCTCGAAGATCATGATCACCGATGTGAGCGGAGTCCTTATCACTCCCGCGAATGCCGCTCCCATTCCAACCAGCGCGTACGCCCCCGGTCCCGCCGTCGATGCGGGGAAGAGCATGTGCGCGACCGTTCCCACCGCTGCGCCCACCATTGACCCGATGAACAAAGTGGGGCCGAATACACCGCCGGCGTTACCAGAGGCATAGGCGACCGATGTCGCGATGATCTTCAGCGCTGCCAGAAGCACTACTGCCTTGAGGATTATGTCGCCGTTCAGGACCCGCTCCACCTGATCGTATCCGACGCCGAGCACCTGCGGCGCGAAATAGCCGAGGATCCCGACGGTGAGTCCACCGGCAACGGGCTGGATCCACAGCGACGCGCGCGGCAACCGCAGAAATCTCGCGCGCAACCAGAGGAGCATCTTCACGAACGCCACCGAGCTGAGTCCTCCGACTATTCCGAGGACGACGTACGTCCCGAGCTCCCATGGACTGACGAGATGGTAGCCGGGGACGTGGAATAGCGGATTGTCACCGAGGACGAGGTGAAGCACCATCCACGACGTGGCAGATGCGAGCACGACCGAGCCGAGTACGGGCGCGTGCAAATCGCCCATGATCTCTTCGAGCGAGAAGAGAACCGCGGCAATCGGAGTATTGAATGCCGCGGCCAGCGCGGCGGCTCCGCCGACGGGGATCAGAGATCTGACTTGGAGTCTACTCAGCCCGAGTCGTTGCGCGATGGCCGATGCGAGTCCCGACCCGATATACACCGCTGGTCCTTCCCGTCCGAGTGGGATTCCGCTGGCTAGCGCGATGGTGCAACAGACCAACTTGCCCACCACCGATCGGAGCGAGATGCGGCCGTCGTGAATGAAGAGTGCGGCGCGCGTCTGTGGAATTCCGCTTCCGCGCGCGAGCGGGAAGTACTTGAAGAGGAGGTATCCGGTCAGGAGCGAGCCAAGGGTTGGGACGATGATTCGCCGCCAACCAGATCCGCCGGCGGGGTACATGATCGCCGCCAGGCGCCCCGTGAGAAGAATGAATGCGACGACGACAAGCCCAACGAGCGCGCCGATGACCAGGCTGAGCAGGAGGGAAAGGCGGTCCTCCTTGCGGCGCAGGTCCTCGACCAGTTTGCGCAGGCGCGGCGGCAGAACTGCGACTCTTATGGCTGGCATTTTCTGAAGCTAAACGCCTCGACGCTGGGATCGAAGCGTTTAGCTCACGCGCGATTTTCTCGCGTGAGTGAAGAAGTTATGGCTTCGTCACCGTCAAGCCGCTGACAAGTCCGTCGGTGTTGTGCGCGAAGCGAACTCCGTAAACGCCATCCGTTGACTTCAGCTTCCCGGCGCCCACGACGTCCGCCTTGCTGTAGCTGCCGACCACCGTTCCGTTGATCGCGCAGTTCACCTTGTCACCCTTCACCGAAAGGGCAATGTCCTGCGTCACCGGCGATCCCGGCGCCGCAGCCTTGTGCACTGCTGCGTTCGATTCGCCGCGACGGCCGTTCAATTGAAACGCAGCGGGACCAAACCCACGCACGATGAAGGTGCCGTTTCCGTAGGCAGCGCAGTACAGATAGGTCTGCTGGTCGGTCCCCAAGTTGTTGCCGCCGATAAAAATCCCGTAAGGGTGCGGATGATCGTTGACGTTCATGTACTTGGGCTCTGTGAACGTCGCCTTTACGGTGTAGTCACCGCTCGCCGAGTTCGCCGGATTCCAGTACGCTACTGCTGGTCCAGTGGTGATGTGGATCGCGTCGCCTTCTTGGGCGAGCTTCGCGTTTGTGATCGCCTGTCCCCGGCTGGCTTCGCTGGCGTCGATCTGGCCTGTCCATCCCTGCACAGAAATTCCACCTCCCGCCACGCTGCGTGAAGCCTCCATTGGAGAGCTGCTGGCGGACGAAGACTGAGCTGCAGTGCTGCTGGCTGTTGAGGATTCTGTGTTAGCGTTGCTGCTGCAGCCGATCGAAATCAGAGCGGCAACGGAAGCGTATATGCGGCGCATGGGAAGACCTCGAGTCGTGGAGGGAGACGAAAAAATCTAGTTGCCCTCGAACTTGAAGGAAACCTTGACCTTTGCCCTGTAGGCTTCGACCTTGCCGTCCTTTAGATGCATGTCGAGCTGCGAGACCTCCGCCACGCGCAGGTCACGCAACGACTTCGACGCCCGCTTGACCGCAGCCAGAGCTGCTTTCTCCCAGGACTCGGTGCTGGTCCCAACCAGCTCGATCACTTTGTAGACGCTCTCTGCCATGTCAATCTCCTTGTCGTCCTGCGTTGGTCGCTGTCACACACGAATAGTTGGCCTCCTTAGACTGCGGAGGAGCGGGTATCCTTGCAAGGGCGTCCAAGGCGTCAGATGGCCGGCAGCACGGTATCCTCGCGCGCGAAGTCGATGAAACCCCGCACCGGATCCACTGCCAGCAACACCACACCCGTCTCGTCGCCCACGCTCAAGCCGCGTCGTCCTCGTACCAGGCGCCCCTCGAAGCCATCAGGCACGATCTTCAACCACGTCGCTTTTTTCGATGTCCCCGACACGACGGCGCGGAATGTCTCGCCGATGCGATCGCGCAGCGTGACGGCGGCCGCGCGCTTGCGCGCCAATCGGTCGTCCTTCGCGGGATCTACGCCCTGCGTGTACTCGAAGTCGATGAAGCCGTGGACGCTGTCGGTGTTGACGAGCTTGACCGGAACCTTCATGCCGACGGTAAGCGGCTTGTAACCCCGCACGACGCGTCCCTCTGCCGAGCCGTCGAGTAGCCGGACGTACGTGCCGCTCTCCGACACACCGGTGACCTGCGCGTCGAAAATCTCCCCGATGCGTCGGCGGAGTCGATCAGCCTGTGCCTTCTTGCGGCGGCTACGCTCCAGTTTCCGCGACGCGCCCTCGGCCTCGTGCGCGAAGTCGATGTATCCGCGCACGGGATCGGCCACTACCAGCTTGAGCCGCACAGTGTCACCGACGTCGAGCCCGCGGCCCCCGCGCACGATTCTCCCCTCCACCGGGGGATTCAGCACTCGCGCATAGGTGCCCTTCGGCGACGCCGAGGTCACAATCGCAGGGAAGCTCTCGCCGACACGCTCGGCCAGCATCGACGCTCCCGCCACTTTGCGCATCGTGCGCTCGACCTTTCGCGCCGCCTCACCACGCTCGGTACAACGACTCGCAATCGCGATCAGCTCTTGATCGGAATACGGCGGCGCGCCGCCCGACGTTGCCGCGCGCAGCATCCGCTGCGTGACGAGATCCGCGAAGCGGCGGTTGGGTGCGGTGGAGTGAACGTAGTCGGCGACAGCGAGCCCGAAATGTCCCGTTTGCCTGCGATCGCCGAGTCGACGCTCGAGAACATAGATGCCGGGGCCGAGGAGCTTGACGACGGAGAGCGACAGATCGGCGAAGTGATCGGGATCCGCCGCGCGGCGGCGCGCGAGGAATTCGCTCAGGGAAACGTTGTCAGGTTTTTCAGGAAGCACTTCACCGACATCCGCCGCCAGCGCCACGATCCGATCCCAGCGTTTGGGCTCGCGCACAACTCGGCGCAGCGACGCCGATCCGCGCTCGAGCAGATAAGTAGCGACGGATCTGTTCGCAGCCACCATGAAGTCCTCGATCAAGTCGCGCGCGCGGTTGCGGCGAATCACAGCCAGATCCACGACCTTGCCGTTCACCACGACGGGCCTGGCCTCGACGCTCTCGAAGTCGAGCGCGCCCGCGATGCTCCTCGCTTTACGCAGTTGCTGTGCTGCCTCGTCCTGAATGCGAAGCTGCTCGTGCAACTCGGGCGATGCGGCAATTGCCGGTGGCGCCGGTCCCTTGTCCTCGAGCCAGAGGCCGACACCCTCGTAAGTAAGCTTCGCCTTATTGTGCACCAGCGCGCGGTAGACCGACGTGTTCGAAATTGCTCCGTCGGCGGCGACGTCGAATTCGACGACGACCGCGAGTCGGTCCTCCCCCTCATTCAGCGACGAGAGATCGCACGAGAGCCGATCGGGCAGCATGGGAAAGACCGCTACGCCAGTGTAAACGGAAGTCGTGTTCATCGCCGCGTGTTCGTCAGCAGGCGAACCGCGATGGACCAGCGTGTCCACGTCGGCGACGCCGATTCGGACTCGGATCGAGCCGTCGGCGACGCGCTCCGCTACTTCGATCTGGTCGAGGTCACGCGACTCGCGGTTGTCGACCGACGACCAGTGCAGTGGACGCATATCGCGGACGTCCGGGGGCAGTGGATTACCCGACGGATCGTCGAGCGACCTCACTTCGCGCATTACTGCGGGCGAGAAGTCGGGCTCGAAGCCGTTTTTCAGCATGGCGGCGACGGCGGCGCTGCGAAGAGTTTGCGTTGGGGGCATGCTAAGCATCTGCCGGCATGAACGCAATTTGTACTCCCACAGTATTCGCCTCGGGAGAGACCTGGGCAGTTGGGGCTGCGCGACCCGTTGGTCTGGCGCGGAAGTTGAGCCTGGGAGACCCACGACTCTTACCGTCCAACCGCAGGTTTAAGCTTGGAACAGGTTCTTACCAGACACCAGGGCGAGCTGGTCGCGCTCGAACGCCGGCTCGTGCTACGCGTGCGCGACGTGCTGACGCAATCCGACGGAGCGCGGGCCGACATCGAGCGGCTGGCTTCGCTCGTCAACGAGATGGACGAGCTCTTTCTTCTCGTCGTCGTAGGGGAGTACAACAGCGGAAAAAGCACGTTCATCAATGCTCTCCTTGGCGACGAGGTCTTCGCCATGGGAGATCTGCCGACGACGCGCGCGATCTCGATCCTACGTTACGGTGAGGCAGGACCTCCCGAGGCAATCGATGCGCACGTGCAGCTCTACCACTATCCCCTCGAGGTGCTGCGCGACCTCGACATCGTGGATACGCCGGGCACGAACTCGATCGAGCGAATGGAAGAAGAGATCACGCGCGAATTCGTGCCGCGCGCTGATCTGGTCCTGTTCGTGACAAGCCTGCTGCAACCGCTCACCGCCAGCGAGCTCGACTTCCTCACTCACATCCGCGAGTGGGGGAAGAAGGTGGTGTTCGTCGTGAATGGCATAGATCGGCGCAACAGTGACGAGCAGCTCGACCTGGTGCGTGATTACCTCACGCGTGAGGTGAGCGCGCGGCTCGGCGCGTCGGCTCCTTCGCTGTATTTCATCAGTGCGCTACATGCTCTTCGCGGGAAACTGGCTGCCCGACCGGGGCCGAGTCAGGCTTCATCCGCCACGCCAACGACCGATTCGCGCAACGAATACGCGGCGCTCGAGCGTTATGTGTTGGAGACACTCCGGGAGACGGAGCGCGTGCGGCTCAAGCTTCTCACCCCACTTGGGGTCCTGCGGCACGTTCTGAAGTCGAACGTGGTCGCGCTCGAGACACGGTTAGCGGTCGTTCACGAGGACGCGCAGGTCCTGCGCTCCATTCGCGACCAGCTGGCGGCGTACTCGAAGGAGATGCGGACGGATTCCGAGCGCTATCTGATCGAGATGCGCAATGTCCTCTACGAGCTGGAGCGCCGCGGCAGATCCTGGTTCGAGCGCACCATCAGGATCGGGAACGCTTTTTTTCTTCGCAACAAGGATGCAGTCGAGAACCGGTTTCGCGCCGAGGTTGTCCGGGAGGCACCGCAGGAGATAGAGGGTGTGGTGCACCGTATGGTCGATTGGACCGTGCAGCGCAACCTGCGGCTCTGGCGAACCGTGTTCGCGGAACTGGATGCGCACACGGTTCGGCTTCGCGAGTCGGGCGCGCTCGCACCGCATGGTGACACCGAGTTCGAGTACAATCGCGAGGAGCTCTTCGCCCGACTGCGCGAGCCGGTCGAAAGGCGACTCGGCGAATTCGACACCGAACGGGAAGCGCGTGAGATCGTGACGTCGGTGAAGGAGGCCGTCATGAGCGCGTTCGGTGTCAACGTTCTTGCGATTGGCCTCGGTGGCATATTCGTCGCTGCCTTCACCACTGCGGCGCTTGACTTCACAGGTGTGCTCACCGCGACACTGTTCGCGATCGCCGGGTGGCTGATCATCCCCGCGCGGCGTCGGCGGCTCGTGCAGGAATTCGAAACGAAGATCTCGAAGCTGAATGAAGATCTCGCCGCCCTTCTTCGCACGACGTTCGAGGAGCAGCTCACACGTTACGAGCGTCAGCTTCTCGAGGTTCTGGCGCCCTACGAGAGATTTCTTGAAACCGAGCGGAGTAAGCTTGAAAGCGGTCTCAACGCGCTGCGAGAGGCTGAGCGCGAGGTAGCCGGTCTGGAACGGCGCGTCCTCGAGACTTTTCCGGAAGAGCAGCTGGCGACTCTCTGACAGGGCCGAAACTGCCCTCCCACCGCGGCAAGCTCCTTGCCGCTTTGGGACCAGTATCCGTGATTCAACAACAGATAGAAGGGAGGCTGTATGCTTCGTGCTTCACTCGTCGTGATCGCCGCCGCGGTCGCCGCATCGTCGGTCAAAGGTAGCGGAACTATCAATTTCGGCGCTTCGATCGAGCACATTTCGGTCAATACGTCCGGCTCCTCGGGCCGAGCGACGTTCAACGACAGAACAGCAAGCGGAAACGTCAACGGAACAATCAATGTGAATTGTGTGCGGATCGTCGGAAACGAAGCGACGATCAGTGGTATCGTGACACACAGCAACAGGAAGTCGATCGAGGGATTCGAGGCGCTCTTCCAGATCCGCGACAACGGAGGTGGGCGAGGCAGGAACGACGACAAGGGCAAACGCGAAGAGGATGATAAGGGGAAGGGAAAGGACAAAGGCAAAGACAAGGGCGACAACAACGACAACAGGGGAAGAGGGAATGGGAACGATCGGTCCGCCGATATGGCGAGCCCGATTCTCTTCCACGCCGTCGGCACTGGGTCGAACTGTCAGGTTCCCGGCGAGTTCGATCTCGTTCCGGTGAAGGGAGACTTTACAATCCAGCCATAGCAGCCTGACGGAGCAAATCTGGCTACCGAGACAGAAGTTTCATCCGGATGAAACTTCCGTCTCGGATGCCTGCTTGCCACACGCCGTTACAAACGTAGAGACCGCCGGTGGCCCGGAACCGCCGTTCTCGCTTTCATCGTGCTTGAAGAACACATAGGCTTCTTTCCAGGCCTGGCCCGTCACGCTCTTCGCCCATTCGATCAACGCGGCTTCATCGTAATCGAGACGATGCAGCCGCAAATAGCCCCACGAAGCCGTTGAGACCACCGGACACTTGAACTCGTCCTGCTCGATGATGCACATAGCGATGTCCCGCTCGCGCATTGCGTCGTAGATCTCGTCGTCGAACCAGCTCTCGTGCCGGAACTCGAACACGTAGCGACGATCGGACGGAAGGAGTCCGAGGAATCCGCGGAAGCGGCTCACATCTTTTTTCAAGTTGGGCGGGAGCTGAAAAAGAATCGGCCCCAATCTGTCGCCGAGCACTGAGGTGTTCTTCAGCAGGAAATCGACGAGATCCGCCGACTGCTCCTTTAGCCGCGCGTGGTGCGTAATGCGCTGGCTTGCTTTGAGCGCAAAAGTGAACGTCTCCGGCACCTGCGCCGCCCATTCGCGCAGCACGTTCTCCTTCGGCAAACGGTAGAACGTGTTGTTGATCTCTACCGCCGGAAACTTGCTGGCGTAGAAGCCCAGCATTCCGTCGTCTTTCAGCTCCTTCGGATAGAACGCGCCCTTCCACTCCTTGAATGCGTACCCGCTCGTCCCCGCGAGGAGCTTCACGACACCTTGCGCTTGGAATCGGTCTTTTCCTTTTTCGGGGTCTCTTTTCCCAAGCTCGCCTTCAGCGCTGACATCAAGTCCAGCATCTTGGTCTCGGCGCCCGGCGTTATGTCGGCCGTGATGTCCTGTCCGTCGATCTTTCGCTGAATCGTCTCCAGCGTCCGCTCGCGCACCGTGTCCCTGTACTTCGCTGGCTCGAACGTCTCGTTCGAGGTCTGATCGATCAGCTGCTTCGCGAGCTTGAGCTCGGCGTCCTTCACTTCGCCGGGCGGGATCGTGACTTCAGTCGTCGGACGAACTTCATCGGCGTAGTGGAGCTGCTCCATCACCAACACTCCGTTGAGCGGCCGCAGGAGCACGAGATGCTGCTGTCCTCGCGCCGCGTACTGACCGAGTGCCGCCCGACCCGTCTCCTTCAAAGCGGCGGCGAGCAGACGATACGCGCGATCGCCACCCTTGTCCGGGCCGAGGTAGTACACTTTTTCCAGATACTCGCGGTCTACCTCTGAGAGCGGGACGAATTCAAGGACGTCGATCGTGCTCGTCGCCTTCTCTTCGAGCGCCTTCAGCTCCTCCGGCGTGAGGATGACGTACTGGTCCTTGGCGAACTCGTATCCCTTGACGGTCTCGTCGCGCGTCACGACTTCGTTGTCCTTGGGACACGTGTACTGCTGCTTGAGACGCGTGCCGCACTTCTTGTGTAGCATGTTGAACGACACGCTCGCCTTGGACTCGGAAGACGAGAAGATGTTGACGGGGACGGACACGAGGCCGAAGGAGATCGTGGCGGTACCTATGGATCGAGCGGGCATGACGATTTGGGTAGAAAGGAAGACGCACGGGCACTAGCCGTCCGCCGTTGCGTCACAAAGATTTCCTGGGTGGATAACGCGGACAGCTTTACTCTTATGCCGGAGACGGATGGACGCAAGAGGTAACCCCGCCGGAACGGACGACAGCCTCGCCAGCTATCGTGCCAAACGGTCTCCCGATCGAACGCCGGAGCCGTTCGGGCCGGTCTCGCCCGTGCCCGGGAATCTTTTCGTCGTCCACAAGCACGCCGCGCGGAATCTCCACTTCGATCTGCGATTGGAGATGGACGGCGTGCTCCGCTCATGGGCGGTTCCCAAGGGTCCGTCGTACGATCAGGCCGAGAAGCGCCTCGCCGTCAAAGTCGAAGACCACCCGCTCGAGTACGGCGACTTCGAGGGCGTGATCCCGGCGGGAAACTACGGCGCGGGCGGAGTGATCGTGTGGGACCGTGGCGAGTGGGTGCCGCTCGAGCCGTGGCGCGAGGGATTGGAGAAAGGCAAGCTGCTGTTCGAGCTCAAGGGCTACAAGCTCCACGGAAAGTGGACGCTGGTGAAGATCAAGAAGAGCGAGAGGGACTGGCTCCTGATCAAGGAGCGCGACGGGTGGATGAGTTCGCCGGGCGAGCCCGACAACTTCCCGGACGAGTCCGTGCTTTCGGGCCTCACCGTTGAGGAGATCAAGTCGGGAGAGAGTCCGGTCGCGCAGATCCGCGAAGCGCTCGAAGCCGAAGAAAAAGCTGTCCGCGCGCGCGTGGATCCGAAATCGGTCGAAGCGATGCACTGCGAGACCGAGGACAAGGCATTCACGCGGGATGACTGGCTGTTCGAGCTCAAGCTCGACGGCTACCGATTGGTCGCGAGCAAGTCAAATGGCGAGGCGCTGCTCCTCACCCGGAACGGGAACGACTACACCGGCGTCTTTCCCGAAGTTGCGCGTGCCATCAAGTCGCTGCCGTTCGACGATATCATCATCGACGGTGAGGTCGTGTGCCTCGACGCCAAGGGAATCCCGAGCTTCTCTCGATTGCAGCAGCGCGGTCGTCTCTCGTCACCGATGGAGATTCGCCGAGCGGTGGTGGAATTCCCGGCGACATTCTATGCATTCGATCTGCTGGCGTTCGAGGATTTCGACGTGCGGCCGGTCCCGCTCGTCCGGCGCAAGGAGCTCCTCAAGGACGTGGTCCCCGCACTCGGCATCGTGCGATATCTCGATCACATCGAGACCGAAGGCGAGGCATTCCTCGAGCAGGTGACTGCGATGGGACTCGAGGGAATCGTCGCCAAGAAGGCAACGTCGCGATACAGAGGTGGCCGATCGGGAGACTGGCTCAAGATCAAAGCAGAGCGAACAGGGGACTTCGTCATAGTCGGATTTACCAAGCCGAAGGGGAGTCGCTCCCATCTTGGCGCTTTGCAGCTCGCCGACCTGGTGAATGGAACTCTCGTATACGCGGGGCGGGTCGGAACCGGCTTCAATGATGCGCTGTTGAAAGAGCTCCACGGATTGCTCGATCCGATCGTGCGGAAGGATCCGTTGTGCGCGGGCCCTGTGTCTGGCCCGGGAATCGAACCGCTCAAGAGCGAGCAGATTCCCGAGACGAGCACGACAGTCTGGACGGACGCGGTACACGTGTGCGAGGTCCGTTACCGCGAGTTCACGCCCGACGGAGTCCTTCGCCACGCGACGTTTCTTCGACTGAGACCCGACAAGCTTCCGCACGAGTGCGAGCGGCAGGGGTGGAGCACGCCAGCCGGGAGCACGACACTGGATTCCGCGAACGCTGATGGCGAGCGCATCGCGGAGGCGTCACACGATCCGCCCGCGCCTCCCGCCAAAGCTCCGATCCAGAAAACGATCAACTTCTCAAACCTGAAGAAGATTTACTGGCCGGCGGAGAAGTACACGAAGGGCGATCTCATCGACTACTACCGCGCGGTGTCGAAGTGGCTGCTGCCGTATCTCGCGAATCGGCCGGTGGTGCTGACGCGATTCCCAGATGGAATCGATGGCAAGTCGTTCTATCAGAAAGACGCGCCGGTGTTCGCGCCGGAATGGATGCGCACGGTGCCCATCTGGAGCGAGGAAACCCAGCGTGAGATCCGGTACTTCATCTGCGATTCCGAGGAAGCGTTGCTGTACCTGGCGAACATGGGCTCGATCCCGATCCATATCTGGGCAAGCCGCGACGGATCGCTGGAGCAGCCGGACTGGTGTGTGATCGACCTCGATCCAAAGGAGGCGCCGTTCTCCGACGTGATTAAGACGGCGATCGTGCTGCATCGCGTCTGTGAATCAGTTGGACTTCCGAATTATGTGAAGACAACTGGTAAGACCGGCCTGCACATTCTGCTGCCGCTTGGTCGTCAGTGCACCTACGAGCAGTCGCGCATGCTGGGTGAGCTGCTCGCGCGCGTGGTGCTCCGCGAGCTCAACGACATCGCCACGATTACGCGTCACGTGACGAAGCGCGGCGACAAAGTGTATCTGGACTACCTCCAGAACCGGCACGGGCAGACCATTGTCGCGCCATTCAGCGCGCGTCCGCTGCCGGGCGCCACGGTCTCGCTGCCGCTCTTGTGGGACGAGGTCAACGACACGCTCGACCCGAAAGCGTTCACCATCAGGAACGCGCCAGAGCGTATGGAGCGGCTCGGCAACGACCCGGTATTGCCTGTGCTCGAGATGAAGCCGGATCTGGCAGATGTATTGGATCAGCTCGCGACGGTATTGGCGAGCTAAGAGGCGGGGTTGTGCGGTGACGGCGTAT
>Ga0184605_10000111_pt1 | contig 22139 bp, 20 predicted proteins | sample PLM0_30_coex_FD_132995 | JGI IMG/M metagenome (GOLD analysis project Ga0184605, IMG submission 132995) | Groundwater sediment microbial communities from an aquifer in East River, Colorado, USA - PLM0_30_coex | ecosystem: Environmental > Terrestrial > Soil > Riparian zone | place: USA: East... | reverse complement strand
TGTGCCAGTAGGCCTCTAAAAAACGGCGGTGATTTTCGAAGTAGCGGAGATAGGCGGCGACACGGTCTGTACTGTTGTGAACTGCGAAAAAGTCAGGCAGTAGGTTGATGAGCATCAACGACCGGGTCGCGGGGTGGGGAGCCGTCGCGGTTTTGCGATGCGAGAAGATACAATCGCCTCAAAGTCTCAACAAGACCGATCTCCCCAAAACAAAATGAAAAATCGTGGCACAGATATTCCTTCTCTGTTTTGAGAGGTTCAGCGAGCAGAGAGGAGGAGCCAGCCATGACAACGCTGCGTCAGATCGAGCTTCGTTGTCCCGTGTGTGACAACGAGTTCAAATCCCAGAGTGTAGTCTCGACGAATGCATTCGGCGGAAAGCGGACTGATTTTCACGAACGGGCAGCTGGAACTCAGCCACTTGCTTATCTCATCCACATGTGCAGCGAATGCGGCTTCTCCGGCGGAGAAGGCGACTTTACAGGCGCGGGAGATGTAAGCCCGGTTCTTAAACAGCAGGTGCTCAAGGAGCTCGCTCCGAGCCGTCCAGCGCTGATATGTGGCTCAGAGAAGTACGAAGCCGCCGCGAAAGTTGCTCAGTGGCAGGAGCTCGATCCGCGGCATATCGCCGACCTTCTCCTTCGTGCAGCCTGGTGTTGTGTCGATGAAGGGGATGTGGAAGCGGAGCGGTACTTCCGGCGTCATGCCGCATGGATGTTTGAGGAAGCGCTGAAAGCCTACGACGCAGTTCCGCGGGAAGAGCGAGCGATCCTCACCTACCTGGTGGGGGAGCTGTGGAGGCGAATCGGCGATAACACAAAAGCCGAATCCTGGTTCCAGTCAGTGGTCGGGGAAGTAACGGATATTCAAAGTCAGCAGTGGGTCGTAGACGCGGCCGACCAGCAGAGACTGAATCCGAGGGAGTGGTTCGGCTAGGAATCACCTCGTTCCGAAGAGCCTGTCGCCCGCATCTCCGAGACCGGGAAGAATGTAGCCCTGACTGTTGAGTTGCCGATCCAATGCTGCGCAGTAGATCTGCACATCAGGGTGGGCTTCGCTCAAATGGCGTACGCCTTCAGGCGCGGCTACGAGACACAGAAATCGAATTCGATTCGCACCGGCCCTCTTGAGCGATGCGACGGCAGCAGCAGCACTCCCTCCTGTGGCGAGCATCGGATCCAGGAGAAAGAAGTCGCGCTCGGCGGTGTCTCCCGGGACCTTGAAGTAATAGTCCACCGGCTGGAGCGTGGTGTGGTCACGGTACAATCCAATGTGTCCGACCCGAGCCGATGGAACCAGGCGAAGGATCCCTTCTACCATTCCGAGACCAGCACGTAAAATGGGGACGAGAGTCAGTTTTTTCCCGCTGATATGCCAGCCGGATGTTTTTTCGAGTGGGGTGTCTACAGTTCTTGGCTCGAGCGACAGCTCACTGGTAGCCTCGTAGGCCATGAGCATCGCGATCTCATCAACAAGCTCCTTGAAGTGCTTCGTCTCGGTCTTCTGATCGCGGAGAATCGTTAGCTTGTGCTGAACGAGGGGATGCCGGATAATAATCAGAGAAGGGAATTCCTTGACGCGCTCGATCATTCTAGCCCCAGGACTCCAGCACCGGCACAATGGACGCTAACGGCTCATAATCTCTAACTCCTGATGAAAGAATACCAGGCTGTTGTGGTGAAGCTGACGCGGCACACACGCGAGGATGAAGACACGCTCACGGATCTTCTGAATGAACGGAGCAGAGGCGGTTGGGAGCCGGCGCTGATGTCACAGGATGAACAGCGCCTTACTATCCTGTTTCAGCGTGATGCCGTAGCAGAAGGTTAGCTGTTTGGAGATAACCTTCGTCGGTGCTGCGCGTGAGGTCACCGGCTCCTGTCACCTGCTCCACGTCAACGGGCATACTGTTGCGCTCGACTGCGGGATGTTTCAGGGAAAGCGTCAAGAATCCGCGGATAAGAACCGCACTCTCCCGTTTCCAATCAAGGATCTTGACGCGGTCGTTCTCTCCCACGCGCACATCGATCATTCGGGCCGGCTCCCGTACCTGATTGCTGAGGGCTACTCCAAAACGATCTGGGCAACCGCGGCGACACGGGATCTCTGCGCGGTGATGCTCGCCGACTCGGCTCATATCCAGGAGAGAGACGCCGAGTTTCTGGCGAAACGGAAGAAGGACTTCATCGAGCCATTGTACGGAATGCGTCACGCGGTACGGACAATGGATCTCATGGTTGCTGTCCCGTACAACAGGCCATTCGACGTAGTTCCGGGTGTGCGCGCGAGCTATGTAGACGCCGGGCACATACTTGGCTCGGCGTCCGTCCTCCTCGACTGTACGGAAGGAGGGAAGACCAAACGGCTGGTCTTCTCAGGGGACATTGGGCGCAGCGGTCTGGCCATAATTCGAGAGCCCGTCCCGCCGGAAGGCGCAGATGTGCTGATAATGGAGTCAACTTATGGAAATCGGGACCATGAATCGGTCGAAGGAGCGCGTGCCAAGCTAGCGGAGGTCGTTCGGGAAACTGCCGGACGCGGTGGACGCATTCTCATCCCAGCGTTTGCGGTCGGCCGGACGCAGGAAGTGATCTATGCCCTGCACTCGCTCGCCAAAGAGGGCGCGATTCCTTCCATACCCATCTACGTCGATAGCCCGTTGGCAATAGATGTAACGACAGTGTTCGAGATGCATCCGGAGAGCTTCGACCGATCAGAGGAAATGGTTCAGAAGGCAAAGGATCTGTTTCGCTTCGACCTTCTCCACTATACCCGCGATGTGGAGGAATCCAAGGCTCTCTCACGCGCGCACGGTCCCATGGTGATCATTGCCGCATCGGGAATGATGGAGAACGGCCGGATTCTGCATCACCTGGCACAGGGTGCGAGCGATCCCCGGAACACCATTCTCGTGGTGGGCTTTCAGGCCGAGCATACACTTGGGCGCCGGGTCGTGGAACGACAACCCGTGCTGCAGATCTTTGGGGAAGACGTACCTCTCCACGCACGGGTGGAGGTAATCGATGGGTACAGTGCCCATGCCGATAGAACCGAAATGAAGACCTGGCTCGGCCGAGTACGAGATAAATCCCCGCGCCTCGGGCCGATCTGGCTGGTACACGGTGAGGCTCCGGTTCAGGATGAATTCAAGGCAACGCTAACCGCCCTCGGGTACTCGGTCCAATGTCCCGAGCCTCACACGCGACGTACTTTCTAGCGTAGCTTGCACAAATGACGCGTGTTGCCAAGGCAAAGCAGAAAGCAAAGCAGGCTGTAAATCTCGTTCGCCGGATACTGACTGTCGCGGTAGTGACAGCTTTCGCACTCTGGATCATTTCGGCTACCGCGGTTCTGATATGGAGCTCTCGTGACGAGGCACGGCCTGCCCAGGCGATAGTCGTACTTGGCGCAGCTCAATACGCGGGTAGGCCCTCCCCAGTGCTTCGGGCCCGGCTCGATCATGCGCTGGACCTATGGAACCGTCACCTCGCCTCACTCCTGATTCTGACGGGGGGAACTGGTTCGGGCGACATAACCAGCGAAGCAGCAGTCGGAAGGACCTACGCCAAGAGACACGGAGTTCCAGACAGCGCAATCCTCGTTGAAAGCGAAGGCCGGACGACCAGCGAATCAATGAAGGCGGTCGCGGGTATGCTCGAGGTACGTGGGCTTCAGAGCGCTCTTCTGGTCAGCGATCCGTTCCATATGCTCAGGCTTCGTATCCTGGCCAGGCGTTTCGGTTTTACGCCGTACACATCTCCGACCAGGACCAGCCCCATCGATCCGAACCGGGAAGAGCGCTGGAAGTATATTTTTAGTGAATCGCTCAAGGCACCGCTGGCCTTCTTTTTCGAGAGGAAGTTGTGAAGAATCAGCATTTAGTCACGCTATGCTACTTAATGGGAAGCCTCATGATGGCTGCCTCCCTTGGTGCGCAGGCGACCCCCAAGATCCAATTCGAGAAGTACACGCTCCCAAACGGTCTCGAGGTAATCCTCCATGAGGATCATTCGACGCCCATTGTCACGGTGGATACGTGGTATCACGTGGGCTCAGGCGACGAGCAGGTAGGCCGCACCGGCTTCGCGCACCTGTTCGAGCACATCATGTTCATGGGCTCGCAGAACGTGCCGGTCGGAGCATTCGATCAGATGCTCGAAGCAGCCGGGGCCGACAACAACGGATCGACGACTGAAGATCGGACCAACTACTACGAGAACCTTCCGTCAAATGCGTTGCCTCTCGCACTGTGGCTCGATGCCGACCGAATGGGTTTTCTGCTGCCGACCATGGATCTGGCCAAGCTGAATCTGCAGCGTGACGTGGTGAAGAATGAGCGCCGGCAGGGGGTAGACAATCAGCCATATGGACGCGCCGACGAAACCATATTGGCGGCGTTGTATCCCCCGACTCACCCTTATTCCTGGCCCGTTATCGGCTCTATGGCGGATTTAAGCGCTGCCTCGCTGGATGATGTGAAGAACTTTTTCCGGACATACTACGCCCCCAACAACGCGACTTTGGTGATAGCCGGCGATTTTGACCCGGTAACGGTCAAAAAGCTGGTGGCCCAATACTTCGGACCCATACCGCGTGGTCCGGCGGTGAAAAGAAGAACAACCGTGCCCGCGGTCATCATTCCGCGCGACAAATTCATCGTGCTGGAGGATAAGGTCCAGTTACCGCGCCTCTTCTATACATGGCCGACGGTAAAGTTGTTCGCGCCGGACGATGCCGCGCTTGATATCCTGTCACTGGTGCTTGCCAACGACAAGAACTCCCGGCTGTACAAGAAGCTCGTATATGAGCTGCAGATTGCGCAGAACGCTCGTGCGTCTCATGACAGCGGACGGCTCGACGGCAAGTTCCAAGTAGATGTAACTCCGATGCCCGGACAGAAAACCACCGATATTGATCGAGTTGTGCAGGCGGAGATTTCGAATGTCATCAAGAACGGCATCTCAGTCCGTGAGCTGCAACGGGCTCAGAATTCGTTTAAGGCAAGCTTCCTCAACCGGTTAGCCAGCGTGCAGGGTAAGGCGTATGTGCTCAACACCTATAACTATTTCGCCGGTACCCCGGACTACGTTCAGCAGGATGCAGCGCGATACGAGCGTGTGACTGCTGCGGATGTCCAGCGTGTCGCACGGACTTATCTCGGCAGACCCAAGGTCGTGCTGACGGTAGTGCCAGAGGGAAAGAAAGACATGATGCTTACGGCAAGCGGAGGTGGGCGATGAGAGCGCTCACGTATAAAGGCGTAGCGGGTCTGATCGTTCTAACTGTCCTTCAATCGACAGCCTTCGCTCAGGGCACGTTCGATCGCAGCAAACCACCAGAGCTCGGGCCTCCACCGCGTGTAGCACTGCCGCCGATCGTAACTCGGGAACTCGCGAACGGCCTCAAGCTGATGATCGTCGAACAACACGAGCTACCCCTTGCTGACTTTGTCCTACTCGTCGGTAGTGGAAGCACAACCGACCCGGTCAATAAGACAGGGGTCGCGAACCTTACTTCCGCGATGCTGCGTGAAGGAACGACTACACGCAAGAGCCTGGAGATCGCGGATCAGATCGCGTTCCTAGGTATCAATCTGACTCCGTCCAGCAGCTGGGAATCGAACACGATATCGCTCCATACTCCTATCTCTCAGCTGGATAGCGGGCTGGCTCTTTTCGCGGATGTCGCGCTCCATCCTTCCTTCCCGGTGAACGAGTTCGAGCGGATCCGAAAGAGTCGGCTCACGGACCTCATTCGACTGAGGGACCAAGGGCCGGCGATCGCAAATCTGGCCTTCCCGGCAATCATCTATGGAAGCGGCCATCCATACGGTGCTGCAACCATCGGAACGGAAGCCTCGGTCAAGTCACTCTCGATTGCAGACCTTCAGAACTATTACCAGACGAACTTCAAGCCGAACAACTCTACTCTCATCATTGTGGGGGATGTGAACCCGACTCAGATCGAGCAAAAAATCAATGCGCTATTCGGCGGTTGGCAGCGTGGTGATGTCCCCCAGCTCACTTATGGAGATCCGCCGAAGGCTGGGACGACCACGATCTATCTCATAGACAAACCTGGTGCTGCTCAATCCTCATTTCGCATCGGTGCTGTGGGCGTACCGCGCTCGACGAAAGATTACTTTGCCCTGACCGTCATGAACACAATTCTTGGCGGATCATTTACCAGCCGTCTCATGCAGAACCTTCGTGAAACGCGTGGATATACCTATGGCGCCAGCTCGCGGTTTGACATGAGGCGTGCTGCAGGCCCTTTCCTGGCAGCGGCGGAAATCGTCACGGCAAAGAGTGACTCGGCTCTGCTCGAATTCATGAAGGAGCTGAACGGAATCCGGCAGTCGGTACCCACTAGCGAGCTATCTCGAGCCAAGCGATATCTGCAGCTTCAGCTGCCCGGGAACTTTGAAACCACGCAGGACATAGCGTTCCAGCTCGTTCCGGTGGCTCTTTACGGACTGCCCCTGGATTACTACAACAACTATGTCCAGAACATTGAGGCGATCACTCAAGCAGATGTCGCGAGAGTCGCGCAGCAATACATCAATCCCGGTTCTCTGGCTGTTGTGATCGTAGGTGATCGAAAGAGCATTGAACCAGGACTAAAGGCTGCCAACGTCGCGCCTATCGTCATCAGGGACATAAACGGCCAGCCGATTCAGTAGTTGAAGAAAGCCTGAGGCAGACGAGGGCATGACCAAAATCCATGGTCATGCCCTCTTTGTCACGTTATTGATCGCGCTTACGGGTTCAACGCTATAGTGACCCATTGCCAGTATTGATCGCCGCCGACATCGGCTACGTCATTGTGCCCGGCGTTTTCAACAAGCAGGAGCTGCCCCTTTCGCTTCGCGGTTTCGTAGACGTCGACCCCCATTCTGAACGGTACGAGACGATCCCGTTTTCCGTGCGCCACCGAAATCGGCATATCCAAATGAGATACGGCTTCTTTTGTGTCGAAGTGAATGCGTGAGATTGCCTTCCAGACCAGAACAACGGGACGGGATACGATGAGTCTGGCCATTGCTCGCGCAGAGGCAAAAGGCGACTGCAGCAGCAAAACTGCCGGAGGGCGGACCTCGGCTAGCTCCGCAGCAATAGCGCTCCCAAGTGAATGCCCAAAGTAGGCAATGTGCCTGCGATCGGCCCCAAGTTCCGACACCAGATAATCGTGAGCCGCTTGCGCGTCGAGCTTCGTGTTCGAATAGGTGGGTGACCCACCCAGGGACATATAACCGCGGTATTCAGCCAGAAACACCGCGTAACGTGTGTGCTCGTGCACCTTGGCTGCCCAGTCCAGCTGCCATACGGCAAGGTCGGCGTTGCCATGAAAACAGAGGAGAACGCCGGGAGCAGCTCGCGGATCCCCGACAACAAAGCCGATGAGCTGTTGCCCGTCCTCAGCCTTGTAATACACGCGCCCGGATTCGGCGGGAGCTTCATCCAATCTTGGCGGCTGGAAGAGAACTCGCTCCTGGGCTCGCCAGAGAAGGACGGTAGAGGCGAACAGCAGCCCGAGAATTACAAGAGTGACAATCACGCGAGAGGGCAAAGGGGGTTCCAGTGGGTTTGCATGGCGGGCAATTTACGACAATGCGAATTCCGATAGAAACGTTCCACCTAGATAACGGGCTTTTTGTAACGCTGTCGGAGGACCACACGGCGCCAATTGTAGCGGTGAATCTGTGGTACCACGTCGGGTCCGCGAACGAAAGATCCCGCCGAACCGGATTCGCACATCTGTTCGAGCACATGCTCTTTCAGGGTTCGGCGCATGTCGGCTCCAACGAGCACTTCGAACTTATTCAGCGGGCTGGTGGAACACTGAACGGTTCAACCTGGCTCGAGCGAACGAATTACTTCGAGACAGTTCCGTCAAACGAGCTCGCACTGGCGTTATGGCTGGAAGCTGACCGGATGGGTGAGCTCCTTCCGGCAATGACGCAGGAGAAGCTGGATACCCAACGAGATGTGGTTAAGAACGAGCGACGCTGGGCGGTGGACAATCAGCCGTACGGCACAATGCTGGAGAGAATGCAGGAGCTGGTGTTCCCGCCATCGCATCCATTTCAGCATTCGTTGATCGGGTCGATGGAAGACCTCACGGCGGCATCGCTCGACGATATCGCGCAGTTCTTCTCTACCTACTACACGCCGGACAACGCAGTGCTTTCCATAGCAGGAGATTTCGAGCCGGCAGAAGCACGACAGCTGGTTTTGGAATACTTCGGCCCGATCGCGAGCGGCAAGGGGAAGCCTCCACTGCCGCCCATGAACCTTCCGCCCGTATTCGGAAAGCGACTGCGCGAAGTCGTTTACGACAATGTGAGTCTCCCCCGACTGTTCACGGCCTTTCGCTCTCCGGTTTTCGGAAGCGAGAAGTACTATGCTGCGAGCGTGGCATCGGCTGTCATGGGGCTGAGAAAGGGAAGCAGGTTGTACCGATCTTTGGTGCGCGAGCGACAGATCGCGGCAGACGTATCAGCCTTCACTTTCGATCTGGCAAAGGGGACTGATCTGCTGGTGGTCGATGTAACCGCACGGCCCGAAACCGGAATTGCCCAGCTCGAGGAAGAGGTGGAACGGGAGCTCGACCTTCTGTACCGAGAAGGAGTAACCGAACTCGAGGTACGGCGGGCTGTCGCGCTGATCGAAACCGATCTCGTTGCCTCCTTGCAGTCCGCGGGCGAGCGTGCGGACAGGCTCTCGATGTTCGCTACCTACTTCAAGCAGCCAGAGCTGATCAACGAGCAGGCGAACCGATACCGGGAGGTGACCACACAGGGAGTCAATGATTTGATTTCCGAGCGCCTTGGTCAGAACAACCGGGCAAGCCTGCTTTACGTGCCGAAGGAAGGCATCGAATCCGAAAGTGCGCTGGCTGTCGCAGCCAGTGCTGGGTGATGGTCACTTCTCTCCGCCCCAAGTCCGGGCCAACACGCCGCTATCATTTCCCGGAATTCCACGATGAGACGTTGCCGAGTGGAATCCGCCTGGTGACCGCTCCGGTGAAAAAACTCCCGCTAGCCACCGTTCTCGTAATCATAGATGCCGGATCTGTGAATGAGCCACGCGGCAAGGAAGGAATTGCAGCACTTACAGCGGCGGGGCTCCTTGAAGGAACCAGCCGGCTCGATGGAGCAGAGTTGGCGGAGAAGTTCGAGCAACTCGGCACCTCGCTCGAATCCGGAGCCGACTGGGATAGCGCTTTCGTCAAGATCACTACCATGTCCGACAAGCTGGAAGAGGCAACGCAACTTCTTGGCGAGGTGATCAGCAGTCCGGTGTTCCCGGAGCGCGAAATTGAGCGCCTAAAGGCCGAACGGCTGGCGGAAATCCTCCAACTGGAGTCCGAGCCGCGCGGACTGGCGGACGAAAAATTCTCTGAGTTTCTCTACTCACCCGAATCCCGGTATTCGAGGCCCGACGAGGGAAGCACCGAAAGCGTGAGCTCGCTCTCGCGCGAGAATGTCAATCAGTTCTACCAGTCAAACTACCGATCGGGAGCAACGACCGTAATCATCGCAGGAGATGTAACACCCGAACGAGCGCGTACCATGGTTACGGATGCGTTTCAGAAATGGCCGACGGGATCGGCTCAGAAGCCACAGCTTACAACGGCGGCGCGAACCAACAGCAGGCGTGTTCACATCGTCCATAAGTCGGAAGCGCCGCAGTCTGAGCTTCGGGTAGGACACGTCGGTCTGCCACGCAAGCATCCCGACTTTTTTCCGACAATGGTGATGAACGCCGTGCTTGGGGGACTCTTTGGCTCGCGGATCAATCTCAATCTTCGCGAAGTGCACGGCTACACCTACGGCGCGTCGTCATCCTACGACTGGCGACGTGGAGCTGGTCCGTTTGTAGTATCAACCGCGGTGGAAAGCGAAGTTACAGCGCCGGCACTGACGGAGATCTTTCTGGAGATCGATCGAATCCGCAACGAAAAGATCTCCGAAGAGGAGCTGTCTCTCGCTCGCGACTATCTCGAGGGCGTTTTTCCGATTCGCTACGAGACTACAGCGGCGATCGCATCTGCTCTCGCGACGCTCGTGATCCATGACTTGCCGGCAGAGTACTACGACACCTATCGGAAAAATGTCCACAACGTCTCGACTGAGGCGGTCCTCAAGTCAGCGACATCACACCTCCATCCGGCAGAGCTACAAACAGTGGTCGTTGGCGACGCAAAAATGATTCGGGGCTCTCTTGCCGATGCAAAATTCGGCGACCTCCTCGTTCATAACGAGTAGGCAGCCGTCCCCATGGCGGAGCGAGGCGCGAATAAAGCTGGTCGGATAGAATCGCGGCGGGTCTATACCGGCAAGATCATTTCACTGGATGTAGATGGAGTCCGATTTCCAGATGGATCGGTCGGCGAGCTCGAGATGATAAGACACCCAGGCGCGAGCGCTGTCGTACCCTTCCTGAGCGATCCCCGTGGAGATGATCCTCAGGTCCTCATGATTCGACAATACCGATACGCCGCGGAAGACTATCTCCTCGAAATTCCGGCTGGGCGCCTCAATCCCGGAGAAGATCCTCGAGACTGCGCCAGACGAGAGCTAAAAGAGGAGACCGGCTGTTCAGCAGAGCAGATCGATCATCTCTATACGATGTATACGACTCCCGGCTTCACCGACGAGAAGATCCACCTCTTCATGGCAACGGGCCTGGTGGCTGGAGAGACCAACCACGAAGCGGATGAGTTTCTCGATCTCGAGCCAATGCTGCTCTCGCGGTCACTGGAATTGGTGGAAGCCGGTGAAATCAAAGACGCCAAAACCGCGCTGGGTCTCCTCTTCGCCGCCGGATTTCGCGCTGGCCGTTAACCCTTTGGGCCAAATTGGCGTCTAATCAAGCAAAGACGCTGACATGTCATGTAAAGAGGACAGATTGGCAGAATCTGGACAACCTCAGCCTTCGAGCTGAGGCTTCCAAGTCCTTGCCAATCAATCGTTTAGGTGTAAGACCCGCCCGGCATGCCCCCTGCATTATGTGGTAGCGCATAAAAGTTCCAGCAGAGATGTGCACGATATAGCGTCGTCGGAGTCTCTACTAATAGGGGAGAACTATGGCTGACATCGTCCGTAAGCAAAAAGTCGCATTTGAAGGTGCGACCGTCAGGGAGCGCCTGCAGGCGATGGATGACTCAGCCATCGTTACTGCTTTCCTTGGTGGTGAGGAGCGTGCCTTCTCCGAGCTCGTAACCCGGTACCAGACCCGCCTGCTGAATTTCGTGTACCGTACCATCGGCGATCGGGAAAAAGCCGAGGATCTGGTACAAGAGGTATTCATCCGGGTGTACCGTCACCTGCACCGCTTTGACAGGTCAAAGAAGTTCTCGACCTGGGTCTATACGATTGCCTCGAACCTGGCGAAGAACGAGCTCCGGAACCGCTCTCGCAATCCTCTGGTCCTGTTCCAGACGGTTCAGAAGAACTTCCAGGATGAGGATCGTCCGCTTCAGTTCGAGGATCCGACCTCGCGTCCGGATGATATGTACCGCAAGCGCCACCTGCGGGAAATAGTCGAGAAGAGCGTCGCCAAGCTCCCCGAGCACCACCGGAATGTGTTCATCCTGCGTGAGCTGGAGGGTAAGTCCTACGAGGAGATCGCGGAGATCACCGACTGCAATCTCGGCACGGTAAAATCGCGCCTCAATCGGGCCAGGAATTCGTTCGCGGAGATCATTGCCCCATATGTAGATTAGCTCTGTCGGTTTGGGAACAGGCACCCTGCTGGTGGGTACCTGTTACCGAACCCTCAACCTATCTCCATGGATTGTCGCGAGTTTTGTGATCAGCACGTTGCATTTGTAGACGATACCCTTGCCGGTATCGAGCTGGTTCGAATGCAGCGGCACCTAGCGGAATGTGAGAGCTGCGCGAAGCATGATGCAAAAATTCGCCGCGCCCTCCTCCTGTTCAGAAACCTCCCTTCAATAGAGCCGTCGACGGACTTCTCCGAACGGCTCGAGGCGCGTCTCAGGAGCTCCCAAAACAACGACCTGTTCGTCGCGACACAGCGCAATCTCAGGCGCGGCGCGATCGCAGCAACGGTAGCCAGCGCGGTTATGCTGGGATACATAGGGACGACGCTGTTCCAGTCCGATACTCCGCGCGATCTCATGATGCCACCGGTAGTTGCAAGCATCCCGGAGCCGGAGCTTACCCCTATCACTACATCTACTCCGGCAATATTTGCGTCTGTTTCGGCGGGACTGACAATTTGGCCTGCTGCTCTGTTTGCGGAGCAAGTCCCGGTTCGGTTTGCCCACTCCAGTCTAGAGCTCGCGAACTACACTCGTTAGCGCTCCGCAACCATCGGCAGCCTCTTTGAGGAGCCGTATATTTCGAGGATGTCCTCCTCCTCGCTCAAAACACTTCGTGATGCCATTAAGCGCCGGTCTTTCGACGGCGCTTATTTCATCACTGGTGAGGACGATTACCAGAAAGACGACGCGGTACGACAGCTCGTCGAGGCTGCCCTCGAGCCCGCGTCACGCGATTTCAACCTGGATACGAGGCGAGCCGGGGAGCTCGATTCCGAGACCCTAGGAGTCCTGCTCTCCACCCCGCCGATGATGGCAGAGCGGAGGGTAATCGTGCTTCGGGACGTCAACGCTCTCAAAAAAGATGCGCGGAAAGCCCTCGATCAGTACCTCGAGACTCCAGCGCCGGACCTGCTCCTTATCATGACGGGCCCTGCAGGGACCAAGGCTGATACCGGTCTCTCAGGTTCCGCCACCGGGCTTGAATTCGACTTTCTTACCGGAGACAGGATTCCGAGATGGATTACACACCACGCCACCAGCGAGCTCGGCGTTCGGATCTCCGAACCTGCCGTGGAGCTCCTCCAGGCGGCTGTCGGTAGCGACCTCCACCAGCTGGCTGGGGAGCTCGATAAGCTCGCCAGTTATGTACAAGGGCGGGACGAAGAAATCGGTGAGGACGCCGTCGCTGCGATAGTAGGGGTCAGACGCGGCGAGACGCAGGCTGATTTGCTCGATGCAGTCGCGGACAAGAATGTATCGCGCGCTCTCGAGCTTATCCCTCATGTTCTGTCTCAGCCGAAAACAACCGCGGTGTCGGTCGTCATGGCATTGTCGACACAAATGCTGGCAATTTCGTGGGGACGCGCTCGATTGGATGAAGGTCTTTCGAGAGCCCGCCTCACACAGGAGTTCTTCGATCTTCTGAAGCAGACTGGAGCCTTTACGGGCCGGTCATGGGGATCTGCTACTGCCGTCTGGGCCCGCGCGGCAGAACGCTGGGGCCGCGACGCACTCGATCGCGCGCTCGATTCGCTGCTCGAAGCGGATGTAGCGCTGAAGGAGAGCAGGGTCTCGTCCGAAGAACAATTGCTTGCTACAGTGGTACTCAGTCTGTGTGCAGCCGACGAAAGGAACGCTGCCGCATGAGCCAATAGGAGAGTGGTGAGATGTTCAGATGGGCATATCTTCACGGCGCACTTCTGTTTGGTGCGGCTACACCGGCTTTCGCCCAGACCCCCGCTCGTACGACTGATCCGGTTTTTGTACGGGCGCAGGCGCTGGTGAGTGATGGGAACGGCGCGGCAGGGAGAGCACTGATCGATTCCGTAATTGCCACCACTTCGCCGACAGCTCGGATGTATCCTGAAGCCTTGTACTGGCGAGCCAGCCTCGCATCAAATGCGGCGGATGCGGAAAGCGATTACAAACACATTGTGGTCGACTACCCTCTCGCGCCTCAAGCCGAAGAGGCCTTGCTACGTTTGGCGCAGCTCGAGCTTGCGCGTGGCGATCGAGAGGGCGCTCTGCTCCATCTTCAGCGGATCCCGCGTGACTATCCGCGCAGCAAGTCACTCGCGAGGGCAAGCTATTGGACCGCCAGAGTGCTTTTCGAGAAGAACGATATTCCGAATGCGTGTGCCGCGAATGCAAACGCGCTCACGCAGGCGGGCGATGGGGAGGTAGAGCTCCGGAATCAGATCCAGTATCAAGGCCAGCGGTGCCCTTCGGCGGCTGCTGTTGCTGCAATCAAGCCGGCCGCTGAAGCAGCCTCTCCCAATCCGGTCACTCCGACAGCGTCAAGCACGCCTGCGAGCGTAGTTACAGCGCCGGCGGAAGTGGCTACGCCTGCGCCGGCTTCCAATCCTACACTCACCTCCAATCCGCCCGTAGCCGAAAAGGCGACCGTCATCGACTCGGCGAAGTTGCCAGTACCGACAATGCCGCCGACGAAAGCCTCAACCGTTTCACGTTCGATCGGCTATTCCGTGCAGGTGGCGGCGTATAATCGCAAAATTGAAGCGGATAAACTTGCCTCCAGCCTCAGGGCACGAGGCTATCAGGCACGGGTAGACGGATCTGCCGCGCCGTTTCGAGTGAGAATTGGCCGCTATGCCACGGCAAAGGATGCCGAAGAAGCACTAAAAAAGATCAAGGCAAAACACATGGATGGCTTCGTGGTAAGAGCGCCCGAGCGGTGAGTCGCGTCGCATCAACACCGTTGATGCAACAGTACCGGGAGATCAAGTCGCGTCATCAGGACGCGATTCTGTTCTTCCGGATGGGCGACTTCTACGAAATGTTCTACGAGGATGCCGAGCTGGCTTCGAAGACTCTCGGGCTCACCCTCACATCGAGAAATAACGGCGGCGCGAGTGAGGTGCCGCTTGCGGGAGTTCCCGTTAAAGCCGCAGGAGAATACCTGCGGCGGCTCATCCAACACGGGTTTCGGGTTTCGATCTGTGAACAGACCGAAGACCCAAAGTTCGCGAAAGGCATCGTCAAACGCGAAGTCGTGGAGACGATCACGCCCGGTGCGGCGTTCTCCGATGATCTACTCGACGGGACCCGCAACAACTATTTGTGTGCGTTGAGCCGTGATGGTGATTCTGTCGGAATAGCGGCAGCCGACCTCTCGACCGGGGAGCTCAGACTGACGGCCGTCCAATTGAACGATCTGGAGTCTGTGCTGTCGAGATTCACTCCACGAGAGGTGATAATCGCGCGTGGTGAGAATCTGAGCGATGTGTTTCGAGGGCCAGCTGGTGAAGAAGCGCCCATGGTGACAGAGCGCGACGGCTGGGAATTCGACGCTGAGCTCGGCCGCGACCAGCTGACAGAGCGTTTCAAGGTAAGCTCGCTGGAGTCATTCGGGATCGAAGACGGAGACAGAGCAGCCGTCGGAGCAGCGGGTGCATTGCTCCGCTATCTGGACGAGCTTCAACCTGCCGGCACTCCACACCTCGCGCGACCGAAGATCGAACGGCCTGGAGGCATCATGCCTCTTGATGAGATGACCAGGCGGAATCTCGAGCTCGTCGAGTCGATGCGGGGCGGCGAAGTTTCGGGCACGCTACTGGGAGTCCTTGACCGCACCCTGACGCCAATGGGAGCGCGCTTGCTCCGTCAGTGGTTGCTGGCTCCGCTCGTCGAGCGTGCCCCGATCGAAGCACGTCTCAGCGCCGTGGCGGCGTTGGGGGATGTCCTCGTTCGTGAGGCGATGCGAGAAGCTCTGGACGGTGTACGCGACGTTGAGCGCCTGGCTGGAAAAGCCGCTGCGGGTCGCGCTTCTCCCCGAGAGTTGAGAGCGCTCGGTGATTCGATGGCGCGATTGCCTCTCGTTGAGTCTGCACTCGAGCGGGCAGGTGCGGCGGCAATGAGCGAAGGCGAAGTGGCATTCGGCAAGCACTTTTCTCTCTGGGATGACTGTGCGGACCTCTGCGAGAAAGTCAGACACGCGCTGGTCGATCGACCACCGGTCACAATTGGAGATGAGCCCAGTATTCGTGGTGGCGTCGACCGTGCTCTGGACGAATGGAGAGCGCTGCGCGATGGCGGCAAGGATGGAATCGCGAGAATTCAGACCGAAGAGCGCGCGAGAACCGGCATCAGCTCGCTCAAAGTCGGATACAACAAAGTGTTTGGTTACTTCATAGAAGTCACGAACAGCAACATCCACCTGGTCCCTGCCGACTATCAGCGAAGGCAAACTCTGGCCGGAGCGGAACGGTATGTAACGCCATCGCTCAAGGAATACGAAGAGCGGGTGCTGACGGCTGCTGAACGGGTCGAGGAGCGCGAGCGTGAGCTGTTCGACGCACTGCGCTCGGAGATTGGATCACAGGTGGCACGTTTGCAATCGGTTGGACAAATAATCGCAGAGCTCGATGTGCTCGCATCGCTGGCCGAGGCCGCTGCTCGGGAAGGCTACGTGCGTCCGATGCTTGCCGATGAATTCTCGCTCGAGATCACCGCCGGGCGTCATCCCGTGGTCGAGCGGATGATGCCGCGGGAGAAATTCATCCCGAATGACATCTCGCTTACGGAGGACGCGCGGATGATCATAGTGACGGGTCCGAACATGGCGGGTAAGTCGACGGTACTCCGGCAGGTGGGGCTAATCGTGCTGATGGCCCAGGTGGGCAGTTTTGTCCCTGCATCGCGGGCCCGGATCGGGATCGTGGATCGCCTTTTTACTCGTGTTGGAGCGAGTGACAATCTGGTTCGCGGCCAGTCAACCTTCATGGTGGAGATGTCGGAGACGAGCGCTATCCTCCACACCGCCACTCGGCGAAGCCTGGTGCTACTGGACGAGATTGGGCGTGGCACCTCGACTTACGATGGTATCTCGATCGCGTGGTCGGTGAGCGAGCATCTTCACGATATAGTGGGGTGTAAAACGGTCTTCGCCACGCACTATCACGAGCTGACTCAACTCTCGGACAGTTTAGTAGCAGTTCGCAACTATAACGTTCAGGTGCGGGAAGTCGGAGACCAGGTACTATTCCTCCATCGCCTCCAGCCTGGAGGCGCGGATCGCTCGTACGGAATCGAGGTCGGGAGGCTTGCGGGGCTTCCACCTGCTGTTCTGAAGCGCGCAAAGGAGCTGTTGAAGCTACTCGAAGCGGAACAAATCGTGCCCCGATCTGGTCACTCTTTGCCTGTCTCGTCCAGCGTGAATGACCAGCTGGCTCTATTCGGGATGATGACGCACCCGGTCGTACAACAACTGAGAAACGTGGAACCCAATACCATGACACCAATTCAGGCGCTCGAGTTCCTTGCCAGGCTCGTGGATGAAGTGAAGCGAGAGAAGGGAACCGCGTGAGTATGAGGTGGGGATTGAGAGGCTTTGCGATGCTCGTGCTGATTTACACAGCTGCGTGCAAGCAGGGAGAAGGCTCGAGTCTGCCGTTTCAGACAGTCGGGCGTCAGCCCGACGTGCCTCCAGTGATGCTCAACAAGGAGCTGCCGTTCCGATATCCACCAGCGCTATACGCCCAGAAAGTTCAGGGCAACGTTACTCTGCGCATCTATATCGACAGAGATGGATCGACCATAGCTGATTCCACTCGCGTCGCGGAGACATCGGGTTTTAGTGCACTGGATTCGGCTGCAATGAAGGGTTCGCGGGATCTCAGATTCGAGCCGGCCACGACTCAGGGCGTACCGGTACCGGTATCCATTCTTCTACCGGTATTCTTCAGGCATCCGGACGCCCCACCGCTCGCCGGCGATTCGGTCATCAAGCGAGATTCCGCCGGTGCTGTATTGGACACAGCAAGAGCGTCGACACCCGGAACGGCGAAGCGTAAAACCACGCGCTAGATGAAGAACGAACGGAATCGCCATCCCTACGACAATGTCCTCGAGACGATCGGCTGGACACCGCTGATCAGACTGAATCACATCACTCGGGGAATACGGACACCGATCTATGCCAAAGCGGAGTTCTTCAATCCCGGCGGCTCCGTCAAGGATCGGATAGGCCTTCCAATCATCGAGCGTGCGGAGAAAGAGGGGAGGCTGAAGCCTGGCGGAACGATCGTCGAAGGGACCAGTGGGAACACTGGTGTAGGCCTGGCAATCGCGGCGGCTCTTCGTGGATACAAATGTATCTTTACGATGCCCGACAAGATGTCGCAGGAGAAAGTGCGATTACTGAAAGCGTTCGGTGCGGAGGTAATCGTCACACCGACAGCGGTACCTCCAGACCATCCGGAACACTATGTGGTAATGGCGAAGCGGATCGCGAAAGAGACACCGAACGCGATTCTCGCCGACCAGTTCGAGAACGAAGCAAATCCGGACGCTCACTACGCGACTACTGGTCCTGAGCTCTGGCAGCAGACCGCCGGAAAGATCACGCACTTGGTGGCGTCCGCCGGAACCGGAGGAACGCTTACCGGCGCCGGTCGCTACCTCAAAGAGCGGAACAAGAAAGTTAGGGTGATCGCGGGTGACCCTGCCGGCTCGATACTGGCCGAGTACTGGCGCAGCAAGGGGAAGAACAAGATCGAGGGGACCCCGTACAAGCTCGAGGGAATCGGCCAGGACAAACTGCCGGGCACGCTCGATATGAGCGTGATCGATGAGTACTACACCGTCAGCGACAAGGACGCATTCACCGTAGCCAGAAGGCTTACACGCGAAGAGGGCCTTTTCGTCGGCGGGTCGTCAGGGCTCATCACTTCGGTCGCACTCAAGATTGCCCGCGAGCTGGATGATCCAAATGCTATGGTGGTGACGGTGCTGTGCGACACCGGTGAGCGCTATCTGTCGAAGCTTTACAGCGACGAGTGGATGCGTGAGAACCAAATGCTCGATACGCCGAAGGTCGCTCTTCACAGCGTGCTCGGCAGAAAGAACGGTGTCGCGCCGGCGGTGGTGAGTGTCGCGCCCGGTGCGACGGTGAGACAGGCAATCGGACTCATGAGCCTGCACGATGTCTCGCAGCTTCCGGTCATGGATGGCGCGAACTGCATTGGCTCGGTGAGCGACTGGTCACTATCGCAAAAAAGCCTGGAGAATCCGAAGCTGCTCGACACTGCGGTCAACGAGATAATGGACTCACCCTTCCCGATGGTCGCATCCGATCAGGCGGTCGACAGCGTGGTCAAGCTGCTCTCGAAATCCAATCCTGCCGTTCTGGTGCAGGAGAATGGTGTCGTACAGGGAATCGTCACGCGATCCGACATGCTGCACTTCATGATGTCGCGCTAACCAGGGAAATCGAGACGATTTGAGCGACTCACTTCAACCACGTTCGAACGAATGAAGATTACGGTACTGATGGGCGGAACATCTTCGGAGCGGAACGTCTCACTCGCCTCGGGAATCCGCATAGTCAAGGCATTGCGTGATCGCGGGCATAGGGTCACCGCTCTGGATCCCGCGCGCGGCGTTATCAGCGAGGCAGAAGAGCGCGAGCTGAGCACGGGGAAAGTGGGCACCGAGCCACCATCGCAGGCGTCACTGTCGAGATTCGCCGAGGGAACGTTTCTCCCGAATCTGACGTCGATGAAAGAGATCAAGGATACGGATGTCGTGTTCCTCGGGCTCCACGGCGGTCAGGGTGAGGACGGTACCATTCAGGCGCTCCTGGATATGGCGCACGTGAAGTACACGGGCAGCGGACATCTCGCCAGCGCGCTGGCGATGGACAAGGATCTCTCGAAAAAACTCTTTCGCGTGGCGGAGGTGAATACCGCTGACTGGCTCATGGCGCCCGCGACGATCGAACAGGTGGAAGGAATGCTCGGCCTTCCGGTTGTGGTAAAGCCTTCGAAGGAGGGTTCGACGGTGGGGCTCTCGGTCGTGAAGAAGCGCGAAGATCTGGCCCGCGCCGTTCAGGAAGCGAGCAAATACGACGATGAAGTCATCATCGAGCGGTTCATACCCGGCCGTGAGTTGACGGTGGGCGTTCTCGGGAACGTTGCTCTGCCGGTGGGTGAGATAATTCCGAAGCACGAGATCTACGACTACGAATGCAAGTACACTCCTGGCATGGCGACGGAAGAGTTTCCGGCGAAGCTTTCGCGAGAAGCTACGCAGAGGGTCCAGCAGCAGGCTCTGGCGGCGTTCAAGGCTCTCAAACTGGGGGGATGCGCCCGCATTGATTTCAGGCTGACGAGCGAAGGCGAGTTCTACTGCCTCGAGGCCAATACGTTGCCCGGGATGACCGAGCTCAGTCTGATACCGCAGGGTGCCGCGGCGATGGGAATAGACTTCCCAGAGCTTTGCGAGCGGATAGTCAAGCTAGCGCTCGAATAGGCGTTTTTTCAGGAACCCTTCGCCGCGCCCTGTGTCTTAGTAAGTAGCCCCCTTTGTAGCAGGTCTGCATGAGCGAGCTGTACGAAGCATCGGAATCTCCCCGCATGACGCGCGCTGTTCAGTGGCTGCTGGCGCTGAACATCGGCGTGTATTTCCTGCAGCTCACGCTGTTCAGCCCCGATGCGGTGTTTTCGACGCTCGCGCTCGACCCGGCGCGGTTTCCCCGCTCATGGTGGACGATCGTCACGTACATGTTCGTGCATGCGTGGCTCGCGCACCTCGCCTTCAACATGTTCACGCTCTGGATGTTCGGGCCAAGGGTCGAGCACGCGTGGGGAACGCGCGCTTTCGTTCAGTTTTACCTGTGGTGTGGACTCGGCGGCGCGGTAGCGCACCTGCTGTTCGCCCAAAATTCCGCGGTAATCGGCGCCTCCGGCGCGATCAGCGGAGTGCTGGTCGCCTACGCCCTTCACTGGCCGGATGATGAGGTATACCTGTTCGGCGTGATCCCGATGAAATCGCGCTGGCTCATCGCGGCAATGATTGCGATGAACATCATCTTTGCGCTGTCACCGAGCTCGGGAATCGACTGGACTGCTCACGTAGGTGGAATGGCCTTCGGGTGGCTGTTTCTTAAGCTCTATTCTCTGGGAGGCCTCGATCGTGTGAGGGGCTGGGTGTCCTCGGTACCGGATGAATCGGAAGAGATGCCACGCGCGGTGCCGCGAAGACGGTCTTCGATGCGCGATCGCGGCCGCAGCGTTGACGAGGTCGTCGCTCGCAGCAATGCGGTCGTTCTTCGCGAGCGCAAGCCACTGCAACACGCCCCGAAACAGGAAACCCCGCAGGAATACGCAACCAGAGTCAATCAGGTGCTGGACAAGATCTCTCAGCAGGGCATTGGGAGCCTATCGAGAGACGAGCGGCGGCTCCTCGAGGACATGTCGCGGAAGCTGCGCGACGAATGATAGTGACGCGGATCTGAGTCGTGCCCGGGGAGAGCTTCACCGCGGATTGATCCGCGTCAGTCATCTGTGCATCGTTCGAGGATGCCAAGGCCAGAGCTCCTCGAGACATTCGACAATCCCTACGCCGATCGTGACTACGAGATCCACATGGATTGCTCGGAGTTCACATCTCTGTGCCCACTCGGGGGGGTCGAGAGCGACGCCGAGGAACTCGCGCTACTGAAGGGTGGCGCGCCCGATTTCGGGACGATTCGCATTACCTACACTCCCGCGTCGAAGTGCATCGAGCTGAAGAGTCTCAAGCTTTATCTGTGGAGCTTCAGAAACGACGGGATTTTCTACGAGCGCGCGGTCAACCGGATTCTCGATGATCTTGTGGCGAGCGTGAAGCCAAAGTGGATGAGGGTAGTGGGTGACTTCAACACTCGCGGTGGTATCAAGTCGGTGATAACCGCCGTTCACGGGAAATTACAAGCCGCGAAGTAATTGCACGCACCCGTTGATAAGGAGCAATGGGAAGTTTTAATTGTTCAATCCGGATGTCGAGTCCGGTGCGGCTAGGTAGCTCAGTTGGTAGAGCAGCGGACTGAAAATCCGCGTGTCGGCGGTTCGATTCCGTCCCTAGCCACTCTGCTCAGGTCCCTCCAGAAAGTGTGGCGGCAAGTCCACTGACAAGTGTCGCTTCCCGCTCGATCGCCGCGGCAGCTCTCACGATCTCGCGATCGGCATCTTCCCACTGCCCCTGCTCGATCGCCTCGCGAACACCCGGTATCGTCTTCACGCCATAGCCCGTGTAGAAACCCGGCGCGTACAACATGTGGACGTACCACGACCTGTTCTTCAATCCTTCTGTAGAGGTGAGCGCCCTCTCTGCCTGGATCAAGCGCTCGTTCACGCGCTTCGCAATTCCAGACCGCCCTTCGGCTACCGCTCGATTGTACGCCTGGTCGTAGCGCGACGCAGCATGATCGAGCGAATCGAGCGCGTTGAGCAGGGGCGCGAAGTTCAACTGTGGTGCGGGTCGCTGGCGCTGAGGTCCAGCGATTGGGTCGTGTGGATCGCTCGTGAACCTGAACACACCGTCTTCGATCTGCCGATTGCGCTCCG
>Ga0184605_10000108_pt1 | contig 22251 bp, 18 predicted proteins | sample PLM0_30_coex_FD_132995 | JGI IMG/M metagenome (GOLD analysis project Ga0184605, IMG submission 132995) | Groundwater sediment microbial communities from an aquifer in East River, Colorado, USA - PLM0_30_coex | ecosystem: Environmental > Terrestrial > Soil > Riparian zone | place: USA: East... | reverse complement strand
GATCAAGGCCTCGGCGACACCGGGCGCAACAGCTCCGATGTTGCCTGATCCCTTCGCCGCTATGCCGACGAACGCGTCGATGACGCCGAGGACCGTGCCGAGCAGGCCGATGAGCGGGCTTACGGAACCGATCGTCGCCAGGGAAGGAACCCATCTGCTCAACCTGTCCCGCTCCGACGTCGTCTCGGCGTCGAGCACGAGTCGCAGCGCTTCGACCTGCGAGCCGCTGAAGCGAGCGGCACGCTCCGAGGTTCCGGAGAGCGCGGGAGTCGTCTCCTGGATGAATCTCATTGCGCGCTCCATGATCCTCGCCGGGGGTCCGTTGCTTCCTCGCGCCATCTGGGCGGCGGCCTCGACAGTGTGCGCGCCGGCAAACTCGTGAGCGAAGCTATAAGTGATCCTCGCCGCGCGTCGGAGCTCGGCCCACTTCGCGAAGATGATTCCCCAGCTAATGAGCGACAGCACGACCAGAATTCCGAGCACGAACTTGGTGGCGCCCGTGGAGCTGGTGATCAGCTCCATTGGCGAGCTCGGTATCCCCTGACTGGCCTGCAGGAACAGCGAATGGATCAAACCGTCACTCCTTTGCGTTGTCGAGCGAACCAGTCGTAGCTCTTCGCGAGTCCGTCGGCGAGCGTCACTTCCGGACTCCATCCGAGCAGCTCGGCTGCCTTGTCGGCGTTGACGAAGGATTCCTGTTGCTCGCCGGGGCGTTGAGGGGCAAACTCGATCGGTACGCTGCTGCCGGCCTTCTGCTGCAGGACCTTGGCGATATCCAGCACACTGGTGCCTGTGCCGGTCCCAATGTTGAATCCGCGCGCATCGAGCCGCCCTTTCTCCGGAAGGGGTTTGGTCGAGGCTAGCAAGACGGCGCGAGCGACATCAGCGACATAGACGTAGTCGCGCGTCTGAAGGCCATCCCCGAAAACAGTCAGCGGCCGGTTGTCGAGAATCCGGCCGCAGAAGATCGCGACCACACCGGCCTCGCCGTGGGGATCCTGTCTCGGGCCATAGACATTTCCAAATCGCAGAGCGGCATATTCGCGGTCGTGCACGCGCGAGTAGTACGCGAGATAATACTCGATTGTCAGCTTGGCGATTGCGTACGGCGATTCCGGATCCTTCGGAGAAATCTCGTAATTCGGCGGTGTGTTGAAGTCACCGAACAAGGCGCCCCCCGTCGAGCTGAAGACAACGCGCGCAGCATCACCACTCTTCCGCAGCGATTCCATCAAGTTGAGGGTGCCGAGGATGTTTGTTTGAGCGTCGGCGATGGGGTCCGCGACGCTCTTCCTCACATCGATCTGGGCGGCAAGGTGCGCGACGACGTCGAATTTGCGCGTGCTCACCAGCCGTGCGAACTCCGGCGAGTTCACGCCGATATCATGAAACCCGGCCTTGCCTGAAAGATTCTCGCGTTTTCCGGAGGACAAGTCGTCGACGACTGTGACGTCCCAGCCGTTGGCGATGAACAAGTCGGCCACGTGTGAGCCGATGAATCCCGCTCCTCCGGTGACGAGAACTTTAGGCATCGTCCTCCGTCGTTGACGGAGCACTCGGTTGCGTCTTGTCTTCCAGCGCGAACAGGTACCGCGCAGCATCGACGACGCCGAGCCCGCGACCGTTGGCGGCGGCCGCCTTCAACCTGACGCTTGGCTCGTGCATGAACTTGTTCATGAGTGCCTTGGAAAAATGCTCGATCGCATCGGCCTGCTCGGGCGACAACGGACCGAGACGGTGGAAAGCCGCCGCAAGCTCCGTTCTACGCACTTTGTCCATCTCTTCCCGGAAGCTGCGCACGACGGGCACCGCCGCAAGGCCGGCAACCCAGTCCCAATATTTTTCCGCTTCCTGCGCGATGATCTGTCGTGCCGCCGGCACATCCTCCTCACGCCGCTCGAGATTTGCCGCTGCGGCGGCACGAAGATCGTCGAGGTCGTAGAGAAAAACGTTTTCCAGATCTCCAACCGCCGACTCAACGTCCCGCGGCAGCGCAATATCGAGAACGCAGAGGGGCCGGTCGCCACGCGCGGCAACGGAATCTCGAAGCCGCGCCACCGTCACGACCGGAATGTGTGACGCAGTCGAGCAAAGCAGTACATCCACATCCTTCAACGACTCCCAGCACTCATCGTAATGCATCGCCGTCGCGCCGTGACGTTCCGCGAGCGCCTGAGCCCGTTCGTACGTGCGGTTTGCGACGATTGCAACTCGCACCCCTTCCTTCAGGAGACACTCCAACGCGATCTCAGCCACGTCGCCGGCACCGAGGATCATCGCCCGCCTGCCGCCCAATCCACCGAAGATCTTCTTGGCGAGCTGCACTGCTGCCGAGCTGACCGATGCCGCGCCCCTCCCGATTCCCGTCTCTTCCCTCGCCCGCGCGCCGGCTAGCAGCGCGCTCTGGAACATTCGGTTGAGAATCGGCCCGGATTCGGCTTTGCATTGCTCCCATGCTTCTTTCACCTGACCCTGAATCTGCGCCTCGCCAAGTATCATGGATTCGAGTCCGGCAGCGATGCCAAACAGGTGCGCCGCGGCTGTGCGATCCCGCCGGACGTAAATGAAACCCGTCGCGTCGTCCCCGAGACGTTTCGACAGCATCGCCGAGATGTGCGGAAGCGCATCACCGTTTTCTTCGACAGCGTAGACCTCGGTGCGGTTGCACGTCGACAGCACGACACCTTCGCGGATGATCTCCGATTCTCGCAGCCTCTCGAGCTCAAGGAGCGCTTCGGCCGGGCGGAAAGCGAGCTTCTCACGCACTTCTATCGGCGCGGTTTCGTGACTGACTCCGGCCACGATTAACGCCACGAATCCACCTTGTCGGCAAGGGATCCATCCTCGACCGAGCGGCAGAAGTCATCACCGACGAGCTTCGGCGCGGCGTCTCGCCACTGGTCGTCTCCGTTCGCGAGGAGGCGTGAACGCAAGCCTCGCAGTGCCGACACCGCCCGTTCATATCGTCCGTCGAACCGCTCGGCGATTGCGTCACGAATTCTGGCGGCGGCTCCCGGAACTCCACCCGACGAAACTGCGATCGTCACATCTCCCGACCGGTGGATGGCCATCGAATGGAAATTTCCTTCGTCGGGGTAATCGGTGATGTTGACGAGCTTGCCCGACGCGTGAGCGTCGACAGCAATTCGGGCATTCATCTCACGCGAATCCGTCGCAGCGACTACGAGCAGCGAACGACCCAGCTGCTCGGCGCTGTAGGGCTCACGCATGATCGTCAGCTCGCGCGCGCTCTCTGCTGCTTCCAGCTCCGGAGTCACCTCAGGGGCGACGACGCGCACCTGCGCACCGGCCTCCAGCAGCGACAACGCCTTGCGGGTGCCAACCGAGCCACCGCCGATTACGACGGCGGTGATGCGCTCACCGTGGAGTGCAATCGGGAAATCACTCACAGAAACTGCCCGCGATTGAGGGACGCCATTCTGAACACGACATAAAGCGCGACTACGCTCGCGAACGTCACCGCCGACATCAGGGCCGCGCGGCGCGCCTGCCACCCGCGGAGCACTCGTCCGAGTGCGAGGGCGCTCACACCCGCCCACGCGCTGAGCCCCCAGATGATCTGTGGGACGACGAGGGCGCGATATTGGAAGGAGTACGCGGCGGCCAGAGCGAGTCCGAGGGTGAGTCCGAGAAACCCGGCGATCGAGGCTAGATGGTTCACTCGGTCGAGAGTATCGAGGGGCGGAAAGGATCTGAAGATTGCCCCGAAGTGCGCCGACTTGAGCTCGCGACGTGCCACGAGGTACATCGTCCCGGCCGCGGCCGCTGTGGCGTACGCTGCGATCCCGATGAAGCTCAGCACGATGTGCATCGTCAGCCAAGCGGCTCGCGCGCCCTGCGGCTCCAGGAAAGGATGCATGCCGGTGAGATTGCCGGCCATCGTCACGAGCGCGGCTAGCGGAGCCGCGACGAGCGTGAGACTGACTTCGCGCGCAAGGCTCTCCACGATGACGAGCGACAGCGCCAACACGAGGCCCGCGAATGAGAGGCCCGGTCCGAGCCCTGTAAGGGAAGCTGCCCCGGCCTGCTTAGTGAGGCCGACGAGCGCGGTCGCATGAGCTCCAAGGCCGAGCACCAGGGCGACTACTACCGCGCTAACAGGTGCCTTTACGCGGCGCGCGAAGGGCAGCGCCGCGACTGCGGTGGCGCCGAGGTAAAAGCTGACGGCAATGAAGTGGGCGATCGCAATCATCTGATCGCCCTAATTTAATTCCCCGCTGCGCTTTTAGGGCATTTTGCCGGTCAAGCGCACCGGCATTCCGTCGCGGACTGTGGGCTGTGTCTGCTTGACGATGATCGTCGTTGTGGCGTACGGAGTAACACGCACGACCTGACCGACAGCGGCGATCACTGCGGGAGCGGGATTCTCGTCCTCACGACCGGTGGCGTTGTCGATGAAAGTGATCTGATCTCCGACCTTCACGCCGCTCTTGGAATTGAGGGAGACGAGAACGTAGTGACCGATGGAGGGCAGCACCGGCTCGCCGTAAACCATGACGACCTTGCCTCTCGTTCCGCCAACGACCGGCGCCAGCGTCCCGGTCGGGAAGAATATATCCGGGGCGGTGATCACCCGTTGGTCGAGCTTTATCTCGGCAAACTGGCGGATGATGCGCGCAACAGGGCTTTGCCCGGCTGGAAGCGATTCAATGCGAAGGATTCCTGTCGGCGTCACGATCTGTCCGAACTCGCCGAGGTTCATCCCCAGGGTGTAGGACATGTACTGATCACCGATTCGAGGAGCGCGGCCCGATGGAAGATCGACGTACAGATCGTCGTTCAGCTGGTACCTCGACTGAACAATGCTGGTCTTGATGCCCGGACGATCGACGCTTGCGACGAGTCTACCAGCGCCTCTCGGCCCGCCATCGCGATCGGCATAGGGAGCGGCCTCAACCTCGCCGCGGCGAACCCCGCCGCCACGCGAGCGGCCGACCACATCCTCAGTAATTGCGGCTGCGGCGCGGCTGAGTGGCGATGCAAAGACGGTCAGATCCGAGGGCCCGCCACCGGTCGTAGTAACAGGCGGCATCGGAACGGCGCGCGTCACTACGTGGGAAACGATCTCGCCGGCGCTGTCAGCGCGGGCCAGAGCCTCAGTCCTTACTTCATGACCCCAGATGCGAATGACTTCTCCGGGATAGATCCAGTGCGGATTCTCAACGACGTCGGTGTTGCGGCGGAAGATCTCCGGCCAGCGGAACGGATCCTTGAGGTAGAACTGCGCCAGATCCCACAGCGTGTCGCCCTTCTTCACCACGTGCTTCACTTCCCTGGTGGTGTCGGAGGTGACGATCAGGTTGTTGGTGGTGTCGGTGCGGACAGGTCGAACGGTATCGGGAGTGCTCGGCACCTGTGCGTGCGCGCTGCTGACCCCACCCGCCGCCAATACCAGTGCGGCACCGAGGATGGAGGCGCGAACGCCGGATCTCGTTGCGATTCTTGACGATGCCTTCAGGAAATGACCGATCACTCGTGCTCCCGGAGCTTGACGGATAGATAAGATGGCAATCATTGGACGGGGCGTGGCAGGCTAAAGTCACGGCGGAGCCCTCGGGCTACCGATAGGGCAACTGCAACTGAGAACTGCCAAGCTGCCTGCTGCCCGCTCAAAGCTGCCAGCCGTGAGCCTTAAAACAAAACGGCCCCGCAATGCGGGGCCGTCGTCGTCTCAGAATGGGAGATCGTCATCCCCAGCCTCAAGTGCCCCGGGGAAATCCTCGAAGTCCGCTCCAGCCGTGCCCGCCGCGCCCGCCGCGCCGGCTTTCGCTCCGGCTGCCGCCGGTGCCCGGCTCCTGCTCTCGGAATCAAAATCGCCCCCGCCTGAGGCCCCGCGACCGCCGCCCAGCATGATCAGCTCGCGCACGTTGATCTCGGTGCTGTAACGGGTCTGGTTCTCCTTGTCCTGCCACTGACGATACTCGATGCGGCCCTCCACGAAGATCTTGTCGCCCTTCTTGCAGTATTTCTCGACGACGTCGGCGAGCCCCGAGCCCTTGCTGTTCCACACCACGCACCGGTGCCACTCCGTCTTCTCCTGCTTCTCACCACTCGGCGAATTCCACGTCCGGCTCGTCGCCAGGGAGAACGTCGCGACCCTGTTGCCCCCCGTCGTCGAGCGGACTTCGGGATCGCTGCCCAGGTTTCCGATCAGCTGCACTTTATTCAGACTTCTACTCACTGTGCCTCCTGGCGAGAGTTCATTTCCCGCCCAGAATAGTATAGATGGGCTCAGAGCCCGGGCAAACCAACAATTTCAACGGTCAGCAAAAGTTCCCGCCGATCGTTCCTCGTCTCCTTCAGCGACTTCCAGAACCCTTCGCATCACCAGCGCGTCCTCGACCGGGCGACGATAGTACGCGTTCCTTCGTCCGATCTCGGTAAATCCCCTCGAGCCGTACAGAGCCCTGGCAGCGCGATTCGATTCGCGCACTTCGAGAAATGCCGTTCGCACTCCGCGGGCGGCCAGCTCGATCAGCAGAGCGTCGACCATCTGCCCCGCCAAACCTTTGCCGCGACGTTCCGGCTCTACCGCGACGTTCAGCAGCTCGCCGTCTTCACCAACCGCAAACGCGATCGCATATCCGGCCACCGCGGAATCGGGCGGAAAAACCGCTACCAGAAAGATAGCGGGTTGAGCGGCGAGGAGACGCCGGAAGGATTCTTCGCTCCACGGATCGGCGAAGCAGCTTCGCTCGATCTGAACGATCTCGAGCAAGTCACTGTCGACGGCAGGCCGGAGGAGAGCCGTCACGGAATGAGCGGCCGGCCATGCTCAGCTTCCCAGCGCACCTGAGCCTCCGCGAGCCGACCGTAGTCGGGTTCCCACGAGGCGAGATCCACCGGTCCGGCTGCGAGGATTGAGGGCAGAACTGCATAAACGCCGCGTGCGTGAGGGGTCGCATCAATCTCTCGGCCCGGGCCGATTATTCTGACGCCATCCCGCGAGACTTCAGAGATCTGTTCGGCGGTCAGGATGATCGCGGGCCCCGCCTGCGCGGCAAATCCGCCGGTGTCGAGGCTAATTCGCGCCGCGAATACCTCGTCGCGCTTGGCATCGAGGACAGAAAGGTATTCTCCCGGACCGAGCCCAAGCTTCGCGCCCGTTACGGTCAGGAGCAGCGATGAGACCGCGAACAATTCCACTCCGTAACCGGCGGCGAGTCCCTTCGCGACCGAGGCAGCTACACGAAGACTGGTGAAGCTGCCGGGCCCCGATCCGCAGACGATTCGGGCTATCTCACCGCGCTTCACGCGATTTTCTTCCAGGCATTCAGCGATCGCGGGCATGAGTTGCTCACCCATGCCTATCGGAGAAACAGTCCCGTCTTCGCGCCGTATTTGTCGTTCAGCGATCACGGCAGAATCCGAGAGCAGCGCCACACTGCCCTCGTACGTCGATCCCTCGATCGCCAGCGTAAACGATCGGGTGCCACCTTCACTCTCTTTTCGCGCGCGTTCTGTCTTTGTCATCCGGCGAGAAGGATCCGTCGGGCCGGATCGTTCGGTAAGTAATCGAGGTCGATCGGTAGATGATCCTCGGGCAGTCGGGTGCCGGCCCGCTCGGGCCATTCCACCAGGATGAGGGCGCGAGCCGCCACGATCTCATCCCAGCCGATGTTCGTGAGCTGGTCGGGGGACTCGATCCGGTAAAGGTCGATGTGAAACACCGCCGACTTGGGCGCTGAGTACTGGTGGACGAGCGCATAGGTCGGACTCGTCACCTCTTCGTGCACGCCGTAGCCGGAGCAGATCGATTGGGCGAGAGTGGTTTTGCCGACGCCCAGCTCGCCGGTGAGTGTTATTAGCAGGGGCGATGACGCTCCGCGTCCCAGCTCCACGCCCCACGCCTTGAGCTCGGTTTCAGTAAGCTTTAAATGCCCGCTCTCGGCGCGTGGGGGAACAATGTGCCGGTGCGCTGGCATCCCTAGCGGCCGTGAAGGCCTGCCAGCGCTCCTCGGCTCCTATCCTCACGCCCTGCTTTCGCCTTCACCTCGAACAACTCGTCGCGAAGGCGCGCCGCGGTCTCGAAGTCGAGGTTCGTCGCGGCCTCACGCATCTGCGCTTCTAAATCGGCAATCAAAGCGGGAAGATTATCCGCACCATAGTGCGCGCCAGACTCCGCCACGCGGCGAAGCTTTTCCTTCTCCCGCTCGTCCCGCTCCAGGCGAGAGTCCGCGACGCGCGTGGTGAACCTCACCTGATCCACACTCTTCTTGACGCCTATCGGCGTGATCCCGTGCTCGAGATTGTAGGCCGTCTGGATCTCCCGGCGGCGATTGGTCTCGTCGATACACCGCTGCATCGAGCCGGTCATCCTGTCGGCGTAGAAGATCGCGCGCCCAGTCAGATTGCGCGCGGCGCGACCGACCGTTTGAATCAGCGAGCGGTCGCTGCGCAGAAATCCTTCCTGATCCGCATCCAGAATGGCAACGAGCGACACCTCGGGGAGGTCGAGTCCTTCACGGAGCAAGTTGATTCCGATCAGAACGTCGAACTCGCCGAGTCGAAGGCCGCGGACGATCTCCATCCGCTCGATGGCATCGATGTCCGCATGCATGTAACGGACTCGCACACCCATCTGCTGGAGATAATCCGCTAGATCCTCAGCCATCCGCTTCGTGAGCGTTGTAACGAGAATGCGCTCGCCTCGCCGCTCGCGAATTCGGATCTCGTTGAGTAGATCGTCCACCTGTCCCCGCACCGGCCGCACCTCGATCTCGGGATCGACGAGCCCGGTGGGACGAATGATCTGCTCGACCACGGCTCCTTCCGAGAGCCGCAGCTCGATCTCACCCGGAGTCGCGGTGATGTTGAGCGCGCGCGGCGTCAGAGACAGGAACTCATCGAACATCAGCGGGCGATTGTCGAGGGCGCTCGGCAGCCGGAACCCGTAGTCCACCAGGGTCAGCTTGCGTGCGCGGTCGCCATTGAACATTCCGCCAATCTGCGGCAGCGTGACGTGAGCCTCGTCGACGACGACGAGAAAGTCCTCCGGGAAGTAGTCGAACAGACACGCCGGTCTTTCTCCTTCTGCCCGTCCTGAGAGGTGGCGAGAGTAGTTCTCGATGCCGGCGCAGGTGCCGATCTCGAGCATCATCTCGATGTCGAAATTCGTGCGCGACTCGAGGCGCTGTGCTTCCAGGAGCTTTCCGGACGCGCGCAGCTCGCTCAGACGCTGCGCCAGCTCTTCGCGAATGAGTCCGACCGCGCGCTCGATCGTCGGACGCGATGTCACGAAGTGCTTGGCCGGGTAGATCGCCGTCTTCTCCAGCTTGGCGATGGTGTCGCCGGTGAGCGGATTGATCTTGCTGATCTTCTCTATCTCGTCGCCAAACATCTCGACCCGAACTCCCTGCTCTTCGTAGGCAGGAAGAATCTCTACGGTGTCGCCGCGCACGCGGAAGGTGCCCCGCTCCAGACCCATGTCGTTGCGGGAATATTGAATCTTCACGAGCGAGCGGAGTATGTCGTCGCGCGCGATCTTCTGGCCTTTCGTGAGCGTCACCATCTGCTCGCGATAGCTGCGCGGATCACCTAGGCCGTAGATGGCGGAAACCGTGGCCACGATGATTACGTCGTTGCGCTCCATCAGGCTCGACGTGGCGCGAAGACGCAGCCGGTCGATGTCCTCGTTGATCGACGCGTCCTTCTCGATGTAGGTGTCGGTCGTCGGAACGTACGCTTCCGGCTGATAGTAGTCGTAGTACGAGATGAAGTACTCGACCGCGTTGTGGGGGAAGAAGCCCTTCAGCTCTCCGTACACCTGCGCAGCCAGCGTCTTGTTGTGCGACAGGACCAGCGTCGGTCGCCCGTAATTCCTGATGACGTTGGCGACCGTCATCGTCTTTCCGGATCCGGTGACGCCAAGCAGAGTCTGGAAGCGGTCGCCCCGCTCCAGTCCCCGTGTCAGCTCCGCAATCGCTTTTGGTTGATCACCGGCCGGCTCAAATGGTGCCTGCAAGTCAAATACTGCTTTCGACATTTTTTGTATCACTGGCAAGACGCTCTCGACGCGCGACTTCGGTCACGCCTTTTACTCGACGAGCGGCCTTCAGAATTTTTTGAAGGTGTGCAAGGTTTCCGACTTCGACGGCGAGCTCTCCGATTACGTGGCCATCGGAGCTGTGCAGCTCGAAGCTTCGAATATCGGTACCGGTCGCCGAAACGGCGGTCGCGAGGTCGGCGTAGAGTCCGCGGCGATCGGTAGCTTCCAGCGCTAGCCGCACCATGAATTTTTCGCCTTCCAGCTCTTTCCAATCTATCTCGAGGCGGCGCTCCGGCTCCTGGACGAGCATCAGAAGGTTCGGACAATCAGACCGGTGAATACTTACGCCTCTACCCCTTGTTACATACCCAACAACCGGGTCTCCGGGTACAGGCTGGCAGCATTGGGCATAGCGGACCATCATGCCGTCCACGCCCTGGATTCGAACGCCCTTGGGGGCGCCACGGACCCGATCTACCAGCCAGTCGAGTGGGCCCGGCTTCGGGACCTCAGGCTTGCTCTCGGCCTCCGGATAAAGCTCCTTGAGCACCTGCGACACGTTGACATCGCCCTGACCGATCGAGGCGATGAGGTGATTCAGATCAGTCAGGTGCAGGGTCTTTGCGACCTTGAGCAGGTCGGCATCCTCCGGCTTGGTAAGGCGACGGCGCCTGATCTCACGGTCGAGTATCTCGCGGCCGAGCTTGATGGATGTCGTGTGCTCTTCGATGCGGAGCCGCTGCCTGATCTTATGGCGCGCCCTCCCGGTTCTTACATGGGCCAGCCAGTCTCTGCTCGGCTTGGCCGATGGAGACGTGATGATTTCTACGGTCTCTGAATTCTTCAGCTCGCGCGCCAGGCTCGCGATCCGCCCATTGATGCGGGCGCCCTGACAGTGGAGCCCAACTTCAGTGTGCACGGCGAACGCGAAGTCGATCGGGGTCGCGCCCTTGGGCAGCTGGATCACGTCGCCTGTTGGCGTGAAGACGAAGATCTCGTCCTGATAAAGGTCGAGCTTGAGGAACTCCAGGAACTCGTCGGGAGTCTTGGCGTCGAGTTGGAGCTCCAACACCTGCCGGAACCACTGTAGCGCGCGGTCCAGCTCGTCAGCGCTCTTCGCGTTTTCCTTGAAGCGCCAGTGCGCGGCGATTCCGTACTCCGCAGTTCGGTGCATCTCACGGGTGCGAATCTGGATCTCGAAGAGCTGCCGCGCTGGTCCGAATACGGTGGTGTGGAGCGACTGGTAGCCGTTCGACTTTGGCTGCGCAATGTAGTCCTTGATCCGCTCCTGAAGCGGCGTGAACTGGTCGTGGATGACGCCGAGCGCGTGGTAGCAATCGGGGACGGAGTGGACGAGGACGCGGATTGCGAGCAGATCGTAAATCTCCTCGTACGGCTTGTCCCACTTCTTCATCTTTTTGTAGATCGACCAGAGGTGCTTCGGCCGGCCAGTCACTTCGACGTTGGCGATGTTGGCCTTTTTCAGGTGGGCCTCGAGCGGCTCCTTCAGCTGGGCGATCGCCTTCTCGCGCTCGGTGCGCCGCGTCACGACCTTCTTGGCGAGCGTCTTGTAATCGGACGGCTCCAGGTGCTTGAACGCGAGGTCCTCGAGCTCCCATCGAACGCGCGCCATTCCAAACCGGTGAGCGAGCGGGGCATAGAGATCCCTCGTCTCCTGCGCGATGCGCTTCTGCCGCTCCGCCGGGAGGAACTCGAGCGTGCGCATGTTGTGCAGACGGTCGGCGAGCTTGATGAGAATTACTCTCGCATCCTTGGCGATCGAAAGCAGCAGCTTCCGGTAGTTCTCGACTTGCCGTTCCTGGGAGGAATTGAGCGGCAGGTGTCCGATCTTCGTCAGTCCATCGACGATCTCAGCGATCTCCTTCCCGAACTCAGCTTCGATGTCCTCGACGGTGACGGCGGTGTCTTCGATGACGTCGTGAATCAGCGCGCCGGCGATCGTGGTCGAATCGAGCTGCAGGTCGACGAGGATCTTGGCGACCTCGACACAGTGAGAGACGAACTTGTCTCCGGACAGGCGCTTTTGTCCCTCGTGCGCCTTTTCGCTGAACCGATAGGCGCGCGCCAGCAGGTCCCGGTCGATTCTCTCCGGGAGCTCCCCGCTGATCCACTCTGGAAGTGGCGTGTCCTTTTCCCTTACGGCGCCTGCAGTCACAACAGTCCCGCCTCCGCGAAGCTTATGTAACGTCCCCTTCCGATAATAACGTGATCCTGCACTGGGATGTCGAGTACCTTCCCAGCCTGCACGAGCTGTTCAGTTACTACCCTGTCGTCGGGCGAGGGTGTCGGGTCCCCGCTCGGGTGATTGTGGACGAGAATTATTGCCGCCGCCCGCTCGGCGATCGCTTCCCGGAACACTTCCCTGGGATGTACGAGCGACGAATTGAGAAGGCCGCGAGTTACGGTGATGTCGCGCTCGAGCCGGTGCTGCGAATCGAGGACGGCGACGTGGAATTCTTCCACCGGAAGATCCTCGAGTCGCTGTGCGAAGATCTCGTACACATCGCGCGGCCAGCGCACGGGCGCTCCCTCCTGCCGTTCCTCAACCGCCATGCGCCGGCCCAGCTCGAGCGCGGCGTGTATGCTAACCGCACGAGCCGTTCCCACTCCACTGACACTGGTCAATGTTGCCACGGGCTGTGAAGCGAGCAATCTGAGCGAGCCTCGGCACGTGGATAGTATCTCCTGCCCGATTCCAAGGGCCGAGCGGCCCTCGGACCCGCTGCCGAGCAGGATTGCGATCAGCTCGGTGGAGCTAAGTGCCTGCGCGCCGTGGGTACGCAGGCGTTCGCGCGGGCGTTCGGCCGTTGGAAGCTCGCGAATGGTGAGGGGCATTCATCATCTCCGGATTGTGAAACCGGAGGATCGCGCAGCATGTCGAGAGAGCCGCCACCGGCAATGACCATCCGTCATCAGCTTTGTGCCGGGCGTCGGGTATTTAAGGACCGGCTAAAGCGCGGCCCCGTGACACTTCTTGAACTTCTTTCCCGACCCGCACGGACACGGATCGTTCCGCCCGACGTTCGCCCAGTCCTTCTGACCGCTGGCACCGCCCGGCACGCCCGGGATAGGAGAACTAGCCATCGCCTTGCTGAGCGACGAGCTCTTTCCACCGACGTGCACCGTCGGTTCCGGTCGGACGGCGGTTCCGCGCTTCGGCGCCTCAGGAGGCGCAATGTCTAGCGTCGCGTCAGTTCCTTCCGCTTCCTCGCCAGGCGGCACATCCTCGAGCCCGCCGAGCGCGTTGAAACGGCGAGCCGGCGCGAGCGGACCTCCCCTAGGACGTGGGCCATTCGGGCCAGTCCCGTCCGGATCGTCTCCGTCGTCACTGAGGAACATCGGCGGCAACGGCCGCGGCTGCTCGAACGTGACGCTCGCCCGCAGGAAACGCTCGGTGAAGGTGTTGTGGATGTCGCCCATCAGATCCACGAACATGTTGTACGCCTCGTGCTTGTACTCGATAAGCGGATCCTTTTGACCCCACGAGCGGTAGCCGATCGCGTTGCGCAGCTGGTCGAGGTCGTAGAGATGGTCCTTCCACTTCTCGTCGAGCACGTGGAGCATCACGAGCGACAGCACCTGACCTGATAGATCGCCGAGACTTGCCAGCTTGTCCGCGAACGCCTTGCGTCCCGCTTCGATCGCGCGCGTCTCGGCCTCTTCCTCGCTCGTCGGTAGGCTTCCGTCCTCAAAGCCGGGCACCGCGAGCATGTAGTGCATCAGCAAGTCCTGACGCACCAGCGCGAAGTCCCATTCTTCCTGCGACTCGAACGTGTTCAGCATGTTCTCGACACGCTTTGACACGCCCTTCTCGATCATCTTTTCCGCTTCGGCCTTCAGCTCCTCTCCGCCCTCGAGCGCGAACGAGCGCAGCGAGTAGATCACCTCGCGTTGCTGGTTCATCACGTCGTCGTACTCTAGCAGCCGCTTGCGGGACTGGAAGTTCTGGAGCTCCACGCGCTTTTGCGCCTGCTCGATCGAGCGCGTAATGAGCGAGTGGGTTAGCATCTCACCCTCTTCCGCTCCCATTCGATCCATCAGCTTGGCGATGCGATCGGACCCGAAGAGACGCATGAGATCGTCTTCGAGCGAGAGGAAAAACTGCGACGCTCCCGGATCACCCTGACGGCCCGCGCGTCCACGCAGCTGACGGTCGATCCGACGCGACTCGTGGCGCTCGGAGCCGATGATATGAAGTCCCCCCCACTCGACGACGTCGACGATCTGGTTCTCAGCGTCTTTGCGCTGGGACGGCTTCGACTCGGTGACGCCGGGGCCGAGCTTAATGTCGGTTCCGCGGCCGGCCATGTTGGTGGCGATCGTCACCGCTCCCGGCTGCCCCGCGCGCGCGACTATTTCCGCTTCGCGCTGGTGGTACTTCGCGTTAAGGACTTCGTGCGGGATGCCCGCGCGCTTGAACGTGCGCGCCAGCGTCTCTGAGACATCGACGCTCACCGTTCCCACGAGGACCGGGAATCCAAGCGCGTGCAGGCGCTGCGTCTCCTCGAGAATCGCGTTGTACTTCTCGCGTCGGGTTTTGTAGACCAGATCCTGTCTGTCCTCGCGGACCACGGGCCGGTTGGTCGGTATCACCGATACACCGAGCTTGTAGATCTGGTGGAACTCCGTCTCCTCGGTCTCAGCTGTACCGGTCATTCCCGCCAGCTTCTCGTAGAGGCGGAAATAGTTCTGGATCGTAATGGTGGCGAGCGTCTGGGTCTCGCCCTTCACCTGAACACCTTCCTTCGCCTCGACCGCCTGGTGCAACCCCTCTGACCAGCGGCGCCCATGCATCGTGCGGCCTGTGAACTCGTCCACGATCAGCACCTGGCCTTCCTGCACCACGTAGTTGACGTCGCGCTCGAACAGGGCGTGCGCGCGCAGCAGCTGGTGGACGATGTTGAGACGCTCACTCCTCGCAGCGTAGTCGCGATTTAGCTGGTCACGAGTTGCCAGCTTCTCCGCCGGGCTCAGATCGGGATCGTGATCGATCGCATGAACTTCCTGCGACAGGTCCGGAAGCACGAACTCGTCGTGCGCCTGCGGCGACATGAAATCGACGCCGGCATCCGTCAGGTGGACCGTATGGCCCTTCTCGTCCAGGACATAGAGCATGTCATTCTCTATGTCCCGGTACTGCTGCTTGCTCGCGGGGAGCCTGCGATCCGCGATGTGCTGGAGCTCCATCTTCTGCACCAGCGCCTTGGCACCTGTCTCGTTCAGAACTTTCTGGAGCCGCTTGTTCTTGGGACCGCCGAGCTGCGCTTTGTAGAGATTGATCGCGGCTTCGTCGTTGTCGCTTTTCTCGAACGCGGCCTCCCCGGCGGCTACCAGCGTGTTCACCAGATCCGTCTGCTTCCGCACGAGTCGGGCGACGGCGGCGTTGTGCTCCGCATATTCGGCATCGCTCTCGTTGCCGACCGGACCCGAGATGATTAGCGGAGTGCGCGCTTCGTCGATGAGGACGGAATCCACTTCGTCGACGATCGCGTACACGTGGTTCCGCTGCACGCGCTGCTCCAGCGACTGCACCATGTTGTCGCGGAGGTAGTCGAAGCCGAACTCGTTGTTGGTTCCGTAGGTGATGTCACACTCGTAGGCGGCCCGTCTCTCCTGGGTGCCCGGCTCGGTGTCGTCGATGCACCCGACGGTGAGACCGAGGTACTTGTAGACGTGACCCATCCACTCCGAGTCGCGGCGGGCGAGGTAGGAGTTGACGGTGATCAGGTGCGCACCTTTCCCCGGAAGCGCATTCAGGTAGAGCGGTAGGGTGGCGACGAGGGTCTTTCCTTCGCCCGTCGCCATCTCGGCGATGCGCCCGTTGTGGAGCTGGATGCCTCCCATCAGCTGCACGTCGTAGGGCACCATGTTCCACTCCATCTCCTGCCCGGTGACCATGACTGTGGTTCCGAGCAGGCGGCGCGCTGCTTCACGAACAGTGGCAAAGGCTTCGGGAAGCAGCTCGTCGAGGACGTCGGCGATCGCGGTGCGAAGCTCCCCTTCCACGCCGCCACGCCCATCGACTCCACTCAGCTCGTTGTCGATCTCTTCGCGCTCGGCCGGATCGGCCGCGACGCGCTTCCGATTCCTGAGATCGGCGATACGCCCCTCGATGTCGCTCGTGACCTCGCGGATGCGCGCGCGGAACTTCTCGGTCTGACCGCGAAGCTCGTCATCGGAGATAGTCTGGAGGCGGGCGTATTGTTCGTTGATCTCGTCGACGATCGGTTGAACGCGCTTGCGCTCCCGATCGTGGCGAGTTCCGAACACTCCGCTCAGCAGCCCTGTCAGCATTTCCCTGTATTCCTCTGACGGATCATGTCCGTCTCAACGATAGAGCCCGCGAGCCTCGATGAACCGCTCGACGCTTTCGGGCACGAATCCCTTGATCGATTTTCCCGCGCGCAGCCGGTCCCTGATCTCTGTCGACGATACATCGACTCTTCGTGTCGACACCGCTTTGACGCCCGCCGGGAGCGGCGTCACCGGCGTCCCCTCCGGACCCGTTCTGCGCATCACTGCCAAGATTGCCAGCTCACGAATTCGCCCCGGATTCCGCCACTGCTCGACACCAGCCAGCGCATCTTCTCCGAGCAGGAGAAAGAGCTCCGCCCCGGGATGTTTTTTGGACAAATGCTCCAACGTGTCAACGGTGAAAGATAACCCCTTACGGGCGATTTCTGTGTCATCGACGGTGTAATTGGCGTCGTCCGCGACGGCCAGGCGAACCATTTCGAGCCGGTCCTGAGGGGACGCCACCGCCCGCGTGTGGATCTTGAACGGCTGCGTCGCGGCCGGCACAAAGATCAGGGTGTCGAGGCGCAGCGCTTCGCGTGCATCGGAGGCCAGAAGCAGGTGGCCAACGTGGGGCGGATCGAACGTGCCGCCGAAGACCCCAATTCGCACTTTTTTACGTTGCTGGCGTCGAGGGCGCGGGCCCGCAGGCTTTCAAAACCTCACGGTCATTCGGGTACGCCTTGCGCATTGCGTCGCAAAGGTCACGCGCGTCCTCCGTGTACTTGATCGCCCGGTACGCCTCCAGAAGCCGCAGGTACGCGTCCTTTGTCTTTTTGGCGTTCGGATGCAGCCGAATTATGTCCTTGAAGTAGAGGATCGCCGAGTCGTACGCCTTCCGCTTCAGGTAGAGATAGCCGGTGTTGTAATCCTTCTCGGCCATCCACTCATCCAGCTTTGCGAGCCGGTCCCGCGCATTCTTGGCGAATGGTGAATCCGGGTAACTGGCCAGCAACGATTCGTAGGCCGTGATCGCCGAGCGTCCGTAAGTGGCGTCGAGCTCCGGGTGCCTCCATTCCCGCTCGTAGCCGCGCCCCGAGAGGTAAAGCGCGTCGTCCACCAGCGTGTCCTGCGGGAATGCGTCGACCAACCGGTTGTATGTTGCCGCAGAAAGGAGATCCTCGCCGTTCTTCCCTTGGGATTGGGCGAGATAGTAGAAGGCGGGCGGCAACCGCGGGTCGCGCGCCGGAAGATCGAGCGTCAGCTTCTCGAAAGCCTTGGCGGCGTTGTCGTAGCGACCCGCCTTGTACTCCGCCATTGCAGCCTGGTAGAGCTTGTCGGCGTTCGGGTAGATCTTCGGATCGAATGGGGGCTTGCAAGCCAGCGGTGCTGCGAGCAGCAGAGCCAGCAAAAAATGTCTGAGCTTGGACATCCGAATGATTTTACCCTCGGCGGTCGAGCATGTTCACGCGGATGGGCGTCCGATCGAATGGTACCGCACGCCCAGCTCCCGCATCTTCCCGACGTCGTAAAGATTTCTGCCATCGACGATGACCGGTTGCTTGAGAGTGCGCATGACCCGCAGGAAATCCGGGTGGCGGTACTCGTTCCAGTCAGTGACCACTACCAGCGCGTCCGCACCGGGGAGCGCCTCATAATTAGTCTCAGCATAATCTATTCGGTTGCCGAGCAAAGTCCGCGCGTGCTCCAGAGCCGCCGGGTCGTGGGCGCAGATGGACACTCCCTCGTCGAGAAGTGCGTCGATCAGAGTGAGCGATTGCGCCTCTCGCAAGTCATCGGTGCCGGCTTTGAACGCAAGTCCCCACAGCGCGACACGTTTGCCCTTGAGCCGATCCCCGAGCGCGCACTTGATCTTTTTGATGAGTATTCGCTTCTGCCGCTCGTTCGCCGACTCGACCGCACCCAGCACATCGAGAGCAACGCCATTCTCGGACCCCATCCTCACCAGAGCTTTGACGTCCTTGGGGAAGCATGAGCCGCCGTAACCGGGCCCCGGAAAGAGAAAGGACTGACCGATGCGCGAATCGCTTCCGATTCCTCTCCTCACGAAATCAACGTTCGCTCCAACCTTGTCGCAGAGGTTGGCGATCTCGTTCATGAAGGAGATCCGCGTCGCCAGCATTCCGTTCGCCGCGTATTTGGTCATCTCCGCGGACGGGATATCCATGAGCAGGATCGGCTTTCCGGTCCGAACGAACGGCGCGTAAATGTCCATCATCACATTCCGTGCATGCTCGCTCGCGAGGCCGAGCACTACCCTGTCGGGTCGCATGAAATCCTCGACGGCGTCACCTTCTTTCAGAAATTCCGGATTGCTGCACAGGTGGTACGGGTGCTTCGCTTCCTTCGCGACCGCCGCGCCAATCTTGCCGGCGCTGCCCACCGGAACCGTGGATTTCGTAACAACCACCATCTCACGGGTCATGTGACGCCCGACGAGCTCGGCGACCGCGAGCACGTGCTTGAGATCGGCCGACCCGTCCTCACCAGGTGGCGTTCCGACGGCAATGAAAACAACCTCCGCCGACGCGATTGCCGCAGGAAGGTCAGTAGTGAAGGAGAGCCGCCCTTCCTTCTGATTTCGCTCCACGAGCGGCTCCAGACCCGGCTCATATATCGGCACGTCGTTCTGCTTGAGCCGCTCGATCTTCTTCTCGTCGATGTCGGCGCAAGAGACGTTGTTTCCGGTTTCAGCGAGACACGCGCCAACAACGAGTCCCACGTAGCCGGTACCAACTACGGAAATGTTCACGGGCTTGCTCGGTTATGCTGTGGCGTAGGATGGAGCTGACGCGAGAGACACGATCCGTCCCTTCCCCTTCGCAAGCTTGGCGGTCGCATTCCTCGTATCCACTACGACCCCGGCAAGAGCAACCACCCTCTGGTAATCCACCGAAGAGTGATCGGTAACGATTACCACTGCATCGGCAGAGCTGATCTCCTTGTCCGTAAGCGCGACACTCGTGTGCTCGTGCCCATCTTCCCGATACTTCGGCACGTACGGGTCGTGGTAGAACACCTTTGCGCCCTGGACCTCGAGCAGGCGGATGACGTCGAGCGCCGGACTCTCGCGCATGTCATCTATGTCCTTCTTGTACGCCACGCCAAGAACGAGAATGCGGCTGCCGTTGACGGCCTTTTTTTCATCATTCAGCGCTTGCGCGACTTTTCTCACCACCACTGCCGGCATCTCGCTGTTGATCTCGCTCGCGAGATCGATGAAGCGCGTCTTGTAGTTGAGGGTCCTCATCTTCCACGCGAGGTAGTGCGGGTCTAGCGGTATGCAGTGACCGCCGATGCCGGGTCCGGGCGTGAACTTCATGAAGCCGAATGGCTTGGTCGCTGCCGCTTCGATCACTTCCCAGATGTTGACGCCGAGTTTGTCGCAGACGATTGCCATCTCGTTCACGAGGCCGATGTTCACCGAGCGGAAAGTGTTCTCCAGGAGCTTCACCAGCTCCGCCGTCTCCGTGCTCGAGACTGGAACCATCGTCTCCAGACACGTCGCATAGAGCGCCGTCGCGACTTCGGTGCACGCGGCCGTAATTCCCCCGACGATCTTCGGAGTGTTCTTGGTGTTCCAGATCGGATTACCGGGATCAATCCGCTCCGGACTGAAAGCGAGGAAGACGTCTTCGCCGACCGTGAGCCCCGCGGCCTCCAGCTTCGGCAGCATCAGCTCGCGGGTAGTTCCGGGATATGTCGTGCTCTCGAGGACTACGACGATTCCGGGACGACAGTTGCGGCCAATGGCATCAGCCGCGGCGAGTACGTAGCCCATGTCGGGGTCCCGTGTCTTCGCCAGCGGGGTCGGGACGGCTATCGAGATGGCGTCCATCTCGTGCATTCTCGACTCGTCGCTGGTGGCCTCTAACTTTCCAGACTTGACCGCTTCGACTACGTCGGCGTCGGCTACGTCCTGAATGTGCGACTTCCCGCTCATCAGCTCACGGATTACGCGGTCGCTGACGTCATAGCCTATCACCTTGAACCCGACCTTCGCGAACTCCAGCGCCAGCGGGAGCCCGACATAGCCGAGCCCCACGACCCCAATGCAGGCCGTCCTGTTCTCGATCTTGGCGAGGAGTTGATCCTTGAGTTGCACCTTGAGCTCTCTTATTGAGTTGGAATGACTTTCAGCGGCCGTAGAATCCGCGGACTGCTTCGACGACCTCGTCAAGCTGCGATTGATTGAGCTCCGGATACACCGGCAGCGAGATGACTTCCGTGGTCGCGCGCTCGCTCTCCGGGTACGCGCCCCGTTTGTAACCGAGGTATTCGAAGCACGGCTGCAGGTGGAGCGACAGCGGATAATAGACAGCAGACCCAATGCCCCGGTTTTTAAGGTGCGCCTGTAGCTCCTCTCGCCGCGCCACCCGCAACGTGTACTGGTTGTAGATCGACTCGTTGGCGGGATCGATCGTCGGAGTCCGGACGTCGTCCAGATCGGCGAAGGCTGAATCGTAGTACGCCGCGTTCTTCCGCCGTGCCGCGCTCCACGAAGAGAGCATGGTCAGCTTTGCCGCGAGGACAGCCGCTTGTAGTGAGTCGAGTCTGCTGTTGTAACCGACTTCCTCGTGGTAGTAAGTCTTCATGCCGCCGTGAACGCGCAGGCGGCGAACCCGCGTCGCGAGGTCGTCGCGCTGGGTGACCACCATTCCTCCGTCTCCGTAGCCGCCCAGGTTCTTCGACGGGAAAAAGCTGAGGGTCCCGATCGTTGCCGCTTCACCGGCCATTACCCACTTGCCGTCCACCTTGCGACGCGCCCCGATCGACTGCGCCGCGTCTTCGATCACAGGGAGATCGCCGGCGGCGTCCATGATCGACTCGATCGGGGCCATCTGCCCGAAGAGGTCCACAGCGATGACGGCGCGTGTCGATGGCTTGATGTTCTCCGCGATCGCATCAGCGGAGAGATTGAAGGTGTCCGGATCGATGTCCGCGAACACCGGCTTCGCGCCCACGTTGTGAACCGCACCGGCGGTGGCGAAAAAGGTGAAGGGCGTCGTGAGCACTTCGTCGCCGCGGCCGATATCCAGCGCCCGCAACGAGAGCAGGATGGCGTCAGTACCATTCGCGCACCCAATCGCGTGAGTCGTGTGCGAAAGCTTGGCAACCTCGCGCTCCAGGCGCTCGACAGGCTCGCCAAGGATGAACGCCTGATCCTCGACGACCTTCATCATCGCGTTCACCACGGAATCGCGGATCGTCGCGTATTGGGCTTTGAGATCGAGAAGCGGAACGGCCATTATGTGCGCTGTGGGAAAGTGGCTCGGGTACAGCTGTTAAAGATACACGACTAGGGCTCAGACTTGTGCTCGAAGAGGCAACGGGACTTCGCGCCCGGTCTTGGCGGATTCATAGATGCCTAGAATGAGCTCGAGAGATTTCCGTCCCGCCCGACCGTCCGTATCCGGCATTGCTTCCCCTCTGAGGACCGAGAGCACGTTTCTGTAGTAGCCCTGATGGCCAAGTCCGTACACGTTCGGCGGATTCGTGTTCGCCACCTCGATCAGCTTGTCGTCTTCGTCCGGCTCGGCGAATTCCCAGTGCTCGATCTTGTTGACCGCGGTGCCGCCGATTTTCGCCGATCCTTTCTCGCCGAGGATCGTAAGTGAGCCCTCGAGATTCCGCGGATACGCGAGCATCGTCACCTCGATCGTTCCGAGCGCCCCCGAGCGGAACTTCAGAATGGCGATGCCCGAGTCCTCGGTCTCAATGCGCCGCGCCAGCGTCGCCGTCTTAGCCATGACGCTCTCTACCGGGCCCATCAGCCACTGGATCAGGTCAACGTAATGCGATGCCTGATTCATGAACGCGCCACCGTCGAACTCCCAGGTTCCGCGCCATGGCGCCTGATCGTAGTACTCCTGCGGACGCGACCAGTGCACAGCGCAGCTCGCCATGTAGATCCTTCCGAAGCGGTTGCGGTCCACCGCGCGCTTGAGCATCTGAACGGGCGGGTT